>Ga0315281_10010074_pt1 | contig 13066 bp, 13 predicted proteins | sample YL17G07_0_MG_FD_204540 | JGI IMG/M metagenome (GOLD analysis project Ga0315281, IMG submission 204540) | Sediment microbial communities from Yellowstone Lake, YNP, Wyoming, USA - YL17G07_0 | ecosystem: Environmental > Aquatic > Freshwater > Lake > Sediment | place: USA: Wyoming | collected... | reverse complement strand
CAGCACCAACCCGTGAATCTTTTCCACAATGTGTCCGGGCCGCAGCGTTTCTAGTTCGCGCTCGCCCGCCGCCCCGCCCAGCACCTCGCATGCGCCCACCATGCCGCTCTCGCACAAAAAGACGGTGCAGCCGGTCAACGCGGCATCATCCTGGGCGTGTCCCACTCGCAACCCTGCAATGGGTCCAAATCCTGGCGGCATCTCGCTGATAATACCGCGAATTTTCACACGCGTCTGGGGTTCCGTTTTTCACTCTTCGTTTTTCGATTTTCGGTTTTCAGTGTGCTAGCATTCGACTCTCGCTCGTATGACTCGTGCCGCCTACATCGTCAGCGCCGTGCGCACGCCGATCGGAAAATTCGGCGGGAGCCTTGCGGAACTCACTGCCGCGGAAATGGGCGTTATCGCCGTACGCGCTGCGCTCGACCGCGCCTTTGGCGAGCTTCCGCCCGAGCGCGCCCCCGGCGACCGCTCCTCGACTGCGCCTTCTACGCGCTATCACGTGGATGAACTTCTCTTCGGCAACGCCCGCCAAGCCGGCGGCGGGCCCAACGTGGCGCGCCAGATTGCCTGGCGCGCGGGGCTCGGCGACGACGTCCCGGCGATGACGCTGAACATGGCCTGCGCCTCCGGCCTGCGCGCGATTACTCTGGCCTGGCAGCAGATTCTCCTCGGCGAAGCGGAAATCGTCGTGGCCGGCGGCGTAGAATCCATGTCTCGCCTTCCGTATTTCCTCGAAGCCCGCTGGGGCGTCAAGATGGGCCACCAGCCGCTAGTGGACGCCATGTATCGCGACGGCTTTCTGTGCCCGATATCGCAGATGATCATGGGAGAGACCGCTGAAGTCCTCGCTGAGCAGTACAAGATTCCCCGCGAAGAGCAGGACCGCTACTCCTGGGATAGCCAGCAGCGCGCCTCCGCCGCCCTGCGCGAGTGTCGCTTTCAGGCGGAAATGGTTCCTGTCGAGCGCACCGACAAAAAAGGGAAAACTGTTCGCTTCGCCACCGACGAGCACGTCCGTGCCGACGTTACCCTCGAGGGCATGGCCAAGCTCCCGCCCGTGTTTTCCAGGTCCGGCACGATTACCGCCGGCAACTCCAGCGGCCTCACCGACGCCGCCGCCGCGCTTGTCCTCGCCAGTGAAGCCAAAGTCCGCGAGTTGAACTTGAAGCCGCTCGCACGTGTGGTAGATGCCACCGTCTCCGCCGTGGCCCCGCACGTCATGGGTATTGCGCCAGTGCCCGCCGTACGAAAGCTCGAACAGCGCACCGGTTGGAAAATTGCCGATTATGATGCCGTCGAGCTGAACGAAGCCTTTGCTGCCCAAGTGCTTGCCTGTGACCGCGAATTACACTTTGATCGCGCCCGGCTCAATCCCAACGGCGGCGCGATTGCTCTCGGGCATCCCATCGGCTGCACCGGCGCGCGCATCGCCACCACACTGCTCCACGAGTTGCGCCGTACCGGCGGCAAGCGCGGCCTGGCCACGCTGTGCGTTTCCGGCGGCATGGGCCTCGCCGTCGCTATTGAGGCGGCTTGAGAAAGAACAACACGAAGAGATGGAAGATACGTAAAGAGAAAATAGAAATCAGAAAAATGTAAAACCGGAGTAGGCTGGAGGCGCGCTGTCGCAGGCTAGAACCTAATTTTCTCTTTTCTGTTTTCTAGGAGAGACGCCATGGCCAACGAAGAAGTCCGAATCGACGAATTTACCGCCGCTGCCGCGCTCACCCCGGCAGACTTTCAGTTCGTGAAGTTCAGCCTGGACGGCGCGGTAGCGCGCATGACGCTCAATCGCCCGAAGTACAACGAGCTGAACGAGCGCATGCTGAAGGAAATCGCCGTCGGCATCGAGAGCCTGAGTGAGAAAGACGACGTGAAAGTGGTCGTCCTGGACTCGGCGCTGGATATGTTTTGCGGCGGCATCGAAATCCGCGAATACACCGCGGAGCGCGTTTTCCAGGTGCTCGACGCCTTCCACCACATTTTTATCGCCATGCTGGATATCGGCAAGCCGGTGATCACCGTCATCAACGGCAAGGCCATTGGCGGTGGCTGTGAGCTGGCCGCCTTCGGCGACATGGTTATCGCCACGCCGAAGGCCGTCTTCGCGCAGCCGGAGATTAAGCTCGGCGTGTTTCCGCCTCTGGCCACCACCATCTTTCCGTTTATCATCGGCCCCAAGCTGGCCCTCGAACTCGTCCTTACCGGCCAGTCCATCACTGCCGAACGCGCCCGCGAATTGGGCCTGGTCAACCGCCTCGTGGCCGAGGACCAGCTCGAGAAAACGGTGAAGGAACTGGTTACGCAGATCACCTCTCAGTCCGGCGCCGTCCTTGCCATGGCCAAGAAGGCTATCCTCGACGGCATGGGCATGTCGCTCCGCGACGGCCTGCGCAATTCCATGAATATTTTCCTGAACGAGCTCTATCGCCTTGAAGATTCACAGGAAGGCCTGCGCGCCCTGCTCGAAAAGCGCAAGCCGCAGTGGAAAAACCGCTGAGCGTAGGACAGGCTTTTAGCCTGTCCCTCAATATGGCTTCCGATCAAACACATTTCTCATGACCGATTCGCCGCCCCTTTCGCCCTACGACTCGCATCCCCAGTGGGACGTGCCCGACCCGCGTGAGGAACTCGCCCGCGTAGCCCGCACGCAATCCTTGCGACGCTTGAAGCGTCTGCTCATATTCGGCACCGTGCTTTTTACGCTGACCATCTGGCTGCTCGTTCGCCTGGAAAGCCCGGGGAAGTTTTCCCCGTTCGCGCCGGGGCCCTCGCGCATCGTCCGCCAGCACCTCGAAGCGCTGAACCGTGGCGCGTTCCGCGAAGCGTACCTGCTCTTCTCGCAACACTACCGCGATGAAGTCTCCTTCGAGCTTTATCATCAGCTCGTCGTCACCCACTCAGCGATGTTCCGCACTCGCATCGTCTCCGTCCGCCACCAGGAATCGGCCGGCAACCGCATCGTGCTCGATACCCGCTTGCTCGCTTCCGATGGCGAGCGCTACGTGGCCCGCTTCACTTTGGTGCAGGTGGGGAATCGATGGTGGATTGACGATCTCCGCTGGGGCGCCGACACGGACCGCCGTAACATCATCTCCGTCTAGCGAAAAACAGTTTTCGGTTTTCGAATTTCATTTTCTTTCCTCGCGCCCAGTTGACAGTTCACCATCGCCGCAATAGACTGCCTTTCGACATTCAGCAGGCCCGTGCTGTGGGGGAAGGCCGTGAAAATCGGCCACGGTCCCGCCACTGTGATGGGCGCTGTCCCGAATCCTCGGGACGGTGCTCTGAGTCAGGAAACCCGCCCGGGTCGTTGTCAGCTGGCACTCTTCGCGAGAGAGAGTGTGGCTTGAAGCCCCATTTTTCTCGTGGGGCTTTTTTGTTTCTCGCTTTCAACATGATGAAGCTTCCATTTCGCCAATTGGTCCGCGTCACGCTGCTGGCCGTGCTCGCTGTGCCCGCCGCTGCGCGCACCGGCACGCAAGCGCCCGCGTCACCATCCTCCGCACCGTCGCCGGTGAAAATCGAAGTGACCGACGAAGTCGGACGTCGCATCTCTGTCCCCGTACCGGTGCGACGCATCGTTTCGCTTGCGCCCAATCTCACCGAAACCATTTATGCACTCGGCGCGCAGGATCGTCTCGTTGGCGTCACCGACTACTGCGATTACCCGCCCGAAGCTCGCCAGAAAACCAGCGTGGGCGGTGCGGTGAATCCCAGCATCGAGCAGATTGTTGCTCTCAAGCCCGACCTCGTTTTGGCCCAGGCCATCACCATGAACCGCCGCGAGACGGTGGACGCGCTCGAGCGCCTCGGCATCGCTGTGTATTCCGCCAATTCGCGCTCGGTGGAGGGCATCCTCGATTCCACGCGCCGCGTCGCCGAAGTGATCGGCGCAGGCGAACAGTCTGCCGTGCTGCTAAGAACGCTCCGCGCCCGCCTCGATGATTTGAAGCTCCGCCTCGCTGGCCGCCCGCTGCGGCGCGTGCTCTTCGTCGTCTGGACCGAGCCACTCGTCTCCATCGGCCGGCAGACGTTTATCGCGGACGCGCTGCGTCTGGCCGGCGCCGAATCCATTGTGGAGACAGAGCAGGACTGGCCGCGGCTGAGCCTCGAAGAAGTTGTTCGCCTGCAGCCTGAATTTCTCGTCTTCGCCAGCTCGCATTCCGAATCTGTGCGCACCACGATCGAGGACTTGAGCGAGCGCTCCGGCTGGCGCGGTCTCGATGCCATTCGCCACCGCCGCATCGCCGCCATCAGCGACGCCATCAACCGCCCTGCTCCGCGCTTGGTGGATGCCCTCGAAGACCTCGCCCGCCAGCTTCATCCGGAAGCGTTCGCTGATAAGCAGGCGCCGCGATGAAGCCGCTCACCCCCAAGCGCCTTGCCTGGATCTGTGGCTCGCTTGCCGTTGTCCTGCTGAGTGTGGTCGTCATTTCTCTCAGAGTCGGCGCAGTACCCATTTCCGTGATCGACCTCATCGTCAGCCTCGGACGCGTAGCGATCGGCCGCAGCGACCAGCTTCCCAGCGAGTACAGCCTGATTGTTTTTGATATCCGCCTTCCGCGGATTCTTCTCGGCATTCTCGTCGGCGCGGCGCTCTCCGTGGCCGGCACCGGTTACCAGGCGTTGCTGCGCAACCCGCTCGCCGACCCGTACGTCCTCGGCGTCTCCAGTGGCGCGGCGCTCGGCGCCATCATTTCCTTAATCGTGGCTTCACGCGCGAGCATAGCCATGCCCCTGGCTGCATTTGCAGGCGCGCTGGCCACCACCGCCGTCGTGTATTTTCTCGGCCGCCGCGGCGGGCAGATTGACACGCACACGCTGCTTCTCGTCGGCATCATCACCGCATCATTTCTGTCCGCAGGGATCATGTTCCTGATGACCACGCTGTCAGGGGGAGAACAGCGCGGCATCACCTTTTGGTTGATGGGCGACCTCACTTCGACGAAGACCCCGGTCGGCCTCGGCGTGCTCTTCACCGTCTTGCTGATCGCCATCGGCGCCATTTACTCCACCGCCGCCGACTTAAATCTGCTGCTTTCCGGCGAGCAGGAGGCCATGCATCTTGGCGTGGACGTGCCGCGGGTCAAGCTGGTGGTCTACGTTTCCGCTTCTCTGCTGACGGGCCTCGCCGTTTCCGTCAGCGGCGCAATTGGCTACGTCGGTCTGCTGGTGCCGCACGTGATGCGGTTGCTGTTCGGCGCCGACCACCGGCTGCTGATTCCAACCACTGCACTCGGCGGCGCAATCATCATCGTGATTGCCGACATGCTCGCGCGCACCATCGTCGCGCCCACCGAGCTTCCCGTAGGTGCGATGACTGCGCTGGCCGGCGCGCCCGTGTTTATTTACCTGCTTCGCCGAAGGCTGCAATGAGCAACGCCACGCTCAACACGAGCGCCGCCTCCCCCGCGCGTTCCGCCGCTCCCGCGGAACTTCGCCTCAGCGTCGAGCAGGCAAGTTATTCCTATTCTGCCGCCGATCGCCCTGCGCCACTTTTCACTCTGGAGGCCACCAGCCTGCACGCTCACCGCAAGGAATTGGTGGCCATCGTCGGGCCGAACGCCAGCGGCAAATCCACTTTACTTCGTTTGCTCTCCGGCGCCCTTCGCCCGCTTTCGGGCCGCGTGCAGCTCGACGGCTTCGAAGTCGGTGCGCTCGATCCCCGCACGCGCGCGCGGCGCATCGCCGTCGTGCAGCAGGAAAGCCCCCTGCTCTTTCCCGTCCGCGTGGATGAATTCGTTCTCCAGGGCCGCCACCCTTACGGCCAGACGCTGCGTTTCGAAACCGCGGAAGATTTCGCGATTGCCGAGCAATCTCTCGCCCAGGTGGGCGCGACGCATCTCCGTGGTCGCTGGATGCACCGGATTTCTGGCGGCGAAAAGCAGAAAGTGGTTCTGGCCCGCGCTCTGGCCCAGCAGCCGCTGCTGCTTCTGCTCGACGAGCCCACGTTGCATCTCGATATCGGCGCGCAGGTCGAGCTGCTGCAGCAGTTGCGTGCTCTTGCCCAAAGCCACGGCTACACCATCGTGGTCGTCACGCACGAGTTGAATCTCGCTGCGGAGTTCGCCGACCAGGTGGCCCTGCTCCACCGCGGCAAGTGCCTTCGTTCCGGCACGCCCGCGGAGGTTTATCGTCGCGACCTGCTCGAGCAGGTTTTCGGCGCGTCGCTCGAAGTCGAGACGCGCCCTTCCGGCCGCCCGCACGTGACTCCGCTGGCACGTCGGGAAGATTTGCGTTCTTGATGTCCCTGCGGCGCATTCCGCGCGGTGCTTCGTGCCGCGCTGCGTGCGCTGCGTTGATTAACCCGCAGACTCCGTGCACGGGAAGACGGTGAAAATCCGTCGCCGCCGCGCGACTGTAACGCGGCACTCGATCCCGGCGCGCGCCACTGTCCCGACCCCTCGGGATGGGAAGGCCGCGCCAAGTGCCTGCCGCCAAGCCAGGAGACCGGCGGAGTCTGCAGCTGAATTTCTGAGTACTTGAAATTCGGCCAGCCTTTTTCTCCCGCGCGAGAGGGAGAAAGGAGACCCCATGAAAGCCCGCTTCGTTCTGACGCTTCTCCTGGCTGTACTTTGCTCTGTTTGCCCGCCCGTTCTTGCGCAGTCCGCTGCTACCGTCACTGGTGTCGTCACCGATCCCTCCGGCGCCGCCGTTTCTGGTGCAGAAATTTCCTCTCAATCGCTTGACGATCGAAAGGCCGTACCGGCCCGCGTGGTCACCGACACCTCCGGGCGCTATACCTTGTCCCAGTCTCCCGGCCGCTACCTCCTGCGCATCGCGGCGAGCGGCTCATTCGCTCGCATCGAACGCGAAATCGCTCTCGCCCCAAGTGACTCGCTGGACTGGAGCCCGCGGCTCCAGCTCGAGCGCCTCTCCGCCACCGTCGTCGTCACGGCGCAGGCCGAGCCGGTCACTGCACAGTCGGCCAGCGCCTCGGTCAGCATCCTCACCCGCGATCAGATCGAGCAGCGGCAAACTCTTTGGCTCGCACCGCTGCTTTCCTCGCTGCCCGGCTTCAGCCTTTCTCGCCTCGGCCGCGATGGCGGCGTGACCTCCCTTTTTCTGAACGGCGGAAATTCCAACTTTACCAAAGTCCTGGTGGACGGCACGCCGGTGAACGAACCGGGCGGCGCCGCCGACTTTTCCAGCTTCGCGCTCGATAATGTCGAAAAAATCGAAGTCGTGCGCGGCGCAGAAAGCGCGCTCTTCGGCTCTGATGCGATGACCGGCGTTGTGCAGATCTTCTCGCATCGCGGCTCGACGCGCCGCCCCGCGCTCACCTTGCTCGCCGAAGGCGGAAAGCTTTCCACCGCCCGCGGCGCTGCGCAGTTGAGCGGCATACTCGGGCGGTTCGATTACTCCGCTGCCGCTTCGACGTTCTACACCTCCGGCCAGGAGCGCAACGACCACTTTCGCAATACGTCCCTCGCCGGAAATTTCGGCTTGCGTTTCAGCGATACCGATCATCTGCGCTTCACCGTTCGCAGCGCTGCCAGCGATGCCGGCACGCCTGGCCAAACACTTTTTGCCCCGGTAAACCTCGACCAGCACAATGGCTCGAAAAATGTTTCCACAAATTTCTCTTGGGACTTCAACACCTCTCCGCGCTGGCGCCACCATGTCTCCGGCACCGAGACTTACATCCGCCAGCTCTTCGACAATCCGGCCAGCGATTTCTGCGACCCCAACCCGCCCTTCATCTGTGATTTTCCATTCACCGTGCGCAACCAGTTCAACCGCGCCGGCTTTGCCGCGCAGTCCAGCTACATCGCGCCGCGCGCCGGAATCACTTTTGGTTACAACGCCGAAGTCGAAAACGGTTTTCTGAACACGTTCCACGCGCGCCGCAACAATCAGGCCGGCTACGTCGAGCTTCGCGCGCAGCCCTGGCACCGCCTGAGCGTGAATCTCGGCGCCCGCGCCGAGGCCAACGCCAGTTTCGGCACGCGCGTAATTCCCCGCGGCGGTTTTTCCCTGCTTCTGCGCGAGGGCCGCGACTTCTGGGGCTCCACGCGCCTTCGTCTTTCCGCTGGCCTCGGCATCAAAGAGCCCACGTTGGTGCAGTCCTTCGCCAAAGACCCGTGCTTTCCCGGCAATCTGGATCTGCGCCCCGAGCGTTCGCGCTCGGTCATCATCGGGCTTGATCAAACGCTGGCATCCGATCGCGTGCGCGTCTCCGCCGAGTACTTCGACAACCGCTTCCGCGACATCGTCAGCTTTACGTTTTGCTTCCCCGGCGGCCCGTGTCCCATTGCCCCGCCGCCCGGATGCCCTTTTGGCTTCGGCACGTTTTTCAATACTGACCTGGCCCGTGCCCGCGGCGGAAATTTCTCTGCCGAGGCCCATCCCGTCCGCTGGCTGCGCATCGCCGGAAATTACAGCTTCAGTCCTTCGCGCGTGCTGCAGTCACCCAACGCGTTCGATCCCGCGCTTCAGCCCGGCAATCGCCTTTTCAAGCGCCCGGTGCATTCCGGCAGCCTTGTGCTCAACGCCGATTTCCTGCGCATGAACTGGAATCTCGTCGGCACATTCGTTGGCAATCGCACCGATAGCGACTTCCTCGGACTGGGCTTCACGACGAATCCTGGATATGCGAAGGTGGATCTTGCGGCGAGCTACAATTTCGGTCGCGGCGTCAGCGCCTTTGGCCGCGTCGAGAATCTTTTCGACAAGAAATATCAGGAATCGCTCGGCTACGCGGCCTATCGCCGCGCGTACCGCCTCGGCATGCGCTTCCGCCTCGCCGGCGAGTAAACGGGACAGGCTCCCGATCCCGATGCCTCGGGACTCGGGACAGCCTGTCCATCATTGTTGCGTTTATTGCTGGGGCGCGATAAGTCGTGCCCCAACACTTCAACTCAAGTTTGTTTGGGAATCAGCATGCATATCGATCCGCAGGAATTCATCCGCGCCCACCCCGAGTGCTGGATCTCCCGTCGCGCGCCCGAATTCCCTGTCATCAACGTCCACGCGCGCGAAGTCGTCGCGCCGCCTGCGTGCGCCTTCGCCGCTCTTGCCGACCACGGTAATCTTTCGCCCGCGTGGTACTGGCGGGCGCTCTTTGCTGCGCGCGGCCTCGCCGGAAAACTTTTCCGGTGGGACCCCGGCGTGGAATGGCACGGTCCCGAGCCACTCGTCACCGGCAATCACTACGCCTTTTTCCTCATCGAGCACGTCGCCGCGCCGGGCCGCGACGCTCATTCTCCTGTCGCGCCGCCATTCGAACTCGGCGTGAGTGTTAAAAATCATCTCACCCTGGCGTTGATGAGCTACTTGATTGCTCCCAACGGCGCGGGCTCCCGCGCTTACAACGTGACCTGCGCGCTCTTCAAGGGCCGCACCGGCCGCGCCTACTGGCGCGTCATTCGGCCCTTCCACGACGCGCTCATCGAAGACATGCTGAACAGCTTCTGCGGTCGCGCCGAACGCGCGGGCCACTCAATGTTATAATTTGCGCTCTATCATGGCTGGAACGAAGCAACAGACCGGTGGCATTTCGCCCGGCGCCCTCGCGCGCTACGAGCCCGTCATCGGGCTGGAAGTCCATCTGCAATTGAAAACAGCCTCAAAGATTTTCTGCGCGTGCTCTACTCGCTTTGGCGACACGCCGAACACGAACACCTGCCCCGTGTGCCTCGGACTGCCCGGCGCGCTGCCCGTGCTAAACCGCGGCGCACTCGAGCTCGCCATCCGCGCTGCCCTGGCGCTGCATTGCACCGTCCAGGAGCGCTCGCGTTTCGCCCGCAAAAACTATTTTTATCCCGACCTGCCCAAGGGCTATCAGATTTCCATGTACGAAATGCCGCTCGCCACCGGCGGCTGGCTGGAAATTCCCCTCGACGGCGCAACCAAGCGCATCGGCATCACGCGTCTGCACATGGAAGACGACGCCGCAAAAAACCTGCACGAGGGCTTTCCCGACTCCGACCGCAACTCCTACATTGATTTCAACCGCTGCGGCGTCCCTCTGGTCGAAATCGTGTCCGAGCCGGACATCCGCTCTCCCGAGGAGGCCTACGCCTATCTCACCACGCTCAAGCAGGTACTCGAATACACCGACGTCAGCGACTGCAACATGGAAGAAGGTTCTCTTCGCTGCGACGCCAACGTCAGCGTCCGCCGCCGCGGCGAAGAACAATTCGGCACCAAGGCCGAGGTGAAGAACCTTAATTCGTTCCGCTATCTGCAGCGCGCGCTGGAATTCGAAATCGAGCGGCAAATCGGCGTGCTCGAATCCGGCGGCCGCATCGAGCAGGAAACGCGCCTCTGGGATGTCGCCGCCAGCCGCACCGAATCCATGCGTTCCAAGGAATTCGCGCACGACTACCGCTATTTCCCCGAGCCCGATCTGTTGCCCGTTCATGTGAGCGAAAATCTCAAGGCTGGAATTCTGAAAAGCATGCCGGAGCTGCCCGACGCCAAGCGCGCCCGCTTCCTCCGCGAATTCCAGATCACGCCCTACGACGCCGGCGTGCTCACGGCCTCCCGCGCCCTGGCTGACTATTTCGAGTCTACGGTGAAAGCCGGCGCGCCACCCAAATCCGCCGCCAACTGGATTCAGACCGAGCTGCTTCGCCGCCTGAACGACGCCGGAAAAGAAATCAGCCAAAGTCCCATCGCGCCCGCGTCGCTCGCCGCACTGCTGAAGGTCGTCGAGAGCGGCCAGATCACCGGCGCCAGCGGGAAGAACGTGTTTGCGAAGATGTTTGAGACCGGCGGCGCTGCGGAACAAATCATCGCCGCCGAAGGCTTGAGTCAGATTAGCGACGTGGCAGAAATCGAGCGCATCGCCCGCGAAATCATCGACAAAAATCCCGAAAACGTGGCCAAGTACAAGGCGGGCAACGAAGGCGTGTTCAAGTTTTTTGTCGGCCAGGTGATGCGCGCCTCACGCGGCCAGGCCAATCCGCAGCTTGTGAACGACATTCTGAAGCGCTTGCTGTCCTAAAGGCGTTTGCGCAAAGGGGGCCCTCTTGCCCGCGAAGCCCGATCTTGTCTTGTGGCGCATCATGGAAGACTATCGCCGCGCCTGGGAACACCAGGACGCGAATCTCCTCCTCACGTTGTTCACCGAGGACGCCACGTATCTCGAGAATCCGTTCAACGAGCCGCTAGCCGGTCACGACGCCATTCGCGATTACTGGCAGCGCGTGGTCATGACGAATCAAAAGGACATCCGATTCCGCTGGCGCCCTGTCTATTCCTCCGGAAACGATCACAGCATCGAGTGGGATGCCGAGTTCACGCGCCTGAAGCCTTCGCAGCGGGTCAAGTTGCGCGGCATGATGTTTCTTGCGTTTTCCGGCGAGCGCATCGCGCGGCTGCGCGAATACTGGCACAAGCACGAAACACCGCAATGATGCCCTTGCGCTCCGCGCCGCTTCATTCTAGATTTCTTGTTTCTCGGAGAATTTCATGACTTCTCTAAAAGAAGGCGACAAAGCTCCCGACTTCCGCCTGGCAGCGGACGACGGAACGCACGCGTCTCTGGCTGATTTCCGCGGAAAATTCGTTTTGTTTTATTTTTTTCCAAAGGCCCTCACGCCCGGTTGAACCACGGAAGCGTCCGAGTTTCGTGACGCCAAAGCAAAGTTCGACAAGTTCAACACTGTCGTGCTCGGCTGTTCAGCGGATACGCCAGACACCATGGCCAAATTCCGCGCCAAGCACAAGCTGAACTTCCCGCTTCTGAGTGACCCCGAATACAAGACCATCGAGGCCTACGGGGCCCGCCGCATGAAAAGTTTTCTCGGTAAGAATTTTCTGGGGATTGTCCGCAGTTCCTGCCTCATCGGCCCGGACGGAAGGGTGAAAAAAGTGTGGGAGAAGGCACCTTCCAAGGGCCACGCCGCCGAGGTCCTTGACCTTCTCAAGTCCTTCGCCGCGAATTGACGTTCCTATAGGGGCGCGCGTTTAGCACTTCGGGACGCGACGCCCCCAGCCAATCCACGATTTATTGTACTGTCAGCGCGGTCTTCAGTTTGAAGGAGACCTTCTGCTCGGCGCGGATTTCCACTTCCGTCTTTCCTGTCATCGCCGCAGCGCCGGTTCCTGCGCCCGCCCCAACAACTGCTCCGATGGCTGCGCCCTTGCCGCCGCCTGCGAGCGCGCCGATCACCGCGCCGGCCGCCGCGCCGCCTCCTGCTCCCACGGCCGTTCGCTTGCCACGCGAAGCGCCCGTTTGCCCGGCCCAGCTCGAGCTCGCCGTATACGTTTTCCCTTTCACTTCAACCGACACCAGCTTCAGCCACAGTTTTGGTTGGCCTTTCAATTTTCCTGCGGATTCCGCGCTGGCCACCGCCAGGTTGGCCTTCGCGCCCTTCGGGATGACTACCTTCCCGTTTTCCGTGACGTTCCCCGCCACGCTTCCCGCCACCTTCTGGCCTACCGTGGCATCTTTCGAGCTCACCGTTTGATCCACGGTCACCGAGATGGCCGTGCCGATGGGCAGCGTTCCCTGCGCCTGCACCGAAGCCGCCGCACACAGCAGCATTGCCGCGAAAAGTACCATCCACTTTCTCTTCATGTCTCACCTCCCCCTGAATTTGGCTGGCCCGCCAATTTTAGCAGAACTGCGCCGCAGCTGCGGCTTCTTCCATTCACAGGGTGACCGCAACCGCACCGTCCTGATCCTCGAGCACCATGTTGTCGATCAGCCGCGTCTTCCCCACAAACACCGCCAGCACAGCCAGACAACCCCGCCGAAGGCGGGTCACCGGCTCGAACGTGTCGGCATCCACGATCTCCGCGTAGTCCACCGACAAAAGCGACTCCGCGCTGAGCACGCCGCGCATGACCCCGGTCAGCCGCATGGCATCCCGTTCTCCCGCGGCGATTTCCGCTTTCGCCGCCGCCAGAGCCCGGTAGAGCGCGGTGGCCGCGCGGCGCTCTTCCGGCCTCAGGTACGCGTTCCGCGACGACATGGCCAGCCCGTCCGCTTCGCGCACCGTCGGGCAAATCACTACGTGTGTGTCCAGGTTCAGATCCGCGGCCATCTGCCGGATGATGCGCGCCTGCTGCGCGTCCTTCCGCCCGAAGAAAGCGTAGTGCGGCTGCA
>Ga0315281_10010073_pt1 | contig 13066 bp, 14 predicted proteins | sample YL17G07_0_MG_FD_204540 | JGI IMG/M metagenome (GOLD analysis project Ga0315281, IMG submission 204540) | Sediment microbial communities from Yellowstone Lake, YNP, Wyoming, USA - YL17G07_0 | ecosystem: Environmental > Aquatic > Freshwater > Lake > Sediment | place: USA: Wyoming | collected... | reverse complement strand
GGCATGGGAGGCGGGGGCGGCGGTTATGGCGCGTGGTTCGGCAGCACCCCTGATTTTGGTGAAGTCGAAAACGGTGTCCGTTTCGCCGATGTCCGCGAGGGCAGCCCGGCCGCCCTCGCCGGTCTTCGGGCCGGCGACATCCTGATCGAATTCGACGGCAAGCCGATCAAGAATTTGTACGATTTCACCTACGTGCTGCGCGCTCACAAACCCGGCGATGAAGTGGATGTGGTGGTGTTGCGCGGCGCCGCGAAGGTCCAGGCCCGGGTGAAGCTGGCGCGGCGGCCGGGGTAATGAAGGATTAGGAATTCGCCGCCGGAAGGTGGCGGATTTCCGGAACTTCCCAGCGTGTCATCCGTATACGACGTTGAATGGAGGAGGGGGCGGTGGCGCGCAATCATGGCAATGGAAAAAGCAGGCGGAAGCGGTGGGTAATCCTCGCGGTGTGCGCGGTGGTTCTGACCGCGGCGGTGTTCCTCACCACCGGGCTGACCCGCTCGCACGTGCGCATCGAGCGATCGAAAATCACCACGGTCGAGCGCGGTGACCTGGCCAAGTCGGTGGTGGCCACCGGCAAGATCGAGCCTTACACCAAGGTGGAGATCAAGTCCAAGGCCAGCGGCATCATCAAAACACTTCTGGTCAACGTCGGCGATCCGGTGCGCGAGGGCCAGGTGCTGATCGAGCTGGATAAGGAGCAACTCGAGGCCCATGTGCGCGAGGCCAAGGCCCAGCTCCAGGGGACCCAGGCCAACCTGCTGGCGGCGCGTGCTGCCTACGAAAAGAACCGCGTGGAAGCCGAGGGGCCGGAGGTGCCCTTCGCCGAGAAAAACCTGAAGCGGGCGCGGGAGCTGTTCCGCGACGGGCTGATTCCCCAATCCAGCGTCGAAGATGCCGAGAAGGTGTACGAACTGGCGCGCAACAAGCAGCAGACGGCCGTCACCAACCTGGGTGTCACCAAGGCCCAGATCAGCCAGGCCGAGGCCCAGGTGGCGCAGGCCACGGCCAATCAGGACCGCGTCGAAGACGACCTGCGCAACTCGACCATTCGCGCCCCGTTCACCGGCGTGGTGCTTTCGCGCGACCGCGAGGTCGGCGACGCCGTTTCTTCCATCCTGGTGCTCGGCTCTTCGGCCACGCTCATCATGAACCTGGGTGACATTGGCTCGGTTTACGTGAAAGGCAAAGTGGACGAAAGCGACGTGGGCAAGGTCTACCTGGACCAGCCCGCACGCATTACTGTCGAGTCGTTCAAGGAAAAGAAGTTTTTCGGCAAGGTAACCAAGATTTCGCCCATGGGCGTCGAGGAGGACAACGTGACCACCTTCGAGGTGCGCGTCTCGATTGACAACCGCACCGGCGAGCTGAAGGCCAACATGACGGCCAACGCCGAGATCGTGCTCGAGGAGCACAAGAACGTGCTGATGGTGCCGGAGGCGGCCATCATTTACGGCAAGGACCGCTCGGCGTCCGTGGAAGTCCCCGACCCTTCCGTGCGCGAGGGCAAGCGCAAGGTCTCCATCCAGGCCGGCATCAGCAACGGAGCCAAGACCGAGGTGCTGAAGGGGTTGCAGGAAGGCCAGGAAGTCGTTCTGCAGTAACCGCCGCAGTGGTGACCAGCCTCGTCGCTGCGGCGACTCCAGGGGCCGAAGGCCCCTCCTCCCCGCTGACCCTGCCGGGCCGACCTGTGCGCTGCCGCATATCCTGAAGGGCAGTCGCGCCAGGGCGGCCGCACGGCTCCTCCCTGGCGTGCCGCGATCTGCCGACTGCCGGGGTACACAAAGGGATCCCGAAGGCAATTGCCAAATGGGACGGGAGTCGTTAGATTGTAGGCACTTGCCGGCGGGATCCGTCGGTTGGGTCTGCCCTCGTGCCGGCCGCGCGCGGTTTCATGCGGGTCAGCAGGGACAGGAGTTCGGCAACAGAACAGAGAAGAAGTGATGGCAGATGCGAAGAAACGTCACGGTTGTCTGACGACATGGTTGGTTCTCACGATCATGGCCAATTCCGCAACCGTCCTGATGTACGTACTGCGAAATGAAACGATTCGCCGGTCACTACCCAATGCGCCCGGGTGGGCACTCCCGGTGCTGATCATCTTTGCGCTATTCAACCTGGTGTGCGCGGTTGCCCTCCTGCAGTGGAAGAAGTGGGGCTTCTGGGGATTCTGTGCATCTGCTGGGGCCTCCCTGGTTGTCAATCTGTGGCTGGGCGTCGGCATGGGTATAGTCGGTGCCGTCATTGGAGTCCTTCTGCTCTACGGAGTGCTGCACATCGGCAAGGAAAACAAGGGCTGGCCCCGACTAGAGTAGAGTCTCGTAGATACCTTTACAGCGATGGCAATTCCCATACGGTAAAGCTGTTTGTGCGACATTGCACTGATGACCCCTGCATAAATTGGTTACCGCGCTGCAGAACGGCGCGGCAAGGCGGGGACTGGGGACCCCGCAGGGGCGCCGGGAAATTAGCCGGGGGTAACACCCCCGGGCCCTGCGTGCCAGACAGCCCCAGGCACCCCGGAGCGGTGCGTGGAAGCGCGCCAAAAGGGCGTTCCAGGCGCCCCTCCCGGGGTGCCCAAAATTCTTTCAAGATCGCCTTGCCGCTGTGAATTGGCTAGGGAATTCACAGAGAGGGGAGGGTAGGGGTCGTGTTTTCATGGGATTAGCGGTAACCCCTATGAATACAAGTCTGCTCGGTGTCGCCGCGAGTCAGCGGGCGTGGCTGAGGTGCCATTTCAGGAACCGTTGGACCAATTGAGGATACGCAACCTTGCTGTGTCTCCCGTGCCGGGCCGATGGTATAATTGGTCAAGCATGGTTAGCATCCAGATTCAGCTCGATGAAGGGACCGCGGGCCGGCTGCGGTCCCTGGCCGAGGCGCGCCGTTGTTCGATGGAAGACCTGTTGCGGGATCTTCTGGCAGGGTGCAAACCGGCCGGCACAGCGACCGTTCCCTTGCTCGGCATGTTTGCTGACGACCCGGCGCTCATCGATGAGATCGTGGAAGCTGCGATGAAGGACCGCGCCGAGCAGCCTCTGAGGCGATCCCTTGCCTAAGGTTCTCCTCGACACCGACATCTTCAGCGAGATCCTCAAGAGCGTTGACCGCCGCATCGTGCGAAGGGCGGAGGAGTATGTCGCCTCCGAAGGGCCCTATGCCATCTCCGCGATCACTGTTATGGAGATCGTCAAGGGTCTCCGCAAGAAAGGCCAACAGGAACGCATCGCGAAGTTTGTCGAGGGGCTGGCGACAGTCCCAGTGCTGGACTTCGATGCAGCAAGCGCCGAACTGGCTGGCCGGATGGCAGCGGACCTGGAAGGTTCGGGGCAACCGATCGGACGTGCGGACCCAATGGTGGCGGCCATTGCCCTGCGGAACAACCTGACGCTGGTTACCGGCAATCTCTCCCATTTCGGGAGAATCGTATCGTGTGGTTATCCGTTGAGCCTGGACAACTGGCGCGCCTGATGAACCACCGAAACGCCTGAGCGGTCGGCCTCGCCTTGCGGGCTCTGCCTAAGGATTCCCAGATATTCCTTGAGGTGGGTGGGTGCCATCTTCACCCGAACAAGCGCCCGGAACGACTCGACGGCCGTCTCGTAGGCGCTGTGGGGGGTGCCGAGGGGCTCGGGTACCTCCGTCAGGCGATGGTGCATCAACTTGCGATGTCTGACCGTGATGGTCTTTTGGCCGTCTGCCAGTGCGAGGATTAGCGTATTTTCGCAGACACCGCGAGTAGGTAAGCGGCTGGTGGGTCAGTTTCCGACAAGCGCGCTTCCCGGCCATCTGGCGCTTCACAGAACGCCGTTTTCGGTAACTTCCAAAAACCGCGGTATCTAGGAGCGGATTTCGGGTGGCGCATTGCTTGAGCCTGCGCCCATTGCTTCGGCCTTCGGCACTACTCTGGCGTGTTTGTATTTTCAATGAGCGTCTTGGCTTGCGCGGCCACGTCAGGCGCGAAGTCGGGCCCGCTGGGGGGCGAAACGGCGAGGACCTCAAGCACTTCCCGTGCCCGCTCCCCAAAGAGGTCGTTGAGTTTCGCCTCATCTATTGAGTACCGCGAGCTTGGCTTTCCTTCCGCCGTAAAAAGATCTCCGAATTTCCCTACCAGCGCAGCAATCTGGGGCGCCATTAGCTCGGGAGCAATCCTGGCCGCTTCGAGGATGATCGTGGAGATCCAAGTCCAATCGGCGTGACTTGTCACGTCTGGCTGCTCTCCTCGGTACACGTGGACCGGTGTCACGAGATGCGCGACTTCGAATGGACCACTCGGGCTTAGAGCATGGAGCAGGCTTTCACTGTTGATGAAAGTTATGCGTGCGGACTCGAGCACTGACCTTCGAACCCTGTTCATTCCCTCGGGCGATACGATTCCGTGCTGTACAGACGCAAAGTAGTCATACAAATCGTTTGCCAGAATCAGACTGTGCGGTAATACGGAACGTATCTGCTCACTCAGCCAGTTCTCGTGTTTGTCACGCTCCAACCTTCGGTTAAGCAGGGGCCAAACAGCAAGTACGCATGGTCGCTTAATGGATCCCTCAGCGCCACGCTCCGTAGCTTCAGCACGAATGAACGCTGATGCAAGCTCCAGCAACTCCGATTCAGATAGTTTGTCCGCGAAATACCCCCACACGTCGGCGTATTTGTGGGCTTCTTCTGTGCAAGCCAGAAGTTTCCTCGGCATCTCGTCTGCCCGAGATTCTCTCCATGCTGCAATGTCCATTAGTACTTCTTGGTCCCTCAGCTCTCCAGGGCCTATCTGCTCCGCGAGAATCCTCCGCAAGTAGTCTGTCGGGGCACCCAGATGGACGCCTTGCCGGGAGGACGAAAATCCGGGGCGAGACGACAGTTGCCACAAGCCGAGCGTGTCAACCAGGGATTGTATGCGCTCGGGGTAATCCAACCCCCCGCGCAAAGTCTCCCAGTCCTTCTTCACCTTCTCAACCCGCGGTCTCATTTCACTCGACTCCTGCCTGGCGAGATCAATGTTCTGGACCAGGAAATCGAAAACCTCCGGTGCTCCCTCGCGCAGGGCAGACAGCACAATCACGTCGTCGAGATCAACCTCACCGTGAAGATTAGTCCAGACTCGGTTGACCCGTCTTACGAGGTGTTTCAGTCGTCTCGGTGACTTTACTAGATCGGTGATCGCGTAGGCGGGAGAGTTTTGATAGCTGCGTCGCACGTACTCAGCCAAGTCGCCTTCGGGGCCAGCGAGATCTAACCGGCTCGCCCTCTGTCCGCCAGGTAGGCGATCGGTTGCGTATGCGTTGCTCCAGTTGCCATATGCGACCATCAGAAGCCGTTGCACGTGTTCAGGATTCACTGGCGGAACAAGCTCGATGACGTCGCAAAGCTTGGTGTAGTCGAGTTGCCCGTGCGAAGGGTCAAACGACAGCACAAAGGAAACTCTCGGCACCTCCCGCAATGTCCACAAGAGACGATCGAGATGGCGCGTCTCAAACTGGGGTCCGGCACGCTCGGCGTCCTCAACGATCAGGAGCAGGCGAGCGCCAATGGCCTCCAGCATCGGGCTGAGCCGGGTCAACTCCTCAACGGGATCGGTGGCCCCGCGTTCTCCAAGGATCTTCGTAAGCATACCGGACGGCTCGGCGGCGACGAGCCGCTGATAGGCATCCGGCAGACCGCGGAGTCCCTGGACGTCGACGAAGGCTTCAAGCGCATCGGTGATGCACTGGAGCGCAATTCGGGGAGCGTCCTCGGGCTCCCGAATCGCCCAGCAGTTGAATTGCGCGGGGATCACCAGCAATTCATTGGAGTCCGCGATGTCGGCAAGGGCAAAGTTCAGAATCGTCGTCTTGCCGCTACCGTACGGGCCGAGCAACGCAATCCCCTGATTCCTGTTCGACTCCAGAACCACTCGCGCAATCCGACGCGCTAGGGGTAGATGATCAAAAAGATCAACTTCCCCGGCCTGCTGTGGTCGCTCACTTGCTGCCCATCTCTCGATGCCGGGCCAGTCAATCGTGCTCGATCCGGCTGAGGCCGAGCGTGAGCGCTTCCTTCGCCAGGGCATCTGCCGTATCGCAACGGCTAGAAGGAAGGTAACGAAGAGCGGGCCCATTACGTCCACTGCGAGCCAGTGTGGGGTCCCGAGTCGCAGACCTAAACTCCCCCGGGGCCGTTCAGCCAATACCGCGAGTACCATTCCGAGGGCAATCGAGATCCACAGCGGCGGATAACGCCCCAAGAAGCGCCAGTGCCGTGCCCGGACATGGATTGGCTCCGCGAAAACCAAGAAAAGCGTCAGCAGGAAAGCCCAAGAGACTAACAACACGAACCACTCGGGGTACCAGAGCGGCACGGGCACCCTTGTCCAGACTAAATGCCAGGAGATTGGCAGAGCAAGTTCGAAGGCTACCCATGCCACCCCTGCCCAGACCAGGACGGTCAGCCAGCGCCGAAGGACTGGACTCCCAGGCAACGTATCGGCACGACGGGTCATTCGTAATCTCCGGAAGTCGCGCACGCGAGACGATCCAACTCCAGGATTATGAACCTAAACAGGCTCTTCCACAGCGGAGAATTTCACACCGCGGGGCTTGAACCTGTACTCGACGGTTACTCGCGAGGAACGCTGCTTCGCTTACGAGGCGAGCTCATTGGCCGAATCGTCGGCATTTCGGAAACCGACCCAGTGCCCGTAAGCGCCTGCCGTTGCAAGTAGACCAGACAACCATCCAGGGCGGGGCGGCCGGACCGCCGTCCAAAGTATATTTCCTTTCTTGCTGTCCTTGCGCCTTCTGCTTTGGCTGAATATTTGACGACAGCAGTGTCTCCTGTCCGGACTTTATTCCCTTTGTTTTCAGCGCGCAATGGGTGAAAAAGGCCCAAAAGTCTTGACACGTATGTCATAATGAAATTAGAAGTAGGAAGTAGTAATTTCTACTTGATTATCCGCTTTCACCTGTTGTGCGCCTGTTTTAGCAGGTGAAGCGGCCAGGGACAGAGCGCCGGACGAATTGCCCGGCATCAAAGAAAGCGAGTGGACAATGCAAGCAACCAATGAAAAAGCGATCACGCAGAGGAAACACAGCCGGCTGGCGGCGGGACGCGGCACGAGCGGGCGGTTCCCTGTCGGCGTTTCGGGCAACCCGGAGGGGAGGCCGCAGGGCAGCCGCCACCGCGCCAGCGTGCTGGCCGAAGGGCTGCTCGACGGACGCGTCGAGGCATTGACCGAAAAGGCGGTGGAGATGGCGCTGGCCGGCGATGTGACGGCGCTTCGGCTTTGCCTGGAGCGCCTGCTGCCGGTGCGCCGGGAACGGCACCTCACCATGACCCTGCCCGCACCCCTAATGGCCGCCGACATCACCGCCGGCTTCGTCCGGGTGGTGGAGGCTCTTGCCTGCGGGGATCTGACACCCTCGGAAACCTCTTCCGTGGCGGAGTTGCTGGAGAGCGCCCGGCGGGCGATCGAGACCACCGACCTGGCCCGGCGAATCGAGGAACTCGAAGAGCGTGCACAGGACGGAGAGCAGGATGAGGCTGGGGCGGACAATTGACCGGTTGAGCAAGAAGGCGCCACGGCGGCCCGTGACTTGGCAAGTGAGCTGGGTCCAACCCAAAACCGGCCGGATTCTCTATACGCTATTAGAACAGGCGTTCGCTGTCGAGCAGCATTGTTACCGGGCCGTCGTTGACCAGCTCGACTTCCATCATGGCCTGGAACACGCCCTGCTCCACGCGAACGCCGCGTTGCTGGAGGAATCCAACGAACTTCTCGTAGAGGGAGCGCGCCGGGTCCGGGCGGGCGGCGCGGTCAAAGCTGGGGCGGCGTCCCTTGCGGCAGTCGCCGTACAGCGTGAACTGGGAGACGGCCAGCACGGCGCCGCCGGTCTCCAGCAACGACCGGTTCATCTTGCCCGCCTCGTCCTCGAAGATGCGAAGCTCCGCGATCTTGTCGGCGAGATAGCGGGCCGCCTGTTCATCGTCGCCGGCGCTGACGCCCAGCAGCACCACCAGGCCCGCGCCGATCTCTCCGGTGGTCCGGCCATCCACCGTGACTCGGGCGCGGGAGACTCGCTGCACAACTGCGCGCATGGGAATTCCGGAAAAGCCGCGAAGCAGGTTCCAAGAAACGGGTTTCTCCGCGTTCTCTGCGTCGCTGCGGTGAACATCACCCCATGGGGCCCACGGAGCAAACCCGCCCGGCGTCGGCCATTTCCTTGCGAATGCGCTCGGCTTCGCGCCGCAGCGGCGGCAGCGCCCGGGCGTAAATCATCTTATACGCCCGGCAGAAGTAATCCAGGTCTTCGAACTGATGGTGCGGGCCGTAGCGCATCTTGGGGCATCCGCCGTGGCAGATGAACTCGAACTCGCAACTGGCGCACTCGGCCCGCGGCAAGGTCTTGGTGCGGGCGAAGTCCACCCGCCGGGCCTTGCGCGCCACCTCGGGGAAGGAGTCGATCATGATGTTGCCGATCTTCCAGGGCTGCTCGACGAAGAAGTCGCAGGGGTAGACGTCGCCGTTGTACTCGATCACCACGTAGCTGTCGCAGGTGGTGTGCATGGTGCAGTTGCCGGGGCGCTCGCCGACCAGGGCCTCGACGACGTTGTCGAAGAAGCGCAGGTGCATCGTCCGCCGGTCCGGCCACCAGCACTCGAACGTCTCCACCAGGAAGTTGCCCCACTGCTCCGGCTGGAGAGCGAACGGCAGGGCCTTGCCGTCTTTGTCGAACTCGGCCAGCGGGATGTATTGCACGAAATCGAAACCTTCGCGCTTGAACCATTCATAGAGCCTGCGGGGCTGGCCGACATTGGCCTGGTTCACCACGCAGAGGATGTTGAAATCGACCTTGTGCTTGCGGAGAATTTCGACCACGTCCATGACCCTGCGCCAGGTGCCCTGCCGGCCGCGGTTCAGCCGGTAGCGGTCATGCACCTCCTGCGGGCCGTCCAGGCTGACACCCAGCAGGAAGCTGTAGTCGCGCAGCAGCGGGCACCAATCCTCGTTGATCACGATGGCATTGGTCTGGAGCGCGTTGGAGACCACCTGCCCGGGGCGCCCATAGCGCTGCTGCAACTCGACGGCGCGCTCGAAAAACTCCAGCCCGGCCAGCGTCGGCTCACCCCCCTGCCAGGCGAACACGCTGTTGGGGTAGGAATAGAACATGAACTGGTCGGTCATCCGTTCCAGCACCTCGTCGCTCATGCGGCGCCCCGGCAGGTCCCTGTAGGGGTCCGCGTTGCGGTCCAGGTAGAAGCAGTATTCGCAGTCCAGGTTGCAGACGGCCGATGCCGGCTTCACCAGCAGCGATTGAATTCTCGGAGTGGTCCCCAACACCGGTAGTGAGCCCATTTCCGATAGTTTAAAGGCTCAAGTCCCAAGTTGAAAGTCCAAAATCCCCTGTTCACCACAAAGACACAAAGAGCACGAAGGAGTTTTTTGTGGACCTTCGTGCCGCGCTGCCTTTGTGATGAACACTCCACTGCTTTGGCTCGGCGGCCGCGGCAGTCAAAAGTTGGTCACGCCCAGCGCGCGTTGCATTCTATAATTCCCATAGGGGTCTGACCAATGAACGAAGTCCTGACGACGGCGCAGATCGAAGCGCAATTTGAATCGGAGTGGATCCTGGTCGAAGAGCCTCAGACCAATGAAGCCTTGGAGGTGCAAAGCGGCACAGTACGCTGGCACAGCAAGGATCGGGAGGAGGTTTATCGCAAGGCGACGGAGATCCGTCCCAAACGCTTCGCGATTCTGTATACCGGCAAAATGCCCGAGAACGTCATACTATGAGCTTTCCCTTCGATCCACAGCAACGACTGATCATCGTTCGCGCAGAGGCGTTGATGGCCTCCTCGGCCTCGATTTCTTCCGCGGGCAGAGCCTGACGATTGACTTTCGTACTGGCCAATTGATGCTGACCTGAGCGCGCGCTGCAACCGGCCCGCTCTCGGTGGTTCCCTGTCTTGGTATTCTGGGAACCAGCGGAACCGGGGGTCGAACGGCCGCGGGACGGCAGCCGCGGCGGCCAAAAGTTGGTCACGTCCAGCGCGCGTTGCATTCTATAATCCCAAGAGGGGTTTGACCAAGGCTGCCCGCTGATGTCTTGGTGGCGAGAATCTGGCCGCTCGCCCTGTGCTCCCCGGCCTGCTGTTGTGGAACCCGCGGAGCTAGAAGGAGGTTGACGTCCTTGACCAGCCGCGAATTGATTGCCGATACCAGCCGGCGACTGAAGAGGATTGAAACACGCCTGAGTGACATCGCCCGGCAGGTCGCAACGGCGCCCCGCGATCTCTGGGTGCCGGTCGAATCCTTTGAGCCCGAACCTTACGACGTCACCGTCCCCTTCACGGCCGTTGTGCGGCCAACCGGGGACGAATTCGAAGCGACCTTTTTTGACGCGAATCTGCATGCATGCGGAAACACCCCTGAGGAAGCGGTCGCTAATTTGAAGGGCGTTATTCTCGATATGTTCGACTGGCTTGTCGAGTTGGGCGATGATCGGCTTGGACCGGGGCCGCTGCAGCAGAAGACGGTCCTAATCAAGCACGTCCGTCCCCGCTGACCCATGGCGCAGTTCACTCAGAAGCATGCCGAGCTGATCGCGCGCAAGCTCGATTGCCTGATACGCGAAGGCAAGCGGCACACGCGAGCCGCGCTTTTTCACAATGGCGTGCTGCTGGCCAGTTTCGGCATTCGGAGAGGATCGAAACAGACGGGTCATGACTATCTGCCCCGTGAGCTGCACCTCAAGCAGAATGAGTGCTGGGAGCTGTATGACTGCGGCCTGACTAGAGATGCATACTTGCAGTTGATGCGCGCAAGGGGCAAGCTCAGGTAGCAGCAGGGTCAGGGCGGCGGCCCAGGGATATTCTCTTCCCAGTCCTGGTATTCCGGGAACCTGCGGAAACATCGGTGAATCGTGGAGCGCCCGGGGCAGGCGCCGTGTTCCAAACCGGAGGCGATCTTCATGCGCGTTACCGCTAAGCAGTTCCTCGAGAAGTTTCTTGAGTCCTACCGCGAGTGCCGCAAGGAGTTCGGCGATGACCAGTGGGAAAGAATGTGGGAGGGCGGTCAGTGGAATGGGTTCATGATGTGGACGACTGGCCAACCAGAACCTCTCCGCGAGTCTGTGCTTGTGCAGACCGCCGAAAAACTCGGCCTCTTCTACGCCGAAGGGGAGCCGCTAACGTTCGATGCAGTGCTTCACGGGGGCCGTGATCCTGACTTCGCCGGACCGTATGACGTGCGCTTCCCAATGCTCGTTGTGATCGAGCACGAGAACGAGAGACGAGGGATCTGGAGAGAGATGCAGAAGCTGCTCTCTGTTCGTTCACCACTGAAGGTCTTGATCACATACACAGAGGTGCGCTGCGTACGAGAGCAGCGGGCACAGGAGGGGCTGAAGGAGATCGGAGACGTGGTGAAGGATCACTGGGAACGGGCTTGCAAGGTTCTGGGCCGCGGGGAAGCTAGCGAGTATCTGATTCTTGTCGGCGACGAGCCTGAGAAGCACACGATGTCGTGGCACGCGATGGACTTCTCCGGGACTGAAGGTCCGGTGACCAGGGAATTTCAACCTGTGTCCGGCTCGTCTTGAGCAGCGCGGCCATTCGCGCCTTCGATGTTTTCCTCCTCTTCATGGCCTCTGCAAGCTGCCAGGCGACGACCTCCTTGATCGCCTGAGCCTGCGCCTCTTCAAAGACCCCGTCCTCGTTGAGAGAATCATCAATCCGCAATCCGAAATCCGGAATCTTGTGGTTGAATTGAGAAATAATGGACCAAGCAAAACCTGGGCGCGCGAAGCAGGAGTTCCGGCCATACGTGCCGGCTGAATCGCAGGAGCCGGAATTCACGCTAAAGGCCATCGTGGCTGGCATCGCCTTGTCGGCGATTTTCGGCGCCGCCAACGCCTACCTGGGCATGAAAGCCGGGCAGACGGTGGCGGCCACCATCCCCGCGGCAGTGGTGGCCATCGCGCTGTTCCGGCTGCCGTTCCTGCGCGGCACCGTGCTGGAGCAGAACATCACCCGCACCGCGGCCTCGGTGGGCGAGGCGCTGGTGGCCGGCGCCATCTTCACCATCCCCGCCTTCCTGCTGGTGGAGATGAACGGGCAGCGGCTGTGGCCCGACTTCCGCACCCATTTCTGGGAGAGCGTGCTCATCCTGCTGGCCGGCGGGCTGCTGGGCGTGCTGCTGATCATCGTTCTGCGGCGTCCGCTGTGCGTCGATTCCGACCTGCCGTTTCCCGAGAGCGTGGCCAGCGCCGAGATCGTAAAGGCGGGGCAGCGGGGCGAAGCCGCCGGCGCCGCCTCCCGCACCGTTTTTGGCGCGCTGGGCATCGCCGCCCTGCTGCAGTTCCTGAAGTCCGACCAGGGGCTGCAGGTCTTCAAGGAAAGTGTCGGGGGGCTGGTGCGGCTGCCCCGCTCGATCATCTCCCACTTTGATTTTTCCAAAACGCCCATCGGCCAGGTGACGCATGAAGGCGCTTTCCCCTATGCCACGCCTTCGGCTTCGCCGGCGCTGATCGGCATCGGCTACATCATCGGCCCGGAGCTGGCCACCATCAACTTCACCGGCGGCGTGATCGCCTGGTGGTTCCTGATCCCGCTGGTCCTGTTCGCCGATCCCGGCCTGCCGGCGCGCCTGCGGGTGGAAGGGGGCGCGGCCGCGCCGCTGGACGTGGTGGTCTACAGCGTCTGGTACAACATCGTGCGCCCCATCGCCGTGGGCGCCATGCTGGTGGGCGCCGTCAACACGCTCTGGCGCATGCGCGAATCCATCGTGACTTCGATTCGCGGCGCCATCGCCTCCAGCCGGGAGGTGCACGGCGGCCCGGCCCGCTCGCGCCTGGACCAGGACATCCCGCTGAAGTGGATCGCGGCCTCGGTCGGCGTTTTGTCGCTGCCCATCGGGGCGCTGTACTACCACTTCACGGGCCGGCTGGTAGTTTCGCTGGTGCTGGCCGTCACCATGATGATCGTTGCCTTCCTGCTCTCGGCGGTGGGCGGCTACCTGGTGGGGCTGGTGGGCAGTTCCAACCAGCCCCTGAGCGGTCTGACCCTGTCGGCGCTGGTCCTGACTGCCCTGGTGATGGTG
>Ga0315281_10010071_pt1 | contig 13067 bp, 12 predicted proteins | sample YL17G07_0_MG_FD_204540 | JGI IMG/M metagenome (GOLD analysis project Ga0315281, IMG submission 204540) | Sediment microbial communities from Yellowstone Lake, YNP, Wyoming, USA - YL17G07_0 | ecosystem: Environmental > Aquatic > Freshwater > Lake > Sediment | place: USA: Wyoming | collected... | reverse complement strand
CGCGTCATGATCGCCAGCCAATTAGTGACGACGCTGGAAAACCGGCCGAGCAGCCGGTCGCGCTCGGCCGGCTCGCCCGCCAGCAAGGCGATCTGCTCGGAGTTTTCCCGCACCCGCACCAGATTGAAGCGGAAATCGGCTTCATAGCGCTGTTGCATGAAATTGAGCGCGATCAGCGCGCGGCCGATCAGGTGGGTGACGGTGGTGCCGACGATGGCGTAGAGCAGCGCCGCCCACACCAGATAACCCGGAATGATCAAGGTGACGCCGAACAGATGCAGCGGCGCGGTCGCCGACAGCGACCACAAAATGATCACGAAGGAGCCAAGCGAAACGACGGCGCCGAGCAATCCGACCCCGATCGACAAAGTCCGGTCGACGAACATCTGAATGTCTTCGGCGATACGCTGATCCGGATTATCGGCGGCGTCGCCCAGAAGCTGCATGCGGTAATGATTGGCGCCGCTCAGCCAGTGGTCGAGAAACGATTGGGTCAGCCAGCGCCGCCAGCGGATTTGCAGCCATTGATTGAGATAGAGCTGATAGACCGCGAGCACGATGTAAGTGGCGGCCAACACGCAGAAATACAGCAACTGGTCGACGAAGGCGTCCCAGTTGCGGTCCTGCAGCGCGTTGTAAAAGCGGTTGTTCCACTGGTTGATCAGAACCGTGATGCCGACGATCGACAGTTCGATGACGATCACCGCCGCCAGCAACAGGCGTCCGGCCCGGCGGTCCTCCGAGCGGAAATAGGGGCTGGCGATCCGCCAGATGGTGGCGAGGGTCGAGAAGGGGCCTGGCACGGTCGATCTCCTGTTGCGGCGGTCTGCGGCGTGAGGACGCACGGAAAGCCGGCGGGCGCGATAGCTACTAATGGCTAAGGTTGCGGCGATTCTGATCTATTTTTTGCGGATTCGCTGAAATAAATGGCGGTCAGAGGGCGGTCCCATGCTGGCCAATGTTGCGTCCGGACGCCGTAACCTCTACGATTGAATGTTAAGGGTTACCTGATCCAGACATGATGTCGGGTCGCGGAATAAGACCCGATTAAAAATGTTCACGGGATAACAATCCAAGGGAGAGGGAGGAAGATCGAATGGCCAAGAATAAGCTTTCGTCGACTGCGACCCGCCGCAAATTTCTCGGCGGCGCCGCGGTTGCCGGCGTGGCGACCATCGCCATGCCGCAGGTTTCGCGCGCGCAAACCGTTACGTTGAAGATGCAGGGTGCCTGGGGCGCTCAGGACATCCTCAACGATATGGCCAAGGACTATGTCGCCAAGGTCAACGACATGGGCGGCGGCCGGCTCAAGATCGACTACCTCAATGCCGGCGCCGTGGTGAAGCCGTTCTCCACCCAGGACGCGGTGCATTCCGGCGTGCTCGACGGCGCCCATAGCGTGCCGGTCTACTGGTACAGCAAGCACCGTGCCGCCTCGCTGTTCGGCACCGGACCCTGTTTCGGGTACAATGCCAGCCAGACCCTTGGTTGGATCGCCTATGGCGGCGGCCAGGAGCTCTATGACGAACTGGTGCAGAAGATCCTCGGCATGAACATCGTCGGTTTCTTCGCTTTCCCGATGCCGACGCAGCCGCTCGGCTGGTTCAAGAAGGAGCTTGCCGGTCCGGAATCCTTCAAGGGTATGAAGTACCGCACCGTCGGTCTCGCCGCCAACCTGTTCCAGGAAATGGGCGCGGCCGTCGCCCAGTTGCCGGGCGGCGAAATCCTGCCCGCCATGGAGAAGGGCGTGATCGAGGCGTTCGAGTTCAACAACCCGACCTCGGACATGCGGTTCGGCGCCCAGGACGTGGCGAAATACTACTACATGGGCTCCTACCACCAGTCGGCCGAGACCTTCGAGGTCAGTTTCAACAAGACCAAGTTCGAAAGTCTGGCCAAGGAGCAGCAGGCGATCCTGCGCTACGCCGCTCAGGCCGCCGCGGCCGACAACGAGTGGAAGGCGTGGGACCAATACTCCAAGGACCTGCAGACGCTGATCACCAAGGACAAGGTCAACGTCAAGCGCACCCCGGTCTCGATCTTCACGGCGCAGCTCAAGGCTTGGGACAAGGTCATGGCCGATGTCACGAAGGACCCGAAGCAGGGTCCGTTCATCCAAAAGATCGTGGACAGCCAGAAGGCGTGGGCCAAGCGGGTCGGCTTCTACTTCTTCAACAATGAAGCCGACTACAAGACCGCCTACGAGTATTATTTCGGCGCGATCAAGACCTGATCGCGCGCCAGCACGAATGCCGGGACGGCCGAGGCCGCCCCGGCGTTTGTTTGCCCGCCTCGAACCGAGCGAGATTTCCCCGTGGAAAGCTTTCTGTTCTTCATCGATCGCCTGAGCGCGGGCGTCGGCAAGGCGTTCGGCTGGTGCATTATGGCGATGACATTGGGCACTTGTTACGAAGTGTTCATGCGCTACGCACTGCGGGCGCCGACCAGCTGGGCCTTCGACTTCAGCTACCTGATGTACGGGGCGCTGTTCATGATGGCCGGCGCCTATACGCTGTCGCGCAACGGCCATGTGCGCGGCGACTTCGTCTACCGGATGTGGCCTTACCGGGTGCAGGCGGCAATCGAGCTCGTGCTGTATTTGATCTTCTTCTTTCCGGCCTTCACCGCGCTGTTGTATTACGGATTTCCCTATGCCCGCTTCTCCTGGGTCATCGCCGAAGTGAGCATATTCAGCCCGGCCGGAGTGCCGCTCTATCCGCTCAAGGCTCTTATCCCGATCGGCGCCGCCTTCATGCTGGTCCAAGGCGTCGCCGAGATTATTCGCTGCCTGATCTGCCTGCGCGACGGCGTCTGGCCGCAACGCCTGCACGACGTCGAAGAAATGGAATCCGCCATCCTGGCCGAAGCGGCGGACCGCAAGCGCATCGAGGCGGAATTGCACGTCGGGGGGGCGGCGCGATGATGTTCACCAATCCAGAAATCGGCATGATCCAGCTGGCGGCGTTCATTATCGTCATCCTGCTCGGATTCCCGATCGCCTTCACGCTGATGGCCATGGGCATCTTCTTCGGCTTTTACGCCATGGGCCCGCGGGTCTTCGACCTGCTGGTCACCAATACCGCCGACGTGATGCAGAACGACGTGCTGACCGCGGTGCCGCTGTTCCTGTTCATGGGCTACGTGGTCGAACGCTCGAACATTCTCGACCGGCTGTTCTATTCGCTGCAGATGGCCATGCGGCATGTTCCCGGCGCGCTCGCGGTGGCCACACTGATCACCTGCGCGCTGTTTGCGACCGCGACCGGCATTGTCGGCGCGGTGGTGACGTTGATGGGCCTGCTTGCCTTTCCGGCGATGTTGAAGGCCGGTTATGACGTCAAGCTCTCCGCCGGCGTGGTCTGCGCCGGCGGTTGCCTCGGTATCATGATCCCGCCCAGCGTGCTGTTAATCCTGTATGGCGCCACGACCGCGACGTCGGTGGTCAAGCTCTACGCGGCGGCGTTCCTTCCCGGCTTTCTGCTGGCCGGGCTCTACGTCGTCTATGTCATCGGCCGCGCGGTCATCGATCCCAAGCTCTGTCCCAAACCGCCGGAACTCGAGCGCCACATTCCCTATCGCGAATTGTTGGGTGCGCTGCTGACCTCGTTCTTCCCGCTCGCAATCCTCATCCTCTCGGTGCTGGGCGCGATCCTGTTCGGCTTCGCCACGCCCTCGGAAGCCGCCGCCGTCGGCGCGCTCGGTTCCATCGTGCTTGCGGCGGTCTACAATTCGCTCACCTTCCAGCGTCTCAAGGAGGCGGTCTATCTCACCGCGCGCACCTCGGCGATGGTCTGTTTCCTGTTCATCGGGTCGTGGACCTTCTCCTCGGTGTTCTCCTATCTCGGCGGCCACGAGGTGATCGAGCACTGGGTGCTCGCGGCGAATTTGAGTTCGACCGGGTTCCTCATCCTCGCGCAGATCATCATCTTCCTGCTCGGCTGGCCGCTGGAATGGACCGAGATCATCATCATCTTCGTGCCGATTTTCCTGCCGCTGGTGAAGCTGTTCCACATCGACCCGATCATCTTCGGCATCCTGGTCGCGCTCAACATCCAGACCTCGTTCAACACCCCGCCGATGGCGATGGCGGCGTATTATCTCAAGGGCGTCGCGCCGCCACATGTGCGGCTGAACCAGATCTTCGCCGGCGCGCTGCCGTTCGTGTTCATGGTGTTCATCACCATGGCGCTGGTTTACGTTTTCCCACAGATCGCGCTGTGGTTGCCCGATATGCTTTACTCGAACTGATGGCAAACGACGCGCTCATCGCGCTCACGGCAACAGAAGCAGCGGCCCGGATTGCCGAAGGGGCGGTTTCCGCCGAGGAATATGCACAAGCCTGTCTCGCCCGCATCGTGGCGGTCGAGGACCAGGTGCAGGCCTTCACGCACCTCGATCCCGCGCATGTATTGACCGAGGCGCGCGCGCTCGACGAGCGCCGCCGCAACGGCCTGCCGACCGGACCGCTGCACGGCATTCCCGTGGCGGTGAAGGACATCTTCGACACCGCGGACTATCCGACCGAGTGCGGCTCGCCGCTGCTGGCGGGACGCCGGCCGCGCCGCGATGCCACCGCCGTTGCGCGCTTGCGCGCCGCCGGCGCCGTGGTTATCGGCAAGACGGTGACGACGGAATTTGCCTATTTCCATCCCGGCAAGACCCGCAATCCGCGCGACCCCACCCGCACGCCCGGCGGCTCGTCGTCGGGCTCGGCGGCGGCGGTGGCCGCCGGCATGGTGCCGCTGGCGATCGGCTCGCAAACCAATGGCTCGGTGATCCGCCCGGCGGCGTTCTGCGGCGTCTACGGCGTCAAGCCCAGCCACGGCCTGATCTCGCGCGCCGGGGCTTTGATCTTGTCGCAGGCGCTGGATCATGTCGGCGTCTTCGCGCGTTCGTTACCTGATGCCGCGCTCCTGCTCGATGTGCTCGCCGGCCACGATCCTGCGGATACCGATACGCGGCCGGTGGCGGCCCCGGCGTTCCGCAGGGTTCTCGGCGAGCCGCCGCCTTTGCCGCCAAAATTTGCGTTTGTGCGCACGCCGATCTGGGACAAGGCGGACGCGGACACCCGCGATGCGTTCGAGGCTCTCGCCGAGAGGCTGGGCAAAGCCATCGAGCCGGTCGATCTGCCCGAATATTACGCGGCGGCTTGGGATGCCCACCATGCGATCATGGCGGTGGACATGGCGCACCGGCTAGGCGAGGCGGTCGAGCGCGGCGGCGAGGGATCGAGCCGGACGCTGCGCGATTTTCTCGCGGAAGGTCACAAGATCACAGCCACCCGCTATCTTGCCGCGCGTGACGAGGCCCGCCGCTACGCCGCCGGTTTTACCGAGGTGTTCGAGCACTATGATGCGATCGTGACCCCGGCCACGATTGGCGTCGCGCCCAAGGGCCTCGATGCCACTGGAAGCCCGATATTTTGCTCGCTGTGGACGCTCGTTGGACTCCCGGCCTTGTCGCTGCCGCTGCTTACGGGCGAGGGCGGCATGCCACTCGGCCTGCAACTCGTGGGCGCGCCGGGCGACGATGCGCGGCTCATGCGCAGCGCACGCGTGCTGGTCGAAACGCTCAGCGGAAAGAAGTCAGCGCGCCGCGGGGCGGCGCGTTAAGGCCGGCATTCACTTGGGTTGGCGGCCGAGAAGCGGCGCCAAATCATCATCCCAGAATGCCCAAATCATCAGGGCCATGCCGATCAGGCACACGATCCACAGCGCCAATTCGTTGAGCTTCATCGCGATCAGCACGAGGAAAATGATCATCAGGACCGCGCCGAGGAGTCCCGTTAACGCGTCAGCCATATCATCCTCCCTGCCTCGGCCTTGTCGGCCTTATTTAATAAATATTATCGCAATGTCCCGGTCAGCGCCACCTTTTTGCGCGTGATTTCGGCGCAGGCCCGCCCGTTGCGCCGAATTGACCGCGATACCCGCGACGGTCGCCCGGCCGCTTGCTAGGCTGCAGGACTTGGTGGCGGTAAGACTTGGGCGTTAGGGGTAGTCGCGTGTCGTCCACGGTGACATTGCCGCTCTGGCTGGTCGTGTTTGTCGGCGTGCTGGCGATCCTGGCGGCGCTCGACCGCCTGTTGCTGCCGGGCGTGCGCTGGCTGATGCGCCGCCGCCTCAACCGGGCGATCGAGGAACTCAACACCCGGCTCAAATTGCGCATCCAGCCGCTGAAGCTGGCCAAACGCCAGGCGCTGATCGACCAGCTCATCTTCGATCCCGAAGTGCTCGACGCCATCGCGCAATACGCCAAGGCGCATGGCGTCACGCGCGAGATCGCGCACGCGCAGGCGCGGCGCTACGCCCGCGAAATTGTGCCGTCGTTTTCGGCCTATGCTTATTTCGGCATCGGGGCGCGGCTGGCGCGCTGGATCTCGACCTTCCTCTATCGGGTTCGGCTCGGCTATCTGGACGAGGATGCGCTCAAGACCGTCGATCCCGACAGCGCCGTCATTTTTGTCATCAATCACCGCTCCAATATGGATTACGTGCTGGTCACCTATATGGCCTCGACCCGCACCGCGCTGAGCTACGCGGTCGGCGAATGGGCGCAGGTCTGGCTGCTGCAAAACGTGATCCGCTCGATGGGCGCGTATTTTGTGCGGCGGGACTCCGGCGAGCCGCTCTATCGCAAGGTACTGGCGCGCTATGTCCACATGGCGGTGGCGGGCGGGCTGGCGCAGGCGGTGTTCCCGGAAGGCGGCTTGACCCGCGACGGCCGGCTGCGCGAGCCGAAGCTCGGCCTGATCGGCTATATGGTGGCGGGCTTCGATCCGAAAGGCGCGCGCGACGCCGTGTTCGTGCCGGTCGGCATCAATTACGACCGCGTGCTCGAGGACCGCATCCAGGTTGACGCGCTGGCGGCGGCAACGGGGGAGAAGCCGCGCTACCGCTTCAACCTGCGCGTCTTTCTCAAGCATCTGTTGGCGCATCTTGCGCTTGGCCTGCGCGGGCGCTGGCATCGCTTCGGCTATGCCTGCGTCAGCTTCGGCGCGCCGCTGTCGCTGCGGCACTATGTCGCCGAACGCGGCATCGATTTCCGCACTCTCGACCAGCCGGCGCGCTTCGCCGAGGTCGAGCGCCTGACCAAAGAGCTGATGACGCGGGTCGGCGCGGTGGTTCCGGTGCTGCCGGTCGCGCTGGTGGCGACCGCCTTGCTCGACGCCGGTGCGCCGCTGTCCTCGCTCGAACTTAAAGCACGCGTGCTGGAGCTGGTGCGCCGGCTGGCGGCGGTGGGCGCGCATGTTCACATTCCGCGTGGCGACCAGGAATACGCGTTCGAAGTGGGGTTGCGGATGTTGCAACTGCGCCATCTGGTCGAAGAGGCGGACGGTCTTTACCGCGCAAAACCGGATGAAACCGCGCTGCTGCGCTACTACGCCAATTCGATCGCGCATCTGCTCGCCGCGCCGGAGATCGCGAAAGCGGCCGAGTAAATTGCCGCGGTCGCGGTGGGCAACAGCGGCGCCCGGCGCCGGCAATTATCGCCTCAAGACTTCGCCGCCGACTTCGGCAGCGCCACGATCATGTCGATCTCGACCCGCGCGCCGGGCGAGCTCAGCTGGTTGATGCACACCATCGTGCTGGCCGGCCGCCAGTCGCCGAAATATTCGTGCATGGTCTTGTGCATGCCGTCGCCGTCGCGGATGTCGGTCAGGTATTTCGTGACCTTGACCACGTCGCGCCAGCTGGCGCCGACCTTGTCGAGGATCGACTTGATGGCGTTCATCGCGTTGCGGGTCTGCTGTTCGATCGCGTGCGGATGCACGTGTTCGTCGTCGTGGTGCGGGTGGTGATGATAAAGCGGGGAGGCGGTGGCGCCGGAAATGAACATCAGGTCGCAAGCGCCGACAATGTGGATCGCCGGCGCATACGGCATCTTGTGGGCTTGCGCGGGGTCGGGGTGGATCACCTCAAGGCTGAAAGTCTTGCGCGGATCGGCTGATTTGCTCATGCGGTTATTCCCCCGGGTTGCCGCATTCTAGCAGTGCCGCCGCCGCCGTCGCCAGAGCGTGCGCGAATGGGAGGTTTGCGTGCGGCACTGGGACGCGGAATTTTCCACTGGAGTTGGCGTCATCCGTCGCATGAAAAAGGGCGGCCCCTGTCCGTGAACGGGGGCCGCCCTTTGCATTTGTGCCGTCGGGCAATCGCGATCGTCGGGCGATCAGAAGCCCATGCCGCCGCCCATGCCCCCCATGCCGCCCATTCCGCCGCCGGGCGGCATCGCCGGACCCGGCTCCTTCGGAATTTCCGCCACCATGGCTTCGGTGGTGATCAGCAGGCCGGCGATCGAGGCCGCATCCTGCAGCGCGGCGCGCACCACCTTGGCCGGATCGACGATGCCGGCCGCGACCATGTCGACGTATTTCTCGGCCTGGGCGTCGAAGCCGAAGGTCTCCGACTTGTGGTCCATGATGGTGCCGACCACGATCGAGCCCTCGGCGCCGGAGTTCTCGGCGATCTGGCGGATCGGGGCTTCCAGCGCTTTCAGCACGATGTTGATGCCGGCCTGCACGTCGGCATTGTCGTTGGTGAGCCGTCCGACCGCCTTCTTGGCGCGCAGCAGCGCGACGCCGCCGCCCGGCACGATGCCTTCCTCGACCGCGGCGCGGGTGGCGTTGAGCGCGTCCTCGACCCGGTCCTTCTTCTCTTTCACTTCCATTTCGCTCGCCCCGCCGACGCGGATCACCGCCACGCCGCCGGCGAGTTTCGCCAGCCGCTCCTGCAGCTTTTCCTTGTCGTAGTCGGACGTGGTTTCCTCGATCTGCGCCTTGAGCTGGTTGACGCGCGCCTCGATCTCGGTCTTTTTGCCGGCGCCCTTGACGATCGTGGTCTTTTCTTTCTCAATGACGATCTTCTTGGCGCGGCCGAGCATCGCGATGGTCACGCTCTCGAGTTTCATGCCGAGCTCATCGGAAATCAGCTGGCCGCCGGTGAGAATGGCGATGTCTTCGAGCATGGCCTTGCGGCGATCGCCGAAGCCAGGCGCCTTCACCGCCGCCACTTTAAGACCGCCGCGCAGCTTGTTGACCACCAGCGCCGCGATCGCTTCGCCCTCGACGTCCTCGGCGAGGATTAACAGCGGCTTGCCCGACTGCATCACCGCTTCCAGCACCGGCAGCATGGACTGCAGACCGGAGAGTTTTTTCTCGTACAGCAGCACGTAAACGTCTTCAAGCTCCGCGATCATCTTGTCGGCATTGGTGATGAAATAGGGCGAGATATAGCCGCGGTCGAACTGCATGCCCTCGACGATCTCGACATCGGTGTCGAGCGACTTGGCTTCCTCGACCGTGATGACGCCCTCGTTGCCGACCTTCTGCATCGCTTGCGCGATCATTTTGCCGATGGTGGCGTCGCCGTTCGACGAAATGGTGCCGACCTGCGCGACTTCCGCCGACGAACTGACTTTCTTGGCGCGTTTTTCAATGTCCTTGACCACGGCGCTGACCGCGATATCGACGCCGCGCTTCAGGTCCATTGGGTTCATGCCGGCGGCCACCGCCTTGGCGCCTTCCTTGACGATGGCGTGCGCGAGCACGGTCGCGGTGGTGGTGCCGTCGCCGGCGACATCGTTGGTCTTCTGCGCCACTTCGCGCACCATCTGCGCGCCCATGTTCTCGAACTTGTCCTCGAGCTCGATTTCCTTCGCCACCGTCACGCCATCTTTGGTGATGCGCGGAGCGCCGAACGACTTGTCGAGCACGACGTTGCGGCCCTTGGGGCCGAGCGTGACCTTCACCGCATTGGCGAGAATTTCGACGCCGCGCAGCATTCGCTCGCGCGCGTCACCGGCAAAACGTACGTCCTTGGCAGCCATACCACGTCACTCCTGCTGGTTCCGTCATCTTGCGGGACGCGCCGTCGGCGCGTCTTTCGGGATGCGGTCTGGGATTTAAGGCCCGCGTCCTTCGAGCCGGCTGCTGCGCAGCCTGCTCAGGACGCGGATGAAATTCAGGCGATCACGCCCATGATGTCGGACTCCTTCATGATCAGGAGCTCCTCGCCATCGAGCTTGACCTCGGTGCCCGACCACTTGCCGAACAGCACGCGGTCGCCTTCTTTGACGTCCGGCTTGATCAGCTTGCCGGCCTCGTCGCGGCCGCCCGGTCCGACGGCGACGACCTCGCCTTCCTGCGGTTTTTCCTTGACGGTATCGGGAATGATGATGCCGCCCTTGGTCTTTTCCTCGGCGGCAATACGGCGCACGACGACCCGGTCGTGCAGCGGACGGAACCTGGTCTTGGCCATCTCTTCCTCGTCGGCGCGGCAGCGCGGATTTGACCGAAATGCTCGATCTGAGAAGCCTTTAGCACTCATCCGCGCAGAGTGCCAAAAACCGTCCGGGAGATATGGGTTTGGGTCGAAAGTGTCAAGCGCGGGAAGGCGGAAGCCGGCTTGCGCTCTTTGGCGTTGACCCGCAAAGTCCCCCAGCTTGGTCCGCGGGAGCCCTTATGCGTTGTTTGCGAACGTTTTCGACCCTGCTCCTGGCCGTGTCGGCGCTGATGCTGGCCGGCTGCGCCACCCAGGGCCCGCCGGCGCCAGAGCAACCGGTGCCGCAGCAGGTGCTGCCGCCGGCCTTCCCGCCGCAAGACATTGTCGGCCGCTGGGGGCTTGCCGCCTTCCACAAGGCCGACGACCAGGAGCGCACCGAAGCGGCTGCGTCCAATCAATGTCGGCAGCCCTATATCATCACGCTGGGGCCGACCGGCGGGGTGATGATGCATATCGCCGACCAGCCGCAAGCCGAGGAGCTGCGCCTCAAGGGCGCGCCCGGCGGCAAGACTTTTATCGGCCCGGACGGCGAAGTGGGCGGCGTGCAAGATCGCGAAGTGATATCCTTCAATGGCCGCGTGCTGGTGCTGCGCTGGGTGGATCCGGAAGTGCAGGGCCGCTATGGCACCATGGTCTATGTGCGCTGCGGCCCCGAAGGCGAGAAACGGCCGCCGCCGAAGCCGAAGCCAAAGCCGAAAGCCAAGCCGAAACCGAAGCCGGCGGCCGCGCCGCTGGCGCCGGGGCCGGCGTCGATGCGGCCGCCCGCGCCCGAGCCGCAGCCCAGGCAATAGGCCAAGCGAAAAGGCGATGACCGGCAGCCATAGCGGCGGCGCATCATGGCATGGGCGCGGCCGTGTTAGGTTGCGCGCCGGAACACCTCGTCGCCCATGACCGCTCCCCGCGATTTCATATTAGGTTCATTTCTGTTCGGCCCCTGGCGCGCCGTAGCGGTGCTCGGCGTCACGCAAATTCTTGCCTGGGGCATTATCTTCTACACCCCGGTGCTGATCGTGCCGCTGATCGCCGCCGAGCGCGGCTGGTCGATGGCCTTCGCCATGGGTGGCTTCTCGGTCGGGCTGCTGGTGGCGGGCGTGGTCTCACCTTATGTCGGCCGATCGATCGACCGCTTCGGCGGTCATGTGGTGATGACCGCCGGCTCGCTGATGGGCGCGCTCGGCCTCGTGCTGATCGTTTATGCCGCGCATCCGGCCGCTTATTTGGGCGTCTGGATGGTACTCGGTGCCGCCATGGCGGCGAGCCTTTACGATTCCGCCTTCGCAACGCTGGGGCGGATTTTCGGCGCCGGTGCTCGCCGCCCGATCACCGCGCTCACGCTGGCCGGCGGCTTTGCCTCGACGGTGGGTTGGCCGGCGACTCATCTGCTGATCGAAGCGGTGGGATGGCGCGGAACCTATTTGGTCTATGCGGCGCTGTTGGCACTGGTGGCGGCGCCGCTGCATGCGTTCGGATTGCCGCGCCGCCGCGCGGAACTCGCGCCGCCGGCTTTGTCGTCCGATGGGGTTAAGCCTGCCCCGTTATTGCCGCCGACCGGCTTGGCCTTCGTGCTGGTGGCCTCCGCCTTCGCCGCCTATGCCTTCGTGCCGTCGGGGCTGTCCGCGCATTTGCTGGCGATCTTCAACCGTTCCGGCATCGATGCCGGCACCGTGGTCTGGATCGGTGCGCTGTTTGGGCCGGCGCAGGTCGGCGCGCGGCTGATCGAATTCGCCTTCGGACGCAATCTACACCCGCTGTGGGTCGCGCGGTTTGCGCTCGGCGTTTTGCTGTGCGCTTTTCTGATGCTGGCGATATTCGGAATTTCCGTGCCGGCGGTGGCGGCCTTCGTGCTGATGTTCGGCGGCGCCAACGGCCTCGTCACCATCGCCCGCGGAGCGGTGCCGCTCGTCTTGTTTGGCGCCGTCGGCTACGGACGGTTGATCGGCCGTATTGCCGGTCCGTTTCTGCTGGTGCAGGCGGCGGCGCCGCTGGTGATGGCGTTTGTGATCGAACGGGCCTCGGACCCGATGGCGCTGGCGCTCGCCGCCGCGTTCGCCGCCTTGGCGCTATCCTGCTTTATCGCGATCCGGCGGCCTTGATCCGGCGCCTCAGGCGAACATCCGATCGATGTCGTTCTGGCTGGCGTGACCGACGTCGCCGTCGAGTTTCGGGCCGTTGACGAGTTTGCGGCTGGTCGAGGGCTTTGCGTCGTGCCGGCGGATTTTGTCGAGGCCGCCCCAGATTTCGATGACGCGTTCGATACTCTGTTCGATGAAATTCAGCGTATCCATCGCCTTGCGGATGCGCTGACCGGCAAGGTCCTGGAAATTGCAGGCTTCATAGATCTTGACGACGTGATCCTGAATGTCCTGGGCGAGGCTGCGCTCATAATCGTTCTTGAGCGCGGCGGTCAGTGTCCTGGCGTCTTCGTCCGCGACTTCCGCCGCCTTGAGGATTTGCTGCGTGGCTTTTTCCATGCCGTCGATCGCGGCGCCCAGTTCGTTGGCTGCGCGTGGCAGCGGCGGCCCGTCGTCGGCGTTGCCGTGCAGCGTCGCGAGTTCCTTCTTGCTGCGGTCGATCGCCTGGTAGATCAGATCGAGTTCGCGTTCGAGCTTTAGCAAATCCGCCTGCGCCGGCTCGGCGCGCGGGGTCGCGACCGGCGCAGCCGGGTATGGCGCGCGCGGCTTGGTAAGCATCTGCTCGATGCGGAAAACTTTTTGCTGCACTGACGTCCCCTCTATCCCCAAAATATTTTAACCGGAGGCCATTAACGCGGTGTTGCGCGGATTTGCG
>Ga0315281_10010070_pt1 | contig 13067 bp, 17 predicted proteins | sample YL17G07_0_MG_FD_204540 | JGI IMG/M metagenome (GOLD analysis project Ga0315281, IMG submission 204540) | Sediment microbial communities from Yellowstone Lake, YNP, Wyoming, USA - YL17G07_0 | ecosystem: Environmental > Aquatic > Freshwater > Lake > Sediment | place: USA: Wyoming | collected... | reverse complement strand
ATACTATCACATGAGAAAATTGGCAAAGGCAGGAGCAATAACAGTCGTCAGAGAGGAAGAAAAGAAAGGAGCAACTGCAAGGTATTACAGGCCAATCTCACCAGCATATGGCATAGAGCTTCCACAAGAATACAAGACTATAAGAAAACTGTCCATTCTAAGCATGGACAAACAACTTCAAGAATTCTTCAAAGAATTCATCAAGCAAGATGGAACGTTTGAAGGGAAAATTGTCGTCGGCAGCCCCACACCACACGGACCGTTCAAAACAAGCGCAAGAGATGGACACTATACTTCGTACCTGACATTCTTTCTGGGACAATTTGCCAAGATGCCTGACGAATTCGCCATAAAGCTTGACGTTGACATGAAAGCCGAGAAGGAGGAAAGAAACAACCTCATCCTTGTGGGTGGACCCGGAACAAACGTTCTCGCCCAAGAGGTCAATGAGAATTTGCCGATAAGATTCAACATGCAATCCTCTGAACAAGGCTTCCTGCTAGGCGGATTGGTTTCAAAGAAAACGTCGCGCGTTTACACTGCAGACACGGCAGGACTAATCGCAAAGATCACGAACCCGTGGGACAACACCAAAAAAGTCATAGTCTTGGCCGGCAACAAGGCAGTCGGCACAAAAGCCTGCGTCCTTGCTTTGACAAATTTCTGGAAGAAAACCCTGAAAAACTATCATATCGAAGACACGTTTGCCACCGTCATTCAAGGATTCGATCTCGACAGTGATGGGAAAGTTGATTCAATCGAGGTTCTCGAATAGTCGACTGGAATGAAGTGACAATAGTGAAAGCCACTATCCGAAAAATGCGTCAGGAGGATCTAGCTGAGGTTTATGATTTAGCTATGTTGGCGAATCCACACGCAGACAAGGAGAAGTACAAAGAGCATGTTTCAGACGAGCTGAAAGAGAATCCAGACCTGTACCTTGTAGTCACCGTTGATGGAAAAGTAGTTGGCTACATACAAGCTAAGGTCCAAAATGATAGTGCAGTGCTTGAAGACATAGCGACCGCCAAGGAATACCAAAACAAGGAACTAGGGAAAACGCTGCTATACGAAGAGATAGAAGCATTGAAAAGAAAAGGCGCAAAAACTGTTTTCGCTGAGGTCCACTACATGTGCGCTTCAGCAATACCATTCTATTACAAGCATGATTTCCGCATAATCGGTTTTATGCAGGATTACTTTGGCATAGGGCATGACGCAATAATATTGAAACTGGTCCTGCAACAGCCAGAGATGCACAGTCATGAAAGCCACTGAAGAGATCCTTGCATACGGACATCAGAACATCCAGGCCACACACAGGGCAACGCTGGAAATCACGAAGGATCCCCATCTTACCAAGGAAGGCACATGCATAGTTGCAGTTTCAGCAAGCAAGGCGTTGGCAGATCTAAGTCCAACGTTCAAAGAGATCATGCGCAACGACAAGGCAAAGCTGACCATCCTAATTGCAGCAGGCAAGGACACAGAGCTTGTCACCGCGTCAGGAAATTCGCGACTAGCTCTGACCCATCCAACAGACATAGTGATCAGAAAGAGCGACTACACTTGTACCAGAACCCTGGCCATCAGGGCAGACAAGGCAGCATGTGACCTGTCAACAAGCATCGTTGCCAAGCTGAAAAATCCTAAGCAGAAAGTGAAGATCACATTAAAAGCACAGGCTTAGATGATCTGCGCATCCAAAACGAACTGCCACTCATAGGGAGCTGTGGCCCTAACAAGCCTCGAAAACAAGACTTTCTCCACCTTTCTCCCACACTGCTCAACAGTCCCAGCAAAACGAACCTCCATGCTCCCTAGCGGCTCAGAAGCTTTAGCGAACCCGTAGAAGTGAATCACGCCTCCCGCCGGTCTTAATGCCTTGCACGAGGCGCAGACAAATTCTATCGCTTTTTCAGGCAAATTCATAATCACGCGATCAGCTATGCCGCACATCTTTTCTCCAACAACTTCGGCTGCATCTCCCAGAATCGGAGATACCTTGTTTTCTACTCTATTAAGCCTAACATTCTTCTTCAGAAATTCGATCGCATACGGATTTGCGTCTACAGCATAGATTTTCACGTCTTCCCGTGCCCTCGCAATCTGTACAGCAAAAGGACCAACGCCTGCAAACAAGTCTATAACGGTTTCGCCCTCACGGACTAGAGACGCTACTCTATGATGTTCATACGAGAGTCTAGGCGAGAAGTAGGCTTTGGCAAGGTCTACGTAGTATTTGCAGCCATACTCTCTATGAATGGTGACCGTGTTTGGTTCTCCAGCAATCACTCTAAGCTCTCTTAATCGATAAGTTCCCGAGACAGCACTTGCTTTGGCGAGCACGGTTCTGACATTCTTGTTCAACTTCAAGATTGCGTTGCCTATCACGTCTCGGTGAGATTCTAGCTCGGGAGACAATTCGATTATGGCTATGCTGCCAACAATGTCTGCTGAATGCGGCAGAGCTGCTATGATATGTGGAGCCAGTTTACCAGCAAGCAGTTCAGCAAGCGTCGCGACCCTTCTCACTCTTTCTTCAAAAGAGTAGTTTGAGACTTTGGCGTCCGCCACTTGACTTCTAAACTCTTCTAACTCATCTTCTGATGGTTGATGAGTGAGGGGAACATAAACAAAATTCCTGTCTTTCTGGATTTCTAGTACTTTATCAACAAGTTCCAGCTTGTTCGCTATGACTATGGTTTTCCCGGCGTTGATCTTGCGAACTTTGATGCCGACTGATTTCTTAGGCATGCTATCACTAGAGCTTGCCCTTTTTGATTGTCTTGATCAACGTGTAAAACAAGGTTATTTCATCATTGCTCATGGAATACAGTTTTCTCTCATCTGGAGAAGCAGCTCGTACACATTCATTAATAGCTTCAGGCTTCACTCCAAAGTATCTTCCCTTATCTTCAATCAAGTAGTTGAACGCTTTCCTATACGCAACAGTGTCCGCACAAGAAGCGCGAAATCCGTTATCTTCCAGCATCTTCCTCATCTCCGAAGGTCTGAAATAGTTTTTATGAGCAAGAGAAACTGTTCTTTCCAATCTGTCGAGGAAACCCTGCTCGTCTAGCTCGTGCAATGCTAGATCGCCATATACGAAAACTCCCTTCTCGCGTAGCACCCGGGAAAACTCAGCTAGGCTCTTTTCAGGATAACCAAAGTAGTGCATCGCGCTGGTGCAGATCAAAGCGTCGAAAGCTCCGTCTCCGAAAGGGAGATTTTCAGCATCACCTAAGATCAAGCTGATTCTCTCTTTGAAAGGACACATTTTTTCCTTAGCAACCTTCAGCATCTCTTTTGACAGGTCCAGTCCCACCAGCCACGGGCTGATCTTCCGCAAGAAAGGAAGACTTGTCCTGCCAGTTCCCATGCAGACTTCCAAAACAGGCTTGCCCTCAAGTCCTGTCAACGAATTGATTAACTTGCTGAACACTTCGTCTCCGAAACCCTGTTTTGATTTCCAAGTGCGAATCTTCTGCTTATCATAATTTTTAGCTCTCCTCGAATAATATTCCTGAATAAGCCTCTTTCGAGCAGTTGCACTCATTTTGACCCTACCTCAAGCCTCAGATTTCTGGCAAGTTTCTGCGATTTCCCGAACACATAGTCCTCAAGTAGCCTTTTCAACCTTGTAGAGACGACCTGTCCTCTTGACATTGAATCGCACATCCAGCAATTTCTCGGCAAGCCAAATATTCGTTTCCAAATGCTCGGAAATCACCCGTGTCAGAAATGCAGATCTACCGTTTGCCAAGGCCACATACGGGATAAGCATGTCTGCCAGATGCGAATCAACGGTGGGCTCAACTGAAACTTCATCGAAGAATTTCTCAGCAGCCTCTTTTCCAACCGCTTCACTCGGCTTCCCTAACTCGCCGATGGAATCAGCGCCCAAGATTGCGCCAGTATTCGTTTCAGCCCACAAGACAAGCGAACTACCCCTCTGCAGAGAATTAGACATGTCATTTACTATTTGAATGTCCGCCGAAAAGCTCCTTTCGTTCAGATAGTCTCTAGCTGCTCTTGCTTGCCGTTCTGCAACCTTCCTATCAGCCAGAAAAGTGCAGACGGAAACTCCCTTCACAGCTTTGATCTTACCGAAGCTTTCCAAGAGCATCGGCTTAAAGGATTTGCAGGGTTCAACGATCATTGTCACTTCTCCCATGCCCTTAGGGTAATATCCATACTTATGAACCGCCAAGGAAGCGACTAGCCCCATACGCTTGAGCACAGGCAAAAAAACAGAACGCAGATAGTTAATCGCAGGTGAATGCGATACATCTGTTCCGCCCTTCGTCACATGCAACTGCACCGTTTGTTCAGCAGAAGCGCATATCGGGAGCACGGTCATCAGCAACATAGGAATACTTCCAGCCGTACCAATCTCAGCCTCAATTCTACCGCTCTTCACTTTCCGCGGTTTGAACCAGAGTTCACGCGATTTAAGCTCAGCGCCCTGCAGTTCGGCATCGCAAAGCCTTGCAGCTGTCAGGACTGCTTCGAGATGTTGAGGCTTCAACCCAGGCTCCGGGCGGTTCTGTCTGATGTTATGAATGTGAAGCGGCTGTCCAACTATGGCAGACAATGCAACAGACAGCCTAAGGATTGTGCCACTTCCGCTTTTCTCACTTCCATCAACCTCAATCATGTACGCAAGAGTTCTCCTATCGTCGAAGTTTAGAAGAGTCAGAAACAATTAATAAATCCGCCATGTAATAAGGGTTTGAGAGGAAGAAGGACTATGAGCGCCGATAAAGAGAAAATTGAAAACCTGACGAAGCGTGTTGACGAGCTTGTCGTGATACTGAACGGAATCATGGAGGACCTGCGCCAAGTTTCAGCATCACTAAAATCAATTGCAGTCTCACAGATCACTCAGCCAATAGCTGCACCGCCGATTTCGCATGCTCTACCACAAGCTGCACAGAAGTCAAAGGCGTTAGAAGACGTCAGAATGATGTTTCCAGATGATCTGGAAAGCTTGCTAAGCTTCGAGGAAAAGGATGATTATGTTATCATAAAACCACGACAGTTTCTGGGTTCTGAGAATTTTTCCAAAATAGCTTCCACAGTGCGGGGAATGGGCGGAGATTACGTGAGCGCTGGGAAAGCATCACACTTCAGGGTACCGAAGAAAGTTCCTTGAACCCTAGAAACGTAATCCACCTCTTGCTTTAAAACTGTCGAATTCGCCTGTGTAGGTCTCCCAAACAGCTTTTGCGTTCGTCACCCTCGCCCCAAGTGGTCCCCTCTTACAGAAATCCACAAGCTGTCTTACGTTTGTCTCTTCTCCTTCAAAAATAGCCTCTACCCTGCCGTCAGCCAAGTTCCGAACCCAACCTGTCACATTGAGTACTTTGGCTTGCAGCTCTGTCTCAGACCTAAAGAAGACCCCCTGCACTCTGCCACTTACGAATACGTGAGCCCTAACTTTCATGAGAATCCCCCACTTCAAAGAGTCCCTTTTTAAAGCATCTACTCAGGAACAGTCACTTTAACCCGTCTCTCTCTGCAGTAAGCGTATGTTGATTCGACACAGTTCTTAAAAGCGTTCCTGACAGCGGAAGTGTTGAGGGATAGCATGTTCGATCTTCAGACTGGAAAGCTGGTGGTTTATGCTTCAAGTTTCACTTCACGAGAAAGCAGACTGAGACCTGTAAGCATGGCGGCTGAGAAGATGGCCGGCTTGCTGAAAATGGACGTTGAGGTCAAAACCTTCAGCAGAAGGTTCACGCCCATATACGTTTACTACCAACATGGTGATGAAGAACCCATCCCAATCTACTGCAACAATGGTAAAGAATCAAGCGAACAGGAGATCTACACAACGCTAAGAAACATGATGTTTGTGCTGTCTTTCCACCCGAAGCATTCCGCCCTGAGGAACGCAAGAAAGGATATCATACGGCTTTCCTGAATCTTATTGCTTGACTTTCGAGCGCTATGTCATAGACTTGGTTCACGTCAAATTCTATACAGAGGCTTTCATATTCCTGCTCCGTCAAGAAAAGAATAATCTTCTGAATCGCAAACTGCGCCTTCGGCGTGAACATTGGCATCTGCTGCTGTAAGGCCTGAAGAACCTCCTGCACAGCCTGGGCCTCTTCCGTCTGTGCCCTTACTGCGAAACGTGGAACCTCCCTATCTTCAAGCAGCTCTATGCGCTTCCCAAGGTTACCATCCGGGTCTCGAATTGACTCGATCTTATTCACTCTAACGCGAAACATAATTATTCACAGTCGGAGAACTTGATAGGACTTACCGTGGCAATCCTATTAGTACTTTGTGCTGAGGAGGAACAACCTTGATCCATCCTCTTCTGCCGCAATTGGGGCACCTTGCATAGACTCGAGTGGTGAAAGGCCAAAGTTGGGGAAGAGCAGCGCGCAAACCGAAACTGAAGCCGCCCAGTCCGAAAGTGCCTTGGGCAACCGAGACCTTGTTGTCAAACTCGTGTCCACAATTGGGACATTGAAACGTCATTCCAGGGTACCTATGAATTACTAAAGCGGTTGGCCACTCTTTTGCCTTTCTACGAATCTAATCCACGATTCTCTCAGCTATTGTTCGCTACTCCATTTCAATGGTTGCCGGCGGTTTCGGAGTCACATCATAATATACAGTTGACACCTTCGGGCAGCTTTCAATAATCTTCTCTGCGATTTTGTTCAGAGTCAACCATGGAATTTCCGACACAGTTGCAGTCAAGAAATCCTTTGTCTGAACAGACCGAACACCTACCACGTAAGGTTTCTTTTCGCCTGAATCTTTGACCGCGTAAAAAACTCTCGTCACAGCTGGGTTTTCAGTGATTATCTTTGCCTGAAGTGCAACGATGTTCAGGACAGCTGCCTCATGAAGTTGGCCACTCCCAGTTTGAACTTTCAGGCCGACTATTTCGCCATATTGCCTCTTCCCCTCTGCTACTCCAGTGGCCTTGTCTCCGAGGATCTTCGCCTGAACATTTCTTGACGGCACGTTCAGCAATCTAGCAGCAGTTTCCTGCAAACGAATGGTCTCGACTCCCTCTGCAACTTCATTGTCAAGGATCACAGCGAAATATTGACTGGGTTTATGTTGAGCAAGCTCGCTTTCAACAATTGTTGTCGCCTTCTTTACCGTTTCAAGCTTGTCTGACCTGATCTCACCAACCACACGAACTGATAAGCCTGGACCTGGGAAGGGCTGCCTTTCAGAGAATTCCTGAGGCAAGCCCAAGTGTCTTGCCACGATTCTGACTTGCTCCTTGAACAAAGTCACAAGAGGCTCAACCACCTTGAAGCCAAAGCGTTCCATTGGGTTTATGCCCATCTGCTCCAGAACATTGTGCTGCGTCTTCACGCCACCCACGGTTTCCATGACATCGGCCCGAATTGTGCCTTGAACCAGAAACTCGCAGTCTTCCTTTTTCGCGGCCTCGCCTAGAACTTGATAGAAAGTTTGACGGAACATTTTCCGCTTCTCTTCTGCATCTCTCAAACCCTTCAGGGCCTGCAAGAAACGATCACGAGCATTGACTATTCTCATAGGCACATTGAAGGGTGGTTCAGAAAGAACCTTGAAGACGTGCTCAGGTTCGCCTTCTCGCATGAAAGCGTCATCTAGTATCACGCAGGCAAGGTTTTCTCCTATGGCTTTATGTGTCAGAACGGCACAAGTTGTGCTGTCAACTCCACCTGAAACTGCGACCAGCGCCCTTTTCTTGCCAATGGTTTTCTTCGTCTTTTCAATCTCAGCGTTAACGAACATTTTCGGATCAAATGCCTCTTGCATGATTGCCACTCTCCGAGTTGCTAATTGCTCTGCTGTTTTGCCATTTATGATTTGCCCACAAAAGGAATATTCGAAATATTAGAGGCGCTTTTGAGAGCAATCTGCGAGGCATACGTTTTGCACAAAACTGTTGACGATGTCGTTCAGAGCCCTGTCTTTCGATGCTAGACGGAAAATCATTCAGTGTTAAAATTGCCAAGGGCTGATGCCGAGTCAAGTTTTATATTTGCAGCATGTTATATGCTTAATATGTTTGGGGGGGCATTAGCGTGAAGCTTGTAACAGTCTTGCTGCCTGAAGCTTATTTAGAAGGCTTAGACGAGCTCGTGAGGGCAAACATGTACCCGAGTCGAAGCTCGGCCATCAGATCTTCAGTGAGGGATCTGCTGAAGAAAGAGCTTTGGGAAAGACGTGGAAGATGAAGCCTAGCGGCGAAAGGAAGCCCTATACTATTCCTTTACCCGCAAAGCTCATCACTTTTGTCAAAGGCAAATCGGCAAAAACCATTTTGGACCTAGGGTGTGGTTATGGCAGGGCCTGTTTTTTCTTGCATGAAGAAGATCTTGAAGTCACTGGCGTCGACTTAGACCGCCTGCAAGTTGAATTGGCTTTACAGGAGAAAAAATCGCGTGGAATTCTCGAAAGAATAAGTCTCATTGTGAACGATGCTCGAAACCTGTGCTTTCCAGACTGTTCTTTTGACGTGGTCACGATGCTGGGCGTTCTTACTTTGGTTTCCAAAGCTGAAAGACCGAGGATAATGGACGAAGTTTGCAGGGTTCTTAAACCATCAGGCTACGTCGTTATCGAGGAATTCGGGCGAACTTGGGAAAATCCAGTCTATAGGAAGAGATACAAAGACGACGTTAAGATCACGGGCGAATTGGGGACAGTCACAGTCAGAGACGATGCCGGCAAGATTCTTCATTTCGGTCATCACTTCACCCGTCAAGAGCTACACAGTTTGTTGAGAAGCTTACGCATCATGAGTCTTGAAAAAGACGTTTTCACAAGCTACTATCATAGGAATTGGGTCAACGGGTATGTCATACTAGCATTGAAAAAGACATGACAGAGCTCTGCACTTACATCAAGAATGGTTTTCCCAAACTCGGCGTACAAAGCTATGTTACAGACTTGGCTAGCTCTTTGACTTTCTTTGCCGCCTCCGCTGGATTTTCTGAAAGAGTAATCTCCCTTCCTACAATTAAATAACGGGCACCAGCCTTCACAGCCGGCTGAACCGTTGCACCTTGAACTCCTATCCCTGGCGAGTAGATTGGAACTTTTTCTCCCAGTATTTCATGTACCTGTCTTATTTTTTCAGGATAGGTTGCGCCTACAACCGCGCCATCTGCCCCATACTTCAGAGCTTTCCGAGCGAAGGACAAGTACTGAAATGCCTTCGTGCCGCTTTCGGCTTCGATGATTGTTTGCCCATAGCCTTCACCTGCTGCTTTGTGGCTCATGTAGACGAGAAGAATCACGCCACGACCCATTTGACCTGCAACATCAAAAATGGGCTTCAGACCCTCTTCCCACCCGATGAAAGGGTTTGCGATCAAGGCGTCAAAGCCAGCGGCATAATAGTATTCGGCGATGACTTGATTTGTGGCGCCTATGTCGTTTACCTTGCAATCCATTATGGTCAGTAGCCCGTTTTGATGGGCTTTCTCTAGGAGTTTCTTGGCCCCATCGAATGTCCCCAGTGGAAGAATTAGATGATGATTGAACTTCACAGCACAAAGATGTGGACGAACTGCATCTAAGACTTGGTCTGCCTTAGCAAAAAGGTTCTGACGATTTTCGGGCTTCTCGAAAGGAAAATCTAAGGCCAAAACAATGTTAGACCCGTTTTTCTTCGAAGTCTGCTCCATCTTGAGACGAAACGTCATATCTGGACACCGTGTTCTATTGCTGGGTGCAGCTAAAAAATTTTATCGCCGCGACTTCTCCCCTAGAGGCCTTCATGATATATGAGAGCGCTGTTTCAGCTGCCTTCTTCATCTGATCCTCAGCTATCCCAGGAGAACCGTAGGCGATGACTAGAACGTTCCGCGTCTGCAGACCAATTTTCGAGTGATCAGAATCACGATAGGGGTAGATGCACAGAACTTGCTTTTCATCAGCAAGTACCAATGTTTTGTCTGTTAGCAGCATTGGCTTGCTCATGCCGATTCCTGTAAAGACCTCGCCGTTCCTTGCGAATCTGACTTCAAAAGGTAGGACCAAACGGTCAGCATCAAATCCGCTTATCGGGATTATGGTCTTCATCGAAGCTAGATTGTACGCATCTACTGCAGCAGAAATGCTTGGAAGCTCATCGCCATGCAAGACTCTTCTAAGCAGGGCTTCGCCAGCAGGTCTCGTTTTCGTCGGGTCTATGCCAAGTTTCCAGTAAAAGTCCCGATAAGCCCTCACTGTAAGGTCGTCTTTCAACGTTTCAATGTCGTACCCAGCTCTAATCTCCTCATAGACACTTCTACTAAGCTTATGAATGTGTTCATTCGTCTTTTCATTGCATAAGTTGTTGATAACTCCGACGCAGACAGACAACCTCAGGAATTTTCCTGAGATATCTGAACTCCAGTCTACCTCGATCTGCAAGTTTCTCTCACGCCGCACAATCCTATGCAAGCGTTAGATATTTAACAGCTTTAAACGACATCTCCCCAATAACTCTGCGTGAAACAATGATTGGCGAACTCGCAGCGCTGGGCGCTGCACTCAGCTGGACAATTTCAGCCATGCTTTACCGGAAGGCCTTGCAGCAGACAAAGCCCATCTCGGCAAACATTGTGCGGCTGTCATGTACCAGTGCAATTCTGCTTGTGTTTCTAGTAGCCATAGCCAAGCTTGGAGTGCCAACCAGCTTACAGCCAGAGATAGTTGCCCTCGCTGCCATCAGCGGAGTGATCGGACTGGGCTTAGGTGACACACTCTATATGGTAAGCTTGAAGCTGATAGGCGTAGCCCGTGCGGTCCCTATAACTTGCACATACCCCCTGTTCAACCTTGTGTGGGCGATTTTTCTCATAGGAGAGAAGGCTTCCTTGCCACTAGTTCTCGGCGCCGTCATAATCGTTCTAGGTATTTGGCTCCTAAGCCACGAAAAAGAAAACCACAAGGAAGAGGGGCAAAGCAAATTGCTATTCAAAGGCATCGCGGCAGCGTTAGCAACTGCAGTTTTGTGGTCTGTAAGCATAGCCATGATGGACATGGCTGTAAAGAACACGCCAAGTCCGGACGATGCCTTCGTCATCAACACCGTCAGGGTCGCGACAATTGCAGCGCTCCTATTGGCTTTGTCACCAATGATTGACAGAGAGCGCAACTTTCTAAGGATGAAGAGAACAACCGTCGCTATACTGATTATTGGAGGAATCATCGCACTTGGAATAGGATGGTTCTTCTTGGCTTACAGCTTCATAACGATCCCAGAATCACAGGCTGTGCCGATTTCTTCAACAACCCCGCTCTTCTCGACGTTGGTCGGCGTCACGTTGCTGCGTGAAAAAGTCACTGCAAGAAACGTTATAGGTTCCATAGTCATAGTTGTCGGGATTTTCCTAGTTTTCCTCGTTAGATAGAGCAGACATGAGTTCTTGGAGTCATGGATTTGGGGATTCCTCTCGATAAGAGACTTCTAAGATTCTTTTTCTCCCATAGCTCCAGTATACCAGAGCTAAATCAAAATTCGCACGCCCAGCGCTTGCAGAGTCTAGTTAAAGCATGCAGGCACTGGATTTTCATAAGGATTCCTCGACGGTTAGGTTCCATTGAACCAACGCAAAGACCACATATTTGAATGTGCCTACGGAATTCACATATAGTATGCCACTGGTCTCGTTCATCTCGTCGCTGTCCACATACTCGTCGCTAAGGGGAGGGAACTCATAATCCTGCTTAACAAAGACTTGTAGAAGAAACAACGGAAGACCAGCCGTTCTGTTGGCCGGAAGATTGGCTGCGCCGTTATCATAGGCCCATTTTATCCGCCAGGTATTGTTCACGGTGAAAACTGGGCTATAGTAATTACTGTTTCCGGACGAATTTTCAAGGAATCCCCATTGTTTGGTCGACCAGAATGGATTCGCAACGAGCAATAAGGAGACAACGATCACAACGGCAATGACAACGGCAGCTGCTACCACGATCTTCCTGTTCACACTCCCACATCCACCATACACCTAGGAAATGCCAACCCTCCTTTTCTTCTTTACTCTAACAACCTTCTGGACCCAAATTGTGATTGACAAAGGGCGCGCGATCATCCTTCGCAATTTCCATAGGCTATCAATTCTCGCCCGAAAGCTATCTGAACCGCCTCCTCCATAAATTATGGACATCCCCCAGATCCATACACTATCTCCAGCGTCTCGCCTGACGCGCGCTATAAGCTTTTATACTGCGCTTGGTCTTTAGGGAAAAACTGTCAATCGAGAAAGGAAGAGCACTAATGTCAGTTTCTCCAAGCATTCGCGAAGTTCTTGGCAGAAGAATCGCTGGCGAGATAATACTCTCAAGCAAACCAGGAGCAACAATGCGCAAGTGGCGGGAGCTCTTCGCTGTTTCACAAATGAGTCTATCTGAAAAGATGGTAGTGTCCCCATCCGTAATCAGTGACTACGAAAGTGAAAGGCGCAAGAGTCCTGGAACCAAGTTTGTGAGGCGGTTCGTCTGGGCCCTCCTAAAGATAGATGAAGAGCGCGGCAGCCGTGTCATCAAAGAATTCGCAAAGCTAACAAGTTCTCCAAGCATGGCAATTATTGATCTGCGCGAGTTTCCAATTCCTGTTCGTGTCGAATACTTGTGCAAGGCCATCAGAGGCGAAGTAATATCTTCCTCAGGCAGATTTGTCAAGGAAGTTCTGGGCTACACGGTAGTAGATAGTAGAAAGGCTGTCGAAACGCTTTCCGGTCTGGAGTATTCTCAGCTCTTCGGCGCTACCACTGACCGTGCCCTTATCTTCACGAATGTGGAGAATGGAAACCTGCCCATGATGCTTGTACGTGTAAGCAGCCTTAAACCGCGCGTTGTTGTCTTCCACGGGGCAAAACCCGATGAACACTCGATAAAGCTGGCAGAGTATGATCAAGTGCCCCTGATCTATTCGAGCCTACCGAGCATTGAGCAGCTTGTCAAGTCTCTGAGGAAGCTTTATCGTATTGCACTTCGCATAAAGCTTGGTAGACGAGTACGCCCCCCTCCAAAGATAAGCGCATAACGGCTGAAAAAGTGCGTTGCAGAGGCATTAGAGACTACGTACGATTGAATAGGAA
>Ga0315281_10010069_pt1 | contig 13067 bp, 16 predicted proteins | sample YL17G07_0_MG_FD_204540 | JGI IMG/M metagenome (GOLD analysis project Ga0315281, IMG submission 204540) | Sediment microbial communities from Yellowstone Lake, YNP, Wyoming, USA - YL17G07_0 | ecosystem: Environmental > Aquatic > Freshwater > Lake > Sediment | place: USA: Wyoming | collected... | reverse complement strand
CTCGCATACCTCGATATCATCTCTGATGTGAAAGATGCCTTTGACGTTCCTGTTGCAGCATACAATGTAAGTGGAGAATATTCTCTCGTTAAGGCTGCTGGAAAACTTGGATGGATTGATGAACAGCATGTGATGATGGAGATACTCACATCTATAAAGCGTGCAGGTGCTGATTTAATCCTCACCTATTTTGCGAAAGAAGCAGCAAAGATTCTCAATAAGTAATCTCTCTTTCAATTTCAATCAAAATATCCCTTGACATAATTATGAGCATATGCCTATAATATGCTATGCCACGCCCTAAAAAATACAGGTGTATCAGATGTAAGCCGGATGCTACATATTTTAAACCAAGGGGCATCCCGCTTTTACAACTTGAAGAGATATCTTTAACTGCTGATGAACTCGAAGCTATCAGGCTTGCTGATTATAAAGGGCTATATCATGAAGAAGCAGCTCCTAAGATGAAGATTTCGAGGCAAACATTTGGACGGATATTACACGAGGCACGTAAAAAGGTTTCTGAGTGCCTCATAAAAGGCAAGGCATTAAAAATAGAAACTAATAAAGAGGAGGAAAAGTCATGAAAGCATGTTTCCCAGTTTTAAAAGCTGAAGGGTTGGAAAGTGAGGTTTACGGACATTTTGGTTCTGCACCTGCCTTCATTGTTGTTGAGACTGACAGTAACAGTATAACCGTGATTCAAAATACAGATCAGCATCATGCACATGGTGCATGTAATCCAATGAAGGCATTAAACAATCAGGAGGTAGACGCGATAGTTGTTGGTGGGATTGGCAGTGGTGCATTGAATAGGTTGAATCAATTAGGGATTAAGGTTTTTCATGCCCAGGCATCAACGGTTAAAGAAAATATTGCAATGCTCAGAACTCGCACCCTCCCTGAATTTACCCTGTCACACTGTTGCCCGGGTCATAATGACAGGTCTGGCTGTAAGCATTAAAAAAACAGCTAACTTTGGGGTTCTGGTGACTTTCTATGGATCTTTTGCATAAGTTCATACATTCTCATTTTTAATAAAGGGTGATAGATATCCGGGGCAATTTCGCAGAGAGGTCTGAGAACAAAATCCCTCTCGTGCATTAAAGGATGAGGGATTTTTAAATTATCTTTATTGAGGATGATATCATCAAAAAGTAAAATATCAAGGTCAATGATGCGCGGCCCCCATTTTGAGGATTTTTCTCTGCCAAGTTCTTTCTCTATATTTTTTAATATTTTTAAAAGCTCCTTTGGTTCAAGTGATGTATCTATCTCTACAGCCATGTTGATAAATCGTGGTTGATCTTTTACACCCCACGGCTCAGTCTCATATAGAGAAGAACGCTTTGTAACAATAATACCTTTTTTTTGCAGGAGTTCTATTGCGCGTAAGCAGTTTTCTTGCCTATTACCGAGATTAGAGCCGATGCCAATGTAAGCTATCGCCATAGATCATCCACGCTCATAGACTTTATTTTTAAAGAAGCCTTAACAAAGCATAAAGTTATTTTATGTCATCTTTAACTGCGACGTACAATGAGCACACCGTGTAGCATTAATTGGAATGATTGATAAGCAGTAAGGACATTCTTTCGTTGTTGGAACTGGCGGAGGGGCTTTCTCTTCCTTTTTAAGTTTGTTGATATACCGGATAAGAAGAAAAACTGAGAAGGCAACGATGAGAAAGTTAATAACTGTGTTCACAAAAATTCCATAGTTGACTGTAACTGCACCAGCCGCCTTCGCAGCGGCGGGAGAAACATAAGGTCCAGCAATTTTACCTTCCTTTAGAATAATGAATAAGCCGGAAAAATCAACATTACCGAGAAACAAACCAATAGGTGGCATAATAATATCAGAAAGAACTGAATTGACAATTGTACCGAAAGCTGCACCAATGATGATTCCAACTGCCATATCAACTACGTTTCCCCGCATAGCAAATTCTTTAAATTCTTTAAACATGTTACATCTCCTTTTCATATGATTAATTAATCTCCGTTAGGGTCACCTTCAAATAACATTTAAAAAGCACCTTCAAATTCTATCCTTAACTGCCTTGCCATATTGCTTAATTATACTTGGCTTAACAATTATGTCAAATGAAACGTGAGGGGTTGAACCTATTTTGATCTCCACGATAAAAGATGGGGGCATGGCAACGGCAAAGTTACAAGATTTTGAAATTTTTTCTGATCGGAAAGCAAAGATATTTTGTTTAACTCAAAAAATGTAATTTAAATAATGCTGATGTTGTGAAAAAATTTATTTTTCGATACCGTGGTGTACCTTTAACTGATGACATTTGGAATATTTTAATTACTAAAACGAATAGAGATATTTTTAATAAAATCATCGAGTTAATCCGCCTAAGGCGGATTAAATAAATTTTTGAACAATGTCTGCATTATTCGGGTTAAAAAGATTTCTGAAAATCCCTGTATCGATTTTTTCGGCTCTTATGAAAGGGAATATGTGCTTTTGATAAACGAGATTTTGCAATAGCATCTGCCTTTACATTATTCTTGCTGTCAACGGTCATAAATGAATGAACTGTTTCATTGTGGTTGTATTTTTCTTCTAAGGACTTGTCCTTTTCCTTACCATATGCGGCACAGAGTGCTGCTGCTGCGATATCGCCAAACCCATAGTTATTTGATAACTCTTCAACTGTCTGAAGATATCCCGCATGCCGATTCCCTCTGATTATCTCGGAAATATCCCTGACAATATTTTTCTCTCTTGCCCTTACAACATCGGCTGGTGAAGGCAATCTCTTCCTGTCAATTATTGTCCTTGCAGTTCTTTCTATCAAGCGTAAATGCTTGTATTCCCTTGGAGTAATAAGGGTTATTGCTATGCCTGACTTCCCGGCCCTTCCTGTCCTTCCAATCCGGTGAACATAGCTGTCACGATTCTGAGGAATACCGTAGTTAATCACATGAGTTACATTTTTTATATCAAGTCCCCTCGCAGCCACATCAGTCGCAACGAGGATATCAAGCATACCTCCTTTGAATTTATTCATGACCTCATCCCTTCTTGCTTGTGTATAATCTCCATGGATGGCACCTGCATTGTATCCCAACTGGCTGAGCTTCATGAAAACATCATCAACCTCCCTCTTTGTATGGCAGAAGAGGATGGCAAGCTGTGGATCTTCCACATCAAGGATTCTTGAAAGGGCGTTAACCTTATTTTCTTCCCCGATCTCATAAAATATCTGCCTTATCTTTGGAATAACAATATCCGTATTTACCCGTATCTTCTCAGGGCTCCTCATATACCGTCTGGCAATATTCATTATCTGCTGCGGGATTGTAGCTGAAAAGAGTAGGGTTTGTCTTTCTGCGGGTGTTGCTTTTAATATTGTCTCAATATCCTCAATAAATCCCATATCAAGCATCTCATCTGCCTCATCAAGAACGACTAATTTTACTTCTGTAAGAGAAAGTATTTTCCTTCTGAGAAGGTCTATGACACGACCCGGTGTTCCAACAACGACATTGATACCCCGTTGTAATGTCTTTATTTGCCTGTCAATAGACGTTCCACCATAAACAGGCAGAACACTCAATTTTTTATACTTGCCTATTTTATAAATCTCCTGTGCAACCTGAACTGCCAGTTCCCTTGTTGGCTCCAGTATAATAGCAAAAGGTTTTCTCCCCTTCTGACATCTTTCTGCAATCGGGATACCAAAAGCTGCAGTCTTTCCTGTGCCGGTCTGTGCCTGTCCCACAATATCACGCCCGCTCTGTATAAGCGGTATAGTAGAAACCTGAATAGGTGTTGGCTCCTCGAATCCTATTTCTGATATAGACTTCAATGTCTCTTTACTTAAGCTAAAATCTTCAAAATTCATTTCTTTGTATCCTTCTTATGTGTTGTTTTTGTTCCAAATAAAAATTCTGATTTATTATGAGAATTGTCTTTTATGTGTTCTCTTGGTTAATTAAATACACCTTGTGCATGGAAATCAGGAAAAAATAACCCATCTTTTTTAGAGGTATTTTAAAAAAAGGGGTGGTTTTTATTTTTTTACTGTCTGAATAGGTCTCTTAAACTGCGAAGCTCTTCTCCTTTTCTTTTTTGCTTCCCTTTGTTTCCGTTTTTCCTTTTCAGATGGCTTTTCGTAAGAACTTCTTTGCTTAATTTCTTTAAAAAGACCTTCCTTTTGTAGTTCACGCTTAAGGTTTTTCAGTGCTCTTTCAATATCATTCCCATAGACTTTAATTTCCAAAACAGCTATCTCCAGCCTTTCCCTGAACTCTTGCCTCTACCAAAGCCACCCTTTCTGTCCTGAAAGCCGGTTCTCGGTTGTTGGGGTCTTGCCTCTGCTAATGTGAGTGTTTTTCCCATAAACGGCTTACCGTTTAGTTCTGAAATCGTTTTTTGGGCGTCGCTCTCCGATTCCATCTCAACAAAGCCAAACCCTTTGGACTGTCCTGTGAACTTGTCCGTTATTATTTTTACTGATACAACCTCTCCGTACTCTGAGAAGAGATCCCTGATGTCTTGTTCTGTTGCAGTATACGAAATATTTGCAACATAAATTTTTTTCTCCATTCCATCTCCTTTTTTTCTGAAATAAAAACCCCCAGAGCTTTCAAAGCATCTGAGGGTTTAAACTCTAAAAGCTTATATATTATACCTTAAAAATAATTTTAAATACCATACCTTAATACTACCATGTCAAGCCAATTTAGAAATGCCCGGTTTCCCCATTTGAACTTTTGTTAGTTCTTTTTGTTTATAACTGTTACGCTTTATTCTAAACGCGAATATTCGCCGGGGGTGACCCTATTTTTGTGCTCTTTAAAAGACGGATTTTTAATGACAGCCTGGTGACGGTTATTATGTAAGATTTTGGCAGGTAAAAAAGTGGATTTAAATGATTATTTTGGCTCCTGGGAAGGGATTCGAACCCCCGACCAAGTGGTTAACAGCCACCCGCTCTGCCTGCTGAGCTACCCAGGAGCAGACTTTTTTTATATCAAATAAATCGATACTTTGTCAATTAAGCGCATTAAAAGAGCTTAAGGCAAAAATTTATGACATATAATATGGTCTGATATGAATGAGAAATAATGTTATACACTTAATTACTTCCTGAAGGCAGTGGCTCAACCCAATCGACTGGGTTAATGCTTTCTCACAGAAGCAAGGTGCCAAAGCATCAATTTTCGATATCTAATCCGTTCCCATTGAAGCAAACATAACAAGGGCAGATCATGGGCGTTTCTTCCGATTTCAATGAAGCATTGCCAAATACTGGCATGGCATTGAGTACGAGGAGAAATACTCTTTTCCCGAAGGGATATGGCGGTATGGAGCAACATAGTGACCTCAGATTATCGCTTCCACCTACTACTATGCTGGATTAAGAGGTTGAAAAATGTGGAGATTATTAAAAGAAACTGTAACTCAGCTGCGCCAAGCCGATGTACCCTGTCGATCGGCAATATCAGCTCGTTACGTATGCTTCCGCTTTTTCATAGGTGACAAGGAACCTATTCCGATTCGACGGGTAAAGATCACACATAAAATAAGTATCCCTATATCTCTCGAACAACTCTTTCTCTTTACTTCTGTCGCTAAGCATCTTCTTGAACTTTCCGATGCTTGGGAGTTCAGACAAATTCTTTAACTTCGCTTCTTGATACATACGTAGTGCTCGCTTCTTAATCATATATCTGGAGCACTCGTTCTTTTTGTAACTCCTCCATACTTCATAAAAAAAGTTATCTGCCGTCGTTACAAAGTAAATACTTGCTGGGGCGCTTTCACGTAATGCTCTGAGCGCCTTGGAACTCGAGAACGATTCAAAGAATGTCCTATAAAAGATACGGAAACTTCCTTCTACTTGTCCGGCCGTCACCTCCTGCGTTGGTCCTATAAGACCCCAGACCGGAGCCCGATCTGTAGTTCGGATTGCTCTAGCAAAACTGCCTCCGTAACACGTTGCCATGATCACCATAAGATTGAGGCCCATAGCAACGTTCAAAGGAGTAATTAGGTCCTTCAGTTTACTCCAATTGCAACTTGTGCCACCTGCAAGAGCAAACCCAGTTTCATCAACTAGACCATGCCCGTCCAAATGCAGCAAAGGTTGAAATCCAGATTCTCGATTCTTACGTAGTACATCAGATATGGTATTTTCAAGAGACTCCATCGTCTCGATGCGAACGTAATACACTTGAAGGCCATCTGCGACAAAACTCGCTATATCTTCAAGTTCTTCTTTTAAGCGACGTGCTGTATTTAGCTCTCCTTCCGGGATGGCGTCCAAAATCGCTACTGCGTTGAATCGGTTCTCACTCATATAGAACCTCGCCACGATTAACCTGATCGACTGCACTTATAAACCAAACTTCAATTTTGAAGGGTTTCATGAGTTTATTCTGACACAGGCAAGTTTAATTGACAAGGGGAAGAACGTTCAATCTCAGTTGAATTCGCGAGATAGAAGGAGTATCCCACAGCTGCGTATTTCAGGAAGAAACAATGACGGAGCAGACTTTATTAAGGTGACTATTGTTCTTGTTCAAGTTATCAGTGTTCCCACTTGCTCAATATCTCATAAACCTTTCCTTCAACTCGGGCTCTCGCTTCGAGCCTCTCAATGCCTGTAGCTAAAAGCCTATCATACGGTGTCTCCGCATGGCGGATGTGTGCAATAACGGCCAGGCGAATAGCACTGTCTTCGAGACTCTTTGCTGTAGCTGTGCGGCCTATTCGTCCACTGTATTTAAGGCATGCATGTTCGGCTATCGCAACTTCTCGTCCAGGCGGGCACGATGGAAAAAGTTCCCGTACACGCATGGCAAAGTGTCTTATATACTGAATGTCCGCCTTTGCCCTTCGTTCTGCTTCACGTTCCCGTCGCCGTGCTCTTACTTCATCATCAGCGAGGCATTCTTTTTCAGATTTCTCCAACGCTGTCGCCTCTACGAGAAGACCCTGTCGTTCATACCGCTTTCTACTCTGACTCCATTTTAGAACCACTGCTGATAATGTTGAACGCTGATGGGCTCGCCTTGTCAACGCGGCATTTCCCGGCGGCAGAAATAAAAGATGATCCAGATCGGCACATGCTAAGCATAGCGCCCATTTATCCCGGGTCAGCGTAATCCATGCCTTTCGACCCAGATTCTCTCCACACTCGTCGCATGTCGAGTCTCTGTTTGTGATAAAGACCTTAAGGTCGATAACTCGTTTCATTGAAAAAATTTCAGAGATAGGATGATATCCAAGATATTGATTGCAGTCGGTATTACGTAAATCATAGCAAACCCCATCTATGCATTAAGTAATCCCTCACAATTACAGACGGCCTAACAGCCCGTTGTTGTACCCGCTTTTCTTCCATAATTGTCGAGGCCATGTTCCTTGCGATATTTCTTCCAGCGTTTGGATAGTTCCTTCACATCGGACTGCGATGCGATGCCGAAACGTCCTGCTGCTAAGATCGTAGCGTTTATTGAAATACTCGAAAAACTTGAGCGTCCACTTACACCACATTCAGGGCAGGTGAACATGGAAGGAATGATATTAAGGTCTTTTCTAATTTGCTGAAGCATGGCGTCTAACTGCGCCGCAAGAAGAACAAGTTCAGCCCATGAGAGTCCCGGCTTCCACTGTTGCCGAAGTATCTCTATCATTTCCGGAAACCATTGTCTCTGAGCATCACCCGATGGCATTTTCTATTTCTGATCTCGGGATAATAATATTATTTGTTATGCTACTTATGCAACTGGTTAGACAATAATACTTTTAAATGTATTCATCAATTTTATTTGAATACAGGTGGCCAACAAACAATTATTGTATCTTCCCGACGATTTATGCTGCCTATTTCAGAACAAACCCGCCACCCGAGACGCAGTCGGGAGTAACTCTTTCAAACAGAAGTATGGACAGTGAACTTCTATGTGAACGCTTGCTCTTTATCGAGACCTTACGAGGCGTTTGCTACAGGAAGGAGCAAATCGGAAATAATCCTTCCTGAATATCGCACCCAAGCTATAGCCCGAGCGACTGCAAAGTATACTCCGAAATCATCAAAGACAATTTTCCCATATTATACGAATATCGTTTTTAGTCCATATTACCGAAAAATACGAGACACTACCAAGCTATTCTATTTATTTTATTGATATTATTTTCTTTTCTAACTTTTGTCTTTGTGCTATATTTTTTATGTAGGCAGCAAAAATGTAAATTCGTATAATCATTGTTCGGCGGACATGGCGGACGATAATGATTCGCCCGCAGATATATTAATAACAGCATTAAGAAAAAAGATAAAAGTATCGTACCCACAATGAGGGGAATGCCCCTCCGAAGGGAGTGATGCAAAATGATCGAAAAGATCATCTCATTCCTGAGGAGTGGCGGGGTGTAATGTCTTAGTTGGCTCAAATACTTTGGGTGTTTAGACTGGTGAAGACAACCACCCAAAACTTGAAGACCAAGAGGCATTACGGCGATGGCGGTCGTAGCGGCGAGCCCTGAGCGATTTACCAGCCGATCAACTGGGACACGACGCCCCTCCGCCTCCCTCATTGTGAGTGCGATACCAATATTTATGACTACTGCATAATTTAAAATTATGAAAAACATTTATTTTTGTGTCCGCCGAATGCGAGGATGAGTAATCCAGTATTCGACTTTAATAGAGGACGCCGAACAAGAGGATCGACCGCACAGTGAGAACGTGCGTTCATCCTCGCATTAGCTGAATAGGAGGAAAAAATTATGGACCCGTATATGCAAGGTATGGGTCTCTTTTTCTGGGCAACAATAATTCTGTATTTCTTATCCAGAAAAAAGGGCGGCAAATGGAAAACAGCATTTATAATTGTCGCTTGGATATTTAGTTTAGGATTTTGGTACTATTTGATCGTGAAATCAGGCGGCTTCATAAGCCTATACACGATTTCGTTGGCGGTACTTGCTGTAGTATGCTTTATCAAAAGAAGTAGAAGTGAGGTATGGAAGATAGGATTTTGGCTTTCGCTGGTATATGTAGTTCCTCCGATTATCGGTCTAATTCTTGCCATTGCAGACTGATGAAAGCAGCTAACAATTCGCTCAAGCAGGAAGCGGCAAAAAGCCGCTGCACCTATTAGCTTTGGCGTTGTGCATAAATAATAATGGCATAAATACCGGGGCGGCATAATGCCTTACCCATTTACTAACCATCAACAAAGGAGAGTTAAAGATGAAAACGTATTTGTTGGTATTGTTACTTGTTGTTCTGTCCCAGACTGCATATGCGATGAGCTTATCCAAATGAGTAATGGGATGACCTGTTGGCGAAATGATGTTGGCCATGTGTATGGCTGTTCAGGCGGAGTTTCCACGGGTGATTCTGGATTCAATGACGTTCGTACAGGAAAAAGGTACGAGTACATAAATGAAAACCAAGCAATTGACACCAGAACAGGCCAACCAATCAATACCCGTCTCAGGGAACGCGACGACAACAATGATAATGACAAATAAATAATTAACTTATGCAGCCCAACCATCGGAGGTGAATTGCCATGTACCTTAACACAGGGAAACACAGCATCACGAAGGTCGAGAACATGGGCGAATTTATCACACTCGATGATAATTCGCGTTGGCAAGTATCCATGTTCGACAAAAGTAAATCTATGATGTGGATGACCATTGACCAAGTAACCGTAGCTTCCTACATCGGTACTAAATTCAAGATCACCCACATCAAAAGGAATGAAACAGTGGAGGCAACTCATTTAGGATGACGGAACCTCAGATGACGGCATTGTAACTTGAAGAGATATGACGGCCAATTCCTTATCGTCAATATCCACTGTCCCGGCACTTTCTATCTTCCTCAAGTCAATACCGTTATCTGACAGAACATCTTCAATATTGGAGATTACATCACTATATTTCATTACAAACCTCCCTAAAATTATTTAAAGGCATGACAAAGCCATGCACAACAAAAACTTTCCAGCAGACGGGGGTTAGCCGTCTGTGGTTTTCTATCAAGCGGGTTGCCCCCGCTGCTAAAATCATCGTTAGAAATGAATAAAATACAAAAAATACGTCGGAGCTTAAGAAATTTGTTTATTTACGCCCTCAAGGGGGTAAGGGAAATCAGCGATTCACAAGATTCGATTTATTTTAAATGTCTTAAATGTGATTCGGAATTGATTGGCCACAAAGGATATGGCAAGCTTCGAATATTGTGTAAATGTGGGAATGCGGCAACTGTTTATACAGGGGTAGATATTCACTTTAAAAGCGACTTAAAGGATACAAAAAAGAGAACTGTAATTACGGACGCTGAAAAGATTAGAGGAAATGATAAAAGCAAAATAGAAATCTTTAAAAAGCACATACACTCAGATTTCATGTATCTTTCTGCACTTGTTTCAAAAAGGCGAGATTTAACAAAGCAAGTGAGTTATGAACAGTGTTTAAATTTGGCCGATGAAATTGAACATCGTGACTGGCTGTCTAATGATAGAGATAAATACATAAAGATATCAAAATATTTACAAAAGTTTTGTAATTTAGAGTCTGTCTCAATAAATATAGTTTGGGAGCCCCTGCTTAACCAAAACACACTGAGCACTATTGCCAACCAAACACACATAATAGGTACAACATATCCATTACTGTTAAATTCAATTGTTTTTTATACAGTTTATTTAAATCCAGAATTTCTCACCAATAGTGAAATATTGATTGCTGCAATTGCCCATGAACTATCCCACATTTATGCATTCCACAATAACATTAGATTTACATCACCAGACAATGATAGAGGCAATAAGGAATATAACGAACAAATGACAGATTTATTAGGAATAGTTTTAGGGATGGGTGAATTAATGCATGCTTATGCTTCACTAAACAAAAATGAATCCCATAATACTGGCTATTTAACAAATGCAATGATTTGCGATGCATATAAGTTGTGGACATCAGAATATCTACCTGGAAAAAAATGAATACAAAAGTTTCTAACAATCGGCTCGACGGCGATCGGGGTTAGCCTGCTACTTTTTCAGATCAGGCTGGTTGCCCCGGCGCGTCAGCCGTGTCGTTATACATTCCTTTTGATAATCCTCAAATATTTGGCAGTCCTTAAGCTATTTATTTGCACCCATATAGAGGGCACCTCCCGAGCATATCGGTTAGTGATATGCTCAAGGGAAGACATTAATCTTAACCTTTAGGAGGTGCCCTCTATATGATTATCAGGTGAACTAAACGACCTCAGTTTCATTGACTTGAACCATGCCTTTTGGTCCCCCAAATCTCAAGGGATAGGAACTCCTTGAACTGCGAAAAGTTTTGAAAAGATTTTTCCCTTATCTCTATTCCTCTTCAAGCCATTTTTTAAGAGTATCGATATCTTTTTCATTCAAGTCTAAGGCGGCTGCCTCTCCTGCCATTTGTGCCATAACCTTCCCCATCTCGGTTCTTATAATTCCATAGCTATCAGCAAAACTCTGTAAATTCTTTTCCATCTCTGGCAAGACAGCCATCATGTCTTTTGATGATTCATCGAGTTTACCCAATCGTGCATATGATATTGCTCGGGAGAACTTTCCCATCAACGAAAAGTAATTGTGCTTCTCTCATTAGTTCCTGAGGGTCCATGATAAGCCTCCTTTAAAGTTTCTATTCATTCTAAATATAGCCGACTTCCATAAAACAAAGAAGTGTCTTCTACTTATGAATAAAGAAAAGACCTTTGTGGTCATAAATGATTTATAATATATTGTGAAATTTTACATGACATTGCGGCTATATATTATCAATGTCATTAGAAGGGACTCAAAAAGAAATAAAAAGGTAACATGAGTGTAGAATTCATCGTAGAAGGAACGTATTGTCTTCATCTCGAAAAACGGATGGTTGAAAGGATTAGCAGAGGTATTTCTCTTGACAAGAGGCCTGATCTTATTCTCTGGGTATGCCACTTCCCTCTGTCTTCATTATCCGGTATCCAGTGCCCTGTCATTGCTCAAGGTACACGATGTCCACATAACGGCCCTTATAGCAATAACTAATTTAAACCTTCCACTTGCCCCTTTTTTCCCTATGTTCCTCTATCTCTTTTTTCTTCTCTTCAAAGCCTTTTTTTCCCATCATCCCATAGGTAAGATTCTTGCCTTCTTCAACGCCCGGTTGATTGAAAGGGTTTATTTCATAGAGGAATCCTGTAAAGGCTGTTGCGATTTCAAGGAAGTGGAATAATTGTCCTAAGTGATATGCATCGATCTCCGGAATTGTGATAGTCATGTTCGGCCTTCCGGCCTTTGCTAATGCAAGCTCAGTAGCTTCTTCCTCTGCCTTTATTAAGGCTGAAAGTGGATGGTCTGAAAGATAGCTAAGCCCTTCTATTTCCTTGAATACTTTAGGTATTTTTATGTCAACACCATAGTTACTAATCCTGATGAATATAATAACCTTGTCCTGAGGGCCTTCGATCCATAACTGTAGCTGTGAGTGCTGGTCTGTTGTGCCTAAAGAAGGATATGGGGTAAGACCTTTATTTTCCTTTCCAAGACTTTCTGCCCAAAGCTGGCAGAACCATTCGGAGAGTGGTTTCAGGCTGTCTGCATATGGAACCATCACATTGATAAATCTCTTTTTTCCCTTATCCATCAAGTACAGCAGTATCCCTAAGAGATATGCAGGGTTTTTCCAGATGTCAGGTTGAGAGCATTTTTTGTGGATGTCCCTTGCGCCCTTTAGCAGTTCTTCTGAGTCGATGCCTATAACCTCTGCAAGTAAAAGCCCGACAGGGCTTAACACCGAGTATCTGCCACCAACATCTGGTGGTATGGAGAGAGACATCAATCCATTTTCATGAACAATCCTCCTGAGATTTCCTTTTTCAGGGTCTGTAGTAATTATGAATTTCTTTGATGCTTCTCGTCCGAGCATCTTTTTCATTTTATCCCATAAAACCATGAAGGAGGCTGCGGTTTCAGCAGTGCTACCCGATTTTGATATGACATTTACAGAGGTCTTTTTTAAATCAATAATCGAAAGTATATGTTTTA
>Ga0315281_10010068_pt1 | contig 13067 bp, 17 predicted proteins | sample YL17G07_0_MG_FD_204540 | JGI IMG/M metagenome (GOLD analysis project Ga0315281, IMG submission 204540) | Sediment microbial communities from Yellowstone Lake, YNP, Wyoming, USA - YL17G07_0 | ecosystem: Environmental > Aquatic > Freshwater > Lake > Sediment | place: USA: Wyoming | collected... | reverse complement strand
GCATCCATCGTGGAGAAACTTGCCCGCTGCAAACAAACCTTGGAAAAGATTCAGCCGGGCTGCACATTACCACGTTCTCGTAAGACAAAAAGAAATAACTCCAGTCGTTTATGAGACACTACACTAGCCAATTTAAACAGTCTGAAAAAAGCCAGACACCGTCTAGCCAATCTAATGATTTGACTCCGAAGATACCTTATGACAAGTTTCCTCTTTCATGGTCGCACTATTGTTTACTAATGCGCCTTGACGAGCCATTTAAGCAAGAATTCTACGAGGCAGAATGCATTCGTGGGAACTGGTCGGTGAGGCAACTGGACAGACAGATTCAGTCTATGCTTTATGAAAGAACCGCCTTATCTAAACGAAAGTTATCAGTTATTGCCAAAGCCCATGAGAAGCCTGTAACTCTCAGGCCAGAAGATGAAATCAAAGATCCTTACATTCTGGAATTTCTTGGATTAAAGGATGAATATTCTGAATCACAATTAGAAGAGGGTTTGATTAAATACCTGGAACATTTCCTTCTTGAATTAGGAATTGGATTTGCATTTGTTGCAAGGCAGAAGAGAATCACTCTTGAAGGGAGCCATTACCGCCTCGATCTTCTTCTCTATCATCGAATCTTGCGGTGCCTTGTAGCCATTGATTTGAAGATCGGTGACTTCACCCATGCTGATGCTGGGCAGATGAACCTTTATCTGAATTACCTGAGAGCTAAGGAAAGACTCCCTGGAGAAAATGATCCAGTGGGTATTATTCTCTGCACCGATAAAAAGAAGACGGTTGTAGAGTATGCCCTCGGCGGAATGAGCAATAAAATATTTGCTTCGAAATATAGATTACAATTGCCAGACCCTGAAGTCCTTAAGGCCGAAGTAGAACACGAACGCCAAAGACTTTTAGAGATGAAGATTGTAAACCGAGTTTAGCGCAAGGGTAGGGTAGGTTAACCCCGTTGTTGCATTAAATTCGGCGCATGGATTTACCCAACCCTTACCCAGAGAGGGATGGCTGTCAAATCAATGTCGTCACCTGGATCAAACCAAGAGTGACCTTTGGAAGTTATCCTCAAAAAAGTAGAAACAGCCTTTTGATGGGGGTATGCAGTTGATTCAACCGCATCTTTATGCAACAACGGGGTTAATAAAGAATAGAGACGAAGCGAATTGAAGAAAAATTTTTAAAATTACTTTGTGGCTCGGGGGAGGTCAAATATGAAGAACTTTACCGAAGACCAATTAAAGCGCCAGGATTTTGTTGACAATCAAATCTATGATCTCATGAAACGACTTATTCCTTCAACAAGAGAGATAGAATAGGACATTGAGATGATCGGGGATATTAGAGATACAATCCAACATTGGCTTGTTGATAAACATAAAACGTTGAGGAGTTGGATTTTTATCCCTGATTAGAACTGAAATGTAAATAGGACCAGCAATCGTTAATCAGCAAGGAAGTTTGGAGATGGTTTTTATAAGGAAAAAGAGTTGAGGGGATCGGCGGGAAGGGTTAAGGGAATAAATACTTTATTACCGATACCTGACAACATTTTTGCCGGGCAGAAAAAATTTGTATGAGAGGACGAACTAATGCCCCAAAATTGGCTTAGGATAGACGAAAAAGAAAATGCAGTTGACAGTCTCGAAATGACCGCAGAATTCCTAATAAATTTGAAAAACACGAATAGAAGCAGTCTTTGGAAGTGGATTTCAATCTCTTTGTTTAATGCTTTATATGGGTTCTGCATTTGCGCAATCCAAGGTACCAATTCCGACCGCGTAAAAGAATTTGACAAGAAAAAAGGGCAATTCAAGGACAAGCTGATTAGTTTTCAGGAAGCCCTGAAAAGGATCCAGGATAATGGTTGGATGAGTCAATATATCCACAGTCGAACTCTCACATTGACATGCGACCAAAAGAAAAGTATCAATATGCTAAGAGAAGATGTCAGAAACAATTTTGAGCATTTTATTCCAACCGGATGGTCGATCGAGATAAGCGGAATGCCCGAAATCGTTTCGGACCTTGTTGACGTAATTGAGTTCTTGGCATTCTCGTCTGGAAACCCTTTCTGGGACACGGAATTAGATTACGAGCGACGGATTAGAAATGCGATAGACACGATACGAAAGCTTCAATAAAATTATCTGAGAGAAAGGGGGGGATCAAGTCTTTCAATCAAGCATGGATTTTATTAGTTTTTCTCTTTTTTCACCTTCACTTGCTTCTTCTAAGTCTTTTCCAAAACCCTCTCCGCTCCAAATCATTCCTCACTTCAGGAGGCTAAGTAGACTGTTTCATAAATACGATTACGTATGCTGCTCGGAAGAGATTCTTCATCACTTCGCTCCTCAGAATGACACATATACACGGTTGTCACTCTGAACAAAATGAAGAGTCTCCATGATTCATGGTGAAGGAAATACGTTAATGTAATTACGAAAAAGACCACTAAGTTTTTAATTTGGATTTCAGCCATTTTGGGAACTCAGTCCAGGGAGATAAAGTAATGGGTGGGTTTTTAGTTGACGAAATAATCCAAAATGGATGTTATTCCGTTTTAGTAAGACTAAAATGGGGTGCAATCCATGAAAAAAACCATTGACCGATTGCTGAAGATTGACCTGCCGAAAGGCCGGTCTGCTTTCCTGTGGGAATTCAGTCGAGGGAGTTAGAGAAATGGGTGCGTATTCCGATGGATTCCAGCCACTCATTCCGATTCAATCCGGCCACCTATTCCGATTGATTCCGGCCAGCCATTCCGTTGAGCACCCCAATCATCCTTGATTTTTACTATGATTAATGGTATTATTAACACTATCATAGGAGGTATTACCAATGGCTAGAATTCCCAATATCGTACCAATTACCGATCTACGGCAGGATGCCACATCTATCATAAAGCGAGTCACCGCTTCCAGAGAACCTTTTGTCATTACCCAGAGAGGTCGGGCTGCTGCGGTGATGGTTAGCATGGAAGCTTATGAGCATTCCCAGCATGAACTGGAACTTTTACGCCTTCTCGCCCGTGGCGAAAAAGAGATCGAGGCGGGCAAGGGGTATGACCTCGATGCCGTTCTCGCTGAAGCCGATTCCTTGTTGAAAGAGACGAAACCTTGAAAGTCCTTTTCACTCCTTCGGGACGGAGCCAGTTCCTTGCAGCCATTACTTATATTTACTGCGAGAACCCAACAGCGGCGGTTGCTTTCAGGCGCAAGGCAGAAAAGGTCTTGTCCAGGCTCCGAAAGTTTCCTCAATCCGGCAGGGCACTGCCGGAATTTCCCGATCTCCCTTTTCGTGAAGTTATTGTGACTCCTTACCGTTTCTTTTACCGTGTAAAAGGAAAAACTGTCTGGATTGTAGCTGTGTGGCATGGTGCTCAACTTCCGGAAGAACCAAATAAGGCATAAAGTGGACCACAAAGCGTTAGACTCAGACGGGACAGGGCATAATCGGGGACGGGTTCATACTTCAGCAACGGTGTAAAAGAGATTAACTCACAAGATCTTCCACCTACGCATTTATTAGGAAATCTCAATGGGGAGAAAAAAGTACTGACATCTCTATCGTCATTTGGCATGACAAATGACGATGAATTCGTCAAATTATTATAGATAACCATTTTGAAATGAAATGGGAAGATGGATTCAAATTCTTCTTATCTCATGGAGGAGATATAAGTATGGAAGGATGGACCGAAGAAGAGATTAGAAATAAGAATTTGATGGCGCCATGTGGGTTATATTGTGGTGCCTGCGGAGTTTACCTTGCCACAAGGGATGAAAATGAAAAATTCAGGGCCGTGATGGGCAACCTCTATGGAACAAAACCAGAAGAAACAGAATGTCTTGGCTGTATGCAGCCTGATCCACCCAAGAAGCTCTATGGTTATTGCAAAGGATGCACGATCAGGAATTGCGTAAGATCGAAAGGCTATTACTCCTGTCATCAATGTGAGCAATGGCCATGCAGTATGATAGAGAATTTCGGTTTTGCCACTGGCGTAAGAGTGATGAAAAGAGCGATTCCTTTATGGCGAGCTAAAGTGGCTGAGCACGGCGACGAGAAAGGCAGCATCGAATGGGCACGGGCAGAATGTGAGCGTTATCACTGTTCATCTTGTGGTAAGCCTCTTTTCAGGGGTGCCCAACATTGCAGGGCATGTAAGAAGCCAGTAGCTGATGAACTGGATGGATCTCTATGAGTCATTCGGGACAGGTTCATATTTTTCCTATTCATCAATGTATCTCCAATCCACTTTACCCACCTCAGGTCTTTTTTAATCGTATTGAATAATGCTTCCTCCACCTTAAGTAAATTACCCCGCAGCAGAGCTGCGGGGCATCCAATTCTCTAAAAAACTTTCCTCCCCCTTGATGGGGGAGGATTAAGGTGGGGGTGATGATAAGATCATTTTCCCCTCACCTCTCCGAGCCATAGGCTCTTCCGAGCCGGAGGCCTAACCCTCTCCCCCCAGGGGAGAGGGGAGGCCATTCATCCCCCCAGCAGAGCTGGGGGGTATTCTGGCACATTTTGATAAAATAATTGGGTAATCGGGGGAATGTTATCTTATAATTTTGTGAGGTACTTCTATTGTTAAAACACTTTCCAATTTAAATGTGAAGAAAGTGATAGATTTAATAAATGGCTGGTGCTGACAAAAAGTTTATCTATGAAGACGGAGTCTGTTTCGAGGTAACACACTACGGACTCATCTGCTGTTTAAAAGAGAGCGAGGATAAGAAACATCGCTGCCCCGACTGCAAATTCTGCCAATGGTGTTCTCATTCGCGATGTAGCCTCTGTCTTGATCAGGGGAGATACGACCGAGAGCCCAACAATAAACTCTAAACATTATATAAGAGATGAAGAGTGTTAACCGAAGGGATTTTTTAAAATATACTGGAGTGGCGGGTGGGACTTTATTTTTAGGTAGGAATGGAGGAATAGCTATGTCCAGCACAGTGAGCCGTGTCGCATTGGTGAAGACAGATAATCGGAAAAACGGGGTTAGGACATCCTTGAAAGCACTTAATATAAATCCTGTCAAAGGGAAAGATGTCTTGATCAAACCTAATTTCAACACCGCAGATATCACGCCGGGCTCCACGCACAATGACACATTAGTAGCATTAATAGGAGAGATCTGGGAAATGGGGGCAACGTCAATCAGCCTTGGAGAAAGAAGCTATCCTTTGACCCGTGAGGTGATGGAGAAAAAGGGGATTTTGCCCATTCTGGATAAATTGAGTGTAAAGGTAATAGACTTTGACGATCTTGACAAAAAGGATTGGGTGTTATTCAAACCCAAGAAGAGTCACTGGCCGAATGGCTTTCGGATTGCGCGGCCCATCCTTGATTCAGAGTGTCTCATCTCCACATGCTGCCTGAAGACCCATCAGTTTGGAGGAATCTTCACCCTATCGCTAAAGCTCCATGTCGGAGTGGTTCCTACATTTAGACATGGATATGATTATATGGGAGAACTTCATAATTCTCCTCATCAACGAAGGATGATCGCAGAGATTAACGAACCTTTTAAACCTGCTCTGATTGTCCTTGACGGAATCGATGCCTTTGTAGATGAAGGCCCCATGACTGGAAAACGTGCAAGCGGAGAAGTCTTCCTCGCCTCCACGGATCGAGTGGCCATCGATGCCGTCGGAGTGGCCATTTTAAAGTTTCTCGGAAGCAACGAAAGCATAATGAAACCCAAGATATTTGAACAGGAGCAGATTGCAAGGGCTGTGGAGCTTGGTTTAGGGGCATCTTCTCCTTCTGAGATTGAGGTGATCCCTGCTGATGAAAAAAGCCAGATCTATCGGGATCAAGTTTTAGAGATGTTGAAGAAAGGATGATTATGTTCTAAACGATACTTAATCTGACAGACGCTGCTAAACCTTAGAAAGATATTCCGCTTCTCTCAACCACTGCTCGGTCAGTTTCATGCCCTCTTCCAAAGAAAATCGCGGTTGATAACCCAACTCGCGCCTCGCTTTTTCAATGCTGAAACGCGCTTGGCGAGTCAGAAAGCGGACGGCTTCCCGCGTGATTTTCGGCGGCTTGCCAGTAAGTTTTGAGGTTATTTCCATGCCAAGCGCGATGGCCTTTCCAAGCCATTCGGGAACAGATCTGATTTTTGGCTTTCCGGCCATCTGTGCGTAGTATCCAAAGAATTCTTTCCACATCACTGCAATCCCATCGCTAATCAAATACGTCTGTCCCACGGATTGGTCGCGTTTCGTTGCCGCCAGCGTTGCATCAAGGAGATTATCGATATAAACGTAGTTGCAGAAGCCGGTCCCTCCGTTGATCAGCATCATCTGGCCTGAATTTACCAGCTTTATGGGACGAATTGTCCACGGATTGGAATACGGGCCATACACATTGGCGGGTCGAATCACTACTACCGGAAGCCTTGCCTCCTGATGAGCGGCCCACACGGCCTTCTCCGCAGCAATCTTTGTGTCGCAATAGAGATTCGCGCAAGGCTGGTAGGGCGTGGTTTCGTCTGCTCTGTCCGGTGGATTCATTCCATACACGGCTACGCTGCTGAAGTGGATGAATTTTTTGACTCCAGTGTCGCTCGAAACCTTGAGAATGTTCTCAGTGCCTTTAACATTGGTTCGAAAGAATTCATTCCGATCTCCGGTCTCTCGGACCAGGGCGGCACAATGAAATACAAGATCGCATCCATCGATCGCTTCACGCAATGAGGACAAGTCAAGGAGATCTGCTTTAACTATCTCCAATTGAAGTTTCCGCAGTCGCTCTGCTCTCTTTGCGTTCCGAACCATGGCACGGACGCGCACCCCCTCTTCAGTGGCAAGCCGTTCTGCCAACCGGCCCCCGATGAAACCGGACGCACCTGTCACCAATGCAGAAAGTCCACGGATCTCCATGATTCCTCTCGACCTGATTTTGACAAGAACTCGCTTGAAGGTGAGTTGAATATATGAAAAACGGAGTTGAATGTCAAGCTGAGAGGACCACAAGAAGAAGCCGCCACTAAATTTGACAGTGTACGGAAAACTAAGTCCTAACTTCACAAATGATGATAGGCAAACCCTTTAATCCAAATTCTTCCCCTTTGCTCATTGACGATTTATTCCGGGCAGTATTATAGTGATGGAATGTGGAAGAGTTGCCGGGAAAGGTTTTGAACATGAAATATTATGATGCTCATATTCATTTTTTTTATCAATGTTCTTTCAACGAACTCAAGCGTGTTTTCGGTCTTTTAGAAAAGATCGGTCTTGCAGGGATGAATATCTTGGTGATAAGCGAATTTCCCACAGAAATAAATACTTATCTGAAGATGATACCTGGAGCCTATCATCCCAATGTGACCAGGGAAACCCTTGAAAATCAGAAGGACCCATTTGCCGTTATGAACTTACCCCGCCACCTGAAGATGGTCCCCTTCTTAGACGCTCGTTTTATCGAAAATAATATTGAAGAAAAAATCAAAATATACAGGCAGAGGGGATTTAAAGGTCTTAAGCTGCTTTACGTTCCAGAAGAAGATACAACACTACACATAGGTGGTATGGAAAAGACCTTTGGCCGAACAGGCAAGCAATCAGAGAAGATTACATCGTTGATCATCGAAAATGCATCCTCTCAGGGTATGCCGATCCTGATGCACGCTGATTTGAGAAAATATGGAAACTTTGTTGCAGAAATGATTGGGAGTTACCCCAGGACCAATTTTAATATCCCCCATTTTGGATTTTCCAGACGGGCAATATCCTTACTGTTAGATAAATATCCAAATTGTTACACGGATATGTCCTCTTTGGTATCCTTTATGGAAAAAGATCCGGTACCCTATAAAAGCTTTATCAAACGGTATCAAGATCGGATACTTTTTGGCAGCGATGCGGTGATTAGTCAGCCAGAGAGAGTCCAATCTACGCTTAAATTTGTCAATCGATTTCTGGAAGACATGGAAATATTCGACAAGTTAGTTAATAAAAATTACATGCATTACATGACCCATGGATAATGGTCTTAACTTTCAGTTGATCAGAAGTAAAAGAAGGAGAAAGACGATATCCCTTCATATTAAAGAAGATGGGAGAATTGTCATTTCCGTCCCGTATCATACACCGAAAGGGGAGATAGAAAAATTTATTAAGGAGAAAGAGTCATGGGTCATTAAAAAAATTTCAGAAAAAGAAAGATCGATAAAAGAAACCGAAAAAGCATTTATCCCCGGTGAGAAATTTTTATATTTAGGAGATTGGTATCCGTTAGAAATAGCAGATACCAACGATCAAGGGCTTCCACTCAAATTATCTTTTGGTAAATTCCTCATCGAGCAAGGTCATGCAGCAAAAGCAAAGGATCTTTTTGCCCAGTGGTATAAAAGAGAGGCAAAAGAGAAGATTGAAGGAAGAGTCGATTATTTCAGTAATAGACTTCAATTGTTTCCGAAAGGGTTAAAGATAACAAGCGCAAAGTACCGCTGGGGATCCTGTTCCCGAGATAATCGATTATCTTTTAGCTGGAGGCTTATTATGGCGCCTTTAAGCGTTATCGATTACGTCCTGATTCATGAACTTGTCCATATAAAAGAAAAGAATCATTCCAAAAGATTCTGGAACTCCTTAGAGGCGATCCTTCCTGACTATAGGAAACATAGGTTATGGTTGAAAGAGAATGGACATAGTTTATGGCTATAAAAAATGAGCCAGCAGAGTTAAATTCTTAATTGTATATTTTTTTTATCTCATTATGGTTTTATGTATAAATTTTTTATAATTAATTAAAACAAATAAATTCATGTAGTTATAAATCTATCAGAATATAAACCCCCCAATACATATATTTAAAATATTCATTTAGGCCTCAAAAACCATTCCTAACAAACCCTAAATTTTTAAAAAATTAAATGATTTCAAAGAGTTAAATAATAATTTATCCTTTGGCATGCCAAATGCACTATTTAGGGTGAACGTCAAAGAAAGAAGGAGGAATGAAAGATGGAAAAAACAAGAAAAGGATTAAAGGTTGGGTTGATGGTAGGTTTGATGAGTCTGATCGCTTCTCCAGCATTTGCAAGATCGATCAGCTTAAAAGGGGCTGGGACAGCACTTTGGATTTTCATTATCATTGGAACGATTATCGTTCTTCTTCAGTTGATCCCGGCAGCGATTCTCTTCTTCAGCTTCGTTGGGACTGCCACAACGGCGGCCTTAAAGAAAGAGAAGAAGGTTGAAGAGGAAGTGGTTCTTCCAGGCGCTGAGCCCGTAACGGTCAAAGAGTAGAGGCAATCACTATAAAGGAGATGATCGCCATGTCTGAGAAGATGAAAAAGATTTTAACAATCCTGAGTCTGGTTCTGGTAATGTCGATCACCTTGTTCTCTCTGGGCATTGCTTACAAGGGAGGGGTCAGGGGGATAGGACTCGTAGGAGTCATGTTCTTCTTTACCTTCGGGATCATTGTGGTCTTAGCTCAATTGATCCCGGCGGGTATCCTCCTCTCCTCTTTTATCGAAGCCACTGTCTCTCCTACAAGAAAGTCCGAGATTCCCATCCGTGTAACGTAGGAGGAATGAAATAGGGGGAGATGACCATGAAATCGAAGACAATACTCATAGCTTATCAGGATGACCTCTGGACCAGATCGCTCTCCACTTTTTTCCATGGCATAGGATATAAGGTTGAAGCCACGAAGGTGATGAGTGAAATGATTCGAAGGATTCGAAAAGGGAATATTCATGTCATTCTCATCGACGATGAGATCGAAGGGGTGAAGGCCTGTGACGTCGTTCCCTTATTAAAGAATATCAATTCGAAGATTCAGATTATTGTTATCTCGTCAGAGGAGTCGATCGGATTAGTAAAGCGCCTCCGGGGAGCGGGAATCTTCTATCAGGCGATGAAACCCGTTGATTTGAGCGAAGTCAAGTCAGCCGTGGAATGCGCCTTTGAGAAGATTCAAAGGGAGAGCACCAAGGAAGGTTTCTTTCCCTTTCTCGTCCCGGAGATGGTTCCAGCATAAGGGATGAAAAAAAGAAGGGGCGTTTGAAAAACTTCTGAGAGATAGATATTAAAGAAAATTTTTGAGTGATTCCCTCCCTTGATAAAGCCGCAAAGATTTGCGGCTTTTTTTCTATTATTTCCTGCCTCGACATTCTTCACTAATTTTCATGCTAATGAAAAAGTTTCTCATCCTATCGACACTTGCCTATAAAATGAACCATCCTATAACCACGAAAAATCCCAGAAGGAAGAAGAGGGGAATCAGGTGGGAGAGAGGTAATTTTGGGAGCTGGACGGGTAGGTCATCTCGAAAGCCTCTGGACGCGAGGGCAAGGGTGACGTCTTCGGCCCGGGAAAATGAGCGACGAAGAAGAGGGAGCGCAAGAAATTTTGCTCTACGAAAAAGATTTTTGTTTTGGTCTCCCAGCCGCGCCTTGTGAGCCAGACGAATCTCTTCAGCCTCATCCAAAATGATTGAGAAGAAGTGAAGGGTAAGAGAGACCATCAGTCCAATCCGACGTTCCGGAATAAACGGTACAGGTTTTAAGAGCCAGACGAGCGTGTCCTGAAGCTCGCGAGGACGGGTTACAGCCGTAAAGAGGACTGCATAGCCGAGAATGAGGCCAAGGCGCCAGCAAGTAAAACTTCCCAGACGGAGCCCATCCTGGCTTACGGGAAGCCATGGGAAAAGAGATACCCTGAGTCCTGGAGTGAAGAAAGCCTGAAAAAGGAAGAGAGCAAAAAGAAAGATTGCCCAAGTCTTAAAATCACGAAAAAATTGCCCGAGAGGTAATTTCGAAAGAATGAGAAGCCCAATCAGTAAAATTGAATCGAAGATAAGCCATGGGGTTTTCGATTGGAGTAGGGTCGCCGTGATCATCAGGAGTCCGAAGAATTTGCATCGAGCATCCCAACGGTGAAGAAGAGAATTTCCGGGAAAGTAGTGAAGAGTTATTCGAGCCATGAAACTTTTTCCTTTCCCAGAAGTGCATAACAGGGGGGCCGGATCCCAAATTGTGAGAGTTTCATTATGAGCTCTTCTGGTGGACCTGCCACTTTGAGCTCTCCATCGTGGACGATGGCGATCCGATCCACATGAGCGATCACCTTTTCCACATCGTGTGTGGTCACTATTAATGTGTGTCCTTCTCGATGTAAATTAACCATATGTTTTAAGACTTCGCAAATGCCGGGATAATCTAAAAAAGAGAAGGGTTCGTCAAAAAGAATCACTTGAGGTCTCATGGCAAGCACTCCAGCGATGGAAAGACGCCTTTTCTCTCCTCCTGAAAGCAGGTAACAGGGTTTTTCTGAAAGATCTTTGAGCCCCATCACCTGAAGCGCCCAATTCACCCGTTCATCGATTTCTTTTTGAGAGAGTCCTAAATTTTCAGGACCAAAGGCAACATCTTCTCTCACTGTTTCTCCGACGATTTGACTATCGGGATCCTGAAAAACCATGCCCATCAGACCACGGACTTTCTTTGAATCATTTAGAGTATCGAACCCATTGATATGGATGGAACCCGAAGTGGGTTTAAATAAACCGCTGATGAGACGGATCAGCGTCGTTTTGCCACTCCCATTGGGACCGCAGATGAGAAGGAACTCCCCTTTTTGAATGGCAAGGTTTATGCCTTTTAAAGCATGCGTTCCATCAGGATAATGATGATCAAGGTTTTTGATTTCGATCATAAACGGTTTTCCTAATTGGTCATTCCTGCGGAAGCAGGAATCTATTTCTTTTCATAAAGCCTGGATTCCCGTTTCCACGGGAATGACAGAACCGGACCTGGCGAAAGATTCTATTCTTAAATTAAGAAGCAGATTGCAACTGTCGTTTCAGAACAGGGCGGATGGCCCGAGCCAGGATGAGAGCCACAGAAGCCTTAACCGCATCGCCGATAAGAAAAGGAGCTATGCCCACCATCAATGTCTTTGGCCACGACATTTGAGTAACCATTTTAAGCCAAGGGACTCCCAAACCGTAGATAGTAAGCGATCCAATTATGACAGCAAAGACATCCAGAATCAGTGAACCTTGGGAGCGTTCTGAAATGAAACCAGTGATCCATGAAGCCAAAACGTAACCAAAAAGGTATCCCCCTGTGGGACCTAAAAAGTGGGCGAATCCCCCTTTCCCTCCTGCAAAAACAGGCATGCCGATGGCTCCCACCAGAAGGTAAAGACCCATGCTGGCCAACCCCCAGCGACTTCCCAGAAGAAGTCCCGAGAGAATGGGGAAGAGGGTGGAGAGGACGATTGGCACAGGTCCGATGGGAACATGAATGTAAGCCCCAACAGCCGTCAGCGCGGCCATGAGGGAGGCAAGAACGACCATCCGTAATTTTTCAATGGGCATAAAGAGCTCCTATTCATTGTCAACCAAATTGAGAAATAAGGTTAACAAATAATAGCTTTCCTGTCAACGGGAATATCAAGAACTTCATCAGAGAAGAAGGGAAGAAAAAAGTTGATTCAGAGAATGGATTTGCCCTATACTGGGATAATGGAGGTCCAATCTTAAAGGAGGAATTATGTTTTTCATTGTTCGTTTAATCATTAATATGGTGGCCATTCTGATCATTTCTTACCTCTTCCCAAAAATGATCTGGGTGGATGGCTTTTTGGCAGCTCTGGTCGCAGCCTTTTTATTGGGAATCGTCAATACGATACTCCGTCCCATTCTGGTCTTGCTCACCCTTCCTCTCACACTATTAACCTTGGGGCTCTTCTTACTGGTCATCAATGGATTAATGCTCTGGTTGGTGTCAGGCCTGGTGAGCGGGTTTCATGTCAGTGGTTTTTGGGGCGCGGTGTTGGGTTCCATTTTAATCAGCATCGTGAGTTGGCTATTGTCCAGGTTTTTACCCTCTTAATTTTTGAGAGGAGGTCCTATGACTCGCAGGGCATTGGTGTTAAGTGGCGGAGGAGCGAAAGGATCTTTCCAAATCGGTGTCATGGAGGAATTAATCCTCAACAGGGGACTCGACTTCGAAATTCTCTGTGGTGTCTCAGTGGGTGCATTAAACGCCAGTTTTTTGGCTCAGGCACCTTTCGATCCCATCC
>Ga0315281_10010067_pt1 | contig 13068 bp, 15 predicted proteins | sample YL17G07_0_MG_FD_204540 | JGI IMG/M metagenome (GOLD analysis project Ga0315281, IMG submission 204540) | Sediment microbial communities from Yellowstone Lake, YNP, Wyoming, USA - YL17G07_0 | ecosystem: Environmental > Aquatic > Freshwater > Lake > Sediment | place: USA: Wyoming | collected... | reverse complement strand
TGGGACTATGAGAAGTGGTATCGCGAGCCGCCGGAGGGTCGAGGGGTTCGACGCACAATTCCTGTTACCAAGAAATAATATCGCCTGAGCGGAGGATGCTGGACGAGGCATGATAGGTGTTCTCGATATTGGTATGGGAAACCTGCGATCAATGGCGAATACTATTGATCAAAATGGGTTCGATCCGATGATAGTGCAGGATGCATCCGCTTTTGATGACCTGACCCATCTCGTCATCCCGGGTGTCGGAAACTTCGGCGCAGCCATGTCAGAGATTGCCGTACGCAATCTTGGCCACGGTATCCGTGCTTTCGCAGAAAGCGGGCGTCCCCTTTTAGGCGTTTGCCTGGGCATGCATCTCCTTGCCGGACAGGGAGAAGAGGGCGGAACAAACGATGGGCTAGGCCTGATAGCTGGCATAGTCCGCAGGCTCGAACCGGGTTCGAATTTCAGAGTGCCGCACGTGGGCTGGAACGTGCTTCAGCAGTGTCAAGATCATCCCGTTTTTGAAGGGATCAAGGCCAACCGTGATTTTTACTACGTGCACTCCTTTGCCATGATCTGCGATTCGGAAAAAAATGTGCTGGGCACTACTGACTATGGTGCGCCTGTTACTGCTGTAGTCGGACGCAACAATGTGCTTGGTTTCCAGTTTCACCCGGAGAAAAGTCAGACCAGTGGCCTAAAATTGATTGAGAATTTCTGTTTGTGGGATGGTCAATGCTGAAACGCCGTATCATCCCCGTTCAATTGCTGATGAACGGTCGTTTGGTGAAGACTGAACGTTTTGGCAGGTGGCGTGACGTAGGAGATCCGGTGAAAAGCTCCGCCGTCTACAACTCCCAGTATGCGGATGAACTCATTTTTCTGAATATCAACCGTGATGGTGATTCGGTAAAACCGCTCGCAGAACTCTTGCATGCGATATCCGAGGTTTGCTTTATGCCCTTGTCCGTTGGAGGCGGAGTGCGCAGCTTTGATGATGCTGCATATCTGATCCAGAACGGGGCAGATAAGGTGGTGATCAATACCGTGGCGTATCGCGATCAGAGTATCCTCAGCCGTGTGGCGGAACGGTTTGGTGCCCAGGCAGTGGTGGTTGCTATAGATGCAAGGCAAGAAAAAGATGGTCACTACCTCGCCATGTCAAATTGTGGCCGCGAGGTTGAGCCTGTGTCTGTCGAGGAACACATCAGGAATTGCGAGAAGGCCGGAGCTGGAGAGTTTCTGATCCAGTCGGTGGACCGGGACGGGACGATGGAGGGTTTTGACCTGACTCTCCTCCGGCTGGCCTGCTCGGCAGCCAGCGTTCCAGTCATTGGCTGCGGCGGTGCTGGCCAGTACAACCATCTTAAGGAAGCGTTTCTAGAAACAGGAGTCAATGCTCTGGCCTGCGGCAGTCTCTTCAACTTCTCCGACAGCAATCCGATTCGGGCCAAGGCGTATCTCAGCAATTACGGATTGCCGTTCAAGGTAGTCTAGGAAACATTATTTGCTGCATAGGCAATGATACTCGCAACGTCTATTGAAACTCCACGGCTCCTGCTTCGGACACTTGAGCCGACGGATGTCGGCCCACGCTATCTGTCGTGGCTTTCCGATCCGGAAATTCGCCGCTATCTCGAGGTAAGGTTTTCTCCGGTGCAAAGTACCGGTGAACTGATTTCCTTTGTCAATTCCGTCAACGCGGGCACCGACAGTCTGTTGCTGGGTATCTTTCTCAAGGAAGGGCAGAGGCATATCGGAAATATCAAGCTTGGTCCAGTTCAAGTCGATCATCGTCGGGCCGAAATCGGGTTTCTCGTCGGCGAGAAGGACTGCTGGGGCAAGGGTTACGCTTCCGAGGCCATATCGTCATTGTCCCGGTATGGGCTGGATCGCCTTGGGCTGGAGAAAATCACATCCGGCTGTTATGCATGCAATATCGGTTCCGCAAAGGCCCTGTTAAAGGCTGGTTTTGTGCAGGAGGCGGTCATCCCGTTGCACGTGATATTCGAAGGGCGCAGAGTTGCATCGTTGCTGTTTGGAATGGATAAGCAAACCAAAGACACATCGACGTGAATTATATTCCAACTTGGGCTCGTGCTGGCGCCATAGCGCGGGAAATCGATACTCAACTTTCAACAAGAGAATGCTGATGTCCTTACGCTACCAGAATTCAGAGGCCATGCTGGAACGTGCCTTGCGGACTATTCCGCTTGGGTCCCAGACCTTCAGTAAGAGTAAAACGCAAATCCCTTACGGTGTTTCTCCGTTTTTTGTCGAGCGCGCGCAAGGCAGCCGGTTCTGGGATGCTGATGGCAACGAATACATCGATTTCGCCAATGCGCTGGCTAGTGTCACCTTGGGTTATCGTGATCCGGATGTGGACAGTGCGGTACGTCGACAAATGGAGAACGGCGTGACCTTTTCACTCCCGCATCGACTTGAGATGGAAGTTGCGGAGATGCTGGTGGAGATGATCCCCTGTGCGGAAAAGGTTCGCTTCGCCAAGAACGGCACGGACGCCACATCGGGCGCCATCCGCGTGGCCCGTGCCTATACCGGACGTGAGCGTGTGGCGGTTTGCGGGTACCACGGTTGGCAAGACTGGTATATCGGCAGCACTACACGTGATCTGGGCGTGCCGCGTGGCGTAAAGGAGCTCACCCACACATTTGTATATAACGATGCCCCATCTCTCCAGCGTCTTATGGAGGAACACATCGGCGAATTCGCCGCCGTCATTCTGGAGCCGATGAGCGCCACCTTCCCGCAGGACGGTTTCTTGGAGAAGGTCAAAGCGCTTGCACACCAGCATGGCGCCCTGCTGATCTTCGATGAGACGATAACCGGCTTCCGTGTAGCCACTGGCGGTGCGCAGGAATTGTTCGGGGTCGTGCCCGACCTGGCGACCTTTGGCAAGGGCATCGCCAATGGTTATCCGTTGTCAGCATTGGTCGGTCGATCAGAATACATGGATGTTGTTGAAAAAATATTCTTTTCCGGGACCTTTGGCGGCGAAACGCTCTCGCTGGCTGCAGCCAAGGCTGTATTGAGCAAACTACAGCGTGAACCAGTGCTCGAAACACTCAAGATGCGCGGCCAGAAGCTTCTGGACGGCGTAAACCGGTTAATTTCGGAGTTGGACATTCAACATATTCTTTCAGTCTGTGGTCATCCGAGCTGGTCGTTTCTGGTGTTCAAAGATACGCCGCCATTTACGTCCTGGGAAACGAAAACTCTGTTCATGCAGGAGATGTTCAGGCGCGGCATCTTCACCATCGGGGCACAGACGCTGAGCTACGCACATAGCGATGAAGATATAGAAACCCTGCTTGACTGTTATCGGGAAGTATTTGGTTTGATCGGTGAAGCCGTCGCGCAGGGAACGCTCAAGGAGCGCCTTGAATGTGAGCCATTGATTCCGTTGTTCAAGGTGCGGTAAGTATCGGACTGATGCCTGACTGGAAAACGAAATCGCTGTACGGGTCCCAGGGTACTCATGCGGGACGCATGAAGTTTCTGTTCGTGACAATTGCTGGAGCTGACATTGGCTATGGGCATGTCAGCCGATGTCTTTCATTGGCAAATTGTGCGCGACGTCAGGAGATTGAATCATCGTTTCTGGTTTATGGCGACGTTGGTGTGCTTCAACGAATCGAAAGCGAAGGATATTCCTGCACAGTGCAGCCATGCGCTGATCTTGCCATGCAAGCCGCCAAGACGGCAGAATGGGATACATCGACATTCGATGCCATAGTCGTTGACTTTGCGCACCCCGTCGTTTTCAGGAATATTGCAGGCGTCTCGATCCTTCTGCACCATCTGCGGAAGCAGACAAAGACTTTGATGGTGATTGATGCGCTGGGGGAGCAGGCGCTTGTGCCGATGATGCCGGATATACCTGCCGATGTCGTCGTTGCTCCTTATGTTGGGGCGACAGCAGAAGAGAATGGTACAGCATGGAAAAAGTTCTCCGGGCCGGAGTATGCCGTGCTTTCCCCGGCTTATGCGGGCCTGCCACAGCGAATGGTGCGTGAGTACGCCGATCGTTTACTGGTGAGCTGTGGAGGCTCAGACCCAAAAAATCTCACACTCCTCGTGCTGGAAGGAATTGAGCAGATCAGCAAACAATTGTCTGTGCGCGTAATCGTCGGACCCTTGTTTCACCGTGGCCTGATCGATACTTTGGTTGACAGCGCCGCAGGTTCACACCATTCGATTGAATTGATCCATGCACCGGATGGCCTCGTAGACCACATGCTTTGGTGTGATCTGGCAGTTGCAGCATCAGGGCTCATAAAATACGAACTGGCAGCATCGTCTACACCGGCCGTACTGATGTCGATAGATCACAGCCATGATGTAGTGAATCGTCCCTTTGCAGGAATGGGAACGGTGAGAGACCTGGGTGCAGAATTTGACGCCCAATCTGTAGCCGGAGTTATTTCAGAGTTACTGGGAGACCGGGGGAGCCGTTCTGCAATGGCCGAGGCCGGTCGACGATTAGTCGATGGACAAGGCGCCAACCGCCTTATATCTGAACTTGTGAGGACATTCTGTGTTGCTAAATGAATTTTCAATTGCGGGCTGCTCTGTTGGTGGCCAGGCATCGCCGTACATCATTGCCGAAGTGGGTTCCAATTTTAACCAGAGCCTGGATACCGCACGCCGACTTATAGATGTTGCGGCAGATTCCGGTGCGAATGCGGTTAAATTCCAGTTGTTCTGTGCAGATGTGCTTTACCCGAACGGTGGCGAACTTCACGATATTTTCAAATCAATCGAGCTGAACCCGGACTGGGTACCGTTGCTTGATCGGCACGCGAAGGAACGAGGCATCACTTTCATGGCGTCGGCTTTCGACATGGGTTCCGTCGACGTACTTGAAGCGATCGAAACGTCGGCACATAAAATCGCCTCGTCCGAGACCACCAACCTTCCCTTTCTGCATTACGTGGCTTCCAAGGGAAGGCCGATGATCATTTCCACCGGCATGTGCGATATGGTCGATGTAGAGGAGGCGGTCAATATTTGTCTGGGAGTCGGCAACCACCAGGTGATACTGCTGCAGTGCGGGGCGATGTACCCGCTTCCCCCAGACCTGGCCAATCTGCGTGTATTGACAACCTTTGCAGAACAGTTCTGCTGCCCGGTAGGTTTTTCCGACCATACGCTCGGGCAGGCCGCGTCGGTCGCATCGATCGGACTTGGTGCAACTATATTCGAAAAGCACTTCACTCTGGACCGCAAGTCAATAGGCCCTGACCATTTTTATGCTTTGGAGCCCGGTGAGCTGAATGCTTATGTTGCGGCGCTACGAGAGGGGCATCAGGCACTGGGCTCATCAACAAAGGAAATGTTGCCAAAAGAACGCGAACTAGGACGTCGCGAAGGATTATATGCGGCACGTGATTTGGCAGCAGGTGAGACGCTCGGAACGCAAGACATCACCGTACGACGCCCGGCAATAGGCTTGCGTGCTCGCTATGGGAAGACGCTGATCGGTGCGCGTTTGACGAGGAAAGTAGAAAAGGACCAACCACTTACCTGGGATGCAATCACTTTTGGGAGAGCAAAATGACTATGGGTGTGGATACTGTAAGTCAGAAAGATGAGTGGAATCAGGAAATTCAACGCGAAAAGCAGGCGGCCTCGTACCCGAAATGGCCAAATGAAGCGATGCTCAAGGTTTTGTTCGGTGGGTCTGATTACCTGAAGACACCATATAAACCAAAGCCTGCATGGCGTGTATTGGATGTTGGCTGTGGCTTTGGCAACAACCTGGTGCCTTTTGCAGATATTGGTTGTGAGTGTCACGGCGTGGATATTCATCCCCAGATGGCGGCAACGGCGCAGGAAGTGATGGATAAGAGAGGCTTTAAGGCGAAATTCCTGGAAGGCTCGAATCGTTCGCTGCCCTATCCGGATGGCCACTTCGATTTGCTTCTATCGGTGAATACCCTGCATTACGAGGGGAGTGAAGAGAGAATTATGGCCGCGCTAAACGAGTTCAAGAGAGTGCTCAAGCCGAATGGAGGGCTGTACCTGTCAACCGTTGCGCCCCAGCATGAAATATACAAGCGAGCCGAAACGCTTGGCAGTCATCGCTATCGTATCCAGGATTTCGGTTTTAGGGATGGTTTGGAGTTTTTCTTTTTCGATAATGAGCGCTACCTGAAACACTATTGCGGAAAAGTTTTTAAGGATGTCGAGACCGGCCGGGTGACTGAACAACTGATGAATCTCCCGCTGGATTTTTATATTGCAGTCTGTCGGTAGCATCTGGTAACTCAGGATGAGACAGCAGATAGTAATCTTTGGCGCAGCCGAAATTGCTGAGCTCGCCATGTACTATTTCAGCAATGACAGCAACTACCATGTAGCGGCGTTTACGGTTGATGACTCCTTTGTTGACCGTAGCCAGTATCTCGGGTTACCGTTGGTGCCGTTCAGCGAAGTAGTCAAACGGTTTCCACCTGGGGAATACGCCATGCATGTGGCACTCTCCTACACGAAGCTGAATCGGTTGCGCCAGGACAAGTACGAACAGGCAAAAGCGGCCGGATATAGACTTGTTTCGTACGTCTGTTCAAAATCTGCGACATGGCCGGACCTGGTTAACGGCGATAATTGCTTTATCCTGGAAAACCAGACGATCCAGCCGACCGTGCACATTGGCAATAACGTGATGATCTGGTCCGGGAATCATATCGGACATGGCAGCATCATCGGCGACCATACCTATATTGCATCGCATGTGGTGATCTCGGGTCACTGCAAAATCGGCATGCGCTGTTTTTTCGGCGTGAATGCGACCGTGCGCGATTTCAGCACAATTGGAGATGACTGTTTTATTGCCATGGATGCATCAGTGACTCGCGACTTATCAAATGGGACCGTCGCGCTAGGGGCTCCTGCAGAAGTATTTAATGCAGAAGATAGGCGCGCTCAGGCGATAAAGAAGAAGTATTTTAAATTATAGAACAGCATATGTTCGAAAAATTGCATCACTGGAGAAAAACAGGACTATTAATAGAGCCGCAGCGCGATCGATGGTGGTCGTTGAGCCATGCCATGATCCCGACACCCGATGATCTGGGTGGAGGCATTTTCAGGATCTACTATTCTGGGCGAAATGATAAAAACCAGTCCCACATCACTTGGGCTGATGTCGATCTCAACATCCCGAATCGGGTTATTGCGTATTGCGATTCCCCGGTACTGTCACCGGGTGACTTGGGCTGTTTCGATGATAATGGGGTCACTCCATCCTGTGTATTGAATCTGGGTAATGGCGAGAAAGCTCTTTATTACATCGGGTGGAATCCTGGATCGACTGTGCGTATGCATTTATTCGGTGGCCTTGCCATAAGTAAAGATGGTGGAAGGAGTTTTCAGCGCTGGTCGCGCGCTCCCATTATCGAACGTTGCCCGACAGACCCTTTCCTCAACACTGCCCCCTGGGTTGTTGAAGCAGAGAATGGGTATCGCATGTATTACGTCTCAGGCTGCGGCTGGAAGCACAAGGATTTGCCGCAGTACAACATCAAGATGGCACGTTCCCGGGATGGCAAGATTTGGCAGCGTGACGGGCATGTCTGCATCGACTTCAAGGATGATACCGAGAATGCTTTGGCACGTCCTTATGTAGTCTTTGAAGACGGAGTCTGGAAAATGTGGTTTGGACACAAGGGCGATACTTACAGAATAGGATATGCCGAATCTCCGGACGGAATTGCATGGCAGCGCCGTGATGATCTTGTCGGGATAGATGTCAGCCCCACCGGTTTTGACAGCGACATGATTGAGTATGCCGCAATCGTAGAATATAACGGCCGACACTATATGTTCTATAACGGAAACAACTATGGTATCGACGGTATTGGCATGGCGGTTGAGGAATGACTCGGGTTGCTATTATGCAACCGACGTATTTGCCGTGGATAGGATATTTTGGCTTGATGAAATCGGTCGACCTGTTTATTTTTCTTGACTCGGTGCAATTCACTCGGCGATCCTGGCAGCAGCGAAACCAGATAAAAACAGCGAATGGCCCAATCTGGCTGACCGTCCCGGTGCTGTCTAAGGGAAAGCGAGATCAGCTGATCACGGATGTCGAGATCGACCGCAGCCGGGACTTTCCACAAAGCCATCAGAGGGCTCTGGAATTGAATTACAAGAAGTCGCCCCATTTCGACACCTATGCGCCGCAACTACTGTCCCTGATCGGCGCCAATAACCGTAATCTGACTGATTTGACCATAAGCACGATCGCATGGCTCGCCAGCACACTCGGGATCACGACTCCGATACGACGTTCGAGCGAATTCGAGGTTGCTGGTACCAAGGCGGAATTGTTGGCCTCGTTGTGTGACCAGGTTGGCGCCACCGAGTACATTTCCCCACCGGGATCGAAGGACTATCTTGACGAATCTGACGCCTTTACCAGGCGCGGACTGCCTTTGCGTTATTTCAACTTTACGAATCCGGAATATCCGCAACGTTTCGGCGACTTTCTGCCCTATATGTCGGTTGTCGATTTACTGTTCAACTGCGGCCCTGAGAGCTTGACGCTGATCGAGAAAGGCTGCGAGGTTTCGTAATGACAAGACGTCTTGCCATTATCCCTGCCCGAGGGGGATCTAAACGCATTCAGAACAAGAATATCCGCGATTTCTGCGGCAAGCCGATGATTGCCCATATCCTGCAAGCGGCACGAGCGAGCGGTCAGTTTGATGTGATCCATGTGTCAACGGAGAGCGCCGAGATCCGCGCGACAGTCGAGGCGCTTGGATTTCGCATTGATTTCAATCGTCCCGATGCGCTTGCAGACGACCACACTCCGATCATGCCAGTTCTGAAGTATGTGGCCGATACTTATGCGGCGCGCGGGGAGATATTCGACCAGGTGTGGTTGCTTATGGCTTGCGCACCTCTCATTGAAGTGCGCGATCTGAAAGAAGCGGCATTACTGTTCGATGGGTCAGGTGCGCACGATCCGCTGCTTGCCGTAGCGGAGTACCCGGCACCCATAGAGTGGGCGTTCAAACGCTCGGCGGATGGAAGACTTGAGCCGGTGCAGACCGGAATGTTTGCGGTACGTTCCCAGGACCTTGAGAAGAAATATTTTGATGCCGGTTCTTTTGCCGCTTTTCCCTCCGCATCTGTTCGCGCATCGAAAGGTGCAGGATCAGACGCAGGTTTCATCGGGTACGTGCTGCCGAAAGGAAAGGCCATCGATATTGACGATAAGGCAGATTGGGCCATGGCAGAGGCGATGTACCGGCAGAGGCCGGTTAACAACGAGGGGTTGTAATGTCTGAAAACAAGGCAAGGGAAGAGGAGATATGAAGTTCGTTGCAACGATCGAGGCGCGGATGACGTCAACGCGGCTTCCTGGAAAGGTGTTGTTGCCTGCCATGGGGCGCCCCATGTTGGCGCACCTGACGAGCCGATTACAGGCTGTACCTTCGATTGATGAGATCGTATTGGCCACGACGATCAATGCCGCTGACGAGCCGTTGGTCGAGTTTGCCAGGAGCGCAGGCGTGAGTGTTTTTCGCGGCAGTGAAGACGATGTAATGGGTCGCGTGATCGGCGCGGCGGAGTCTGCGCATGCCGATGTGGTTATTGAGATCACCGGAGACTGTCCCATCATTGATCCTGATCTTGTAGAGCAGACGATTCGCATGTTCAAGCGGCACAATGTCGCATATGTCGCTAACTCGTTCATTAGCAGCTATCCGGACGGCATGGACACGCAGGTTTTCAGTCTCGAGACCCTGCGACGGTCGGCGGCGATGACAAATGACCCGCTTGACAGGGAGCATGTGTCCCGGCACATCGTCAATCATCCAGAGTTGTTTTCGCATCTGTACCTGATCGCGCCACCTTCATTGCATTGGCCTGGACTGGGTCTGACGCTGGACGAGCCTGCCGACTATGAATTATTGAAGAAGATCATTGAGCATTTCGGTGAAGCGAATCCGCTTTTCAGCTGTCTCGACGTCATACGGCTATTGCGCGAACACCCAGACTGGCTCGACATAAACAGTGCAGTAAAACGCAAAGATTTGCGACCCACGTGATATATAAGGTACTCATTGCAGGATTGGGTCAAATCGGGATGGGCTATGACCTTGAGCACAAACAAGATGATCTTGTCCTGACACATGCACGCGCCTTTAGTGCGCACCCAGGCTTCAGGCTGGTGGGTGGTGTAGATTCATTGCAACAGCGCTGCGAACTTTTCGAAAAGCACTATGGCTGCTATTCGAGCACCGACCTTTCGGCAGCCCTGGCGCAAACCAGGCCTGACGTCGTTGTTATTGCATCGCCCACCCAGGAACATGCCGCTGTGCTGCGCACTGTTCTCGAACAATCGAAGCCTAAACTAGTCCTTTGTGAAAAACCGCTCTCGTACGATATCACAGAGGCGCGCTCAATGGTTGCGGATAGCAAGGCGTGCGGCTGCCTTTTATACGTGAATTACATGCGCCGTTCCGAGCCGGGAGCACTTGAAGTGAAGCGAAGGATAGTGGCTGGCTTGATCAAGGCCCCCGTCAAAGGGGTTACGTGGTATTCAAAAGGACTATTCAATAATGGTTCCCACTTTTTCAATCTGCTGGAGTTCTGGCTGGGCGGCATGAAGGATTATAAAGTCATCGAACCTGGCCGGTTGTGGGACGGAATCGATCCTGAGCCGGATGTGCAGGTAACCTTTGATCAAGGCACAGTAATTTTCCTCGCCGCCCGAGAGGAGTGTTTTTCCCATCACGAGATCGACCTGGTTGCGCAAAATGGCCGTCTGCGTTACGAGCAGGGCGGTGGAAACATTATATGGCAGGCAGCAGTGGCCGATCCGACGGTGAACGGCTACACGGTGCTCTCGTCCAGTGGAGAAGAGATATTATCGGAAGGGCTTCGCTCCCAGTGGCATGTTGCGAATCAAGTGGCTGCCTGCCTGGCTGGTCAGCATGCAGAAGTTTGCAGTGGAGCCGAGGCCCTCCAGACACTTGAATCACTTACAGCCATCAGAGCCAGTTTATGACCAAATCAAAAACGATCGAAACCCTCGCCTTGCTGGGCGGAACGAAAGCAATCCAAAAGGATTTTGCACGTTACAACCCGATCGGCACTGAAGAGGTCGAGGCAGCCAAGGCAGTAGTAGAGAGCGGTGTTTTATCAAAATTTCTGGGCTGTTGGGACCCGGACTTCTACGGTGGTCAGAAAGTCCAGGAATTTGAACGAAACTGCGAGGCCTATTTCGGTGTCAAGCATGCCGTAACCGTGAACTCCCTGACCTCTGGCTTGATCGCCGCGGTCGGCGCCATCGGCATCGAGCCTGGTGATGAGGTCATTGTCAGTCCCTGGACGATGTCCGCCAGTGCGACGGCCATCCTTCACTGGAATGCCATACCTGTATTCGCCGACATCGAGCCAGAAACATTTTGTCTCGACCCAAAATCAGTCGAGGCCAACATCTCGCCATACACCAGGGCGATCATGGCCGTTGATATCTGCGGTCATTCTGCTGACATCGATGCCTTGAAGGCAATTGCCGACAAGCATGGTCTGAAGCTTATTTCCGATACGGCGCAGGCCCCGGGCGCCCTGTACAAGGGAAAATACGCCGGCACACTCGCGGATATTGGCGGTTACAGTCTCAATTATCACAAGCACATTCACACTGGTGAAGGCGGCATCATGGTTACAAATGATGACGAGCTCGCCGAGCGGATGCGCCTTATCCGGAATCATGCCGAAGTTGTAGTCGACGAAAGGGGAACGACGGATCTGCGCAACATGGTTGGCTACAATTTCCGCCTTGGCGAGATCGAAAGCGCGATTGGCATCGAACAGCTCAAGAAGTTGAATGGCTTTGTCACTTCCAGGCAGAAGGTGGCGGATCGTTTGGACCTTGGTTTGAAGGGCCTGAAGGGTCTGCGCACACCGGTGGTCAAACCAGGCTGCACGCATTCCTATTATGTATATCCAATGGTGTACGACGCCAGTCTGACTGGTGTTACGCGAGCCAGGATACATGAAGCGCTTGTGGCAGAGGGGATCCCGGGGGTCGCAGCCTGTTATCAGAATATCCATCTGTTACAGATGTATCAGCAAAAGAAGGCATACGGCTCTTCCGGATTCCCATGGACATCAGATATTTGCCATCGTGAGGTGAACTACAAGAAGGGGATCTGTCCCGTCGCTGAGGAGCTGCATGACTCCAGCTATCTTGCCTTGGGCGTGTGTATGCATGAGTTCGCCGACCCGGATATTGATCTGATCATCGAGGCTTTCCGAAAGGTATGGAACCACCTGGAGGTGTTGCGATGATTTATTCGCTCGGCGACGAATACTATATCAGGGCGCTGCAGGAGAGTGACCTTGCGGGACCATATTCTTCGTGGTTCGAGGACCAGGAAGTGTGTAAGTATAATTCACATGGAAAGTATGCAAAGACGGCCGACTACTTTCGATCATTCTTCTGTTCGCTGAATAGCGAAGAACAGATTGTCTGGGCCATATGCCACAAGACTGATGGCCACATTGGAAACATCAGCTTGCAGGGTCTGTCATTTATCAACCGGAATGCCGAATTTGCCATTCTGATGGGAGACCGGCGTCATTGGCACCGTGGCGTCGCTTTGGCTGCTGGCAAAAAAATGCTCCAACATGGATTCGTCAAGCTAAATCTGTATCGTATTTATTGTGGCACAGCTGCAACCAATACCGGAATGTGCAAGTTGGCCGAACGTTTGGGTATGGTGCAGGAGGGTAGTCGCAGAAATCACCTGTTTCTGGATGGTGAGTGGGTCGATATGCTCGAATACGGAGTTCTGAAAAATGAATTCCCGACAGGGACCGCTGAAACACAATGATTGGAGTTGTTGCCCATGATGCGGGTGGTGCTGAAATTATTTCAAGCTACATCCGGCAGAAAGGCTTGGATTGCCATTATTGCCTTGAGGGTCCGTCAAGAGCTGTCTTTGCGAGAAAGCTTGGGCAGATTGGACTCCTGATTCTGGATGAGTTCGTCAACCAAAACAACTCAATTTTATACAACACCAACTTTCTACC
>Ga0315281_10010065_pt1 | contig 13069 bp, 5 predicted proteins | sample YL17G07_0_MG_FD_204540 | JGI IMG/M metagenome (GOLD analysis project Ga0315281, IMG submission 204540) | Sediment microbial communities from Yellowstone Lake, YNP, Wyoming, USA - YL17G07_0 | ecosystem: Environmental > Aquatic > Freshwater > Lake > Sediment | place: USA: Wyoming | collected... | reverse complement strand
CGGCGCAACCGGATTGCACAGCCGACTCGCAGCCGAAGAGAACATTATTGGCCTTGTCGCCGTTTCCGGGATCAGCGTCCCAGGCGGCGTACAGCCCGGTCGATGGATCGGAGAGATCCGTCACCCCGCCGAGATCCACCACCAGCCCCAGGACTCGCGGGTGATCGGCCAGCTCGTGAAGCTTGGTGACCAGGGCGTCCCGCCGGGATTGACTGATCCCCTGCCCCGGGGGTGATGACAGTTGCATTCGAGAAGGATTCATCACAATGAGCGTCTTCACCGAATCGGGGTTGGGATTGACGATGTAGAAGGGGTTCGCGCTCCGCGCAGGGAACGATCGCGAGCCCGCGTCCGTCGCCGAATCCGTCACGACGACTCTGACCTCGTAAAGCGAACCCGACGAGCCCGAAGGAAACACCGTTGGAACCGTATAGGTGAGACTCGACGTCGTGACCCCCGGATACGCGCAGCTCCCGCCGCTTCCGAAGGTACCCAGCAGCCCGCCGCCCGGAACCGGAACGAATGTGTTCCCTCCGTCGCTCGAAGTGAACAGATAGACCTCGACCTTGCAAATCCTAACATTGTCCGACATCGACCACGAGATGAGCTGGGTGCTCGCAGCGCCGCTCGCCGGCGAGAGAAGCCAATACTCGCCGCCGGAGGGAGACAGGACCGCTGCGGCCGGCGGGATGGCATCTGCCACGTTGAGCCGGGCCGTTGAAGAAAGGACTGGCGGTTCGCAGGCACCGCGGATCTGGCAGCGATAGATCGTCCCTGCGTCAGCGGCGGCGACCGGAGGCGTTCGGTAGGAAGATTCGGTCGCGCCCGGAATCGGAACTCCGTCTCTTGTCCATTGGTAACTCCTTGCCCCCTGAACTGAGATCGAAAATAGAGCCGTCGATCCCAGAGAAGCCGTCTGATCGGCCGGCTGGGACGTGACGACGATGCCGCAGGTCATTCGAACGACCCCGGCCGTGCTGATCACACCCGAGCTCTCGACGAAAACGAGATGATCGCCGGGATTGAGACCGTCGGGCAGCTGGGGAATCGTCACAGTCATGGGATCGGTCCAGAAATCGGATTGTGGCGCCGGCGTCAGGGTCGAGGTCGCCCCGCCTTCGAGAGCCTGGAGGCGAATCTGCGGAAAGTTCGCCGCAGCACCTCCGGAATTGCCGCTGCACGATTCGCTGTCGCCGCGGAAATGGGTACCCGTCACCGCGAATGGCACGCCATGGCTGATCGTCGCGGGAAGAGACGCCGTATTGATGACCGGCTTTCTCGAAGGGTTGATCGAGTCGGGATCCCAGATCTCGCAGGAGGTGAGCGTGTAGCCACCAGACCCCGACGCGCCGCCATGCATCAGGACTCTGCCATTCGGGAGCAAAGCGAAGTTTTGGCTCTGCCGGGCGGTGACGACTGGGCCTGCGGAACGCCAGCGGAGCGTTTCTGGATCGAAAAGATCGGTGCTCGCAACGACCGACCCGCCCCACCCTCCACTCACGAGAACGCGCCCATTCGGCAGCACAACCAACCCGTAGACAAATCTCGCCGCGTTCATGTTTCCCGCCGAGGTCCACAGTTCGGAAACCGGGTCGAAGACTTCAGCGCTCGACAGATAGCCGCCGTTGGTGCTCCCTCCCGCGACCAGGACCTTGCCCGAGGGCAGGAGCGCACTGGAGCTCTTGCCGCAGGACCTGGCCGTCAGCAGGCGTCCTGTGGAAGTCCAGTTTCCAGTCCTGGGATCGTAGAGCTCGCAGCTCGTCAAGTGACTATTCCCGAATCCGCCAATGACAAGTACTTTCCCCGAAGACAGCAGAACCGCCGAATGATCTCCCCGAATTCCGCCGAGGGAACCCGTTGAAGTCCACGCGCCTACACCTCCATTTGCGGCAGGATCAAATAGCTCCGCCGAGGCCATCCGGGTGCTACCAGGTAGAGTGAATCCACCAGCAACGACGACTTGACCCGACGGCAGCAACGTGGCGGTATGCGCGCCTCGCGATTCGGCCAATTCACCGGTCGTGCTCCAGGTTCCGCTAATCGGATCGTAAACTTCGCAGGACTTCAGCCACACCGAGCCGCCAAGCTGCCGCCCGCCAGCGACGAGCACCCGGCCGTCCGCCAGGAGTGTGGCTGAGTGATAACCGCGCGCGACTGTCATCGCTCCGGTACTGTTCCATGTACCGGTTATCGGGTCGTAGAGTTCGCAGCTCGACAGGAAGACATCGCCGCCGGATCCCGTCGCTCCACCGGCCATCAGAATCTTCCCGTTAGGCAGAAGTGTCAGAGTGTAAACCTCGCGCGGCGTTGAGATCGAGCCTGTCTCGGACCACCCCGGCGAAGAGCCATCAAAGACCTCGCACGTTCCCAGGAAGTTGTTCCAGGTCCTTCCACCGGCGACGAGAGCCCCTCCGGAGGGGAGCAGAACGGACGAGAACCCCCACCTGCCGGCCTGTAGGGAATCGGCGGTCGTCCAGGTGCCCGCTCCGCCGCCGCCGGCCGGATCGAAAAGCTCGCTCGCGGTGAGGTCGGAAGATTCGTTGTTCGCTCCATCCGATCCACCGGTGACGAGGAGCTTGCCCGAAGGAAAGAGAATCGATTGGGGGTACTCTCGAGGCACTGTGAGAGACGCGGTCGAAACCCAGGCTCCAATGCCGCCGTTCGCCGCGGGATCGAACAGCTCGACGCTCGCGAGGATTGAGCCCGAGCGACCGGCCGCAGCGACCACTTTCCCGTTGACGAGGCGGGTCGCCGTGTGGCGATACCTCGATTCGACCAGGTCGCCGGTGGAGACCCAGCTTCCCGTTGCTCCTCCTTCAACAAAAATCCAACAATCTGAAATTGACGATCCGTTCGTACCGCCTGCGACCAGGACGCGGCCATCCGCGAGTAATGTCGCCGTGTGCTCTTCGCGCGCGCCCGAGATAGAGGGGGCCGTCGTCCAACTTCCGGCGCCGGAGTTTGCGCCAGGATCAAAAACCTCGACACTCGCGATCTGAGATGCATTGTCGTGGCCGCCGACGACCAACAGCTTGCCCGAAGGGAGAAGAGTCGCGGTATGTCCTGAACGCGCGACCGACAGTGATGGAGGTTCAACGACACTCCAGGACTCCGTGGCAGGATCGAAAAGCTCACAACTCGCGATCGGAGCAAGATTCGCGTCCAAGCCACCAACGACGAGCACCTTGCCGGAGGGAAGGAACGTCGCGGTGTGGGATTTTCGTTTCGTCAGGAGAGGGGCCGTCGTACGCCAGACGCCCGTGCGCGGATCGAAGAGCTCACAACTGGCGGTTCGCACGAGAGTGGAGATTTCACCGAGCTCACCGCCCGCAACGAGAACGAGACCGCTCGGAAGGAGAGTTGCCGTCGCATTCGCTCGAGACTCCGCCATCGACCCGGTCGCCGCCCAACCGCCAATTCCGATCCCGCCGCCCGATCCGAAAAGAGGGATTGTCTGCGACACCTGTGCCGCGGCATTGTAGTTCCCGTTGCCCGATTGATTCGCGTTCACGACGCAGGAGCCGCTACCCGCAGTGAAGGTCACCAACCCTCCGGAGACCGTGCAACCGCTCGAAGGCGTACTGAAAATCACCGTCAATCCGGACGTCGCGGCCGCTGTGACGTCATAGGTGGAGCCATTGAGCCCTGGATTTGGCGGCGTCGAAGTGAATGCGGTCGTCTGATTCACTTTCTGGGCTGAAACAGTGCGGATGAGGCCGGCGGGATTGTAAGTCGCGTCGCCCGCCTGGCTCGCGGTCAGGACACACGCAGTCGTCCCGCTCGTCATCGTCACCGTGCCGGCATTGAGTGTGCAACCGCCGCTCGCGACGATCGTCACGGGAAGACCGGAATCAGACGTGGCGCTGACGGAGAAGCTGGAATTGTAGGCGGCGGGACTAGGCGGCTGAGGAAAAGTGATGGTTTGGTCGATTTTGTCGTTGACCGTGAAAGTGACTGCCGCCCCTGGAGCGGAAGTATTACCCGCGATTGTCTGCGTTGCCGTGACCGAATAGACCCCGAGCGCCAGAGTGCCGAGCGGCCCCGTCGTCCAAAGGCCCGATCCATCCGCGGTCACCGTCGTCGTGCTCGGAGTCGGACCAGTCACGGTTGCTTCGACGGACGCGTTCGGAACCGCTGTACCCGAGATCGGCGGCGTCAGGTTGTTGGTCAACGATCCATCGACAGGCGATGTGATCACTGGAGGAGCGATGGACGACGAATACACTCCGCCGGTGTCGAAGGTGTTCGCGCTCGTTCCTCCCCAGACGATCATGGCACTTCCCGTCCAGACGGCTGAGTGATTGCTGCGCGGGGGCGGGACATTGGTTCCAGTGGAGGTGGCAACCCAAGCATCCGTGGCAGGAATGTAACGGCTGCCGGTATTCGCATAAGGACCGCCCTGTCCTCCCCAGACCAACATTTCACTGCCCGTCCAGACTGCGGTGTGGTCAAGGCGCGCTGTCGGGACATCCGTACCGACCGAGGTCGCTTCCCATGTGTTTGTCGCGGGGCTGTAACGCCCGCCCGAATTGGAGTATGGAGTGCCGTATCCTCCCCAGACAATCATCTCGCTGCCCGTCCAGACGGAGGTAGCGCTGTCGCGTCCGTTGGGATCATTGGTTCCGGTGGAAGTCGTGGTCCAGCTGTCTGCCCCGGGATCGTAACGCCCTCCGGTGTTGAAAAAAGTGGAACCGCCGTCGGGGGTACCTCCCCAAACGATCATTTCAGTCCCTGTCCAGACTCCCGTATGACGGTAACGCGCCTGGGGCACATTCGTGCCAAGGGAGGTGGTCGACCAGTTGTCCGTAGCGGGATTGTAGCGGCCGCCACTGTTCGAAGCGGGATAGCCACCCCAGACGATCATTTCAGTGCCGGTCCAGAGCGCGGTGTGCCACATACGTGCAACCGGGGCATTCGAGCTCGAAGTCTGGATCCAAGAGTTCGTCGTTGGATTGTAGCGGCCGCCGGAATTGAATTGAGTGGGGCCATCCTCGCCACCCCAGACGATCATTTCAACTCCCGTCCAGACCGCGGTATGTAAGCAGCGGGAATCTGCGAGATTCGCTCCGGTGGAGGTCGCAACCCAGGAGTCGGTCGCCGGATTGTAGCGGCCTCCCGTGTTCAGGGCATTGTTGCCATTGTCCACCCCGCCCCAGACGATCATTTCACTGCCTGTCCAGACCGCCGTGTGCCACCTGCGGGCGGTCGGGACATTCGCTGCCGTGGAGGTCGGGAGCCACGTATCGCCGCTCAATGGAAGAACGGGAGACGTATTGAGATCTTCGTTGTCACGCGCAATCGAACCGATCGGACGAGGAGGAACGGAGGAGGCACGAGTTGCGAGCCAATCTTCGATTCTCATGGTCTGTCGTTGTCGCGCGGAAATTCGCTCGTCCTTCCGGTAAAGCCGCTGCAGATTCCGCTCGACCCACAACGGGCGGGCGAGGACTTCCCGAATCAGCCGGGGATCATCGCCCAGTGCGGCGAAGAGCTCGCGCAGAGTCGCCTGGTCGCGGCTGTTGCAATTGATTCTCGCCACTTCGAGTTCGAGCTCCGCTTCCGTCAGTTCGAGTCCCCACCAGTTTCTGAGCGCCTCGGCCTTTTGTTCGTCCCTTCGAATGGCTTCTTCGGTGACCGAGGGCGGCATCACAGCTTCGAAGCTCGGCTTTGGGCCTGGATTCGAGTCGGGCCAGATTCGGTGGCCGTAATAAACGCGCTGGAGTGCGGTGTACCCCGCGAGACGTTCCCTCTGGGAGAGGGTTTCAGTGCGGTTCGGGCGGGATTGTTCCGGGTTTGCGATTCGAAGAGGCGCGACCGGTCCGAATTCGGTGGGCTTGGCGGGGCTCAATCGCTGAAGAAACCCATCACCCGGAACTCCAATCCCGTGCAATGCGGCCTCCCCCTTCGAGGAAATCTGGAGAAGAGATAGGAAAACCAAAAGAAGAACCACTCCGGATTTGCCTCGGGGCATGGCGAACTCCTTTGGGCGCAGTCCGGAACCAGCCTGGCCCCGGCTGAAGTCACTTCTGGTTGCTTTGCAGGCTAAAAGCTATCACTTCCAGCTTAAATCCGCGAGTCGCCAGCTGCAGATCTTTGTCCGTGCCGGGGAAGGGATCTGCCTATGAAAGAGGGGTCGAACGCCGGCCCTTTTACGCGATCGATGGGGGTGATTCCCGAGAACACAACAAAGGCTTTGGCCGAAAAAAAAGGGGCGCCGAATCCATCCTGATCCGGCGCCCCTGATCGTAACGTTTCCGATCGAATCAGCTGTGGGAAGCCTTGCTTTCGTCCTTCTTCTCGCTCGCGTTGATGACCTTGATCTTCGTGATGACCTTGTGCCCTTCCATGACGCCCGCCTCGCCCTTCATGTCCCCGAAGGTGATGCGAACCGTTTCTCCGCCCTTGATTTTGCCAAGAGCCTCGAGGGCGGTCCCTTCGCAGGTCAGGGTCTGATTGGATGCGGCCGCATCGGTCGGATTGACGGGGGCGGAACCCGCCGCCTTGTCGCCCGGCTTCGCTTTTTTCGGAAGCTCGATGAAAGTCAGGGTCTTGGCGGAGGCATCGACCGAAATGACTTTCGCGGTCATGTCGGCCAACGGCATTTTCTGCTCAACCTTAGGGGGGACGTCGACGGGTGCCCCGATCGGAGGTTTGGGAACCTTGGGCTTTCCGCCTTTGGTTTCGTCGGCCGATACGGCGCCGGTGAGAAGTAAGATCCCGAGAATTGCCAGTAGTTTTTTCATGAGTTGATCTCCCTTTCCTGGTTTTACATCGTTAGGTCGGAACTGAAGCCGGCAGCGATTCACGATTGAATCGTCGCCCGATTCTCTGAGCAAACGATCCGCCAATCAGCTGTGGGAAGCCTTGCTTTCGTCCTTCTTTTCGGTGGAGGTGATGACCTTGATCTTCGTGATGACCTTGTGTCCTTCCATGACTCCCGCGTCGCCCTTCATATCCCCGAAGGTGATGCGAACTGTTTCTCCGCCCTTGATCTTGCCAAGAGCCTCGAGAGCGGTTCCTTCGCAGGTCAGGGTCTGATTGGAGGCGGCCGCTTCCGTCGGCTTGCCCGGCTGAGACCCGGCCGCATCGCCCGGCTTGGATTTTTTCGGGAGCTCGATGAAGGTCAAAGTCTTGGCCGAGGCATCGACGGAGATGACCTTGGCCGTCATGTCCGCGATCGGCACGGCCTTCGTGACGCCCGTGTTCACTGGCGGAGACGGCTGAGGGGGCAAAATCGGGGGCTTTTTCTCATTGGCGGCCGACACGACGCCGGCAAGCAGCAAAATCCCGAGAACCGCGATCGTCTTCTTCATGAGTGGATCTCCCTTTCGAAATGTCGAAGCATCATGCTTCTGTGTTGTTCTAAAGCAAGCGGCGCGCCACGAGTAAGGTGCGATACAAACTAACATTCAAAGCACTGGAGCGATAGCTGTTAGAGCGGTCGGCCACCACTGAGCCCTTTTCTTCGAATCGCCGCCGGTCACCATTTCGTGCGACGAAAGACCAAAAGGGTTAGGCCATCCTTCGGAACACCTTCTCCATTTTCTTCTCGTCGTGCTCCGACTCAACCCGCAAAGTTGTCGCGATCCTGAAGCCGGGGAGAAGGCCCCGATGCAATCAAAAGAAAAGCGCCGAACCCGTGAGGATTCGGCGCCTTCTTAACGAACCGGTTTCGAGGAAATCAGCTGTGTGCGGCTTTGCTCTCGACCTTCTTGTCGCCGGCCGAGATGAGCTTGATTTTCGTGATGACTTTGTGACCTTCCATGACTCCGGCTTCGCCCTTCATGTCGCCGATCGTGAGACGTACGGTTTCTCCGCCTCGGATCTTGGCGAGCACCTCGAGCGCACCGCCTTCGCAGGGAAGGGTTTGATTCGAAGCGGCGGCTTCGGTCGGCTTGTCCGGCGCAGAGCCCGCCGCGTTCTCGCCCGGCTTCGCCTTCTTCGGAAGCTCGACGAACGTGAGAGTGTTGGCTGAGGCATCGGCGGAAATGACTTTCACGGTCATGTCGGCCAACGGCACTTTCTTTTCAACCGACCCCTTCGCAACGGGCGGCTTCTTGATCGGAGGCGTCGGAACGGAAGCTTTCCCGGAATCACCACCTGCGGCTGCGACACTCGCGACGAGCAAGACTCCCAGAACAGCGATCAACTTCTTCATTTTCTGATCTCCCTTTCAATTTTCGAAGCCCCATGCTTCTAAGATTCCGAAGAGCAATTCCGGTGCCATCCCGGAGGATCGGTCGACAAGAGCGGCAAACCCACTGACTGCTCGTCGTTTTGTCGAGTCATCTCGAGGGCACGATCGAACGCGTCGGCTCGTCGTCCTTACGTTCTGGAGCGCTTCTTGACCGAAATGGGTTAGGCCCGGTCGTTTGGCCGATACACTCTGGCACCAATGACCCGGGCACTTCGTGGCAAAGTTGGGCTAGCATTCACCTCGCAAATGAAATCGTTCGGGCCCATTTCGATCGTTCGCGAGTTGACGCCCTTGGCCCGCTCGCGTTTCGCCCTTTGCTGCATGGGGTTTGCGTGCGTCGGCTTCGCGGCGCTCGTCGCGCGCGTGACCGGTGATTCTCTTTTCCTGAGCCGATTTCCGGCGAGCCGCCTTCCTTACGTGTACCTCGCTGCCGCGGCGGTCGTCGCCACCATCGGCATATTTTCAGGCGCCCTGGCCGGCCGCTTCGGGGTTCACCGGCTCGCAGCCGTGTCGGCGGCCGCCCTGTCTGCAGCGGCTGTTGCGATACGCATCCTGCTCGCCGGGCATCCCGCAGCTGGTCGAATCGCCGCTTCGATTTTCGCGGAGGTGGCGACGACGCTCCCCTTTGCCCTGTTCTGGGGGCTCGCCTCCCTCCTTTTCGATCCCCGGGAAGCCAAGCGGGTGTTCGGCCTGATCGGAGCCGCAGGCACGATGGCCTGTATTCTCGGCGGAGCCCAGATTCGCCCCGCAGTCCGCGTGATCGGTTTCGAAAATCTCCTCTTCGAAGTGGCGGCGGCGTTCGCGATCTTTTCCTTGATCGCCATTCGGATGGGATCCAGCCTCGCCACGAATCCTGCGTCCCCTGCTGTACCGATGCGAGCTCCACCCAAACTCGGCGGGAACTGGCGCGACCTCGTGAGGAACCGGCAAATCGGAAGTCTGGCCCTGCTCGTGGCCGCCTCCAGCTGCGTGGCGCTTCTGGTGGATTATCAATTCAAGGGAGCCGCGAGCTCGAATTTCGACGGCGCCGAGCTGGTCGGATTTTTCGGGCAGTTTTACGCCCTTGCGAACGTATTCGCACTGGTGATTCAGGTCTTCTTCGTTCACCGGATTCTCGAGTGGGGAGGGATCCTCGTGGGCCTCGCTCTTCTCCCTTCTCTTCTCCTGACAGCGTCGGCCGGGACTGCGATGTCGGCCGGGCTGCTTTGGGCTTCGGCCGCGCGATTTGCGAACCACGTCTTCGGGTTGACGGTCGATGGGTCGGCCTCGCAGCTGGCTTCTCTCGCCATCCGGAAACAGACTCGCCCCCAGGCCCGAACGTTTCTCGACGCGGTGGTGAAGCCTCTGACGATGGCCGCCACCGCGATTGCAATTCTGGTTCTACGCCCCGTTTCGCCGGGCGCCGGTCTCGCCATCGCTGCAGTCCTCGTCTGCGGAGCGTGGATCCTCCTGGCCCGGCGCGCGAGCCGCGCGTATGTCGACGGGTTGCTGGAGTCAATTGACGCTCGAAGCCTCGACTCGTCCAACGGGACCGTCGATTTCGCCTCGGAGAGGGCATTCGAAAAAGGATTCCGGGAAAAAATCCTCGCGGCCGACGACGAGGAGGTGCCGTATCTCGCCGCCTTTGCCGGCGAGCTGCCCGGGGAAGGGTACCGGGAGGAGTTCCGGGCACTTCTCAATCGTGAATCTCCGGACGCCGTCGAGGCTGCGCTGAACTATCTGAGAGACCACGGCACAACGGAAGATTTCGCCGCCGTCCTTCCCCTTCTCGAGCACGACAACCTCGGGGTTCGTCTCGCGGCCATCGGCACCGCCGCCATTCTCGGCGGCGAGTCCTCGACTCCGGCGCTCCGCCCTTTCCTGACCGACCCTCACGCCGCTTTTCGCGCCGAGACCGCCGTCCTGCTGATCAATCACGGAGATGAAGCCGGGCGCAGCGCAGGAATCGAAACCATCCAGACCATGCTCGCCTCGGATGACGCTGCGGTTCGCGCCACCGCCACGGCCGCTCTCGCACTCATCAAGCACGGCACGCTGGGCCGCCTCGTGGCAAAACTGATCAACGATCCCGATCCGATGGTTCGTGCCGCCGCTCTCGGGGCCGCGCGCCACGATCCGGATCCGGTCCTCGTTCGGCGAGTGGTCGAGATGCTCGGTTCGCCGGACCTCTTCGCGTCCGCCGAGGAGACTCTCCTCACGCTCGGTCCGCGGGTGGTGCCGTTTCTGGAAACCGAAATGCGAGAGCAGGCCGAGAGCTTCTCGCCGCCAGCCGCTCTGGCGGCGGTTCTCGCACGGATCGGAGACCCCGGCGCCATTCCGATTCTGCGAAAACTCATGGATCATCCTTCGCCAGCACTGCGGTCGGCGGCTATTTTCGCCTTTGCCACGCTCGCGGCGCGTCACCCTGCGGCAGCGCCTCCTGCCGACGACGTGGAAAATGTTCTCCGCCGGGAAGTGCAACGGAGCGTCGAGGCGCGGAGAATTCGAGAGAGGATCGGTAATCTGCCCGGAAGCGAGCCGCTTCTCTTCGCGCTGCGTGAGGAATATCTCGTTCACGTCCGGGGGGCTCTCGAGCTTCTCGCTCTCCGGGCTCCCGGGCTCGATCCCGCCGCGATCTTCCGCTGTTTCGAAGACGGCTCGCGGGAACAGAGAGCGGCGGCCCTCGAAATCCTCGGCAACGTCCTGCGCGGCGAAACGAGGGAGATCGTCTTCGATTCTTTCGATCTCGAACGCAAAACCCGCCCGTTCGCGATGGATGCGCAGGATGCTTTCGACGACGTTGCGGAGCTTTTTCGTGAAGGGACCGGAGATCTGGTTCTCGCCGCCGCGCTCTTTTTCGCGGCGGAGAACGGGCAGGCTCGCGCGCTTCCCGAAGCCACGAACCTTCTGGATCATCCGGCGTCGATCGTGCGCGAAACTGCACTGTATGCCGTCTCGAAGCTGGCTCATCCGGAACGCATCGGCGAGCTGTCGGCGAAATGCGCGGCGGATCCTTCGTCCGAAGTGCGGCGGCTCGCCACCGGCCTTTGCGGCGGGTCGATTCAGGCGGTGACGGCATGATCACGCTGGCTCGCATGATGTTTCTCAAGAAATTCGATCTCTTTTCCAAAATGCCGTCGAAGGTTCTGAACTACGTGGCCTCGGTCGCCGAGGAAGTGACCTTTGCCGCCGGCGCGACGATCCTTCGCGAAAAGGATTTCGGCGACTGCATGTACCTCATCGTCGAAGGGCGAGCTCGTGTTCACAACGAATCGATCGAAATCGCCATTCTCGGTCCGGGCGAGCAGTTTGGGGAAATGAGCCTGCTCGATGGCGAATCCCGCCTGGCGTCGGTGACGGCGATCACCGACTGTCTGCTCCTGCGAATTCAGCAATCCGATTTTCATCGAATCCTGATACGAAGCCCGGAAACGGCCCTCGGTCTGCTCCGGCTCGTGACCCAGCGCCTCAGAAGCTGGGAAAGAACGACGATGGAAAGAGAACGAAAAACGACCAACGGGGGAAAGAACGATGCGTCTCCGAACGATTAGGTGGGTTCTGCTCCTTGCACTCGCGGCCGGGGTCTTCACTTCGACCGTCCGCTCAGAGGAAGAGAACGACGGGTCGCCAGGACAAGAGACCAGCTTCACGATTCATTTGCCGAACGAGCTCGGAGCCAAGCCCGGGCAGATTCTCGATCGAATCGTTCTCGACGTCATTCTCAAGATGGGCTACGTCGAACATCCGGCAAAAGAGAAAGGCTGGAAGCTCGCCGGGGCTCCCGGCGTCCAGGCCGCGCGGTTTCTCAAGAAGACCGTGGAAGACGAGCCCGAAAAAACTCTCGAGGTTGCCGTCTCCGGATATCCCGAAACCGGGTACCAGGTTCGCGGATACGGGCGGATTCCGGAGGACGAAAAGACCGACTTGCCCAATCCCGATCTCGAAGGGATGCGCCACAGTGTCGAACACATCCTGAAAGGGATTCCCGAAAAGACTCCCCCGGCGAATGCCGCACCTGGGGTGAAGCGGGCTTTCATTGTCTACAACGTGAGCTTCGCTCAAGTCGATCACGTCATGGCCACCCTGAAAGCGCTCGGGATTTCGACCATCGAATTTCTTCAGACTCCCGGAGACGGGCCCTACGATCGAATCTTTTCGCCGATCCGAACGCCCGATCAGAAGCTGCCGATCGTGGTCGAGCTCATCGACGCGCCGAAAACGAGCCTCATGGATCCGGCTTTGGGCGCCGCGGCAAGGGCGGCCGGACAAGAGAACGTCACCGACCTGGGCGGGACGTTTCTCCATCAGGTGACGGCCGGAGAGCAGCAACAGCGGCTCCTGATCGTCTACGACGAAGCTCACCCGGAACAGGCGCAGGGATTGATCGACCTCCTTCACGAAAAGCTCGACCGCCCGGCGAGGGAAATCGTGATCGAGGCGCTCGTGCTCGAGATCGACTCCGAGAAAGCGCGAAATATCGGATTTTCGGTCAATGGATCGAAAGGGAGCATCGGTGGAAACGCCCTCGGGACCGACAAGGATGGGAACATCCTTCCCTTCACTCTGGCCTTCGACGAATTCGGCAAGCTCGCCATGTCCTTTCAGGCGACGCTCAATGCGCTCGTCAAGAAGGGCGAGGCCGAAATTCTCTCCAAACCGTCGGTCCTCGTACTCGACGGCCGGCAGGCCCGGATTCAGGTCGGCCAACAGGTTCCGGTCACCAAGTCCACGACGGCCAACACAGTCACGACCGATTCAGTGGAATACCTCTCCGTGGGAATCGTCCTGAACCTGAGGCCGAGAGTCAGCGAGGACAGCTCCGAGATCACAATGCAGGTCGAGACGATCGTCAGTGCCGTGGATCAGGACGCGGAGCGGAAGCTCGGCACCGGA
>Ga0315281_10010064_pt1 | contig 13069 bp, 10 predicted proteins | sample YL17G07_0_MG_FD_204540 | JGI IMG/M metagenome (GOLD analysis project Ga0315281, IMG submission 204540) | Sediment microbial communities from Yellowstone Lake, YNP, Wyoming, USA - YL17G07_0 | ecosystem: Environmental > Aquatic > Freshwater > Lake > Sediment | place: USA: Wyoming | collected... | reverse complement strand
GACGAATCGACACGCGACCCCGCCCCTCCACGATCTCGCCGACCAACCACGAGTCATGTCCCGCAGAACGGATGACGTCGAGGGTGACCAGTCGATCCTCCGGAGGAACGACGGCGAGCATTCCGAGACCGAGGTTGAAGACGTGCTCCATCTCGATATCGGCAATATCGCCCGCTTTCTGAACTTCTCCGAAGATCCGCGGTTCGTCCCAGGTTCCCCGGACGATTCGCGCGTCGCAATGCGACGGCAACACCCGGGCGAGGTTCGCGGCGATCCCACCACCCGTGACGTGCGCGAAGGCGTGCACCGGTACACGGTCGCGGAGTCGGCGCAGCGCGGGCGAATAGATCGCGCTCGGGCGCAGCAACTCTTCGCCGAGTGTGTGGTGCGCACCGCGCCAAGCCGGCTCGTCGAGCCTGCGGCCCGCGCGCTCGAGCAGTGCCTTACGGGCAAGCGTGTACCCGTTTTGGCGTAACCCGGGGCTGGCGATCCCCACAACCGCGTCGCCCGGCCGGACCCCGGCTGGCAGGATCCGCGCGCGTTCGACCACCCCGACCACGAATCCGACCAGGTCGAACTCGCCCGGTTCCATGATGTCGTGCTCCGACATTTCCCCGCCGAGCAACGCGCATCCCGCGGTTCGGCAACCGTGCGCGACGCCGGAGACGATGTCGGCGACGACCTCCTCGACGAGCTTGCCCACCGAGATGTAGTCGAGGAAGAAGAGGGGCTCGGCACCTTGCACCGCAATGTCGTCGACGGAACCCGCCACGAGATCGATGCCGATGGTGTCGTACTTGCCCATCAGCCGTGCGATCAGCGACTTGGTGCCGACACCGTCGGTCGACGACACGAGCACCGGATCACGCAGCCCTCGCGCATCGAACGAGAACAGGCCGCCGAAACCGCCGATGTCGCCCACCACTTCGGGGCGCAACGTCGACCGCACATGCTCCTTGATGCGCTCGACCGCGCGCTCGCCCGCGGCGATGTCGACGCCGGCGAGCGCGTAAGTGAGCGGCTCCGATGAGCTCCCTTCGTCTCCGCTCATCGAGCGAACGGCGAGGAGGTCAACTCCTGCGCGGCGGGTGTGCGCTCGAGCACGAGTTTGGAGTCGAGGAGGGCAACCGGAACCGCCACCGGGTACTCGCCCGACAGGCAGGCGGTACAGAACGCCGACGCGGAGGTCCGGGTGGCAGTGATGAGCCGATCGAGGTCGATATAGGCGAGGGAATCGGCACCGACGTAGTCGCAGATCTCACCCACGGAAAGATCGGCCGCGAGCAGCTCCGAGAGGCGACCGGTATCCATACCGTAGAAGCACGGCCAGCGGTACGGCGGTGACGAGATCCGGAGATGCACTTCCGCGGCACCCGCCTCTCGCAGCATCGAGACGATGACCGCGGAGTTCGTGCCGCGCACGATCGAGTCGTCGACCACGACGAGACGCTTGCCGCGGATGTTCTCGGGAAGCGGGTTGAGCTTCATACGCACGCGTCGGCTGCGCTCCTGAGAGCTCGGGTCGATGAACGTACGACCGACGTATCGGTTCTTCACCAGGCCGTCGCCGTAAGGAATGCCCGACTCGCGCGCGTAACCCTGCGCGGCCGGGATTCCCGACTCGGGAACGGGCATCACCATGTCGGCGTCGACGGGCGCCTGCCGCGCCAACTCCTCGCCCATCCGCTGACGCGCGCCATGCACGTTCTGGCCGTAGAGGTTGGTATCGGGCCGAGCGAAGTAGACGAACTCGAAGAGACAGAGCTTGGGATCGGCGGCGGCGTATCGATATTCGCGCTTGCCCATGGAGTCGATCACGATCATCTCGCCGGGCTCGACCTCGCGTACGAAGTGTGCGCCCACGATGTCGAGCGCGGCCGACTCGCTCGCGAACACCCAGCCGCCTTCGACGCGTCCGAGCACGAGCGGCCAGATGCCGTGAGGATCACGCACGCCGATGAGGTGGGCTTCGTCCATCAGCACGAACGAAAAGCCTCCCTGCAGGCGAGGCAGCACACGTGCCAGTGCCATCTCCAGATCGCGCCCATCCGATCGCTGCTCCGCGCCGTACTCGGCCGCGATCAGTTCCCCCACGAGAGCGGAATCGCTCGTGGAGTCGAGCCGGCGCTGGACCGGAATCAGCCCCGGCAACATGCCGAGTTCCGCCGCAAGTTCTTCAGTGTTGGTGAGGTTGCCGTTGTGGCCGAGCGCGAAACCGGCGTCACCGACCTCGCGATAGATCGGTTGCGCGTTCCGCCAGGTGCTCGATCCGGTGGTCGAGTAGCGAACGTGTCCGATCGCGAGGTGGCCGTCGAGCGGAGCCAGGTTACGTTCGTCGAACACCTGGGCGACGAGACCCATGTCCTTGACGACGGTGACGGTCTGCCCGTCGCTCACTGCGATGCCCGCCGATTCCTGGCCCCGGTGCTGGAGCGCGAACAACCCGTAATAGACGTGCTGGGCAACGGGTTGGCCGGGGGCGTAGATGCCGAACACGCCGCAGGCGTGACCAAGTCCGGGTTCCATCGGTCTACCAGTATCCCATGTGGGCCGGCCCATCAGCTCATCAGGTCAACAGGTCCGTCAGGCCATCCGGCCCAGCGCGCGGGGTATTGCGTCACGCCACGCGCTTGAGGCGTCGTCGAGGGCGACGTCGAACGCCCCGGCCGCCGCCAGCCGGTGACCGCCCGCTCGCCCGATGTCGGCAGCAAGCACACCCGCCGCGGTCGCGGCGGCGATGACGTCGTGCACGCGGTCGGCACCGACGGAGAGCACCACCCTCGACGCCGACTCGGAGAACCAGGCCAGCGCGGGGACGAGATCGGTCCGGAGTTCCACGCGCGCCCCGCACGAGCCGGCGATCGCCATCTCGGCCAGCGCGACCGCGAGGCCGCCGTCGGAGCAGTCGTGCAGGCCGTCGACCACCCGGCCGCGAACCAGCGAACGCGTGAGGTCGTGCAGCGCGCCGGCCACCACGAGATCGACCGTCGGGGGGACGCCTCCACGGAGCCCGTGCGAACTCGCCCACTCGGAGCCGCCCACCTCGGCGCGCGTATCGCCGAGCACGACGACATGAGATCCGTCGTGCAACGCGGGTGGCGGCGGGATCGCGGCGAGGTCGTCGATCACACCGACCAGGCCCATGACCGGCGTCGGATCGATGTCGTGGCCGCGCGACTCGTTGTAGAAGCTCACGTTGCCGCCGACGATGGGAATCCCGAGGGCCTCGCACGCTTCGCTCATTCCCTCGGTGACCTCGGCGAACTGCCACATCACGTCGGGGTGTTCGGGATTGCCGAAGTTCAGACAGTTGACGAGCGCGCGGGGTTCGGCGCCGACGCACGCGAGGTTGCGCGCCGCCTCGACGACGGCGAGGCGCGCGCCGGTCCGCGGGTCGAGCGCGCAGAAACGCGCCTTGCCGTCGGTCGTGATCGCAAGCCCGCGGCCGGTGCCCTTGAGTCGCAGCACCGTCGCGTCGGCGCCCGGCCCGACCACTGTGTTGAGGAACAGTTGATGGTCGTACTGGCGAGAGATCCACGACTTGTCGGCGATCGTCGGTGTGGCAAGCAGCGCGAGCAGTTCGCCGGAAAGATCGGTCCCGACCCCAAAGCGCGCCGCGAGATCGAGCGCCGGGTCGGCCGCGCGTACGGCTGCGTGGCCGGTGGGTTCGGCGACCGGCCGGCGGTACACGGGGCCGTCACCGAGGCTGGCGACCGGGACGTCGGCGATCGGTTGGCGATCGGAGGACAGGAGCGTCGGAGCATCGCCGCTCGGTACCGGCGGGTTCGCGCCCGGTACGCCGAGCGAGTCGAACACGCCGTCGTAGACGCGGAACCGCCCGGTGTCGGTGACGCGTCCCACCACCGTGGCGCGTACCTCCCAGCGCGCACAGAGGCCGAGCACCGCGTCGAGGTTGGCCGGTGTGACGATCGCGAGCATCCGCTCCTGGCTCTCCGATGTCATCACCTCGACCGGATTCATTCCCGGCTCCCGTTTGGCGACGCGCGCGATGTCGACATCCATGCCCGCACCGGTCTTCGCCGCGGTCTCCGACGCCGCACACGAGATTCCGGCGGCACCGAGGTCTTGCACTCCCACCGCCAAACCGGCGTCGAGGAGTTCGAGTGTCGCTTCGATGAGCCGCTTCTCCTCGAAGGGGTCTCCGACCTGCACCGACGGGCGCTTCGCCTCGGAGCCCTCCTCGAATCCCGCCGACGCGAGCACGCTGGCTCCACCGATGCCGTCACGTCCCGTCGACGAGCCGATGAGCACCGCCAGATTCCCCTCACCCTCGGCCTTGGCCAGCACCAGTCGCTCACGCGGCAACAGCCCGAGGCAGAGCACGTTCACGAGCGGATTGTCGCGGTAGCACTCGTCGAACACGACCTCGCCGCCCACCGTGGGCACACCCACTGCGTTGCCGTAGCCACTGATGCCCGCGACGACTCGCTCGAACAGGTACCGGGTGCGGGCATCGTCGAGCGGACCGAATCGCAACGGGTCCATGAGCGCGATCGGGCGCGCGCCCATCGAGAACACGTCGCGAATGATGCCGCCGACACCCGTGGCGGCACCCTCGTAGGGCTCCACCGCCGACGGATGGTTGTGACTCTCGATACGCACGGCCACGGCGAGCCCGTCGCCCACGTCGATGACGCCCGCGCCCTCACCGGGGCCGACGAGCACCCACGGCGCCTGAGTGGGGAGCCGGCTTCGATAGATCATCGACGACTTGTAGGAGCAGTGCTCCGACCACATCACCGCGTACATCGCGAGCTCGAGCTCGGAGGGCTGCCGTCCGAGCAAGTCGACGATCTCTGCGAGCTCGTCGTCGGTGAGGCCGAGTTGTCGGTGGAGAGGCTCGGTGGTCGTCATGGCCGCCTGGTCATGCTAATGGGGTCCCTTACATGGCGATTGGCATCTGGCGATTGATTCTGGATGTCTGCGATGAATCGGGCGAATCAACACCGTGCTGATATCGTGAAACGCTCGTACTGGAAGACTTCTCATCATGGAGCCAAAATGGCAAACAGCACGAACAAAACACCCCGCGAGATGACGCCGCAACACAAGGCTGCACTCGCGGAAGGGCGCGCCGAGGGCCGTACCATCAAGAACTACCTCGAAGCACTCGACCAGAACCGCCCACGCCGCGGTCGCAAGCGCACCCCGGAATCCATCACCAAGCGTCTTGGGGTCATCGACGCGACGATGGCAGGTGCATCACCACTGCTGCGCCTCCAGCTCGTGCAGGAGCGCATGGACCTCGTGGCCGAGCGCGAGCAGCTCAGCGCGACGATCGATCTCTCCTCGCTGGAAGCCGCGTTCGTGAAGAACGCCGCTTCGTACTCGGAGCGCAAGGGCATCTCCTACGCCGCGTGGCGCGAACTCGGCGTGTCGGCCGAAACGCTCGCGAAGGCCGGCGTCACGCGCTGAGCCGCGTACGAGTGTCGGCCGCGGCTGCGAGCAACGAACGCAGCAACACCACGCCGTCGGCGGATCCGAGGAGCGCATCGCTCGCACGCTCGGGGTGCGGCATCAGGCCCACGACGTTGCCGCCCACATTGGCGATCCCGGCGATGTCGTCGAGGCTGCCGTTGGGGTTCCGCACGTAGCGGAACACCACACGGTCTTCGTCGCGCAATTGCCGGAGCGTGTCGGCATCGCAGACGTAGTTTCCCTCGAAATGGTTGATCGGGATCCGCAGCACGGCACCAGGCGTTGCCAGCCCCGTGAGCACGGACGCAGCGGTCTCGACCCTGATCTCGACGGTGTCGCAGACGAAGGTGAGGCCGACGTTCTTCTGGAGCGCTCCCGGCAGCAATCCGGCCTCGGTGAGGACCTGGAACCCGTTGCAGATTCCGACCACCGGGCCACCGGCGGCCGCAAACTCGCTCACCGCTTCCATGACCGGGGAGAACCGCGCAATAGCACCGGTACGCAGATAGTCGCCGTGCGCGAACCCGCCCGGGACGACGAGGGCGTCGACACCGCGAACGGTCGCGTCGGCGTGCCAGAGCATCTCTGCGTCGGCGCCGAGTTCCTCGATCGCCCACGACACGTCGAGCTCACAGTTGGTACCGGGAAACTGCACGACGCCGATGCGCAGGCTCATGGCGCGGAAACCTCCTCCAGCGAGATCGTGTACTGCTCGATCACCGGGTTGGCGAGCAGCCGACGACACATCTCGTCGACCTGGGCGCGCGCCGCGTCAACCGAAGGCGCGTCGAGCACGAGGCGGATCGTCTTTGCGATCGAGACGTCACTGACGTTCTCGTAACCCAACGCCGGGAGCGCACGTTCGACGGTGGCTCCCTGCGGGTCGAGCACTCCCGGAAGATGGGCGACGTCGATCCGAACTTCGTAGCGATTCATGACCGCTCCGTTCCGTACCACTCGTCGAAACTCGTACCCGTCAGCTGCTCGTACGCCTCGACGTACTTCGACCGAGTGGCCTCGATCACGCTCGCGGGTAGACGGGGAGCCGGCGGCTCGCGGTTCCAGCCGATCGACACGTAGTGATCGCGCACGAACTGCTTGTCCAGCGATGGCGGCGACGTACCCACCTGGTACTCGTCGGCATTCCAGTAGCGCGACGAATCGGGAGTGAGGAGTTCGTCGATCACGAGGAGTTGGTCGTCGATCGTGCCGAACTCGAGCTTGGTGTCGGCGAGAATCAACCCGCGCGAGGCCGACAACTCCGCAGCGAACCCATAGATCCGCAACGTGAGGTCGCGCACCTGTTCGAACACGTCGTTGCCCACGAGTGCCGCGGCCTCGGCGTCGGAGAGCGGGATGTCGTGACCGGAATCCGCCTTCGTGGTAGGCGTGAAGATCGGCGCCGGCAGACGCTCCGCCTGCACCAGTCCGGTCGGCAACGAGCGGCCGCCTATCGATCCCGTCTCCTGATAGTCCTGCCACGCTCCACCAAAGAGGTAGCCGCGCGCCACGCATTCGAGTCGTACCGGACGAGCGGCGCGCACGAGCATCGCTCGGCCGGCGACCTCGGGGCCGACGGTCTCGGGGAAGTCGGTGGGATCGGCCGACACGACGTGGTTGGGAACGATGGACGCCGTGAGGTCGAACCAGAAGGTCGACAATGCCGTGAGCACTCGACCCTTGTCGGGGATGGTGTCGTCGAGCACGACATCGAACACCGAGATGCGGTCGGACGCCACCACCAGCATCCGGTCGTGGTCGACTTCGTAGAGTTCGCGGACTTTTCCCGTGTAGTGATGTGGCAGCGCGATCGGGCTCACGGCGTTGCCGTCTCGTCGAGAAGATCGACGGCACGCGCCGCGTGCGCGACGGCGCGGTCGAGGTCGAAACAGGTGTCGAGTCGATCCGGCGTCAGGTGCGCGGAGATCTCGGGATCTTCGGCAAGCACGTCACGGAAGGGACGCCGCTCTTCCCAAGTGCGCGTCGCCGCCCGCTGGACCAGCCGGTACGCGCCGTCACGCGCCAGGCCCGACTCGACCAAGGCAAGCAGCACGGCTTCGCTGAACACGAGGCCGTACGACGCGGCGAGGTTCTCCAGCATCCGCTCGGTGTGAACGAGCATTCCCGCGGCGATGGCCCGGAATCGACCCGTCATGTAATAGGCGAGGATCAACGAGTCGGTGAGCACGATCCGTTCGACCGACGAGTGCGACATGTCGCGCTCGTGCCACAGCGCGACATCTTCCAGACCGGCCTGGAGATTGCCGCGGAGCACACGTGCGAGCCCGCAGAGTTGTTCCGAGCGCCACGGATTGCGCTTGTGGGGCATCGCGCTCGAGCCCTTCTGGGCTCCCGCCGCGAACGGCTCCTGGACCTCGCCGACTTCGGTCCGCTGGAGGTGTCGAACCTCGAGCGCGAACGATTCGATCGACGAACCCAGCGCGGCGCACGCGTAGAGGAGTTCCGCGTGACGGTCGCGCGCGATCACCTGCGTCGACGGCGCGGGTTGCAGCCCAAGGTGCTCACACACGTATTCCTCGACCCGAGGATCGACGTTCGAGTACGTCCCGACCGCGCCGGACACCTTGCCGACCGCCACCGCTTCTCGCGCGCGGACGAGCCGGACGCGATCGCGGCGCAACTGCAACACCCAGAGCGCAAGCTTGCCGCCGAAGGTGATCGGCTCCGCGTGGATCCCATGGGTGCGCCCTGCCATGGGTGTGTCGCGGTGCTCGCGTGCTCGCTCGACAATCGCAGCGTCGAGCGCATCGACCGCCGCGATGATCAGGTCGCACGCCCGAACCAGCGTGACGGCCATCGCGGTGTCGACGACGTCGTAGGACGTGAGCCCGTAGTGCACCCACTTGGCGGCGGGGCCGCCGATGTGCTCCTGGACGACGTCGACGAAGGCGGCTGTCTCGTGATCGGTGACGGCTTCTCGCTCCCGGATGGATGCAAGGTCGAATCCGGCCCGTTCCCGCACCGCGGCGGCGTCGGCCTCTGGGACGACGCCCAACTTGGCCCATGCCTCGGTGGCGAGCACCTCCACCTCCAGCCAGGTACGAAACCGGGCCTCGTCGGTGAAGAGCTCGGCAATTTCGGGGGGCGCGTATCGGTCTATCAAGCGGACCCTTCCTCCTGCCGACACTCTACGAGCCTGGCATCCCAGGGGCGTCCCGAAGTTTGCGGGCATCCGTGGGGGGTCGCTACCGACCACGGGCGAGGAGGAACGGCTGGGGTGAACTGCACCAAGCACTGGACCGAGCGCGCGGTCGCGCAGTGTGAGGAGTGTGGCGATCCGTGGTGCGCGCAGTGCCTGGTGCCGCCGCCCCGTGACAACGGGCCTCTCCGCTGCATTCCCTGCTCCCTCGTGATCGCGGGCATTCGCGCCCGGCGCCGGCCCCGCTGACCCACCGTCACACGCCCTCGGCGATGTCGCGGCGGTAATAGCAGCCGGGCCAGTCGATCGCGGCCGCGGCCTCGTAGGCGCCCGCGCGGGCGGCGGCGATGGACGGGCCAAGGGCGCTCACGTAGAGCACCCGGCCTCCGCTCGTCACGAGGTCGGCGCCTTCGCGGCGCGTGGCGGCATGGAACACGGTGACCGACTTCATACTCGAACTGTCGAGGCCTCGGATCACGTCCCCGGTCCGCGGCGACACCGGATATCCCTCGCTGGCCAGCGCGACCACCACACAGGCATCGTCGGTGAAGTCGGCGTCGAGGCCACCCACGCCCGACGCGGACCGGTAGAGCAGTTCCGCCAGGTCGCCGGTGAACCGCGGGATCACGCACTGGGCCTCGGGGTCTCCGAAGCGCACGTTGTACTCGACGACCTTCGGACCGTCGGGCGTGAGCATCATCTGGGCGTACAGCACGCCCCGGTAGTCGATCCCGAGCGCCGCGAGCCGGTGGAGTGTCGGGCGCACCGCGTCGGACATGACCGCGTCGATCACGGCCTGCGGTGCGATCGGAACCGGCGAGTACGCACCCATCCCGCCCGTGTTGGGTCCGGTGTCGCCTTCGCCCAGGCGCTTGAAGTCTTGTGCAGGCGCGAGCGGACGGGCGGCATCCGGATCACCGTTACACACGACGAGCAGCGACAACTCGGGCCCGGTCATGCCTTCTTCGATCACGAGCGTGCGGCCCGCGTCGCCGAACGCCTCGCCCGACAAGTACGCGCGCACGGCTGCACGCGCGTCGGCGTGCGACTCGGTGACGAGCACGCCCTTTCCTTCCGCAAGCCCATCCGTCTTCACCACGTAGGGCGGCGTCAGCGAGTCGAGGAACGCGAGCGCGGGGGCCTCGTCGTCGAACGACCCATAGTGCGCGGTCGCCACGCCGGCGGCGGCGAGCACTTCCTTCATCCACGTCTTCGATCCCTCGAGTTGCGCACCGTCGGCGTTGGGCCCGAACGCGAGGATGCCGCGCGCACGCACCGCGTCGGCGACCCCGTTGACGAGCTGACGGTCGGCGGCAACCACCACCACGTCCACGCTCAAGTCGTCGGCGAGCTGGGCCACCGCCGACGGATCGAGCGGGTCGATCGGGAAGCACAGCACCGACTCGGCGATTCCGGCATTGCCCGGCGCCGCGAACACCTCGGGCGCGCTCGGTGATCGCTGCAGTCCCCACACGATCGCGTGCTCCCGGCCCCCGCTGCCGACGACGAGAAATCTCATGGGACGCCCTGGCTCAACACACGCGGCGACGAACGAATCATGCAGGCAATACGACGGTCTGCGCGCGATCGGGGCCGACGGAGACGAAGGTGACCGGTACCCCGGCGGCGGCCTCCACGAAACGCACGTACTCGCGGGCGGCGGCGGGCAGGTCGTCGATGACCCGCGCGCCTTCGATGTCGGCAGCCCACGGGGTGAGCGTCTCGAGCACGGGCCTCACCTTGTGCAACACCGACTGGTGGTAAGGGACGTGGTCGTAGCGGGTGCCGTCCTCGCCCTCGTACGCGACGCACACCTTGAGCTCGTCGAGCGTCGAGAGCACGTCGAGATTGGTGATCGCGATCTCACTGCATGTGTTGAGCCGAACCGCGTGCCGCAGCATCACCGCGTCGAGCCAACCGACCCGGCGGCGGCGACCCGTGTTGGTGCCGTACTCGCCGCCCCGCTCGACGATGGTGTCGCCGACGGCGGACCCCTCGACCAGCTCGCTCGGGAATGGCCCCGCACCGACACGGCTCGTGTACGCCTTCACGATGCCGATGACGCGATCGATCGCCCGCGGCCCGACCCCCGCGCCCGCGCACACCGCGCCCGACACCGGATTGGACGACGTGACGTAGGGATACGTGCCATGGTCGAGATCGAGGAACGTCGCCTGCGCGCCCTCGAAGAGCACCCGTTGCCCGGCGTCGATGGCGTCGTGGAGGAGATGAACCGTGTCGAAGATGAAGGGCTCGAGGCGAGACGTCATCCCGAGGTAGTCGTCGCAGATGTCGTCGGCCGACATCGGAAGGCGGTTGTAGACCTTGGTCAGCAGACCGTTCTTCTCGCGCAACGCGAGATCGAGCTTCTGGCGGAAGATCTTGGGGTCGAGGAGATCCTGCACGCGCAGGCCAACCCGGAGCGCCTTGTCGGCGTATGCCGGGCCGATGCCGCGCCGGGTCGTGCCGAGCGCGTTCTTCCCGAGGAAGCGCTCGGTGACCCGATCGAGCTCCTGGTGGTAGGGCATGATCAGGTGCGCGTTGCCCGACACCTTGAGTTGGCTGACGTCGATGTTGCGGGCTTCGAGCATGTCGAGCTCGGCCAGGAGCACTTTCGGGTCGACGACCACACCGTTGCCGATGACCGGAGTCACAGACGGGTGCAGGATCCCGCTCGGAACGAGCTGGAGCTTGAAGACCTCACCGTCGACGACGATGGTGTGCCCGGCGTTGTGGCCCGCCTGGTAGCGCACGACGAGCGCGCTCTCCTTGGCGAAATAGTCGGTGAATCGGCCCTTGCCCTCGTCGCCCCAATGGGTCCCGACGATCACCGTGCCCGGCACTGGCCCGCCCCTGGAAACGCGACACGTGTCACGTTGACGGCAGGGTAGTCGACCGGGAACCAGATGCCGGGCTCACATCGTCCAACCCTTCCGAACCGCCAAGACCGTGTACCGGAAGGGAACTCTGATGCGACGAATCGTGCTGATGCTCGTGGGCGTGGGTGTGTCGGTGCTCGTCGCCGCCGCGCCCGCGGGAGCCTGCGGAGGGCTCGTCGGCGAGAACGGAACCATCCAACTCACCCGGACGACCACGCTCGCCGCCTACCACGACAGGGTCGAGCGCTACGTGACCAGCTTCGAGTTCAGCGGTCAGGGAGCGGAAGTGGGATCGATCGTTCCCCTCCCCGGCGTGCCGACCGCGGTCGAGCGCGGGGGCGACTGGACGCTGCAACGGCTCGAGCTCGAGGTCCGGCCACCGCTCCTCGAGAAGCAGTTCGCCGCCGCGTCCGCCGTGCGCTCCGCCGACGCCGAGGTGCTGCTGACCACGAAGATCGACGCGCTCGACATCACGATCCTGCGCGGAGGCGGCGACGCCGTGGGCCGGTGGGCGCTCGAGCACGGCTTCCTCCTCACTCCCGACGCGCCCGACGTCCTCGACTTCTACTCCCAGCGCAGCAAGATCTTCATGGCCGCGCGGTTCGACGCGAACCGGGCTCGTGAGTTGGGCCAGAACTCCGGCGACGGGACGCCGATCATGCTGACCATTCCCACCGACGAACCGTGGGTGCCCCTACGGATCCTCTCGCTCGGTCAGGACAAGGCCCGGGTGATCGACGCCGACGTGTTCCTCCTGACCGATCAGCGCCCGATGCTGCGCACGGGCGGTCCCGGACTCACGCTGGCCCGCAGCGACGCGGCGTCGAGCAACTTGCTCGCCGACCTCCGCTCCGACAAGGGCATGCAGTGGGTCCCCGAGGACATGTGGCTCACCTACCTGCGCGTGAATGCCCCGGCCGGGGATCTCGACTACGACCTCGCAGTGTCCACGCACGACGGCGTGCTGCCCTCCGCGCGCATGGTCGGTGTGGCGCTGCCCGACCAAGTAGCAACGCCGAGCGACACGCACTTTCCGGCTTGGGATGTAGTTGCAATCACGAGCGGTGTACTTGTGGTGCTGACCGGATTCGCGATCGCGCGCCGCCGGACTCCGCGCCCATCGACTTCCGCGTCCGCCTCGTGATGGTCACCGGGAGCCGGCGCGTCACCGCGATCGCCGCACTCGTCTTCGTCGGTCTGCTCATCATCGTTGCGTCGGGAAGCGCGTCGGCCCGCGCGTCGGGCAACGGCGGGCGCGCGCTCGGCCCGGGCCCCGTGACCGTGCGCATCGTCATCGACCACAGCCGTTTCTCGCCGTCACGAATCGTGGTGCGGCCTCATACCGACGTGCGCTTCGTCGTGGTGAACCGCGATTTCCTGAACCACGAGTTCATCATCGGCGACGCGTCCGTGCACGCGCGCCATGAAAGCGGTCACGAGGCCCGCCACCCGTCCGTTCCGGGCGAAGTGTCGATCGCGCCCCACACGACGGGAGTCACGACCTACACCCTTCACTCGCCCGGCACGGTGCTCTTCGCGTGCCATCTACCGGGCCACTTCGCCTACGGGATGAAAGGAACGGTAGTCGTGC
>Ga0315281_10010062_pt1 | contig 13071 bp, 14 predicted proteins | sample YL17G07_0_MG_FD_204540 | JGI IMG/M metagenome (GOLD analysis project Ga0315281, IMG submission 204540) | Sediment microbial communities from Yellowstone Lake, YNP, Wyoming, USA - YL17G07_0 | ecosystem: Environmental > Aquatic > Freshwater > Lake > Sediment | place: USA: Wyoming | collected... | reverse complement strand
TCTCCCTGGCGCGTCATCAGCTCGACGATCCTGGTCATCTCGACCTCAAACACCGTGCTGACGTGCGCCGAGGTCCGCTTGCTAACCGCCATGTGCTCGGCGATCTGTTTCCGCATCGGCGTCATGGGGACGACTTCGGTCGGACCGGAAAACACCATCCGCGCCCCTGGCTGGGGCCGCGACGGTGGCGCGGCGGCAGGTACGGCGGCAGCCGGGTGCGCCAAGTAAGCCAGAATATCCTTCTTGCTGATCCGGCCCCCCAAGCCCGTTCCCTGGATGCGGGTCAGGTCCACATTGTGCTCGCGTGCGATGCGTCGCACGAGAGGTGAGGAACGAACCTTGCCGGTCACGGTGGGAGCGGGCGGCGTGACCGGCGGCGCGGGCATGGCGGCAGGCGGCGCAGGCGCTTGCACCTGAGGGGCCGGGGCAACGCCAACTGGTGCAGGGGGTGGCTCAGCCGGGGCGGGCGGGGCGACTGCGGGAGCTTCCGCCGCGGCCTCGCTATCAATCCAAGCCACCACGCTGTTCACTGCCACGGTCTCGTTCTCTTTCACCAGAATCTCGGTGAGCACGCCCGCGGCGGGTGAGGGGATTTCCGCGTCCACCTTGTCGGTGGAAATCTCGAAGAGGGGCTCATCACGCTCCACGCGCGCCCCCAGCTTCTTCAGCCACTTCGTGACCGTTCCCTCCGCAACGCTTTCCCCCATCTGGGGCATGATGACCTTGGTGGGCATCGGAAACCTCGGCAAGGTAGAAAGTCAAAAGTCGAAGGCCGAAAATGAAAAGCAAGAACCTGCGCTCAAGCCGCCGCGGCTTCGTGCAGCAGAATCACTTTGCTGCACTGGCACACGTCGGCGAGCACCGCCTGCTCATCGTAGGGCAACGGCTTCCACAGGTCAACGACCTCGAGGGACAGGCCTCCCTTTTTCGAGTTCCCGGGCCGCTTCCAGGGCTGTCCGCACCTTGCCCTGGCGGTAGAGGTTGACGAGTTGCTCGTCCACGTGCCGATTGAGGCAGAGGTGCTGGTAAAGGTCGTGGAGTTGGCGGCGTGGGAGTTTTGGTAGCACAGAAGGTTCGATAGCGGCGAAAGCCAAAAGTCAAGAGTTGAAAGTCGAAAGTTGAAGGTCCAGAGAGCGAAGTGACAAGGCTTTCTTCCTCGACTTTGAACTTTCAACTTTCGACTTTTGACTTCTGGACTTCCATGTCGAACGCGAAGACTCGGCCAAAGTGCTCGACCACCCGGTCGACAGCGGCTTTCATGGGCACGGGCGTGCCCAGGAGTTTTTCCAGCGAGGTCACTCCCTTGCCGTGCAGGCCGCACGGCACAATCCAGTCAAAGCGGCGGAGATCGGTCGAGACATTGAAGGCGAAGCCATGGGACGTCACCCAGCGCGAGACATGCACGCCCATGGCCACCAGCTTGTCGTTTCCCACCCAGACGCCTGGGGCGCCCGCGAGTCGCCCGGCCTCGACGCCGAAATCCCTCGCCACGCCGATGAAGACCTCTTCCAGTGACCGCATGAACCAGGCAATATCACGCCGGTGCTTCGTCAGGTCGAAGATGGGATAGCCAACGAGTTGCCCGGGCCCGTGATAAGTGATGTCGCCGCCCCGTTCGGTCTCGAGGACTTGGGCTCCCAGCGCGCGGAGTTGCTCGTCGGACACGAGCAAGTGCTCGCGCTTCGCGCTGCGCCCCAGCGTGTAAACGTGCGGATGCTCGAGCAGCAGGAGTGTGTCGGGGATGGCCGCGGCTTTGCGCTGCGCCACCAGTTCCCGTTGCAGCCGAAGCCCCTCGGCGTAGCCAACTGAACCGAGTTGGTGCACATGACAGCGCATAGAAAACAAAGGGGTTAGGTGCTGGGGGCTCGGGGCTGGGGACAAGTAATGAATTCAAACTTCAGGCATCTTCCTGGCCCCTGCTCTCGAGTCCGTAGGCCCTAGTCCCTAGATATGTATCGCCTTCCCCTCGACGGTGTGGGCAGCTTCGAGCACTGCCTCGGCCAGCGTGGGGTGACGGTGGATGGTGTGTGAGAAGTCGAGCGCCGTGCCCTCCAAGCGCATCGCCACCCCATAGCCTCCGGCCCGCTGCCGATGACCACCAAGGCGTAGTTCGCCCTTTCCGCCAAGTCCACACCTCCCCTGCGAACGCGCCCGCTTGCAGAAGAGGTGTGAGCAACTCTGGGCCATCTTACATTACGAGAATTAGGTGAACAAGCCTGTGTACTCGTCCAGTAGATTAGTGACACCTAGCCTCCTGGCTTTGGGATTGGGATGGGGCGAGGAACCCCTGGGGCGTGAGATAGCCCAAGGTCTGGGGAGGACGGACGGTGTTATAGACGTACGTGCTCCCAGTGGCGGAGTTCCTGGTTGAACTGGGCGACAGGTGCGCACCCGGCTCCGCTGCGGGCAGTGCGACCGGTCCTCCGTGGCATCGGGCGCCATGGGCGGACCCAGTGAGTTGCAACGGGACGAGCCGGGGTTGGAGGTGCATCGGTTTAGTGCACAGGCTCATTAAGTTGGAATGGCACTAGCGGGCGGGTTGGGGCCGCTTGGCGGGCGAGGTGAGTTCCAGGACGGGCGGGGCGGAAGCGGGAGGTTCCGGCCCGGCTACTTTCAGGGTGTGTGCGCTTGACTCACACGCCTGCATGAACAGCGCCTCGTCTTCTCGGCCGGGGGTGCAGTCCATTTCGATGAGGCGCTCCGAGGAGATGACGCGCACCGTCAGCAGCATGGCGCGGTCTTTGTACTGCCAGATCAGCACGGCATCGCGGTTGTTGATCTTGGTGTGCTCGAAATGGTAGCGAGGGATCTCCTCGTAGGCGCCCTGGGTTTGCCACTTGGCCAGAATCTGTGGCGAAAACTCGAACGTGCCGTCGGGATTGGGTTGCGAGGTGATGATCAGGGAGGGAGGAATGCTCCAGAATTTGGGGCGGGTGATCCGGACCCCTCCCGGGAAGTTCTCGGCCTTTCCGTACAGGCCGGCGGCCACCCGCATCTCTATCCCCAAGCTGTCGTTCCGATACGGGAGAAGCTTCAGGGTTTCCTCCTGTACCCGTTGTTGGTGGCGGGGATACCATTTCACCAGGAAGTACTCGCCCACCAGGATGACGCCGCCAAGGGCTAGGACGCCGAGAGCAACCAGCAACTGCGTGGAGATTTCCTTTTTCATAGCTCGCCATCTTACCCGTGTCGGCTGGGGGACGCAACGCGCCTCTGGCAGAAACGCGATGAGGTGTCGCCTCAGGGCCACGCCGCCGGCAAGCTGCGCTCGGTCGAGCTCCGGAAGCAAGCGTCCTGGGGCGGGGCGTAATCGCCGGGGAGTCCTGCCAATTCCTCTGCAAAACTCTGGAAGCAGAGGTCGATGCCGAGCGATGTTTCGTACTCTTGGAAAAGTTCGCGAGTGTGCCGGAGATCTTCTTCCGCTTCCGGCTGGATGAACTTCAGCATTTGGAGGTGCCAGCAGGCAGGGTAGCGGTCAGCGAACGGAAATCAACGGCTTGGTCTTGGCAACCACCTGGCCGACCTCTTGCGTGGCGATGCCCCGCTCGCGCAGGGCAGTGACGAGGCTCGCCGCCGCTTGTCCTTCCACGGCGAGCAGCAGCCCGCCGGAGGTCTGCGGGTCAAACAGCAGATTCCTGACCTCTTCGGGAACGGATGCGGCGAACTCCACGCAGCCGGCGAGGAACTCGCGGTTCCGTTTGAGCCCGCCCGGAAGGTGGCCCTGGCGGGAATAGTCAACCGCGTCGGGCAGGAACTCGATCCGCGTGTGATCGATTGTCAGGCTGACTTTGCTGGCCAAGGCCATCTCCCGCGCGTGGCCGAGCAAACCGAAGCCGGTGATGTCGGTGGCGGCGTGGACCGGGAACTCCAGCGCTACCTCGCTCGCCGTGCGGTTGAGCGCGCACATGGACTCGATGGCCGCGTTGACGGCGCTTCCACTGGCGCAACCCTCCTTGAGCGCGGTGGAGATGATGCCGGTGCCGAGCCGCTTGGTCAGAAGCACGCGGTCGCCCGGATGAGTTCCGGCGTTCGAGAGCACGCGCGCGGGGTTCACCAGGCCCGTGACCGCATAGCCGAACTTGATCTCCTCGTCCCCGATCGAGTGCCCGCCAATCACCGCGCAGCCCGCTTCCTCCATCTTGGCGTGCCCGCCTTGGAGGATACTCTCCAGGACAGCAAGATCACGCCCCGTGTTCGGGAAGCCCACGATGGAAAGGGCCGAGATGGGGCGGCCGCCCATCGCATAGACGTCGCTCAGGGCGTTGGCGGCGGCGATTTGGCCGAAGGTGTAGGGGTCGTCCACGATGGGCGTAAAGAAATCCACCGTCTGCACCAGCGCCAGGTCGGGCGCCAAACGATACACTCCGGCGTCGTCGGCGGTGTCGAAGCCGATCAGGACGTTAGGGTCGGTTTGTTTCGGCAGCTTGGCCAGCACCGAGTCCAAAATACTTGGACTCAACTTGGCCGCTCAACCCGCTGCCTTCACCATCGCGGTCAGCCGCGTGCGTTCGTCCATAACGGCGTCGATTATATGCCGTAACCGGGCCCAAATACCACGCGGCGAAGTCTCGCCCGCACACTTACCTTGAAGTTGACCGTATCGAGGTGAAAGAATAGGGCGGAAGCGCGACATCATTGCGCGACCGTGGGGTGACTTGAAAGGAGACTGGTCATGTTCCCTTTCCATGGCGTGGATTACCTGGAAATTGGCTCGCTGTTCAGCGAGGAAGAGAAGTTGGTGCGCCAGACGGTGCGGGAGTTTGTAGATAAGGAAGTCTTGCCGCACATCGAGGAATGGAACCGGGAAGCGAAGTTCCCCATGCACTTGGTGCCGATGATGGCGGAGCTGGGCTTCTACGGGGCCAACATGCAGGGCTACGGCTGCGCGGGGATGTCGAACGTTGATTACGGTCTCATCATGCAGGAACTGGAGCGCGGCGATAGCGGCCTGCGAAGCTTCGTCTCCGTGCAAGGCGCGCTGGTGATGTATCCCCTCAACGAGTACGGCTCCGAGGAGCAGAAGAAGCGCTGGCTGCCGGCGCTTCAGCAGGGCAAGGCCATCGGCTGCTTCGGCCTGACCGAGCCCGACTTCGGCTCGAATCCCGGCGGCATGCGCAGCCGCGCCGTCAAGGATGGCAACCACTACATCTTGAACGGCGAGAAGGCCTGGATCACTTCCGGGACGATTGCCGACGTGGCGGTGGTCTGGGCGCGTACGGAGGAGGGATTTCGCGGCTTCCTGGTGGAGAAAGGGACCCCAGGCTACACGTCGAAAGACATCAAGGGAAAGTGGTCGCTGCGCGCTTCGGTGACCTCTGCCCTCTCGCTCCAGGATGTGCGCGTGCCCGCGAGCAACATGCTCCCAAAGGCCCTGGGGCTGAAACCCGCGCTGAGCTGTCTTACTCAAGCGCGCTACGGAATCGGCTGGGGCGCGATCGGCGCGGCGATGGCTTGCTACAACGAGGCGTTGGAATACGCCAAGATCCGCAAGCAATGGGATGACAAGCCCATCGCCAGCCATCAACTCATCCAGGCGAAATTCGCCGACATGATTACGGAAATTACGAAAGCGCAATTGCTGGCCTTGCAGGTGGGCCGGCTGAAAGACCAGGGCCGCGCCGACTTCGCGCACGTCTCGATGCTGAAACGCAACAACGTGAAGATGGCGCTCGAGGTGGCGCGCGCCGCGCGCGATATCCTGGGGGCCAACGGCGTCGCCGACGAGTACCCCATCTTCCGCCACATGTGCAACCTGGAATCCGTCTTCACCTACGAGGGCACACACAATATCCACACCCTCATTATCGGCGAACGCGTGACGGGCATCCCGGCGTATAAGTAGCGTCCGTACCGCCGGCATCCTGCCGGGAATTTTCCCGGCTGGAAGGCGGGGCTACTTGGGCGACCGGGTCACGGGATATTCCGGCGTACAAGTGAATGCATTACAATAAGAAGCCACGTAACCGGTTGAGAGAGGCACGCAGCAGCGACTCATGCGGAGGGCGAAATGTCAACAGCCAAGGACATCGAGTTTCGGCCCGATCCGGTCTCTTATAGGGCCTTCAGATATGCCTGCGCGTTGGTCCTCGTCCTTTCCTTGTGTGCGCGGTGCCAACAAACACCTCCACCGCCTAGTTCGCAGGAACCCGAAGACAAATCACGTGAACACAAGCTGGCCGATGATGAGGAGAAGAAGGCCATCGAGACCGTTACCCGCATAGCTGATATGATACGGAACTGCCGGGAAAAAAGCGAGATTCACCGTACGACGGGCAAAAAACCCTTGTATTATCGAGAATACGAGGGACCGCCTTCGGCCGTTCGGTTCGATTTGCACAAAAGCGACTCGGTCTTGGCTCCCTACCTTGGAACACTCGAGTTCTCCACAACGCGGACAGTCACGCCTTACGTCAAGACTCCACAAGAGGCCGAACGGGACACGAGAATCGCGTTCTTGGTGTGGTTTCCACAATCCTGGACGACCCGGCACCGGCATGTGTACAGAATCCGGTCCGATGGTTTTGAGCTAGATCAGCGCACCTATTACGATCGCAACGACCAGAAATGGTACTTGGAAGAATCGACCCCAGACAGTTGCTGGGAGAGGGTGGGCTATCGGTTCGGAGTGAATGAGTCTCGCTGATTTGAACTGATGCACGACGGTGCGATCGAATAGAGCTTGGGCCGCGCAGTCCCCGGTTCTCCACTTAGTCGACAAGATGCCGAGCCTGTTCAAGGACACGGGTTCTCTCCTCTTTAGCGAGAGAATGCAAGGCCAGAACAGCTCCAGTTACTGATGAAATGCGGGGCTTTCTGCGATTCGCGGGTGGCAGCTCAAAGTGATCTACTAAGAACTGTTCGAGAATTTCGCCCTCTTCCAATCTGGCCTGAGCTTCAGCCATCTCTCGCCACCCGACTTCGAGACCCTTTTCACGCATAATCAGGCAGATTACCCACCCTGTACCAGTCCACTTCTTCCAATCCTGTCGCGAATGCGCTTTCAGACGGTCCCGAATCTTACCAGAGCCGATGTACACGAGATCAGACGCACCCCGAACTCGAGGTATGAGTGACCCTTTGGCGGTTCTGAATAAGTAGATTCCGGGCGATTGGGGAACTTCGGCCAATTTGGTATATGGCCAAGGCTTCCAGCACGTTGGATCCAGACCTAACTTGCCCTCAACAGCTTGCGAGTTCATTTGAAGGGCACTCCTAATTGCGAATATCGATCAGGAGCGAGTATGCACGCGACAGCGTCGTTTTGGAAGGTGCGCGGGCTGCCGCGGGCCTTCTCAGGCCGGCGGGTCAGGGACGAGGAGAAATCAATCCGTAGACCCGAAGGCTCCGTGTCACCCGGCACGCAGGAATTCCGTGATAGCTCGTTCCCCTCGAATCAGAGGTTGACGACCTTCATCCCTCCTTCCGGGTAGCGGTCGCCGGCGGCCACACCTTTGGGGGAAATCTCGTTGATGCGGGCCAAGTCTTCCGGTGTCAGCGTGATCTCGACCGCCGCCACGTTCTCCTCCAGGTGAGCTCGCCGCGTGGTGCCGGGAATCGGCAACATGTCTTCGCCTTGGGCCAGCACCCAGGCAAGTGCCACTTGTGAGGGTTTGCATCCCTTGGTCGCGGCGACTTCCTGGACGTGCCGAACTAGGTCAAGGTTTTTCTGGAAATTATCCCCCTGGAAGCGCGGCATGTTGCGTCGCCAGTCGTCAGGCGCCAGGTCGTCGAGGCTTTGGATTTCTCCGGTCAGGAATCCGCGGCCCAGCGGGCTGTAGGCGACAAAGCTGATCCCGAGTTCACGACACGTGGGGATGATCGCGTCCTCCGGGTCGCGGCTCCACAGCGAGTACTCGGTCTGCAACGCGCTGATGGGATGCTCGCGGTGCGCCCGGCGGATGGTGGCGGGAGTAGCTTCGGAGAGGCCAAGGAATCGCACTTTGCCCTCTTCCACCAGCCGCGCCATGGCGCCCACGGTCTCTTCTATCGGAACGTTTCGGTCAACCCGATGCTGGTAGTAGACGTCGATGGTGTCCACGCGGAGGCGCTGCAAACTCGCGGCGCAGGCTTGGTGCACGTATTCAGGCCGCCCGTTGATTCCCGCGAAGCGGCCATCGGGGTCACGCACGTTGCCGAATTTCGTCGCCAGAACAACCTCGTGGCGTCGGCCTTCGATTGCCTTGCCGACCAGTTCTTCGTTCCGCCCCACGCCGTAGACGTCAGCCGTGTCGAGGAACTTCACGCCCAAATCGAGAGCGTGCTGGATGACTGCGATGGATTCCTGGTCATCGTGGTGCCCGTAAAACTCCGACATCCCCATGCATCCCAATCCGATGGCTGAAACCATCAACGGGCTGTTGCCCAGTTTCCGCTGCCGCATCGAGGTCCCCTCCTTGAATCGTTTGCCGTCTGGGGGCAGCATAGCATCCGGAATCTATCTGGTTCAAGCAAACCAATCCTGGGAACCGGGAGGACTGCTTTAGGACGTGGCTGATGTGGTAGACTTCACCCAGGATTCGTTTTGGGGCGAAGGGGAATGTCATGGACTCAAGAGAGCGAGTGCTCACGGCGCTTGACCACCGCGAGCCCGACCGGGTGCCCGTGGACCTCTCGGGGCATCGATCTTCGGGAATTGCGGCGATCGCTTACGCCAGGCTGCGGAAGTTCCTCGGACTGAAGGAAACACCCATCCGGGTGTATGACCCCGTCCAGCAGTTGGCCATCGTGGACGAGGATGTGCTCGAACTATTCGGAGTGGACACCATTGAACTGGGGCGGGCTTTTGCGCTCCACGACGATGCCTGGGTGGGCTGGGCATTGCCCGATGGCACAGCCTGTCAGATGCCGGCATGGGCCCGTCCGGAACGCGCCAAGGGCGAATGGGTCATCCGCTCCAAGAGCGGCCGGGTCATTGCCCGCATGCCCGACGGAGCGCTGTACTTTGAACAAGCGTATTTCCCCTTCGCCGACCCGAATGGCCCGCAAACCGTCTCCGAGGCCATGGACGAGTCCATGTGGACCGCGATCGCCAGCCCGCCCGGGCCATTGGCCGAAGGCCCCGAGGGACTCAAAGCGCTCTCGTTGGGCGCCAAGACACTGAGGGCCAAGACTGACCGCGCCATCATTGGTCTGTTTGGGGGAAATCTCCTGGAGATGGGACAGTTCCTCTACAGGAATGACAACTTCTTCATCCTCCTGGCCAGCGAGCCGAGAAAGGCCCATGCTTTCCTCGACCAGGTGGTGGAAATCCATCTCGCCAATCTGGAGCGGTTCCTGAGAGCTGTCGGGAAGTACATCGACATCATTGGCTTCGGCGATGACCTGGGCATGCAGACGGGCCCTCAGTTGTCACCGAAAATGTACCGCGAGTTCTTCCAACCCCGGCACAAACTGCTGTGGAATCGCGCGAAGGAACTGGCGGATGTCAGAGTCATGCTTCACTGTTGCGGCGGGATCCGGGAATTGATGCCCGACCTCATAGATGCAGGGCTGGATGCTGTGAATCCGGTTCAAGTCTCTTGCCGAGGAATGCAGGCGGGAGAGCTGAAGGCGGAATTTGGAAGGGATCTGGTGTTCTGGGGCGGCGGTTGCGATACGCAGAACATCCTGCCCAATGAGACTCCAGAAGGCGTCAGACGGCACGTCAAGGAACAGGTTGCGGTCCTCAGCCCTGGGGGAGGATTCGTCTTCCAACAAGTCCACAACATCATGGCCGGCGTCCCGCCCGAAAACATCGTGGCCATGTACGAGGCGGTGAACAGCCCGGTTTAGGACCATCACTTTAATGGGGGCCGGGTCGGACGGAGGCTCCCGCAGCGGCGGGCTCGCCCCCAGATCATGCGGAATTTCGGGAACTTCGGCGCCTCGCAAGGCGTAATTCTAATCAGAATATCGAAGCAAGAGAGGAGTGTGCCATGGCCACCAGTTCTCAGCCTCCCCGACCTCCAATTCCGCCCTCGCTTCCTCGGACAGGCAGTCACCTCGTGGCTATCGCGCTACTGACTCTCGCGCTGATTGTCCTGGTTGCCGGTCTGGCCGTTTGGACGAGCTTGCGGTTCCTTTCCCGTACCGTACAGGTTCAAGTGGGGGAAGGCACAGGAGGCAAGAAGGAAATTGCCCTCAAAACGCCCGTGGGCTCGCTGGACCTGGACATTGGGGGCGAGGTGGATGAGGCGCGCCTGGCCTTGCCTGTGTACCCTGGCGCGAAGCGGGTGAAAAAGGAAGGCGCCACAGTCAACCTTGACCTGCCGGGCGAGGCGAGCGTGCGCGTGGCGGCAGCGGCATTCGAGACGCCGGACCGGCTCGAGAAGGTCAAGGAGTTCTACAAAGAACGCCTGGGGAGCGCCGTGACCAAGTTCACGGAGAGGAACCAGGAAGGGAAAACCGTGTTCGAAATCAAGCGCCGCGGCGAGGAAAAGGCGGTGGAGCTCGGCGACGTTGGCGGCGGCACGCGCATCGAGCTGGCCCGCGTGACTCACGGCCCCGAGGAGACTAACTAGTACCGTTCCAACTTGATGGGCCTGTGCATTAAACCGCTGCACCTCCAACCAAGGCTCATCCCCTTCCAACTCACTGGGTCCGCCCCGTGGTGCCCGACGCCACAGAAGATGGAACGGGACTCGCCAATTCGCTGGCGGAGAGTCGCGCCGTATACTTGGAAGGGTACTGGGCCAGCGGCGCGCCGCCTGCCAACCGCGGACTTTTCCGATACGCGGGCAGTGCTCTCCTGGCCCATTGGGAAAATAAGAGAGCGGCGATGCAGCGGCGCTCTCTCACCTGCGGGGTTGTCGCGCGTGTGGAGTCAGGCTGGATCCACCCGGCTCTCAGGACTTCGGCGCGTAGTAACCCTCGCGGGCCACCACGCGATACTTCACGTTTTTCCCCTTCTGGTCCACGATCCTCAAGGGATTTCCCTGCGGGTCCACCAACTCCACCTTGAGCTTGTGGAACTTGCCGTCTTTGGCAGGGTTGGTAGGAACGAATCCCAGGCTATATTGCAGGCGAAGCTGCCCGGCAATCTGCTCGTAGATGCTGGGCAGTTCGGTCTCAAAGCGGGGAAAGTAAGCCTGACCTCCCGAGTACTTCGCGATAGTGGCCAAGGCATTGCGCGCCTGCAACGCCTCGATGGTCTCCATCCGGGGGTAACGGACCGTAATGAACTCCAGGATGCCGATGGGGTAAATGGCAGTGTCGGAGTTCCTGACGATCTTCAGTATCTGGTCGTAGGTCAGCTTACTGAACGTGTCGTATCCGGTGCAGATGACCAGGATGGCTTTTCTTCCCTGGACGTCTTTCATGCGGTCGATAGTAAACGCCAGAGCGTCCCAAAGGTTAATCTCGCTGAACCCCGGAATGCGCAGGCGGTCCAGCGCCTGGGTGACCTCGTAGCGGTCCTGGGTGAAGTCCTGGAGGATTTGGGGGCGCATGTCAAAGGAGACCACGGCCACCCAGTCCTTCGGCGCGATGACGCGGACAAACTCGTAGGCATCTTGCAGCGCCACGTAAAGGAAAACCCACCACTTGCTGCTGAACTCGATGAGCATGCAGACGGTCATGGGCGCTTCAGCGGGCGCAAAGTTGCTGATGGCCTGCGGGACACCGTCGTCAGAGAGCTTGAAATTGGCCTTGCCCAGGCTGGGAATGGGGTTGCCGTTCGGGTCGAGCACCAGCACGTCCACGTTCACCAAGTTGGTGGTCGTGGAGAGCGTAAAGACCTCGTTGGGATTGATCTTCTCGAGCTTCTTCTCTTCGGGCTTCGGTGCGGGGGCGGGCTCCGTCTTCTTAGGGACGAGAACCGTCTCGCCCACGCCGGGCTTCGGCCCAGAGCCAGAGGGCTGCTCGCCCTGCTCCTGGGCTAAGGCGAGAATCGGGAGGCCCAACAAGACACCGACCAGCAGGGAAAGAATCAGGTATCGAACGCTCCAAAGACTTTTCATGTCTCTCACCCCTCGCGCCCAAAAACCGCACTCTGTATGATGTCATCCGCCCCCTTCCAGGTCAACCGGGGATAACAAAAAGACAAGCGGGCGGGCAGGCTTGGAAACAGCCGGGAGACCCGGAGCAGGTGTTAGGCCAGGGAGGCAGAAGAATGAGGCACTTACAAGACAAGTATTCCTCCGGATTTTCCTTGACTTTGGCCAGCCTTGTGGGAAAATGTGGGGGCCGAAAAAGTACGAAGAAAGCATTGACTTTTCGGCAATAGTTCTTTAGGCTCTCCCCGAAGTTGCACGTAACGAATCTGCGTTAGCCAATTGGAGGAGAGACCATGAAGAACTACGTATTGACGTTTCTGCTGGCGGTGTTGATTGTCCTGACAAGCACCGGTCTGCGGCAGGCATTTGCGGGGATCGGAACTTCGCCTGCTCCGATGCCACCGAATGTGATTGGCATCGGGACTTCGCCCGCTCCCATGCCGCCGAACGTGATAGGAATTGGCACGTCGCCCGCTCCGATGCCACCCAACACCCGTTAGTCTTCGAGGGGTTATGCGAGCGACCCGGAGAAGATTCACGGAGGTTGGCGGCGTTCCGGGTTGCTCATGGTGGACAGGGGTACAGTTGTCTTTCAATTTGCCGGTTACTTGCTTGAGGTGGGCCTGCTGGGGTTTGTGCTTCTGCGCCGCCGGGAGCGGAGTTTCCTCCCGATATGCGTCTATTTGAGCCTGCTGCTGGCGATAGACGGAATGAGCCGGCCCTACGTCCTCTACCGCTACGGATTCACGTCGGACAAGTATGCCTACTTCTTTTGGCTGACAGACGTCCTTCTGGTCCTGGCGGCGTTCCTCTTGTTGTGCTCTTTTTACCGTCGTGCCTGTCTTCAGGAACGAAGGATGTGGGGCTTCTTGCGCCTCATGCTGACGTTTGTTCTCATTCTGGTTTTGAGCATTTCCTGGTTCTCGCTCCACCACAATTACAGCAATCTCTTCAGCCGCTTCATCATCGAGTTTGAGCAGAATCTTTACTTTACCTGCCTGGTGCTGAACACGCTGCTCTTTATCCTCATCGAACGAACTCAAAGTGCCGATGAAGAGTTGGCGCTGCTGGTCGTCGGGATGGGCATTCAGTTCGCCGG
>Ga0315281_10010061_pt1 | contig 13071 bp, 18 predicted proteins | sample YL17G07_0_MG_FD_204540 | JGI IMG/M metagenome (GOLD analysis project Ga0315281, IMG submission 204540) | Sediment microbial communities from Yellowstone Lake, YNP, Wyoming, USA - YL17G07_0 | ecosystem: Environmental > Aquatic > Freshwater > Lake > Sediment | place: USA: Wyoming | collected... | reverse complement strand
ACCGAGCTTATCAAGCGTCTCCGCGAGGAGGGCAAAGATGGCGGATAATCGAACCCCTGAAGATGCAGTCAAGATTATAGTCCTGCCCTGTAGCGGCCTGGACAAGGAAGCAGGAAGCGCCTCGCGGGAACTAGCACTCATGCTCTCGGAGCGGGGGGCGCCGATCGTGTGCCCCGTTCTGTTCGAGCGTTCACCGAAGAGATATGAGAAGGCGCTCGGCGGTGGGCGTTTAGTCGTGATAGACGGATGCAAGACGGGCTGCGCTGGCACACTCGCCGCCGAGCGGGGCTTGAAGATAGCCAAGAAGCTCACCATCACCGAAGCCGCGAAGGCCCGCGGGGTTAAGCCAGGCAAGGACCCGCACCTGGGGGAAGCCCTAAAGGACCTGCTCCCCGCGCTGGCGGAGGAACTACTGGCCGCCGAACCTGAAGAGACGCTGCCTGCTACCGGGGTGCAGGACTCGTTCAGCGGCCCTGTCACCTACAGGGAGTTCAGCGTAGACAAGTTCGTCTTCCGCGTGCCCGATTCGGGCTACTTCTTCAACGAGAACGACTGCTGGGCGAGGGTGGAGGGCACCCGCGCAAGGGTCGGGGTCTCCGATTACGTCCAGCAGAGCGCCTCGGACATGATCTTCTTCGAGCCCCCCGAGATTGGCACGGGAGTCTCGATATTCGACGAGGTCGGTTCGCTTGAGACCACCAAGACGGCACTCGACATCATATCCCCTGTGAGCGGGAAGGTGGTCGCTGTCAACGGGGAAGTAGTCGAGGCTCCCGAGCTGATCAACGAGGACCCGTACGAGCGCGGGTGGACAGTCGAGATCGAGCTGACGGGCTTCGAGGGCGACCGGGAACTGCTGATGGACTCCGCTGCGTATTTTGACTACTTGAAGCACAAGGCAGAGAAGGAACACAAAGAGCTATACGGAGGCTAATCGGGGGTTTTCTGATGGGCGAGAAAAAAGTGTACGTGATCCCGTGCAGCGGGATAGGAAAGGCCACCGCCTCGGTTGGCCGTGACGCGACCTATAAGGTCATCGAGGAAAAGAGGCCCGAGTGCGCGGGCACTATCTGCCTCGCGCTCCTGACGCTCGGAGACGAGGAGGCGCTGGAGGAAGTGCGCAGCGCCGACGTCATAACCATCGATGGCTGCGCCAAGGACTGCGCGAGGAAAAACGTCGAGGCGTCCGGTAAGCCACCTGTCATAAACCACCGTGTGCACGACTATCTCAAGGAACACCGCGACCTGAAGCCCGATACCGTACTGGACATCGGCGAGGATGGTAGAAAGCTGGTGGAGATAATAGCGGAAGACATAGCAGAAGAGATCGACGAGCTCCAAGACGAGTGCAGCGGCTCGAACGCAGAAGAGCCGCCATCCGCGTAGAGAAAGGACGGCCAGGGGATGAAACTCGACGACCGGACGATAGAACTGATCGCGGTTGGCGCATCCGTCACCGCCGGCTGCCAGCACTGCCTGAGACACCATGCGGACGAAGCCCGGCACCTCGGGGCATCCGACGAAGAGATCGCCGAAGCGATCGCAGCTGGCAGGATGGTTAGAGGGGGCAGCGCCACTGAGATGGACAGGTTCGCGGAGGGGTTGACCGGGATGGAGACGGTCCCCAGCGCTCGGGAGCAGGTATCGGAAGCCAGCGGTTGTGACTGCGGGGGGGAGTGCTGCTGATATGCAAATGGAGGTTCGCCCCACGAAGGTCGGCGTGCTGCCTTGCTCGGGCGAAGAGGAACCCGAGGGAACCATCACGAGAAACGCCGTCCGTCTTGTCATGGAGAAGTACCGCCCCGGGCTGGTCGTCTCCCTCTGCCTACCGCTTTATCTTGCAGGCGATGGGGGTGAGAGGGAATTCGCTAAGAAGGTGCCGGTCATCACCGTTGACGGGTGCGATAAGTCCTGCGCCCGCTTGGCGACCGAGAAGTACAGCGGCGAGGTCGAGTCGTTTCTCGACGTGAGGGACCTGTTCAAGCAGTGGGGGGTGGAGGATAAGCTCACGCGGTCACATCCCGGCAGGCTCGAGGAGGAACTGACGGAGAGGGTCGCCCTCGAGATAGTAAAGCTGGTTGACCGCTTGGTTGAGGAAGGCAAGGTGGAAGTTGAGTCCCGGTAAGAACACAGACCGGCAAGTTGGATACTCTGGCGTTCTCCCAACCTCTGTCGCGGAATCAGTAACGTTCGACCCCGGGCTCAACCTGGAGAGAGAAGCCAGTTACATAAAAACGGTTGAAGTCCCGTCTTTCCGGGTATGGCGAAGCACGGACTCCGTTGTGCTGGGGAGGTTCTTGGAACCGGGGAAAGAAGTGCATCTCGATCGTGCGCGGATACTGAATGTGCCGGTGCTGCGCAGGCCGAGCGGCGGGGGCGCCGTATTCCACGACCTGGGCAACATCAACTACTCGATCTACCTTCCCCAGGGCTGCGCGGCAGGTTTCGGCATCGAGGAAAGCCTGAGCGCCCTGTCCTTCCCCGTCACGGACCTGCTCGACTCGCTCGGCGTGCCCTGGTCGTGGGAGCCGCCCAACAACGTCTACGCGCTCGGCAGGAAGATATCGGGTTCGGCCCAGGCGAGGTCTGGGGGCCGCCTCCTCCACCACGGAACATTGCTCGTCAGCACCGACCTGGAGAAAATGTACCAACTCCTCAAGCCCGGTGGCAGGAGCCGGATCGCCCCGGTGGTGAACCTGTCTGAACTCGTGCGGAACATTACGGTGGAAGAAACAGAACAGTTGCTGCATGCGGCTCTGCGCAGGCGAGCCCATCTGAAACCAGACTCCTCGCGAATAGATACTTGGGAGATCTCAAGATGCTGATCGACGATTACGAAATAGACCTCTTCTGCCCACCGTGCGACCCGGGGTCCGAGGCGTGGGTGGCAACGGTCCACATTGGAGCCGACCTGAGCGGGCTCATGCCCTACATGAACGCTGTAGTGAAGAACGGGTACTACGACCCGAACATGCCTACCCTCGTCTGGAAGAAGGACGCCCACAAGTTCTTCCTGAGGAAGAACGAGTTCGGCATCAACAACCTGCACGACCGCGCCCACGCGGAGCGCAAGGTCGCGAAGCTGGTCGAGCGGTTCAACGACGTCTGGGAGAGGCGCGAGGCTATAGAGCCGGATTTCACATCGCGAAAGTCCCCTGCCGTCCTGGAGGTTTTCAAGCAGCTGCCCCGCACCAACTGCAAGGAGTGCGGGCTGGCTTCCTGTATGGCGTTCGCAGCAGCGCTGGCCCAGGGCGATAAAGGTGTAGAGGAATGCCCACCCCTCCTGGAAGCTCAGAACAAGGAAAACCTGGAGAAACTTAAGGACATGGGCTTGTGATTCAGAGAGGAAAACGACAATGGCTAAGGTATTCGTACACGGCGGCCAGTGCGAAAAGGAAACGGTGATAACGGCCAGAAAGAGTTCGCAGACGGAATGCGCTCTCGAGTTCGAGAGCACCTGCGAGCACATCCAGGAACTGGCCGAAGAACTGAAGATCGTAAACGCCGGGAGCGAGATGACGCTGCCTTTGAGGGACACTGAAGTCTACCGCGCCGCATCCAGGCACTGCTGCCGCAACTCCTGCATCGTCCCGGCGGCCACACTGAAGGCTGTAGAGGCGGCGGCGAACCTTTTCCCGGCCGAGGACGCCCACATACAATTCATGGAGGACGCGCTGTGACTTATGATTCTTCTGATTCAAGGACACTCGGCACGCTGATGGTAGAGCTGCTGGGCCTCTCCGGCTCCCCGGTGGGAGTGAGGTTCCTGGGCCCGGACGACGACCTGCCAACCGGGGCCGCAATGCTGAAAGGCCACCGCTACTGCCAGGCGCTCATGAAAGCGCGCAGCGGCCAGGACGTTCTGCTGGACCCGGAGGGGATCGCCTGCCCCGCGGCCGCCTCTGCCTTCGGCTTCAAGCCGCTCCCTGCGGGGCTCGAGTCCGGAAAGGGCCTAATGGGCTTCGGCATCGTCGCTGACGAGGCTGTGGGTCGAAGGATGTTCGAGGGCATGAGCAGGCTCGAGCCGGGTAGCGTGAGAGCCCTGCACCTCTTTCCTCTCGATAAAAAAGAGTACGCTCCCGATGTGGTGGTGGTCGAGGACCAGGTCGAAAAGCTCATGTGGCTCGCCCTTGCCTACCTTCGCTCTACGGGGGGCGAGCGCATAGAGAGCTCCACAGCGGTCCTCCAGGCCACCTGCGTTGACTGCACCGTGATCCCGTATCTCGAGAACCGCATGAATCTCTCGTACGGCTGCTACGGGTGCCGGGACGCGACCGACATCTCTCCCGACGAGACCGTCCTCGGCTTCCCCGCCGCCGTCCTGCCCGAAATCGTGGCGAACCTCGAGCATCTGGCGGAGAAGGCGATCCCCGCATCACGCTCTAAGGGAGCCCTGGCCAACCTGGGCTCGAGAGAAGCCGGGCACGCCAGGGAAAGTGAAGGAAGGTAAGGCCGAGTGTTCAACTGGCTTCAGTTCCTGGTCGACAAGCTGGTATACGACCTGTTCCACCTGACCAAGGGCACGCACCTCGGCGATGCGATAAACTTTTTCATCTTCGACACGATAAAGATATTCATCCTCCTCTTTCTCATCATCACGGCGGTGGCAATCCTTCGCAGCTTCCTGCCACCCGACAAGATAAGGAAGTGGCTCTCCAGGAAGCGCCAGTACGCGGGAAACGTAATCGCGGCCGGGATCGGCATCGTCACGCCATTCTGAAGCTGCTCGGCGATCCCCATGGTCATGGGGATGATAGAGTCGGGGGTCCCACTCGGCGTGACGTTCAGTTTCCTCATCTCCAGCCCCACGGTCAACGAGGTCGCCCTGGTGCTCCTCATCGGGCTCTATGGGGCTGCTATTGCGGGCATATACGTGGGCACCGGCCTGTTCATAGCTATCATCGCCGGGATCATCATCGGGAAGCTCCACATGGAGAATTACCTCGAGTTCCAGTACGACGAGGAAGCGGGGGAAGGCCTTGAGAGCGTGAAGCCTTCGTGGGGAGAGCGCCTGTGGGGCGCGCTGTCCTACACGGGCTCAATCCTCAAGAAGGTCTGGCTTTACGTCCTCATCGGGGTCGCCGTCGGGGCGGCCATACACGGCTGGGTCCCCCAGGACTTCATCCTCAAGGTGGCGGGTCCGGGCAACCCTCTCGCGGTCCCGATAGCGGTGATCCTCGGGATCCCTATGTATGCGAACGCCGCAGGAGTGATCCCGATTATCCAGGCGCTGACCTCGAAAGGGCTGCCGATGGGCACCGCCCTCGCCTTCATGATGAGCGTTATCGGTCTTTCGCTTCCGGCGCTCATCATTCTGAGGAAGGTGATGAAGATCCGACTGCTGGCTGTATTTGTAGGGATAATGTTCGTCTCGTTCACCCTGGTCGGCTACATATTCAATGCCCTTATTCATTGAGGTATATGCATAGGGACCATTTGCCCACCGGCGTATCTATCAACCGATGGGCGCAAGAATAAGGACCGGAAGGAGGGCTCATGGAGGTTAGGATTTACGGCAGCAGTAGTTGCGCGCGATGCAAGGGAGTCTACGAGCTTGTAAAGGAAGTGATAGCCGAAAGGGGGCTTTCAGCGGACGTCGAACACATCACCGACCCCAAGGTGGTCGCCGCAGCCGGTGTAATGGCATCACCGACCTTGGCCATTGACGGAAAGATCGTGGCCTCTGGCAGGGCTCCCAAGAAGAAGGAGATTGAGCGCTGGCTGACACGTTAGGCGGTTGTCCAAACGGAGCAGCGCCCGGTTGGCAGGCCATCTGCTTTTTCAATTTGAGATGGAGGTCTCGCAGGCATGTTTAGAAAAGTACTTCTCGCGGTGGACTTTTCCCCTTACACGGAAAAGATCCTCGCCTACTCGGGCGAGCTTGCCGGGGCAGGCGTCGAAGAGGGTATTCTCCTGCACGTCCTTGATTCCAGGCACGCCGGGCACGACATTGAGGAGTTGAAATCGCAGGCTGCAGATAGGCTCGAAAGGCTCGTCGAGCAGACCCGGGCCAGCGGCCTCGAGGCGCGCGGCACCGTTTCAGTGGGCACGCCGGCGGAGCAGATTCTGGGCGTTGTAAAAAAAGAGAAGGCATCTCTCATATACATGGGCGGGCATGGCCATGGCTTCGCAGACAGGGTCCTGTTCGGCAGCGTCATCGACCGTGTCTTGAAGCACGCGGACCGCAGTGTGCTGGTCCACAAATGCAGGATCCGCAAAGAAGGCCGGAGCTACTCCTGCGAGAACGTCCACGACCTGCTTTTTGAAAACGTCCTGGTCGCCGCTGACTTCTCTCACTATTTTGACATGATGCGGCCGCTGCTGGAGGACTTTCTCCGCTCTTGCTGCCTGAAGGTGACCCTGCTCCACGTACAGGATGAAGGCGATCTCTGGGGGCTGGATACCGGCACCATGGAGAGCGAGAAAGCGGCTGAGCAGAACCTTAGGAAGCTCGAGGAACTCACGTCGTGCCTGAAGCCCCACTGCGAGTATGTCGATAAGAAACTGGTAATGGGAAACCCGGCCTCGTCCATGCTTAAGGTGGCCGAGGATATCGAGGCCTCGCTGCTTGTCGTTGGGGCATTCTCCCGCAAGAAATCGCTTGAAAGCCTCCTGGGCGGGGTCGCCGAAGAGGTTGTGAGACAAAGCGAAGTGCCTGTGCTGGTTATGAAGACTGAACCGAAATGATAAGGCTCGCAGCCATATTAGCGGCGGGCAGGGAGAAACGAGCGCTTGAAGAGGGAGGAAGTGAGTTCCTGATGTTGGTTAGGATATTCAGCACAGAGGTCTGTCCTCGGTGCAAGAAGCTATTCGAGCTCGTCAAAGAGGTCGTGGAGGCGAAAGGTATTCCGGCTGACGTTCAGCACATCACGGACGCTAAAGCTATTGCCGACGCTGGGATAATAGCCTCTCCAACGCTGGTCGTGGACGGAAAAATCGTCTCCTCCGGTTGGGTCCCAGGCAGGAGAGAGATAGAGCGTTTTCTCACACACGGGTGAGAGGGTCTCCCAGAACTTATTGTTGTTCATGGGGTACTTCCATTGCGCTATTATTATCAATATGATAATAATATACAAAAGATATTGTTGTTGATACCGGAACCCCGGATTGGAGACCGCCCATGTGCCAGGACGAACGCGAGTCAGACGGCTGCCGTTGTCACGTAGGCCAACACCATGAAGTTCCTGATCCGTCGGCCTGCCAGTGCGGGGGAGGATTTCCCCGGCGGTTCATCGTACCCGCCGTGATGCTACTTCTGGCTCAGGAGCCTTCACACGGGTATTCTCTGTTCGGCAAGCTCTCGGAAATCGGTGTCCTAGGAGAAGACGAAACACCTACGCTCGTCTACCGCGTCCTCAACAGGCTCGAAGGAGACGGGCTGGCATGCCACGAGCATCAAGACGAAGGACAGGGACCTACACGCAAGGTCTACAGTCTCACGGAACAGGGTCTGAAGGCACTCGAGTACTGGTCGTCCCGCCTGGAGCAGATGAGCAACCTTTTCGCCTGGTTCGGCACGACCTACTCGTCCATTAAAAAAGGTAGGTGACCGTGGCAACCGAAGCTCGAGCGATTGCTGTCGAAGGCCTTACAAAGAGATACGGGCAACTCACGGCGGTTGACGACATCTACTTCGAGGTACCCAAGGGCGAGATATTCGGTTTCCTTGGTCCGAACGGGGCGGGGAAGACCACCACGGTCAAGATGCTAACCGGCGTCTCTGCCCCGACCGCAGGGAAGGCGTCCGTGTTCGGACACGACGTGGTAAAAGACTCCTTCGGCGCCAAGGAGCTTATGGGCATCGTCCCCGACGTCTCGAACGCGTACGTGGAGTACACCGCGTGGAGCAACCTCAAGTTCACAGGGGCGATGTACGGCATCCCCAGGAAGCTCACAACCGCCAGGACCGTAGAGCTCCTCAAGAGGTTCGACCTGTACGAGAAGCGGAAGGTCAAGGTCAAGACCTACTCCATGGGCATGCGAAGGAAGCTCGTCATAGCCATGGCACTTATCAACCAGGCGAAGATACTGTTCATGGACGAGCCCACCACGGGGCTGGACGTTCAGACCGTCCTCGATATCCGCGAGCTGATAAGGGAGCTCAACCGGGGCGGCACCACCGTCTTCCTGACCACTCACAACCTGACCGAGGCCAACGCGCTTTGCGATAGGGTCGCCATCATCAACCACGGTAAGCTAATCGCAGTCGACACCCCTGAGAACTTGAAGCGGGCCGCCGAGAACGTGCAGTCGGTCGAGGTTGCGTTCGACAGGCAACCGCCGGAGCCAGTGGAACGGCTTCGCTCGATTTCGGCGGTCGCGGAAGTGCAGAAGTCCGGCGACAAGTTCCGGCTCCTGACCGGCAAGCCTGACACGGTGGTCAAGGCCGTCGCCCGGATGGCCGAGGAGGAGGGCCTGAACATCAGCTTCATCGACACCCCAGGCCCCAGCCTGGAGGACGTCTTCGTCCAGCTCACCGGCATCTCGGACGCGACGCGGACCGGGGGCGGGCAATGAAAGGCAGCGCGCTTTCACCCCGCAGGGCCTGGAAGGAGTTCCGCCGGGCGCTCGTTATCGCTGTCAAGGACATCCGCATCTACTGCCTTAAGCCCCCCGTGCTCCTAATGGGCATCATCTTCCCGTTCTTCCTCTTCCTCGCTTTCTACGTGGGGAAGAAAGGGCCGATCACTGAGGGTATCCCGGGCCTCGTAGCTATAGCCACCTTCTTCGCCGCTTCCAATATCGCCCCCGTCGGAATGCCTTTCGAGAGGCTGGCCAGAACGTTCGAGCGCTACCTGACCGCCCCGATAACGATTTCCTGGGTCGTCTTCGGCAAGACCGTCGCGGGCTTCCTTTTCGGCACGGTGATATCGGTGATACCCCTGCTGGTCGGCATCATATGGTACGGCTCGGCCGTTTCCTCTCTCCTGGTCCTGATAGTGGCCACCCTTCTGGGCGCGCTATGCTTCTCATGCATGGGAACGCTCTTCGCCACGATCCCCACCGACGCACCCGGCAACGTCATGACCGTGCTGAACTTCATCAGGCTGCCCGTGCTCTTCATGAGCGGCGTCTTTGTCCCGCTCGCGACCATGCCGGGGTGGGCCAGGGGCCTGGCGTCCGTATCGCCGCTCACCTACATGAACGACCTGTTGAGGAGCAGTCTGGGTTTGTCGCGCCACTATGCGGTATGGCTTTCCCTTCTCATCCTGTGCCTCTTCACGATCGCGTTCTACGGTGTGGCGCTATGGCTGTTTATGATTTCCAGAAAGCGTATGTAACCAACAACGGGACGCGTACACGCGAGACATTCCGGTAGGCTTGCGCTTGAAATATCTATGAAAAGATAGCTCCTGACAAGAATTTATGGGGTGTTCCGGGCATCTGAAGCCCCCCATGACATTGTCGAGCGCCGGCTGGAAGGTGGCACGCATCGGCATCGGTTGCACAGTTACTTTATCCTGGGTACAGCCAGCGGACTGGACAAAGCGGCCTCCAACTTCTTCGAACCAGGCAAGCAGCCCACAGAATCGCAGCAATCTGCCTGAGTAAGGTTGAGCAGCTACTGACCGATTCGCCGGTGTCCGGCTGGCCGACTGACCTTTATTGAACGACCGTCGCATTCCGCGTCGAGCATCGTGGTCGAGAGCCTCCACGGGCCGAAGCCTTCCGGAAGGCGCGGGGTCACGCTGATCCCTTCCGGTGTCGCCTCTATCCCGAGCACCTTGATAAGGGCAAGCAGCGGGCCGGCGTGGGCGTTCGAGTTCATCACCGGGAACTCCGTCATCGGCGTGGCGGGGTGGACGAACGTCTCGCCGGGCCTTTCCGCATAATGGGCGTTGTAAGCGTCGGGGCCGCTCCAGATCCCGTACCAGACGTGGGGGTATGCCGCCGCGTGCGCGGCAAGGGACTGTTTCTGGAGGCTTCGCCAGGCGAGCTCGGGATCATGGAGCGCGTATGCCCATGCGAGCAGCCCGTTGATCGCCGCCCATACGCCGCCGTTGCAGTCCCAGCCGGGCGCCAGCATCCCGTGGCGGATGCGGTGAGGACGATCGAGAATCGTGGCGCCTATCAGGGACGGGTCGTCGCATAACTCCGCGATCGTCCGAACGAGCGTACTTCGCTGCTCATCACTTCCGACCCCCGCTATCAGGGCCCACGCCTGGGCGTCGAGGAAGAGGTGGTCGTCTCCGATCGGGTTGCCCCTTCCGTCCCAGCCTCTCAAGAACCAGCGGCCGCGCCATGCGTCCTCCATGACCGATTTCAAGTCCCGGGCGAAGTCGCGCATCGCCGCCGCTTCCCGTGGGTGCGAACCGGCTACAAGTTCCGCGGCACGCGGCAGGGCGTAAACGGCAAGCGCGGTATTAAACGCCGACTCGCCGTCCTTATGGAACGCGCGGCTGTGTGAAACCATCATCGCGATCGGGTCGCTCCAGTCACCGCTGCCGACGCGCAGCATGCCGTGCTCCCCGCGGCCTACCCCTTCGCGGGTGTAATCCCAGGCCAGCAGTGCGCGCTCTCGCACGGTCGAGTCGCTCTTCGCGCCTTTGTGCCCGTCGTAAAACGGCACCTGCTCATCGAGGAACGCGAAATCGCCCGTTGCCCATATGTACTCGGTGATTGCCCAGAGGAAGAAAAGCGGAAGGTCGGTAGGGGTCTTGTGGATGACGCCGGAAGTGCAGGCACCCTGTCCGTGGTGCGCGTAGTAGATCGCGCCGTCGGAGCGCGTCATCCTCATTATCAGGCGCAGCAGGTCCTTTGCGCCTGCGGGGTCGAGGTAAGTAAGCGGAACCGAGCTTATCGCGTAGTCCCGTGGCGCTCCCTGTATGCCGTGGACGAAACCGTAAGCGGATGCCTGCGGCACGTAACTGCACCCGAAGTACGAGTCGCGCACCTTCGAGCTCTTCAGGTAATAGGAATGCCATGTCGCCTCTCGGGCGAGCGCCGGCTCGGCGGGGATTTCAAACCGTGCGACGCGGCGCCAGCTTTCCGCGTTTTTCTCTGGACCGGCGCTCCTGAGTTTTTCGATCAGACGCGGCGCCTCTTCGGGCGCGGCAACGCCGATGACGAAGGACGCGGTGGTACTTCCTTCTCCTTTAGTAAGCGGCACGCGGAGACTCACGCTCCTGCAGCCGGCGTGCGATCCAATCTCCGGCCTTGCGCTAACGCCGGGTAGAGGTGCGAGGAAAACGCTGCCGGGAATACGGACGAGCACGGAAGGCCGCGAGGGTGGTGAGGATCTCTTGCCGGTACGTTTTGGCGAGAGGAAGACAATGCATTTTTCGCTGTCGAGTTCGACCTCCAGCGCCAGGCGGGAAGCGAACAGCCGGCGGTAAGACTCAGTCAATGCTCGAGACAGGGATGAGGCGGTGAACATTGCATGCCAGACGAGCTTCAGCCACCTGGAATAATCGCGGGGCGCCGGCAGGCGCCTTGACATGAGGCCCCCGAGCAGGAGCGGGTAAGGCTTGAACCCCCACGTTTCTATGTACTCGGCATCCGGGAGTCCGGCTTCCTCCTTCGCGGTAATCTCCACGTCAACCCGGATCCCCGGCACATCCCCGAACGGGGCCCACACGCGGCGGTGAAGCTCGAGCTCCGGCGACGTCGCTTTCCACTCGGCGTATCCTGCACCCCAGCGCGCCTGAACATCAATGTCCGCTCCAAACGGCGAAAGCAGTTCGCGGCCCTTTCCGTCATTGACCGCCCAAATACCGCCGAGCTCTTCGCGGCGGCCGGGGTCAATCCCGTTGAGGCGCACCAATCCCGCCTCCGCGGAGTAAAGTGTTGTCCATCCACCGGCGTGAGATATCGCGGTGATGCGATCGTTTCCAACCTGGTGCCAGACACGCCGCCGGTCACCCTCTGGGAGGACAACGGTGACATCGTCTGGTTGGGTCGGAAGGAGGTCTAAGCAGGGGAGGTCCGCCGCATCGGTCGCCCAGTTTCCGAACAACCCACCGTCGCCCATTTTCCCGTTCTTCCTGCTTGCTGATTGTGTACCGCGTCTCAACCGTTCCGCCTGGCGACCTCGCCGATGATCCATCTGTACGCCCCCGGGAAAAACCGATAAAACCAATATACTCCGGGCGCGCCATAAGGTGAGACGTAGAGCGCCTTGTTCTTGCGGATGGCGAGTATGGTTCCCCTGGCAACCACTGACGGGTCGGCACCCCTTTTGTCCATATCTTCTGTGAACTTTTGCATAAATTCGCGGCTTTTCTCGTTGCAGGGTTTGACGAGGGCGTCCTCTACGATATTGGTCCTCATCATCCCCGGGCAAACGGCTGTAACCCCTATACCGAATCGCTTCAGCTCGGCGCGCAGCGATTCGGAAAGGCCGACAACCGCGTGCTTGCTCGCACAGTACACGCCGTTGAAGGGGAATGAAAAAATACCGTTTGCGCTGGCGACATTGACTATGTGTCCGCCCTTTCTCTCTATCATCTTTGGCAGGAAGTAGTGCAGCCCGTAGACGACGCCCCAGAAATTGACGCCCATTACCCACTCCCAGTCCTCGAGCGACATGTCCTTGAGCTCACCGCCGAGGCCAACGCCCGCGTTGTTGACGAGGACGTCTACGCGACCTCTCTCTTTAAGGACCTGCTCGGAGAAAGACTCCATCTCGGTTTTGCTCGATACGTCCACCACCGCCGTCAGAGGCTCTTTTGAAAACGACGCAATCTCGCCCTTTGTCTCGGCCAGCCGTTCCGACTTGATGTCGGCCAGGATGAGGTCGGCGCCTTCTCTTGCGAACTGCTTCGCGAGTGCCCGCCCCAGGCCGCTCGCTGCACCCGTGATCAAGACGATCTTGCCCGTAAATGAATCCATTGTTACTACTCCTTTTTTGTTTCTTGCCTTCCGAAGCCGGGGGGTATTTCTGTGAGCAGCATGCCGGCGAGGATGAGGCCGCAGCCGAGCCAACCGCGCCATGTCAGGTGCTCGTTCAACAATATTATTCCAAAGAGTACCGAGAAGACGGGCTCCATGATGAGGACCGTCGAGGTCCGCACCGGTGTTAAGACCTTCTGCGCGTAACCCTGGACGTAGAAGGCGATGGCGGAAGCGAAG
>Ga0315281_10010060_pt1 | contig 13071 bp, 11 predicted proteins | sample YL17G07_0_MG_FD_204540 | JGI IMG/M metagenome (GOLD analysis project Ga0315281, IMG submission 204540) | Sediment microbial communities from Yellowstone Lake, YNP, Wyoming, USA - YL17G07_0 | ecosystem: Environmental > Aquatic > Freshwater > Lake > Sediment | place: USA: Wyoming | collected... | reverse complement strand
GACGGCGGCAGCGGCGCTGGGCAAGAAATTTCCCGACGACGGTCCCCATCTGATCTATATTCCGGAGCGCACCTTCCGCCTGGAAAAGTTTCTCGCCGACGTCAAAGCGACCTACGAAAAATACGGTCGTTGTGTAATCGCTGCCTCCGAAGGCATACATGACGAAAAGGGCAGTCCCATCATCGCTCAGCTCTCGCGCCAGGTCGAAAGGGATGCCCATGGGAATGTGCAGCTCTCAGGCACTGGAGCCCTGGCGGATTTGCTGTGCGATGAAGTCAGGCGCAATCTGGGCGTCAAGCGCGTGCGCGGAGATACCTTTGGCTATGTTCAACGCTCGTTCATCGGCTGTGTCTCGGATGTCGATCAGCGCGAGGCGCGCGAGGTCGGCGAAAAAGCGGTGCAATACGCCATGTGGGGCGAGCGCGACGGCTCGGTGGCGATCAAGCGTACCGGCTTTTATTCGGTCGACTACCAACTGGTTCCGCTCGAGTCCGTGGCGGGGAAGACGCGCGTCATGGAGGATGAATTCATCGCCCCCAGCGGCACCGACATCACCGACGCGTTCCGGCTGTATTTGCGTCCGCTACTGGGCTCCGGGATGCCGGACGCCTACCGTCTGCGGTTGAACAGCGTCGACAAGATTCTCAATCGCGCGAAATAGGAATTTTCGATTCAGCTTGCGTGGACGGCGTCCCGCCCGCGCTGTTCCTCGATTGCGCACGGATGAAAAGCACATCCGTGCGCAATCGAGGATCTCGGATAATAGCGACCCCAAACCGCCCTTGTTTTTATCAATAACCGTGTTTTCTCTGCGGATGCGTTTTTCATCCGTAGAGAAAACACGGTTGGCGCGCGGAGCGCGCAATGGCGGCTACCGGCTGCGACCGCATTTGAGGCGCCGTATATGGATGGGCTTCGAAAAAGCCAATCGCGCAGGGATACTCAATCCCCGAACGATATCCCCATGTCCCTGCCGGTCCGGAGGGTATCGCAGTCCAGCGGCACGCCCTTCATGCGCCCCGCCACGTCTTCCAGCGCAACATAATTCACGTTCGGGAAGGCCAGGGCGACCATGACACCGGATTGGCCTTCTTCCAGGGCGCGAACCGCTGCAGTGCCAAAGCGCAGGGCAGCCAGGCGATCGAATGACGTGGGGCTGCCCCCACGCAGCAGATGACCCAGCACCACTACTCTGGCGTCTTTACCCGTGCGCTGCCGCAGCGCCTTGGCGATTCTTTCTCCGATGCCGCCCAAGCGTTCGGCGTGGCCGATCTGCGCCGGTTCGACCACTGCCCGCTGGCCGTCGGCGGCCTCGGCGCCTTCGGCCACCGTCACGATGGAATGCATGCGGCCTTCGGCATCGCGCGCGCGGATCTTGGCCGCGACCTTGTCAAGATTGAAGCGGATCTCGGGAATCAGAATGGCATGGGAGTTGCCGGCGATGCCCGCGTGCAGCGCAATCCAACCCGCGTAGCGGCCCATGACCTCCACCACCATTATGCGGTGATGGCTCTCCGCCGTGCTGTGCAGGCGGTCCAGACACTCCGTGGCGAAGGCAACCGCCGTGTCAAAGCCGAAGGTGGTGAAGGTTTTGTCCAGATCGTTGTCGATGGTCTTGGGCACGCCGACAACGCGCAGGCCCTTCTGGTGCAGGGCATTGGCGATGGTGAGGGATCCATCGCCGCCGATAGAGACCAGGGCGTCCAGTTCCTTCCTGGCGAAGAATTCCAGAATTTCGCCGGTGCGATCCACGTCCCGGGTTGTGCCGTCGGGCATTTGCATCGGAAAATGCAGCGGATTGCCCTTGTTGGTGGTGCCGAGGATCGTGCCTCCCAGATGCCCGATGCCCCTCACGTTTTCCCGGCCGAGACGAAACACGCCTCCCTCGGGATAGCGCTCGGGGAAGAGGATGCCGTTGTAGCCCTCGCGGATGCCGTAGCATTCCCAGCCCCGATTGAGGGCGGCGATGACTACCGCCCGGATGACCGCGTTGAGCCCCGGGGCATCGCCGCCGCCCGTGCAAATGGCAATGCGTCGGATCGGGCTGGTCATCGAAATTTCTGCTTTGTCGACTTTGCTTAGAGAGCTTCGCCAATTGCGCGCCGCCCCGGCGTCCTCATTTGAGCGCGGCAAAAACCCTGTCACGTATCTGCTCGACCGTGCCGGTGCCGGAAACCTTGCAATGACGTGGCGCGTCCTTATCCCCGGTTGCCTCCCAGTTCGTGTAGTACTGAATGAGAGGCTGGGTCTGTGCGTGATAAACGTGCAGGCGCTCCTTGACGGTTTCGGACTGGTCGTCCTGGCGCAGGATCAAGGGGTCGCCGGTAACATCGTCTTTGTCCGCGACCTTGGGCGGATTGAATTTGATGTGATAGGTGCGTCCGGAAGCGGGGTGCACGCGCCTGCCGCCCATGCGCTGGATGATTTCCTCGTCGGGTACGGCGATCTCGATCACATAGTCGATGTGCAGGCCGGCGTTTTTCATGGATTCGGCCTGTGCCAGGGTGCGCGGAAAACCGTCGAACAGGTAGCCGCCCGCGCAATCGGGCGCCTCGATACGGTGCTTCACCAGATCGAGGATGACCTCGTCCGAGACCAGTTGCCCGGCATCCATTAGGTTTTTTGCTTTGATTCCAAGTTCGCTGCCGGCCTTGATCGCCGCGCGCAGCATGTCGCCGGTGGAGATCTGTGGAATGCCGTACTTCTTGGTGATGAAACCCGCTTGCGTGCCCTTGCCTGCGCCAGGCGGCCCCAACAGTATGAATCGCATTGTAAGCTCCTTCTAATCCGATGAATCTGTCGAGTCTCGACGCCCGCCCTGGACGGGACGAGCCTCGGCGGCGAAGCTCCGGCGCACGCGCTCCAGGTCTTCGGCGGTATCGACGCCTGCTTGCGGGGCGTGGGCGGTCACCGCGACGGCGATGCGGTGACCGTGCCAGAGTGCGCGCAACTGTTCCAGCGCCTCGAAACGCTCGATCGCCGCCGGCTCCAGCCGGCTGTAGAGCCGCAGGAAGCGCACGCGGTAGGCGTAAATGCCGATATGGCGGTAGCTTGGCAGCCCTTGCGGAAGCGCGCTTTGATTTAGCGCAAGACTATCTCGTGGGTAGGGAATCGGCGCGCGGCTGAAATAGAGCGCGTGACCCGTATGATCGAGCACCACCTTGACCACGTTGGGGTTGCGCAGCGACTCGGTGTCGGCGATCGGATGACAGGCCGTGGCGATGCTAGCCTCGCCGTGTTCGGCCAGGGACTGCACCACCTCGCGGATCAATTCAGGAGCGATCAGCGGCTCGTCGCCCTGCACGTTTACTACGATTTCGTTGTCGGCGAGCTCCAGCTGTTGCGCCACCTCGGCGATGCGGTCGGTGCCGGTGGCATGATCGGTTCGCGTCATCATGGCCTGATGGCCATGACGTTTCACCGCATCGAATACGTTCTGGTCATCGGTTGCGACCCAAACCGCCTCCGCGCCGCTTGCCCGGGCGCGTTCGGCCACACGCACCACCATGGGCTTGCCGCCGATGTCGGCCAGCGGCTTGCCGTGCAGGCGGCTGGAGGCAAAGCGCGCGGGAATCACCACCAGAAAGGCTCCGGGTCGGCTCATGATAGGAAGAGGGGGAAAAGAAACAGGGCCTATAAAGGCATTATTTTAGCTGATTGAGTTGGCAAGGGCCATAATTCCCTCGACGACAGGTCCCTCGACGATAGGCAAGCACGCGGGACGCGACAAGCTTATAATCACGCCTTCTTTCGATCATGGTGGCCTTTCCCGACAGCGCCGCCAAACTTGGTTATACGTGGATATTCCAAAGAATCTTTCCAGCGCCAACGCAGCTTTGCCCTCGCGCCTTTCTGTGCAGGGTTTATGACCGCTCCCGTTCCCGTTCCCTCGTTTTCCGATCTTGGTTTGTTGCCGCAACTGCTGCGGGCGGTTGCCGACAAAGGCTATACGGAACCGTCTCCGATCCAGGCGCAAGCCATCCCCGTGATCCTGCAGGGCCTCGACGTCATGGGCGGCGCCCAGACCGGCACCGGCAAGACTGCGGGCTTCACCCTGCCACTGTTGCAGCGGCTGGCAGCGCACGCCAATACCAGCGCTTCGCCTGCGCGTCATCCGGTGCGCGCGTTGATCCTTACGCCGACGCGCGAGCTGGCGGCACAGGTCGCCGAGAGCGTGCGCGACTACGGCAGGCACCTGGGGCTGCGTCCGGGTGTGGTGTTCGGCGGTGTCGATATCGTCCCGCAGATCCAGATGCTTCGCGCCGGCGTAGAGGTTCTGGTGGCAACCCCAGGCCGCCTGCTGGACCACGTGCAGCAAAAAACCGTCTTGCTGGGTCAGGTCGAAATTCTGGTGTTGGACGAAGCCGACCGCATGCTCGACATGGGCTTCATGCCCGACATCCGCCGCATCCTCGCGTTGTTGCCGGCGAAGCGGCAGAACCTGCTGTTTTCGGCCACGTTTTCCGAAGAGATCAAAAGACTCGCCGACAATATGCTGCACCAGCCGGTACTGATCGAAGTCGCCCGACCCAATGCCATGACCGAGCTGGTGAGCCACGAAGTGCACCCGGTCAGGCGCGAGAGAAAGCGCGACCTGCTTGCCCACCTGGTGCGCACGCAAAACCTGACCCAGGTGCTGGTGTTCGGCGGCACGCGCCTGGGGGTCAACCGCCTGGCCTATCAATTGCAGCGCGACGGCGTCCATGCGACCGCCATCCACGGCGACAAGTCGCAGGCGGAACGCATTCAGGCGCTGGCCGATTTCAAATCCGGCAAGACCCCAGTGCTGGTGGCGACCGACGTCGCGGCGCGCGGCCTGGATATCCAGGAACTGCCGGCGGTAATCAATTTCGAGTTGCCGGGTGCGCCTGAAGATTATGTGCACCGCATCGGCCGCACCGGCCGCGCCGGCTCCACCGGCCGCGCCATTTCCCTGGTCTGCGCCGACGAACACGAAAAACTCGCGGCGATCGAGAAATTCATCAAGCAACGCATTCCGCAGACCATCATCCCCGGTTTCGAACCGGACGCTTCGGGCGTGTCGGTGCTGATGCATACCGATCGCGAGCGGAGTGGACGCCGCCCCGAGCGCGGCAGTAGCCTGACGCGTGGCGGTGCGCGCTCGCATGCGGGGAAAGCGCCGGCAAAGCCGGCCGATGCGATTTTTTCCGCTCCCTACGTCCCCAGCAGTACGGCGCCGGCCGCAGTTGAACCGGTCCGGGCAGGCCCGCAAAAGCCGGGGCGCCAGGTAGCGGCGCTGCTGGGCGGCCTGCGCAAGTCCGGCTGAAACGCAGGGCGCGACATAAGTCGCTACGTGTAGCTCTAGCTGAAGCTGTGTTCGGGCCCGGGGAAGGAGCCGTCCTTCACCGCGTGCACGTAATTTTCCACCGCCTGCTGGATGCTCGTCGCGCCGTCCATGAAATTGCGCACAAACTTTGCCTTCTTGCCGGGGAACACGCCCAACAGGTCGTGCAATACCAGGACCTGGCCGGCACAGTCGCGCCCGGCGCCTATGCCTATCGTCGGGATGGACAGAGTGACCGTGACCTCCGCGGCGAGTTTGGCGGGGATCGCTTCGAGCACGATCAGGCCGGCGCCCGAGCGCTCCAGCGCGAGCGCATCCTCGATCAACTGTTTGGCGGCGTCCGCGGTCTTGCCCTGCACGCGGAAGCCGCCCAATTGGTGCACCGACTGCGGCGTGAGGCCGAGATGGGCGCACACCGGGATGCCGCGCTTGACCAGGAACTCGGTAGTCTGTGCGAAGGTCGTTCCGCCCTCGAGCTTGACCATGTGTGAACCGGCCGCGATGAGTTGTGCGGCGCTGCGAAAAGCCTGCTCGGCATTTTCCTGATAGCTGCCGAACGGCAGGTCGCCGATCAGGAACGCGCGCTTTGCGCCGCGCGCGACGCAGCCCACATGGTAGATCATATCTGCCAGGGTGACGGGCAGCGTGGTGTCGTGTCCCTGCAACACATTGCCGAGGGAATCGCCCACCAGCAGGCTCTCGACGCCGGCGTTCTCCAGCAGCGCGGCAAAGCTCGCGTCGTAGCAGGTGAGCATGGCGATCTTGCCGCCGTCGCGGCGCAGTTTGTGCAGATCGGTGAGGGTGATGCGATTGTCGCTCATGGTGGACCGTCCGGAATAAGTGAATGCGGATAGGTTCGCCATCTTACCGCCTTCCGCACAACAGGCCCTAGTCTGAAGCTTCTGTGCCCCCGCATCTTCCTGTCCTCCTCCGAACTCATTCCTCCGCATCTATACGTTTGAACGGGTTGCGCTCGTTCAATTCGTCCACGTAGCGCTCGATGCCCTGCTGCTCGCGCCGGAGGAAACGTTCCACCGCATCGGAAAACTCGGGGTGCGCGAGCCAGTGCGCCGAAAGCGTTTTCACCGGCAGGAAGCCGCGCGCCAGCTTGTGCTCACCCTGGGCGCCGCCTTCGAACACTTTGATGTTCTGCTCGATGCAGAATTCCAGCGCCTGGTAGTAGCAGGTTTCGAAATGCAGGCAGGGCAGGTATTGCAGCGTGCCCCAGTAGCGGCCGTAGAGGGCGTGCTGCGAGTACAGATTGAGCGCGCTGGCGATGGGCTTGCCCTCGAGGTCTGCTACGATCAGCAGCACGTGCTGCGGCATGGTTTGCCCCAGGCGCTGGAAGAATTCCAGGTTGAGATAGGGCGTCGAGCGGTGCACGCGGTAAGTGCGGTCATAGCAGTGAGCGAACAAGGCCCAGTCGCTGTCCCCGATCTCGTCGCCCTGCAGGCGGCGGAAGCTCACGCCCGCATCGCACACCCTGCGCCGCTCCTGCCTGATTTTCTTGCGCTTGTCGTGCGACATCTGGGACAGGAACTCGTCGAATGAGCCATAGCCCGGATTGCTCCAGTGGAATTGCACGCTCGAGCGCAGCATCATTCCGGCCGCCTGCATCAGAGCGGCTTCCTGCGGCTGCGGGAACAGAACGTGCAGCGACGAGGTGTTCTGCGCCAGGGCAAGCGCCGAGCGCACCAGCGCCGCGCGGTCGGCGTCATTGGCGGCGAGCAGGCGCGGTCCGGAGACCGGCGAGAACGGGATGGCGGCCAGCAGCTTGGGATAATAGGCGAGGCCGTGGCGTTGATAGGCATCGGCCCAGGCCCAGTCGAACACGTACTCGCCGTAGGAGTGCGACTTGAGATAAAGCGGCATCGCGGCCCTGAGCCGGGGCGGCGCGGATGCGCTCGCGCCGTCGGGAGCGGCTTCGTCCCACAGCGTCAGGAATTGCGGCAGCCAGCCGCTGTCGGCAGCCGCGCACCCGCTCTGATGCAGCGCATGAAAGAACTCATGTGACAGCATCGGGTGGCCGCCGGCGAGACGGTTCCAGTCCGAGGCGTCGACGCCGGACAGATGGTCGAGCACGCGTAGGCGAATTTCGGGCAATTGCGAAGCTCCTTGAGTCTGGCTCGCGCCCCCCGTTGTTGCGGAGTTGCGATGTTGCGCGGACGAAAGCCGTCCGCGCGGATCATCGATTGCGCACGGATGAAAAGCCATCCGTGCGCAATCGGTGATCTTGTATAGAAACCCGCGCCGTCCTTTCTCTTAATCGTAACCGCGTTTTCCGTACGGATGCGCTTCTTATCCGTACAGAAAACGGTTGGCGCGCGCCGCGCGCAAGGCCGCTCGTGGCCGAATAAATCCTCGAACGCTGCGGGCACAAGCTGGGTCGCAAATTCCGGCTGATTATTGGCGATGGGCCGGCCCGCCGCAAGCGTTATAATTCACCGATGGGGAATGCCGTCAAAATCGCCGTTGCGCAGATTAATTGCATACTCGGCGACCTGTCCGGAAACGCCAACAAAATTCTGGATTGCGCCACACGCGCCAAAGCCGCCGGCGCCGAGGTTCTGCTTACCCCCGAACTGTCCCTGTGCGGCTATCCGCCCGAAGACCTGCTGCTGCGCGACGGCTTTTTTCGCGATTGTGCGGCCGCCTTGGATGAGCTTGCGGCAGCGCTGCCGGCGATCAAGGTCATCGTCGGCCATCCCCAGCTCGCCGACGGCAGGCGCTATAACGCCGCCTCGGTGTTGCAGGACAGCAGGATCGCGGCGACCTATCGCAAACGCAATCTACCCAATTACACGGTGTTCGACGAGGACCGTTATTTCGAGCCCGGCAGCGAGCCGGTGGTGTTCGAGGTGAACGGCGTGCGCTTAGGGCTCAATATCTGCGAGGATCTCTGGGGCGAGCAGGGCCCGGTCGAGGCCGGCGTCATCGCCGAGCAGCAGGGCGCCGCCGCGGAGCCGCAGCGCAAGGTGTGGCGCGCCGATGCGCCGCGGCTGGCACGCGCCGCCGGCGCCCAGGTGCTGCTGGTGCTGAACGCTTCGCCCTATCACACCCGCCAGCATGCCTCGCGCCTGGCGGTGGCGCGCAACCGCGCCGCCGAGACCGGGCTGGCCGTCATTTATGCAAACCTGGTCGGGGGCCAGGACGAGCTTGTGTTCGACGGCGCCTCCTTCGCGCTCGATGCGCGCGGAGAGACGACCCACCAACTGCCGTTTTTCGAGGAAGCGCTGGACTACATCGATATCGTCGACGGCGTGCCGCAGCCCGGCAGCCGCGCGCCGGCCTTGTCTTTGGAGGCCGCCGTATACCGCGCGCTTTGCCTCGGTGTGCGCGATTACCTCGGCAAGAACGGTTTTCCCGGCGCAATTCTCGGATTGTCGGGCGGCATCGACTCGGCGCTGACCCTGGCGATCGCCTGCGATGCGCTTGGCGCCGACAAGGTGCGCGCGGTGATGATGCCCTCGCAATACACCGCCGACATAAGCTGGCTCGATTCGCGTGACATGGTCAAGCGCCTGGGTGTGCGCTACGACGAGATTCCGATCGGGCCGATGTTCGACGCTTTCCTCGCCGCGCTCGCGGGCGAGTTCAAGGGGCGGCCGGCGGATGCGACGGAGGAGAACCTGCAGGCGCGGATCCGTGGCACGCTGCTGATGGCGCTATCCAACAAATTCGGCTCCATCGTACTCACCACGGGCAACAAGTCGGAGATGGCGGTGGGCTATTCCACACTGTACGGCGACATGGCGGGCGGTTTCGCCGCGATCAAGGACGTGGCCAAGACCCTGGTCTACCGACTTTCCGAATATCGCAACAGCCTGGGCGAGGTGATTCCGCGGCGCATCATCGAGCGCGCGCCCTCGGCCGAACTGCGCCCCGACCAGACCGACCAGGACAGCCTACCGCCGTACGCGGTGCTCGATGCCATCATGTCCGCCTACATGGAGCAGAACCTGAGCCCGGCCGAGATCGTGGCGGGCGGCCAGCGCGAGGAGGACGTCCAGCGGGTGGTGGGGCTGATCAAGAGAAACGAGTACAAGCGCCGCCAGGCGCCGGTAGGCATACGCATCACCCAGCGCGGTTTCGGCAAGGATTGGCGCTATCCAATTACTTCGAGATATCGGGAAAAGTCCGGCGGGTAAGTTCTCTCTAACCTGGCTTTTTGTTGATATACTTCCCGCAACTGCGACACGGGAGAGTCCGCCATGAAGAAAATTGACGCTGTAGTAAAACCGTTCAAACTCGACGAGGTGCGTGAAGCGTTGTCGGAAATCGGGGTGAGCGGACTGACCGTGACCGAGGTCAAGGGTTTCGGCCGGCAGAAAGGTCATACCGAGCTTTATCGCGGCGCCGAGTACGTGGTGGATTTTCTGCCCAAGGTGAAAATCGAGATCGTCGTCGCCGACGATCTCGTCGAGCAAGCGATCGAGGCTATCATCAAGGCCGCGCGCACGGGCAAGATCGGCGACGGCAAGATATTCGTTACTTCAGTCGAACAGGTGGTGCGCATCCGCACCGGCGAAACCAACGAAGCGGCGATTTAGATCTAATTACTCACGCTTTCAGCAACACCACCAGCGCTCCGCTGCCGCCATCCACCGGTCGTGCCTGGCAGTAGGCGAGTACTTCCTCGCGCTGGGTCAGCCAGTGTTTCACCTTCGTCTTCAGCACCGGCTCACGGTGTATTGAGCCCAGTCCCTTGCCGTGGACCACACGCACGCAGCGCACGCCGCGCTTAATGCAGCTTGCAAGGAAGTCCGCTAGCGCCTCGCGCGCCTGGTGACGGTCGAGGCCGTGGAGATCGAGCTGATGCTGGATCACCCAGGCGCCGCTGCGCAGCTTGCGCAGCACCTGGCGCGAAAGCCCCGGGCGCAAAAAATTCGGCTCGTCGCCGGTATCCAGCCAGTCTTCCGCGGTCCATCCTGGGGCGAGGCTTTCCCGGAGCGCTTCCTGCTCGTCCAGGTGCGACTGCACCGGGTACGGCGGAGGCGCTTCTGTCTTGCGCAGCACCTTGCCGTGACGCGGCAGGGGTTCGGCGTCGCGAACGGCCTCCCGGAATAGCGACCGGTCGGCATCCGTGAGCGGAGGGCGTTTGACCATAGTGCCGGGTGCAGCAGGTTAGATTGGAAGCGCAGTCGCCGGTTCGGCTCTTTGCACCCCGATCCTTGGGTTATTCCAGGTTGTCCAGGTATTTCTCCGCGTCCAGCGCCGCCATGCAACCCGATGCGGCGCTGGTCACGGCCTGGCGATAGACGTGATCCTGCACGTCGCCCGCGGCGAATACGCCGGGAACGCTGGTGGCGGTGGCATTGCCCTCGTGACCGCCGCGGGTGAGGATATAGCCACCCTGCATTTCGAGTTGACCCTCGAAGATCTGCGTGTTGGGCGTGTGGCCGATGGCGATGAACAGCCCATGCACTTTAAGGTCCTCGGTAGCGCCGCCGTTGGCGTCCCTGATGCGAATTCCGGTGACGCCCGATTGGTCCCCGAGCACCTCGTCGAGCACGCTCGACCACTTGATGCTGACATTGCCGCTCTTGGCCTTGGCCAGCAGTTTGTCGATCATGATCTTCTCGGCGCGGAACTTGTCGCGGCGGTGGATCACGGCGACGTGGCGCGCGATGTTGGACAGATACAGCGCTTCCTCGACCGCGGTGTTGCCGCCGCCGACCACGGCCACATCCTGGTTCTTGTAGAAAAAGCCGTCGCAGGTAGCGCAGGCCGACACGCCCTTGCCCATGAATCTTGCTTCCGATTCCATGCCCAGGTATCGGGCCGAGGCGCCGGTGGCGATGATCAGCGCGTCACAGGTATAGCTGCCGTTGTCACCTTCCAGCGCGATCGGTTTTTGCTGCAGTCTGACCGTATGAATCTGGTCGAACACGATTTCCGTCTCGAAACGCTCGGCGTGCTTGTGGAAGCGTTCCATGAGTTCGGGCCCCTGCACGCCGGCGAAATCGGCGGGCCAGTTGTCGACCTCGGTAGTGGTCGTGAGCTGCCCCCCCGGGGCGAGACCGGTGAGCAACACGGGTTTCAGGTTGGCGCGCGCGGCATAGATGGCTGCGGTATAGCCGGCGGGTCCGGAGCCGAGGATCAGAAGGCGGGAGTGCTTGTTCATGTTGATCTTGTTGAAGTTCGATATAATGAAATCAGAGGCGGATGAACCGGCGAGCCGGCACATAAATCAAATTATACCGCTCTTGGTCCGCGGCACCGGGAAGAAGGAAGAATTCAGCGTGGCGGATTGCGGTGGGCTGCGCTCCGCAGAACATGAACATGAGGTCAGAAAGGCAGAAAGGGCCCAGGCAGATCGATGAAACCTTCCTGCAATTAGCACGGACCGCGCATGGCGTACCCGGCAAACGTATCGACTACACTGCTGCGCAACGTGCCCTTGCTTTCGGTGCTGAGCGAAGACGAACTCGCCCTGCTATCCCGTGTGGTCGCGCGCAGGTCGTACGCGCGTGGCAGCCTGATTCTGGGCACCGGCGACGCGACCGACTCGCTCTATGTTCTAATCAGCGGCCACATCAAGGTATTCATGAGCGATCTCGACGGCAAGGAGGTGATCCTCGCCATTCTCGGACCGAACGAATTTGTCGGTGAAATGGGCCTGATCGACGACAGCCCGCGTTCGGCCAACGTCGTGGCGCTCGATCCGTGCGAGGTCATCTGCATTTCCAAGGCGGATTTCAAGCGTTGCCTGGCCGATAACTTCGACATGGCCATGACCGTGATGCGCGGCCTGGTGAAGCGCTTGCGCGACGCGGACAAGCAGATCGGCAGCCTGGCGCTGATGGATGTCCTCGGGCGGGTGGCGCGGCTGCTGCTGGAATCTGCCGAAATCATCGACGGGGAGAAAGTGGTGACCAAAAAAATTTCCAAGCAGAATATGGCGCGCATGATCGGTGCGTCGCGCGAGATGGTGAGCCGGGTGATGAAGCACCTGCAGGAAACGGGGTACATCGAGGTGCGCGCCGACGCCATCGTCATCCGCGAGAATATTCTGCTGGCGGATTAGCGGCAAGCATAGGGAATGTCCGCGGCATCCTGAGCATCGTCGCATGCTAGGGCGGCCAAGCGGGTAAAATGGTCGGATAGCCATCTGGCAGCCCATGAAGACACCTTGAACCGAATCAATACACCGCCGCTCCCTGGCAAAATCGCCGCCCTGCTGCGCGAATCCAAGTGGTTTGCGCTCCTGGCCCTGGCGCTTTACCTGTTGCTGATCCTGGTCACTTTCGACAAGTCCGATCCCGGTTGGTCTCACAGTACCGCAGCGGCAGCCGCGAGAAACGCCGGCGGGCGCGCCGGGGCGTGGCTGTCCGAGCTGCTGCTGTACCTGCTGGGCGTTTCCGCGTATTGGCTGGTTGCGCTGCTCGCCTGCATCGTCGTCGCCGGGTACCGGCGGCTCGATGGCGGCCGGCTGCTGGACCGGCGTCCGCCGGTCGTCGCGCTGGCCGGCTTCGCCATGCTGATCGCCGCCAGCTGCGGCGTGGAAGCGCTGCGCTTTTACACCCTCAAGGCGACACTGCCGCTGGCGCCCGGCGGCATGCTGGGCGCGGTGGTCAGCGGCAATCTTGCCGCGACTTTCGGCTTCACCGGGACGACGCTGATCCTGCTGACGCTGTTTGCGATCGGGCTGAGTCTGTTTACCGGGATTTCGTGGCTCGCCGCCATCGAACTCACGGGCGCGGCGCTGGAATCGGCGTATGTGTTCGTGGTGCAAAGCTGGCAGCGCCGCCAGGACCGCAAGGCGG
>Ga0315281_10010059_pt1 | contig 13073 bp, 10 predicted proteins | sample YL17G07_0_MG_FD_204540 | JGI IMG/M metagenome (GOLD analysis project Ga0315281, IMG submission 204540) | Sediment microbial communities from Yellowstone Lake, YNP, Wyoming, USA - YL17G07_0 | ecosystem: Environmental > Aquatic > Freshwater > Lake > Sediment | place: USA: Wyoming | collected... | reverse complement strand
TCAACAAGGGCGCGCCATGGGGCAAGCCGGTGTGCGGTCCCCCCGACGTCACCGTTGAGGGCGACGACGCCACCCTCGCGCGCGCGGCAGCCGGGCATCCGGGCGCCCGGATTGCGCTCACTCCGCGACCCGCCGCCGACTTCGCCCGCGCCATCGGGCTCTCGTCGGCTGATCCGACGACCGAACTGCTCTGCGACGGACTGAACGTCGCCGTGGGCCAACGAAACCTGTTCGCCGTGAACATGGTCGTGCTCGGAACGCCGCCGGACCGCCAACGATGGTGGAGCCGGGTCACGCGGGTGCGGGTGCGGGTCGACGACCGCGTCGTGCACGACGGCGCCGCGCTCGCGGTCGTCGTCGCGAACGGTCAGTTCCTGCGTGGCCTCGACGTCGTCCCGCGTGGCCATCCCGGCGACGGGCGAGTCGAGGTACAGGTGTACGCGCTCGCGCCCCGCGAGCGGGCGGCGATGCGGTCGCGCCTGGCGCTCGGAACGCACGTGCCCCACCCCCGCATCCGATCGGCGGCGGGCCGGCGCGTCGAGATCCACGTCGAGCGGCCCGTGGCCGTCGAGATCGACGGAGCCGACTCGGGATCGGCCGGCGACGTGGACGTGACGGTCGTCGCCGGGGCCTTCTCCCTGCTCGTCTGACCGCGGCGACCCGACGATCCGGGCTGCGGTCCACCGGGATCGGCCGGGGCGCCGATACCATCGCCGGTCCGTGGCGACGGAGGCCGATCCAGTGGGCGTGTACCCCGTTGAGCAGTTCACCGACAACGAGGCGGCCATCCTTCGGCCGTACTTCACCAACCTCGACCGTCCGGTGTTCGGCGTGGTCAACCTGCCGGAGGTCGTCAAGGGCGCCCTGTTCGCGCGGTACTCGAGAAGTCCCAAGAGCCTCCGGCGACTGTTCCTCGACGAGTTCGTCGCCGACCTCGACCTCACCGGCGACCTCACCGTCGATGCCACCGTGGGTCTGCGGCGCGCCGAAGAGCTCTACGAGCGCGTGTTCCTCGAGTACGGCGACGACTCGGTAGCCCAGCTTGGAGGCGTGCACCTCGCGTGCGAGCAGGCGTCGAACGTGCTCACGAAGATCCTCGAATGGGGTCGCGTGATGTCGTACATGGAACAGTCGACCCGCTACATCCCCTACGACGGCAAGCTCGGCGGCCGCTACCGCTACTACCGCGACCGGGCCGTGCTCGCCGATCCCGAACTCGCCTGGCGCTACATCGCCGACCTCGACGCGCTCTTCGAGACCTACTCCGCCATGCTCCCTCGGCTGCTCGAGTGGGCCCGCGAGCGTTACCCGAAAGATCCCGCCGACTCGGATTTCGTGTACAAACAGACGATCCGGGCCAAGGCGTGCGACGCGGCGCGGGGGATCTTGCCCGCGGCGACGCTCTCCAACGTGGGGGTGTACGGCAGCGGGCAGGCGTTCGAGGCGCTCCTCCTGCGCATGCGCGCGCATCCTCTGCCCGAAGCCCGTACGTACGCCACGATGATGCTCGAGGAACTCCGCAAGATCATCCCGTCGTTCGTCGCACGGGTCGACCGCGCCGACCGGGGCGTTGCGTGGAGCGCGTATCTCGCCGAGACGCGCCGGGACACCACCGAGCTGGTCCACCGGATCTTCGGCGACGCCGTACCCGAGCCCCGGCCGTCCGTGACCCTCACAGACTTCGATCCCGACGCCGAAGACAAGTTGCTCGCCGCCATCTGCTACCCGCACACCCAGCTCCCCGACGACCAGATCCTGGCGCGAGTGCGCACGCTCACCGACGCGCAGCGCGTCGATCTCCTCCGGGCCTACGTGGGGGAGCGCGACAACCGTCGGCACCGCCCGGGCCGGGCGTTCGAACGGGCCGACTACCGCTTCGACGTCGTGGTCGACTACGGGGCGTTCCGTGACCTCCAGCGTCATCGGATGCTCACCATCGAGTGGCAGCCGTTGTGCACCCTCCACGGCTACACCGTGCCCGAAGCGATCGACGAGGCGGGGCTGCGCAGCCAGTTCGACGGCGCGATGGACCGGTCCGCCGAGCTGTACCACGCGCTGGCCGAGCGATTTCCCGAGCAGGCGTCCTACGCGGTCTCACTCGCATATCGCATCCGCTTCGCGATGCAGATGAACGCCCGCGAGGCGATGCATGTGATCGAGTTGCGCACCCTCCCTTCAGGACATCCTGCGTACCGCCAGGTTGCCCAGGAGATGCACCGCCTCATCGCGGAGCACGCCGGCCACCGCTCGATCGCCGCCGCGATGTCGCATGTCGACCACACCACCTACGAACTCGAGCGACTTGCCGCCGAGCGCGCGGCGGACGCCCGCCGCAGCGCCGACCCGGTCTGAGCACTCGAGTCGCGCGGGGCACCCCGTTCGGAATCCGAAAAAAAGTTTCGCTGGCTCTGACCAGGATCGACGCGCGTCGGTGCAGGTCACGGCGTCGTCGCTTCGCCGATTCCGGCTTGACAGCGACCCCCGTGTTCGGGCGTACTAGGGCGTCCTCGCCGGTCCGGTCGTGGGTCTCCGTAGCGTCTGGAGCAGGAGGGACACCGGGGGTTCAGGAGACCAAGTAGAGAACGCTGGAATAACCCGCCTGGCTCGGTCAGGCCGGGCCAAACAGTGGCCCCAACGGTCTCCTGGACCCCCACCTTTCCGCTGCGCTCCGGCCCCGCCGGCAAGCCCGGTAGACCCCGGTCTTCTGCAGGGTTCGTGAACCGCCCGGGAATAGCTGGTGGGCGCCCGCGGTTCGGTGCGCGATGAATGGCGGGCCCCGGTGTAAAGTCCGCGCCCCTCGACCCCTCTGAGAAGCCAGAAGCCATGAGCGACGACGACCTCGAAGACATACCCGAACTCGAACTCGACGACGACCTCGTCATCGACGACCTCGAAGTCGACGACCTCGAAGTCGATGACCTCGAAGTCGTCGCGCTCGTCGATCTCGATGCCGACGATGACGAGGTGCTGCTCGAAGATGACGCCGACGATCTCGACGTCACCCGCGAGATCCCGGTAGCCGTCGTCACCGACGACACCGCCACCGAGACCGTCGAGGAAGACGACGACGACGTCCTCGATCTCGAAGAGGAACTCCACCCCGACGACATCGAGGAACCCCTCGACGTACTCCTCCAGGAGCGCACCGCGAGCGCGACCCTCGAGGACGACGAGGAGGAACTCGAAGACGAAGAGGCCGACGTCGACGAGCGGGGAGACGTGCCGGCGCGGATCATTCCCCGTCGCTCCGACGAGTTCCTCTGCCAGTCGTGTTTCCTCGTGCTCCCGCTTCGCCGCTTGGCCGACAAGAAACGGAACTTCTGCGACGACTGCGCCTGAGCTGAGCCGCACCGGGTTCCGAGGGGCCCGCCTCGGCGTCGCGCTCGGTTCGGGCGTACTCGCCGGATTCTGCTTCCCGCCCTTCGACCTCGGACCACTGATCGTCGTCGCGCTCGGAGCGCTGCTCTGGACGTGGCGCTCGGCGCGCCCGTCACACGCGGCGCTGTACGGCTTCGCGTGGGGAGTCGGCTGCTTCGGTGTCGTCCTCGAATGGGTGCGCTTCTTCGGTGTGGTCGCGATCGTGCCCCTCGTCGCCGCCATGGCCGCGGCGACCGCGCTCACCGGTGCCGTCGCCGCCGGCTTCACGCGACGTCAGATGGCATCCCCCTTTCTCACCGCCGCGGCGTGGGTGGTGCTGGAAGCTCTTCGGGGTCGGGCACCGCTCGGCGGGTTCGCGTGGGCCGACATCGGAATCGCCGGCCACGACCTCCCGCCCGCACGCGCACTCGCGAGCTTCGGTGGCGTTCCGCTCGTGAGTTTCGTCACGGTCGCGCTCGCCGGTTTCCTGGTCGACCTCGTCGTGTCGTTGCGGGTGCAGCCACGCCGGGCGACGGTGCTCGCCGGTGCGGGCGTCGCGGCGATGATTCTCGTCGTGGTCGCTGCCGACCTCACCCGGTACGAGCCGCGAGAAACGGGACGCCTGCGCGTCGCGATGCTCCAGGGAGACGCCGTCGAGCTCACGCTCTCCCAACAGCAGCGCCAGCATCTCACCGCCACCCACCTCGCGCTCGCCGGCCGGCTCCGAGGGCACTACGACCTCATCGTGTTCCCCGAAGGCGCGCTCGACACCGATCCCCAACTCGACCCCGATCTGCGAGCCCGTCTCACCGCCATCGCGCGCGGTCACGGAGCGAGCCTGCTCGTGAACGCACGCACTCCCGCTCCGGCTTTCGATTCGGGCAACGATCCGTTGGCCGGCGGCCGCGACTTCAACTCGAACCTCATGTACGGACCCGACGGCGCATTCGAGGGCGTCTACTCCAAGCAACACCTGGTCCCGTTCGGGGAGTACGTGCCGTGGCGGACCACGCTCGGCTTCATCGGCGAGCTCCGCCAGATCCCCTACGACTTCGCGCGCGGTCACGGCACGGTCATGTTCCGGGTCGGCGGTCACGAGATCGGCACCGTCATCTGCTTCGAGTCGGCGTTCGGTCCTCTCGTGCGCGATTTCGTTCGTCGAGGCGCCGAGGCGATCGTGGTGAGCACCAACAACCGCTCGTACCACCGCTCGGGGAACTCCGAGCAGCACGTGGCGAACAGCCAGATGCGGGCCGCGGAAACGGGACGCCCGGTGCTGCAGGCGTCGGTGTCGGGGATCAGTGCAGTCATCGATCCCGACGGCACCGTGCACGATCGCACCGGCCTGTTCGAGCAGGCGATCGTGAGCACGACGATCCATCCCGCGACGGGCGACACGCCCTACGTGCGCTACGGCGACTGGATTGTGACGATCTCGGCGCTCGGGATGGTCGCCGCCGCGATCACGGGTGCGGTCCGGGTTAGAGGTCGGCGAGCAGCTTGATCGCGGCAGCCACGCCGACCACCACGATCACCGCGCGGAGCACCGGTGCCGGCAGCCGCCTGCCCACCTTGGCTCCGAACTGACCGCCCGCGATCGAGCCCAGGGCGATCAATGCCGCGACCTCCCATTCGACGTCGGCCGCGACGACGAAGACGACCGCGGCCACGCCGTTGGCGATGACGGCCAGCACGTTCTTCACGCCGTTCAACCGCTGCAGATCCTCGGCGATGAAGATTCCGAGCAACGACAGCAGGATCACTCCCTGAGCCGCGCCGAAGTAGCCGCCGTAGATGCCCGTGACGAACACGAGGACCCAGAGGGCGACGCCGCCGTGCTCGACGACCTTCGTGCGGCGCGACGCCACCGCCGCGCTGAGCCGGGATTGGACGATCACCAGCGCGCACGCGATCAGGATCAGGATCGGCACGACGCCGTCGAACACCGAGCTCGGCAGCGTGAGGAGCAACACCGCGCCGAGCATCCCGCCCGTCAACGAACCGGTGCCCAGGACGAGGATCCGATGCCGTTGCCCCCGCAGCTCCCGGCGGTAGCCGACGGCACCACTGACGGAGCCGAACACGAGTCCCACCGTGTTGCTGACGTTGGCGACGACCGGCGAATACCCGATGGCGAGCAGGGTCGGGAACGTCAGGAGCGAGCCGGATCCGACGATGGTGTTGATCGAGCCCGCGAAGAACCCGACACCGACGACGAGGATCGCTTCGAAGGCCGACATAGTGCCCGGCACCGTAGACTGATCGCCGTGCCCGACGAGAAGCCGACGATCGACCGTGCACTGGAACTCCTCGTGTACGCGCCTGTGGGAATGGCGCTCTACGTACGCGACATGTTCCCGAGCATGATGGGGATCTTCGTCTCGCGCGGCAAGCGCGAAGTGAAGTCACATCTCGGCGGCCACGAGCCGGCCGCGCCGCCGGTCGCACCCGTTCCCGTGCCCGACGTCGCCGACATCCGTCGCCGGGTCGGCGACGGCATCGGCCTGGCACGCGACGTCGCCGAAGGCGGCCTCGGCCTCGCCCGCGACGTCACCGGCAGCGCCCTCCAGGGTTTCATGTCGTTTCGGACCGGCGCCGCCGGCACGCGGGCCGCGGCGCCTTCGGCACCCCCGACACCGGTGCCCCCGCAACCGGCGCCCTCGCAACCGGCGCCGGGTACCGGACCCGCCTCCGCGTTCACCTCGCCCACGACCGCGCCGGCTGCCGACCACGCCGCGAGCGCGCCGCCCGTGGAGTCACTCGCGATACCCGACTACGACGAACTGTCCGCGTCGCAGGTCATCGAACGCCTCGAAGGCCTCGACGCCGCGTCGCTCCAGGCGATCCGCGCGTACGAGAGCAGCCACCGCGGGCGAAACACCATCCTCGGCAAGATCGCGCAGTTGATCTGACGTGGAAGCCAGCCGGCCCGCCGGCGAGCACGACATCGCCCAGATCGTCGAGCTTGCCGTCGCGCTACGCGCCGAGTTGTCCGACATGCGAGGCGGCGCGGTGTGGGTAGAGCGTGATGCATGGCCCGAGCCGTTGACCGACGCGTATCGCGCGCTGCTCGCGCGTGACGACGCCCACGTCGTCGTGGGAACGATCGACGACGTCGTCGTCGGGTTCGGCGCGGCCGTCGTGGAGTCGCTTCGTTCCGGCGCGCACCTCGGGGCGATCACCGATCTCTACGTGGACGACCAAGCACGCGAGGTGGGCGTCGGCGAGGCGATCATCGACAGCCTCATCGCCTTCTGCGCCGATAGCGGGTGCATCGGCATCGACGCGGTCGCGCTCCCGGGCCACCGAGCGACGAAGAACTTCTTCGAGGAGCACCACTTCACCGCGCGCATGCTCGTCATGCACCATCGTCTGTGACCGGCGCCGTGACGTCGCCGGTCGTCGCGGTCGGAGCCGTCGCGCTCCGCGACGGCGCGCTCCTCATGGTCCGGCGGGGAAGAGGCCCGGCAGCGGGGGAGTGGTCGGTGCCGGGCGGCCGCGTCGAGCCGGGAGAAGCGCTCCATGGTGCCGTGGTGCGCGAGGTGCTCGAAGAAACCGGGCTCGAAGTCGTCGTCGACCACTTCCTCGGATGGGTCGAACGGATCGACGCGACGAGCCACTTCGTGATCCTCGACTTCGCGGTGTCGGCGCTCGATCCGGCGTGCGTGCCGGTCGCGGGCGACGACGCCGCCGAGGTCGCGTGGGTGCCCGTCTCCGAGCTCTCCGAGTTGCGCCTCGTCGACGGCCTGTACGAGTTCCTCCACGATGTCGAGGTGCTCGCGTGACCGTTCTGCCTGACATCGTCTACTCGTCCGACACCCATGTGGCGGAGCCGCCTGATCTGTTCGTGACGGGCGTCGCGTCGGCGTTCCGCGATGAGGCGCCCCGCACGGTCACCATCGACGGCATGGAATGGTGGATCCTCGACGGCGAAGCCGTCACGCCCGCGACGTCGTCGTTCCGTGTCGGTGACCGCTTCTTGCCGCGCGAGGAGCGGCCCCGGCGGACCACCTACGCCGAGTACACGGAGACGTCGGGGTACGAGCCAACGGCCTGGCTCGACGCGCTGGCGCGCGACGGTGTCGCCGGGGGAGTCGTCTTCCCGAGCAACACCATGGTCTTCTACTCGGTACGTTCGGGCGCGCTGCTCGACGAGATCCTGCGCGTGTACAACGCGTGGATCGCCGAGTTTGCATCGTCTGCACCACAGCGCATCAAGGCGATCGGGTTGCTCGACACCGAGGATCCCCGTGCGCCCCAACACCTCGCCGAGCTCAAGGCCGAGGGTTTCGCGGGCGTCATGATCCCGGTCGTGCCGCTCGACGGCCATGCCTACGACTCCGACAGCTACGAGCCGTTGTGGTCGGCGGCGGCCGACGCGGGCATGCCGATCCACCTGCACGTCGCGACCGACCGCAATCCCGACGGTATCGCCGCCCTCCGGGTGCGGATGGCCACCAACGTGAGCCGAGCCGACTATCTCGTCCGGGTCGCGCTCGCCGACATGATCTTCTCCGGCGTCTTCGAACGCCATCCGACGCTTCGGGTCGTCTCCGTCGAGCACGAGGGCGGGTGGGTACCGTTCTGGCTCGACCGGATGGACTGGACCTATCGCCACAACCTGCGGTTCCAAGACGGGCACCGCCTCCCGGAAGGGACGCTTCCGAGCGACTACGCGCGGCGTAACGTCCTCGTCAGCTTCACCGACGACCCGGGATTCGTGGCCCGTCGCGACACGCTCGGGGTGGGCGCCATGATGTGGGGCAATGACTTCCCCCATGCGGAATCCACCGCTCCGTATTCGCGCGAGCTCCTCGACGGCCAACTCGGCGAACTGACCACGAACGAGGTCGCCGCGATCACCCGGGACAACGTCGCGACCCTCTACCGATTCGACGAGTAACCCGTCGCGTCCACGAGGGCCCACCGTGTGAGCCAACCGCCCATAATCCTCGTTATGTAAAGTAGTCCACCGATGGCGGCGTCAGCCGCCGGGAAGGATGCCCTCGAGCGCGTCGAGGGAGGGGGCGAAGTACGACGACCCGCTCACCGGCGCGGTGAAGTCGGTGAGGTGGTCGTGGAGGCCGTCACCACTCGTGCCGAACATGTTGCGGAGCATCTTGGTGAACCGGCTGGGGTCGGCACTGAAGGCGACGAAATAGAGGCCGAGCTCGCCGACACGCCCGTACGGAACGCTGCGTCGGTAGATCTCGAGCTCGTGGCCGTCCTCTTCGATCACGACCCGGCTGATGTGTGCCGTGGGCGGCCTGTCGTCGAGTTCCACGCTGTCAGTCTTCGTACGGCCGACCGCAGCTTCCTGCTCCGCTACGGGCCGGGCCTCGAACGCGGCGAGGTCGTGCACCCATCGCATCGTGATGACGTGTGCCCCGCCTGCTCCCGGTTGGCCGTCGGCGATGATCGCGACGTTGTGGGCCTCTTCGACCGGCGGGTTTTCGGTTCCGTCGATGAATCCGGTGAGGTCGCGGCTGTCGCGGTAGACGAAGCCGGCCTGTTCCTGGGCGAGGGTGGCCACGGGTGCGAGCGACGCGACGACCGCGCGGGCGACGTCGAGTTCGAGATCCTCGCTCATGCCGTGACTCCACACCCAGATGTCATGCTGGGTCGCGGGCGCAATCCGGCCGTTGCCTTCGATGGTCTCGAACGGCGCCAGGTTGCCGGGCGCGTCGTCGGGCCGCAGCCGCCGCCAGAGGTCGGGGCCGAAGCCGACGACGATGTTCGTCCCTCCGGCGGTGACCGACGGCTCACGCAGGCGGCCGAGTGCCTCGCAGATGCCGGCGTCGTCGGCGCCCGGGCGCAGATCGAACTCCAGGTGGTAGTGGGAACGCGTGCCCTGGGCGAAGATGCCGGGTTGCGGGACGGCCATGAGCGCTAGTCCTCGTAAGCGGTCAGGGGCGGGCACGAGCACACGAGGTTCCGGTCGCCGTACGCGGCGTCGATCCTGCTGACCGGCGGCCAGTACTTCGACGCCCGGTCGACCCCTGCGGGGTACGCGGCGAGTTCACGCGGGTACGGGCGGGCCCAGTCGTCGGCGACCACGTCGGCGGCCGGATGAGGCGCGTTCCGGAGCGGGCTGTCGTCGACGGCGACCTCACCGCGTTCGATCGCCGCGATCTCGCCGCGGATCGCGATCATGGCAGCGCAGAAGCGGTCGAGTTCGGCGAGGTCTTCCGACTCGGTCGGTTCGACCATCAGCGTCCCCGCGACCGGGAACGAGATCGTGGGCGCGTGGAAGCCGTAGTCGATGAGGCGCTTGGCGACGTCGTCGACCGTCACCCCGCAGGTCTGAGTGAGGGGCCGGAGGTCGAGGATGCACTCGTGCGCCACCATCCCCCCCGGGCCCGTGTAGAGCACCGGGTAGTGGTCGCGCAGGCGGACCGTGAGGTAGTTGGCGTTCAGGATCGCCACCTGGGTGGCCCGGAGCAGCCCCGCGCCGCCCATCAACATGATGTAGGAGACCGAGATCGGCAGGATCCCGGCGGAGCCGTACGGCGCGCCCGCGATGTGGCGTGGGAGGAACGGCGCCAGGTGCGCCCGCACCGCCACCGGACCGACCCCGGGCCCTCCCCCACCATGGGGGATGCAGAACGTCTTGTGGAGGTTGAGGTGGGAGACGTCGGCGCCGAACCTTCCCGGTTTCGCGACGCCGACCAGCGCGTTCAGGTTGGCGCCGTCGAGATACACCTGGCCGCCGCACTCGTGGACCACGTCGCACACCGCGCCGATGTGCGCTTCGAAGACGCCATGGGTGGACGGATAGGTGACCATCAGGGCGGCGAGATCGGTGGCGTGCTCGTTCGCCTTGGTCGTCAGATCGCCGAAGTCGACATTGCCGTCGTCATCGCACGCGACGACGACGACCCGCATGCCGGCCATCACGGCGCTCGCCGCGTTCGTGCCGTGCGCACTCGACGGGATCAGGCACACGGTGCGGTCGGAGTCGCCCCGACTCGCGTGATATGCGCGAATCGCGAGCAGACCGGCGAGCTCGCCTTGCGAACCCGCGTTCGGCTGCAGTGACACCGCGTCGTACCCGGTGATCTCGCACAACGCGGTCTCGAGCTCCTCGAACAACTCGGCATATCCGGCCACCTGCTCGACGGGCGCAAACGGGTGGACGTCGGCGAACCCGGGCCACGTCATGGGAATCATCTCGGTCGTCGCGTTGAGTTTCATCGTGCACGAGCCGAGGGGGATCATCGTGCGATCGAGCGCGAGATCCCGATCGGAGAGCCGCCGGAGGTACCGGAGCATCTGCGTCTCGGAGTGGTAGGTGCGAAACACGGGGTGCACGAGGATGTCGGAGGTCCGGCGCAGACCCGATGGAATTCCATCGGCGGGTGGACCGTCGCCGGCGTCGAGCAGCGCGCGCACCTGCTCGACCATCCCGGCGGTGGTGGTCTCGTCGAGTGCGATGGCGACGGTCCCGGCATCGACGCGGCGGAGGTTCACGCCCGCCTCGCGCGCTCGCGCCAGGACGGCATCGGCGTTCGCGACCTCCACCGCGACGGTGTCGAACCAGGAACTGTTCCGCAACTTCAACCCGGCACCGAGCGAACAGGTCAAGGAGTGGACACGCTCGGCAATCGCGCGGAGACCGTCGGGGCCGTGGTAGGCCGCGTACATCCCCGCGATGACCGCAAGCAGCACTTGCGCCGTGCAGATGTTGCTCGTCGCCTTCTCGCGCCGGATGTGCTGCTCTCGCGTCTGCAGCGCGAGCCGCAACGCGGGCCTCCCCGCCGCGTCCACCGACACGCCGACGAGCCGCCCGGGCACGTTGCGGCGGTACTCGTCGCGGGTCGCGAAGAAGCCCGCATGGGGACCGCCGTATCCCATCGGCACGCCGAAGCGCTGCCCCGAGCCGACCACCACGTCGGCACCCCACTCCCCCGGCGGTGCGAGCAGCACGAGCGCGAGCAGGTCCGATGCCACCGCTACGAGCACCCCTCGGTCGTGGAGTTCGGCGACAAGTGCCCGGTCGTCGCGCACCGCGCCGGTCGTACCCGGGTACTGGAGCAGGACGCCGAACGCGCCATCGAGTGGCACATGTGCATGCGGGTCGCCGACCACCACGTCGATGCCGACCGGTTCGGCGCGCGTGCGTACGACATCGATGGTCTGCGGATGGCACTCACTGTCGACGAAGAACACGGTGGCCTGCTTGCCGTCCTTGGGTTCGCCGTTGACGCGGTGCAGCATCGCCATCGCTTCGGCCGCCGCGGTGGGTTCGTCGAGGAGCGATGCGTTCGCCATATCCATCGCGGTGAGATCGCTCACCATCGTCTGGAAATTGAGCAGCGCTTCGAGCCTGCCCTGCGAGATCTCGGGCTGGTAGGGCGTATACGCCGTGTACCACGCCGGGTTCTCGAGCACGTTGCGCATGATCACCGGCGGCGTGAACGTGTTCGAGTATCCCCGACCGATGAGCGACGTGAGGATCTGATTGCGATCGGCCAGCGCGCGAAGCCGTTCCAGGGTCTCGGCCTCGGAGAGACCCGCCGGCAGCGCCAACGGGGTGCGGTCGCGGATCGTCTCGGGCACCGCGCGGTCGATCAGCTCGTCGAGCGACGCGATGCCGAGGGCGTCGAGCATGACCGCGATCTCGGCGTCGTCGGGGCCGATGTGGCGCGCCTGCATCCCGTCTGCCATACGCGAAGCGAGGCTACCGGTGGACGAAGGGAAGCTTCGACACCACCGCGGGAACCTGTCGGCCGCGCACGTCGACGGCGAGCGTGTCGCCGGGTACGACGTCGGGAGGCACGAATGCGAGCGCGATTCCCCGCTCGAGAATGGGCGAGAAGTTGCCGCTCGTCACCTCGCCCACCACTTCCCCACCCCGCAGGACGGCGTGACCGGCGCGCGGGATCTGGCGGCCGTCGAGCACGAGCCCCCGCAGCAGCCGGGTGACCCCTCTGGCCACTTCGGCTTCGAGCGCCACCCGACCCCGGAAATCGCCCTTGTCGAAACGCACCACCCAGCCCAGCCCCGCCTGCAGCGGCGTGATGCCGGGACCCAGCTCGTGGCCGTGGAGGGGCAGGCCGGCTTCGAGCCGGAGCGTGTCGCGGGCACCGAGGCCCGCGGGAGGGATCCCTGCACCGATCAGCGTGCGCCACACCGAGGTGGCGACCTCCGCCGGGACGTGGAGCTCGACGCCGTCCTCGCCCGTGTAGCCCGTGCCCGCCACCCATCCCGCGGCACCGCCCGGGTAGGCGACCGGTGCGACCCGGAACCGGCCGACCGCCGCCGCGTCGGGCAGCACCGGCGCCAAGAGATCCCGTGCGGCGGGGCCCTGCACCGCGAGCACGACCCGCCGGGCGGTGACGTCCTCGACCTCACAAGCGCCGTCGGCATGCGCGTCGGCCGCGCCGCGCAACGCCGCCACGAGGGGCGCGGTGTTGGACGCGTTCGGCATCACCAGCAGGTCGTCGGGTGCGATCCACCAGACGATCAGGTCGTCGACGACATGGGCGTCGGCCGCGTCGAGCAAGTGCGTGTACTGCGCGCGTCCCGGTTCGATACGACCGAGATCGTTGGTGAACGACCACTGCAACGCCGCGAACGCCCCCGCGCCGTGCACCCGGAGCGAACCGAGGTGCGACACGTCGAACATCACCGCCCGCTCGCGGCAGGCTCGGTGCTCCTCGATCACCCCGCCGTACTGGATGGGCATCTCCCACCCGCCGAACTCGGCCATGCGT
>Ga0315281_10010058_pt1 | contig 13075 bp, 10 predicted proteins | sample YL17G07_0_MG_FD_204540 | JGI IMG/M metagenome (GOLD analysis project Ga0315281, IMG submission 204540) | Sediment microbial communities from Yellowstone Lake, YNP, Wyoming, USA - YL17G07_0 | ecosystem: Environmental > Aquatic > Freshwater > Lake > Sediment | place: USA: Wyoming | collected... | reverse complement strand
ATCGTGTTCGCGGTCGGAATGTCGATGCCGGACTCGATGATGGTCGAGCATACAAGCAGGTTCGAGCGCTGCTGAACGAACTCCCGCATGACGCGTTCCAGGTCACGCTCGCGCATCTGCCCGTGGGCGACGACCACCCGCGCCTCGGGCAGCAGCTTCTCCAGGCGCTCGCGCTGCGCCTCGATCGAGTCCACGTCGTTGTGCAGGAAGTAGATCTGACCGCCGCGCTTCAGTTCGCGCAGGCTTGCCTCGCGGATGATGCCGGATGAGTAGCCGGAGACGAAGGTCTTGATCGCCAGGCGCCGTTCCGGCGCGGTGGCGATCACGGAAAGATCCCGCAGGCCCTCCAGCGACATGGCAAGGGTGCGGGGAATCGGCGTTGCGGTGAGGGTGAGCACGTCGACTTCCGCGCGCAGCGCCTTCAGCGCCTCCTTCTGCCGCACGCCGAATCGATGCTCCTCGTCCACGATCACCAGGCCGAGCCGCGCGAATTTCACGTCGCGCGAAAGCAGCTTGTGGGTGCCGATTGCGATGTCGATCTCGCCGTTCGCGAGCCCTTTCAGGGCGGCGCCGGTTTCCTTGCCGGAGCGAAAGCGCGACAGTTCCGCGATCTTGACGGGCCAGTCCGCAAACCGGTCCGAGAAGTTCTGGAAATGCTGCTCGGCGAGCAGCGTGGTGGGCGTGAGCACCGCGACCTGCATGCTGTCGGCCACAGCGACGAACGCAGCGCGCAACGCGACCTCGGTCTTGCCGAATCCGACGTCGCCGCAGATCAGCCGGTCCATGGGTTTGCCCGTGCGCATGTCCTCGATCACGGCGCCGATTGCCGCAGCCTGGTCCCGCGTCTCCTCGAAGCCGAAGCCCTCGGCGAACGCATCCACATCGTGCTGGCTCACCCCGAAAGTCCGCCCGTGGCGGGTGGCGCGCTGGGTATAAAGGTGCAGCAGTTCCGCGGCGGTGTCGCGCACCGCGCGCGCGGCACGGCGCTTGGCCTTGTCCCAGGCATCGCCGCCCAGCTTGTGCAGGGGTGCTGCTTCCGGCGGTCCCCCGGCATAGCGGCTGATGAGGTGGAGCTGAGCCACAGGAACATAGAGTTTGTCGGCCTCGGCGTACTCGATCAGCAGGAACTCGGCTTCCCCCTCGCCCAGATCCAGATTGATCAGGCCGCGGTAGCGGCCGATGCCGTGCTGCGCGTGCACGACAGGATCGCCGGCTCGCAGTTCGGAGAGGTCGCGCAGCATGCCTTCGACGGAAGTCTGGCGCGACCGGTCGCGCCCCTCGCGCACCTTCGCCGTGCCCGCGTAGAGCTCGGACTCGGTGACAATCGCCAGACTCTCGCGATCGAGAACGAAGCCGTTCAGCACCGGACCCACGGCAAGGCCGAGGCGGGAGGACGAGGCGAGGAACTCGGCGAAGCTGTTGCAGGGATCGGGCCTGAGGTCGTACTCGCCCAGATACTGGGTCAGCGTCTCGCGACGCCCCGGCGTTTCGGCGACGAGCAATACGCGGGCGATGCCACCCGAGAGGAATTCCTTGAGCCGGTGCAGCGGGTCGGCCGCGCGACGCTCGACCGCAACCTCGGGCACGGGCAGCGCCGAAATGCTGCCCTGCATGTCGCCCTGCATGGCACCCTGCGCAAGGCCCTGATCGCCGATCTTGACGTCAGCGCGGGCAAAAGCGCGTGCCGCGACGAACAGCTCTTCGGCGGTGAGAAACAGCGCGCCGGGCGCGAGCAGGGGCCGGGTGCGGTCGCCGCGCAGGAACTGGAAGCGCGACTGCGTATCACGCCAGAAATCCGTGAGGGCGGAATGCACGTCGTGGTGCAGGCACAGCTTTGCCTCGGCAGGCAGGTAATCGAACAGTGTCGCGGTCGCCTCGAAGAACAGCGGCAGGTAATACTCGATGCCGGCCGGCGCGATGCCGTTGCTTACGTCCCTGTAAATGGCGCTCTTGGAGGGATCGCCTTCGAAGGCATCGCGGAAGCGCGCGCGGAATCCGTTGCGGCCTGCATCGTCCATCGGAAATTCGCGCGCCGGCAGCAGGCGCACCTCGCCTACCTTGTAGATGGTGCGCTGCGTGTCCACATCGAAGGTGCGGATCGACTCGATGACATCGTCTTCGAGGTCGATCCGGTACGGCAGTGCGCTGCCCATGGGGAACAGATCGATCAGCCCGCCGCGAACACAGTATTCCCCCGGCGCGACGACCTGCGTCACGTGGTGATAGCCCGCGAGCGTGAATTGCGCGCGCAGCTCGCCGAGCTTCAGCGTTCCGCCCTGGTTGAGAAAGAACGTGTAGGCAGCGAGGTAGGCCGGTGGAGGCAGGCGGTAGAGTGCGGTGGCGGCCGGGACGATCAGTACGTCGAACTCCCGGCGCTGCAGCTGGTATAGCGTTGCCAGGCGCTCCGAGATAAGGTCCTGGTGCGGGGAGAAGCTGTCGTAGGGAAGCGTTTCCCAATCGGGAAAGAGCACCACCTTCAGCGACGGCGCGAACCATGCCATCTCCTCGCTTAGGCGCTGCGCATCGGCGGCCTGCGCGCACAGTACGGCGACCGGACGCGCCTCGCTCGCGAGGCGGGCGAGCGCAAGCGCATCGCTCGAGCCGGAAAGCCGCGACGTGATGATTTCGGCGCCCGATTCGGGCACGATGACCGCGTTCACTGGATGGTGCGCAAACGGCAAAACCCGCGTTGAACCGCCTGCCGCATCCGGCGCGTCGGTTCGAACGCGGGAACCCGTATAATTATACCGTTTAGGACCCTCTGATTCCGGCGAAAATTCAGTGACATCGCGCTACTTCGGACTCATCGTTGCCGCCGGCACCGGATCGCGCTTTGGCGGGACGGCACCCAAGCAGTATCATGCGCTCGCGGGCCGGCCGATGCTGCATCATGCCCTGCGGGGCCTGCTCACCGCGGGCGAAATCGAGACCGTATTCGTGGTGCTGGCTCCGGATGACGGAGTGTTTCGCGGCTACGACTGGAGCGAGTTCGGCGATCGGCTCGCGCCGCTTTACTGCGGAGGGTCGAGCCGTCACGACAGCGTGCTGAATGGCCTGGTTGCCGCCTCCAGCGCCGTCGATCCGGAGGACTGGGTGCTGGTGCATGACGCGGCGCGTCCTTGTCTTGGCAAGGATGAACTGCGGCGCCTGATCGATACCGTCGCGCGCGACCAAGCCGGCGGGATCCTGGCGGTTCCCGTAGCCGACACGCTCAAGCGCGCCGACGAGGAGCAGCGCATCGTCGCCACCGAGGCGCGCGAGCGCCTGTGGCAGGCGCAGACACCGCAGATGTTCCGCCACGGCGTACTGCTGCAGGCGCTGGAGCAGACCACGAACATGACTGACGAAGCATCCGCGGTGGAGAGGATGCGCCTGCGGCCAAAGCTGGTCGAAGGCCGAACCGCCAATATCAAGGTCACCTATCCCGCCGACATGGAATTCGCGGAACTGATTCTCCGCGGGAGGGATGCCGGGTAGGGCCATCCCTTACCGAGCGCGTTCGGCGGCAAAGGTCCGGCGGGATGGGAATCCCGCACTATAGTAGATAGTAGAAGGGCAGAAGGGCAGAAGGGCAGAAGGAGAATCGCGTGAGGGTGGGACAGGGTTTCGACGTGCACGCGCTGGTGCCGGACCGCAAGCTCGTCATCGGCGGCGTGGAGATCCCGTTCGAACGCGGGCTCGAGGGGCATTCGGATGCCGACGTGCTGCTGCACGCGATCACTGACGCTGTACTCGGCGCGGCGGCGCTGGGGGACATCGGCCGGCATTTCCCGGATACGGATCCGCGCTATCGCAATGCCGACAGCCGCGCGCTGCTTCGGGCCGCGGCGCGAACGGTGCACGAGGCCGGATGGGTGGTCGTCAATGTCGATGCCACGATCATCGCCCAGGCACCGAAAATGGCGCCGCACATCGCCTTGATGGTGAAAAACATCGCTGCCGACCTTGGCATTGCCCCCGGGCACATGAACGTCAAGGCGAAAACTACCGAGAGGCTGGGATTCACGGGCCGCGGCGAAGGCATCGCCGCGGAGGCCGTCGTTCTTCTCAACTATGCGCCGGCTGAAACGGCCGCGCCCGACGTCCCATAGATACGAAACCTTTAAAACTGTTTTTTGCGCTGTGGCCCGGGGAACCGGCGCGGCGGGAACTTGGCCGCTGGGCGGGGTCGCTGCACCGTCTGTGCACGGGACGGCGCATGCCCACCGAAAACCTGCACATCACACTGGCCTTTCTCGGGCAGGTCGATGCCGGGCAGTTCGATGCGATCGTCGCAGCCGCGCGCGGCGTCCAGGCGCAGCGGTTCATACTGCGCCTGGACGAGCCCGGTTACTGGACTCACAACCACATCGCCTGGCTGGGCGCGACAAAGGCACCGGACGAGCTCAAGACGATGGTCGCCGAATTGCGCGCGGCGCTGGTCCAGTCCGGCATCAGCTTCGACCCGAAGCCGTTCGCCCCGCATGTGACCCTGGTGCGCAATGCGCGTCCGCCCAAGGAGGAATGGCCGACGCTGAATCCGGTGGACTGGCCGGTGAACGGTTTTGCGCTTGTCTCGTCGGAGCGCGACGAGAGCGGGCCGTACTATCGCATCGCCGCCGGGCCGTTCGAATCCGGGATTGCCCGTTAGCCGAGTCCGCCGCAGCTACTTGACGCTGCGCTTCCCCTTCCCCTTGTTCGGGCGGAACTTGGTTTCGGGCTTGAGCCCGGCTCGGCGCTGTTTTTCGCTGATGCGGCCATTGTCGAGGTAGCGGCCTTCGACAGCGCGCCTCGCGGCTTCGTCCCATTGCGGCAGCCAGTCGCCAAGCGAATAGCCGAACCAAGGGGCCTGCGGCCGCAGTCCGGGCAGGCCGAGTTCCTGCCAGATCGTCTTGGCGCGTTCCATGTATTCCTTTTTCGGCAGCGCCAGGGGCGGCATGTCGCTTTTCATGGTGGCGTCCATGAGCAGCGTGGAATCCTCTTCCCGTCCATGTTCGCGTTTCGGTCCGTGGCCCTGGCCGCGATGCGCGAGCGTCCGCACGTCCTCGACGGGATTCATGCGGTAGGCCATTGCCCATAGGAGTGCGTCCGCGTTATCGGGGTCGATGTCCTCGTTGACGGCGACGCAGATCTTGCCGCAGTCGCCTTTGAAATACGCCGCGCCATAGAGCGCGCGCCAGACCTCGGTGCGCGGCATCCCTTTTTCTACGACGATCATGGTCACGCGAAGCAGGCCGGTCAGCGGCTCATGCAGTGCAACGCGCTTGACCCCGCGTATGCCGAGATCGTTGCGCAGGTGGGCGAGGAACAGCGGCTCGTAGGCCACGCGCTTGATGACCGAGGATTCGCTGGGCGCCACCTGGCTGATGTAAGAGGGGATGATCGGGTTCCTGCGATGGGTAATCGCGGTTACCCGCATCGGCATGTTGAATTCCTCGAGCGCGATGTGGCCGTGCGATTCGCCGAATGGCGCTTCGGGCTCGAGGTACTCGGTATCGATCAGGCCTTCAATGACGATTTCTGCTTCGGCCGGAACGAGCAGGTCGACGGTTCTGGCTTTCACCACGTTGATCGGCCCGCCGGCGAGTCCTCCCGCGACGCCGAGTTCATCGACGCCGATCGGCAGCTTCTGCGGGCCCATGAAGGCGACGTAGGGCGGGCAGCCGAGCACGATCGCGCAAGGCATGGTCTTGTCGCCGCGCTTCTGGTGTTTCTGGTAATGGACATAGCCGCCCGCGCCGCCGACCCGGGTCGCCATGCGTACCACCAGCCGGTCCGGCGCCTTGAGCGCGGCCCGGTACGTGCCCATGTTCTGGACGCCGGTCTCCGGATCGCGGGTGACGACGTTGGTCGCGGTCAGCGTCGGCGCGCTGTCGAAACCCGGCGTGGAAATCGGAATCGGAAGCCGGTCCAGGCCGTTGCCCTCGCCCCGCAGCGCCGCACCCTCGATGACGACTTCCTGGCAGAGCGCCTGGGCCCCGGGTACGACACGGGGGGCGACCGGGTTGGCGATCGCATGGTTCCACTTGGCCTGGATCTTCTCGACCGGCACGCCCATGCCGACGCTGTAGATGGCGCGGTTGGCGGCAATCGCGCCGACCACCACCGGCATCGAATAAGCGCGGCCGCGGCCGTCGGTGATGTGGGTGAACAGGAACGCCTTGCGGTCGGATTCGGGCAAGCCGCCGACGAACTGCCAGCGAACCAGGGGATGCAGTTCCGAATCCTTGTCGATCAGCCGGTCGACCGTCTTGAGCAGTCCGCGCGCTTTCAGCGCCTCCAGATGCTCATGCAGGTCCGGGTAGCCGCGCGTGGGCTTTTTCATGCTCTGCTTCCTGAAATGGCCGTGGCCGCTCATCGCGACCGGTTCAGCGCGGGCACCAGCAATCCGGCCGCACCCGGAACACGCCCTGGGCGGTATCGCCGAGAATACCTTTCTTCTGCGCCTCGTTGAAATACGCTCCCTCCAGGACTCGCGTCGGTGCGGGATCGCCGATCGGAAACGGCATGTCCGAGCCGAGCATCACGCGCTCGGCGCCTGCCTTCCTGGCCAGATATTCGAGCGTATCCGTGTCGAAGACGCAGGAGTCGAAGTACATCGCCTCGAAACCCTTGCGCGGGTCGGCGTACTTGCCTTGCGAGATCTGATGATTGCGCGCCAGGCGCCCGAGCGCGAAGGGCAACGCGGCGCCGCCGTGCGACAGGACGAATTTCATGCCGGGGAATTTGAGCAGGTGCCCGGAAAACAGCAGCCGCGATACGGCAATCGACGTGTCCGCCAGGCGCCCGATCGCGTTCACCAGATCGTAGTCGGCCAGCCGCGGCTCGCCGCAGAGAAACATCGGGTGCAGGTAGATCGCTGCGCCAAGTTTGGACGACGCCTCCCAGAACGGATCCAGCGACGGGTCGTCGAGGTTGCCTCCCTGGCCCTTGGGCAGGGTGCCGATCATCGCGCCGCCGAAGCCGCGGGTGAGCGCCTCGGCGAGCACCTCGGCGGCGAGCTTGCCGTCCTGGAGCGGTACGGTCGCCAGCGGCGTGAAACGCGTTTCGTCGCGAAGCTGGTCCCACATGCAGTCGTTTAGGAAACGGCTCCAAGCGAGTCCTTCCTGCGCGGGCAGTTCGTAGCCGAAACTGTCGAGCCAGCCGCCCACCAGCTGGTGGTCGATGCCGTTCTTGTCCATCCAGGCGCGGCGGTCGTCGAGGTCGGAGAGCTTCGGCGAAACCGGGCGCGTGACCTCGCCGCCGGGAAACTGCATGCGTACACCCTTCTCATCGCGCAGGAACTTTACACCGGGAAACTTGGCGGCATGGGCATCGAAGCGCTCGAATACGAGCTTGGGGGTGAAATGGGCGTGGATGTCGATGACGAGATTCTTCATGTTCGGTTCGGTCCTGTCCTGATAGATGTGGTTCGTGAGCCCGCGCCGCTGGAATCAAACAGGCTCGCATAATATTGCAGTTAACAATCTCCCGATTTCTGCGCGGTTGCGAACTTGCAACCGTGCAAAATCGGGAGACATATGAAACCCAAAATTCACCGCCAGACGTGTAAGCACTTTGTTCATCTGATTCTAGGCGCGCTGCTTCTGCGCCGCCGCAATCGTTTCCCACAGCGCGAGGTGGGAAATCGGCAGCGTGTCGATCGAAGTTCCGATTGGATCGAGCGCGTCGTTGATTGCATTGGCGATGGCCGCGGGCGCGCCCAGGTAGCCGGCCTCGCCCGAGCCCTTCTGGCCGAAGGTGGTGAGCGGGGAGGGCGTGCAGTGGTCGACGATACGAATCTCGGGCACCTCCAACGCGCTCGGAATGAGGTAGTCCATGAAGGTGCCGCTGGCGAGCTGGCCGTCCTCGGTATAGGCGAACTTCTCGTACAGGGTCGCGCCGATCCCGTGCGCGATGCCGCCGTAGGTCATGCCGTGCACGATGTCCGGGTTGATCATCACGCCGCAATCGTGGCCGCAGATGTACTTCCTGATCGAGGGCTTGCCCGTGTCGCGGTCGACCTCGACGTAGACGATGTGGACCTCGAAGGCGTAGCAGGGGTACATCTGCACGCGTCCGTCGGCCGTCGGAAGTCCGCCGCCGGTAGGGACTTCCCACACGAACTGCGCCTGGAGCCCGGGTTCGAGGCCCGGCGGCATCTTGTGGATCTTGCGATGGGCAATCTCCACGAGCTGGTCCCAGGCGAGCATTTTCGACGGCACCCCTTTCACATTGACGTTGCCGTCACGGTACTCGAGGTCGTCCGCGGAGCACTCGAAGTTGTGCGCGGCGATGGCAACCAGCGCATCCCTGATCTTCCTTGCGGCCCCGGCCGCAGCGCCCCCCAGCATGATCGCCATGCGGCTGCCGACCGGGCTGTTCGAGGGCAGGGCGTTGAGCGAATCGGCGTGGATTACGCGGATCGTCGCCGGATCGCGCTCGAGAATCTCGCCCACGACGGTCGACACCAGCGTCTCGTGCCCCTGGCCGGCGCTCGATGTGCCCATGAGGCCGGTGACCGAGCCCGAAATATCGACGCGCACGAGGCAGGAATCCATCCACGTCGTGGTCTCGTTCTTCGGATTGAACAGCAGCTCGAACGACGCGTTGCCGCCGCTTGGCTCCAGGCAGGTGGAGATGCCGATGCCTGCGAGCGTGCCGGCGCGGCGCGCCTCGTCGCGCAGGCGCACGAGCGCAGGGTAGTCGCTTGCCGCGAGCGCCTTGTCGAGCACGGTGTGATAGTCCCCCGAGTCGTAGGTGGAGCCGCTCGGGATCAGATAGGGGAACTGGTCCTTGCGGATCAGGTTCTTGCGGCGCAGCTCGATGCGGTCCATGCCCAGATGCCGCGCGACGCGATCCATGGCGCGCTCGATGGCGAAATTGGTCGGCGCCTGGCCGAAGCCCCGCACCGCTTCCTGCGGCGTCTTGTTCGTCATCACGGAGGTGGGCTCGTACTCGATCGCCTGGATCTGGTAGGGCCCGCAGATCGCGCCGACCGGCTTTCCGAGCTGCAGCGGCGAGCGTCCCGCGTACGCGCCCACATCGTCGACGGCGCGGATCTTCATGCCGCGGATCGTGCCGTCGCGGTCGAAAGCCACCTGCATGTCGAAGAAGCGGTCCGGGCCGTGCATGTCGCCGCCGCGCATGTTTTCCAGTCGATCCTCGATGAGGCGCACGGGCACGCCGAGCTTCCTGGCGAGGTAGCCCACGAGCACCGTGTGCTTGATGCCGCGTTTCACGCCATAGCTGCCGCCGACGTCGACATCGAAGTGCACACGCACCGCGTTGCCGGCTTAGCGCAGCGCGCGGGCGGTCTGGTCCGGATACTTGGGCATCTGGATGGACGCCCACACGTCGAGCAGTCCGGCGACCGGATCCCACTGCGCCGTGACGCCGAAGGTCTCGATCGGCACCGTCGCGCTGCGCCCCCAGGTCGCGCGGAACGCGAGCCGGTCATCCGCCTTGGCGAAAGCCTCTGCGACGGGTCCCCAGACGAACTTGCGGTGGTAGAGGACGTTCGATCCATGGGCGGGGTGTATGAGGTGCGCCTCCGGCGCCAGCGAGGCTTCCGGGTCGATGACGTACGGGAGTGATTCGTACTCGACCTCCACGAGTTCGGCGGCGTCTTCGGCGAGGGCGCGCGTGTCGGCGACGACCGCGGCGACCCATTCGCCGGCGTAGCGCACCACGCCGTTCGCCAGCGCGTAGCGGGTGACCTTGGGCGCGTCGACGCCGATGTAGAGCGATTCGGTCTGGGCACAGAACTCATCGCCCGTCAGGACGTAGAGCACGCCGGGCGCCGCGAGCGCGGCGTCCGCGTTGATCGAGACGATCCTGGCGCTGGGGTGCGGGGACGCGACCAGCGCCACGTGCTTGGTCCCCGGCAGCGCAATGTCCGCCGCGTAGCGCCCGCGTCCGGTCACGAAGCGCGGGTCCTCCTTTGTTCTGCGCTTGGTACCGATATAGCGAAAGCCGGAGGTGTTCTGGGCCATCGTCATTTCGCCTTCGCAGACAGGCGCTCGGCGGCAAGGCGCACCGCCTCCACGATTTGCTGATAGCCGGTGCAGCGACACAGGTTGCCGCCGATCGCCTCGCGTATCTGCACATCGGTCGGACGCGGGTTGGTGTTCAGCAGTCCCTGCGCTGCGATCAGCATTCCGGGCGTGCAGTAGCCGCACTGCAGCGCATGTGTCTGGCAGAAGCTGTCCTGCAGGACGCTCATGGCGCCGTCGGGCTGAGCAAGGCCCTCGACCGTGGTCACGCGGTGGCCGTTCGCCTGGAACGCGAACATGAGGCAGGAACGGACCGGTTCGCCGTCGAGCATGACCGAGCAGGCCCCGCATATCCCGTGCTCGCAACCCACGTGGGTGCCGGTCAGGCGCAAGTCCTCGCGCAGCCAGTCCACGAGCGTGAGGCGTGCCGGCACCTGAGCCGTGCGCTGTATGCCGTTGACCTCCACCGCGATCGGATAAAGCTTCTCGCTCATCCTTTGCTCCTCGCCTGCTCGCGCGCGGCCCCGATCACCCGCGCCGCGAGGACGCTCGCAAGCTGTCTGCGGTAGGGCACGGTTGCAAACAGGTCGCTGCCCGGTTCGGACTCAGCCGCAGCGTCGTGAGCCACGCTCTTGACGAGTTCATCTTCCAGCCGCGTGCCGACCAGCTGCTGCGCAAGCCGCGGGAAAGCGAGCGGCGTCTGCCCCACGCCGCCCAGACCGAAGGCTGCGCGCACGCAGCGCCCGTCGTCGCCGAGGGCAAGCTGCGCGGCGGCCGAGACCATGGCAAAATCGCCATGGCGGTTGCTGATTTCGGCGAAAGCCGAGCCCGTGCGGCGCTCGCCCCATACGGGCCATTGCACTTCCTCCAGGCACTCGTTCGGATCGGTCACGGTCATCATCGGCCCGGAGAAAAACGCGTCCGCCGGTATGGTTCGCGCCGCTGTCGTGCTGCGCAGTACCATCCTGGCTCCAAGGATCCGGGCCACGAGCGGAAGTTCGGCGCAGGGGTCCGCGTGAACGAGGCTTCCGCCGATGGTGCCGCGGTTGCGGGTCTGGACATGGCCCACGCAGGCGAGCGCCTGCCGCAGCAGAGGCACGCGCGAGGCAAGCCCTTCGTCGCGCTCGGCCACCGATTGCCGCGTGCAGGCGCCGATGCGCACCGCATCCCCATCCAGGGCAATGAATTTCAGTGCGGCAATCTCGTTGATGTCGAGCAGCCAGCCGGGGCGCACCAGGCGCATGGCCATCATCGGGATGAGGCTCTGGCCGCCGGCGATGACCTTGACAGCATCGCCTTCCCGCTGCAGGACCTCGCACGCTTCGTCGATCGACCCGGCGCGTAGATACTCGAATGGGGCCGCTTTCAAGGGGCAGCCCCGGTACGCGTCAGGTGGTCCATACGAAACGATCTGCCGAAGCAGGTCCGTTTCGCGATCGTGCTGGTCATACGAATGCCCTTGAAGTTCATTGCAAAATGAGGGGACGCATCCCCGCATATTCCCCTGTATTTCTAGGTACCGGTCGATAGTCGCTCTAGTGAAATAGAGCACCTCCGTCCACATTGAAGGCCTGACCGGTAATAAACGCGCTGTCCTCCGAGAGCAAAAACGCAACGATGCCGTTGAGATCGTTCGGCTGCTGGGCGCGGTTGATGGATCGCACTGCTATGGCCCGCTGCTGGTCGGCCTCGGTATACCCGTCCTTGACTCCCGCCGTTTCCACCAAGCCGGGCATGATCACATTGACACGTATGCCCTCGGGACCGAACTCGCGAGCCAGCGCTCTTGTAAACCCTACCTCAGCGGACTTCGAGGTGACGTAGTGAAGCAGGCCGCTGACTCCTGCCAGTACCGTATTGGAGGAAGTGTTGATGATGCTGCCTGACTTTTGCTTTCTCATCTGCGGCAACACCGCGCGGCAGCACAGAAAAGGACCGCGGACATTGACTGCCATGACCCGGTCCCACGAGGCCACGTCGATGTCCAGGGAGGAGCGCTTGGGCAGCAGGGCCGAGAAGAGACCGGCGTTGTTGATCAGTCCGTCGATCCTGCCGAACCGTTCGACTGCAACGCCGGCCATGTGCTCGGTATCTTCCTGGGAGGAAACGTCGACCCGCAACGGGACAACCGTCCCTCCCGATTTCTCGATCTCCGCTGCCAGGGCCTTCAGACCGGTTTCATCGACATCGGTCATGACCAGTTTGACTCCTTCGCGTGCAAGGAATCTGGCGTAGTTGGCGCCAATCCCCTGGGCGGCGCCGGTGAGAACTACAACTTGACCGCGTATGACGGACGCCATGGCGTCAACCTTCCATTTGTGGTGAAGTGCAAAGTCCGCCATTGTAATCGAGGTGCCTGGCGGTAGGGCAGCCTGTGGCTGGAGATTTGTTCGGATGGGGCAGGTTTGGACGCGAGGTGTTTCATGGCGCAGGTATCGCAGCAAACGACTCGGATCATCACTGAGATTCCGCGATTCGATCAGCGCGAGCAACAGCATACCAAGGCAGCGGTCGGCGCACTGGGCGAGAAAATCCAGAGGCGCTGGACCTCCGAATCGGTCGACCCCTTCCGCCGGGTCTTCTATCCGGAGAACAGGCCGTTCAACTCGCCGTTGCGCTCGCTGCTCGCAGTCGCCGACGGGCCGCTTAATCCCGTAAAGGTTCCGGTCAACGACCCCGCCAAGATGTCGGCCCACATCAAGGAAGTGGCGAAGTTCTTCGGCGCGCACCTGGTCGGTGTGTGCGAGCTCGAGCCCCATCACGTGTACTCGCACCGCGGGTTGCGCATCGACGCCCGCAAAGGGCGCTGGGGCGAAGAGATCGCGCTCACCCACAAGCACGCGATTTCGATTGGCCACGAGATGAACTACGAACGGCTGCGCTACTCGCCGAGCTTCATCGACGGCGCCGAGGTCGGGTACGGGTACCTGCAATCAGCGGTGATCGCGACATCGCTCGCCTGCTACATCCGCGAGCTGGGCTATCCGGCGATGGCGCACTTTCACGTCTCCGAGCGCGTCATTCACGTCCCGATTGCCGTCAAGGCCGGCCTCGGGGAGCTTGCCCGGAACAACTGTCTGATCACGAAGCAATTCGGACCGCGCCTGCGCCTGGCGACCGTG
>Ga0315281_10010057_pt1 | contig 13076 bp, 12 predicted proteins | sample YL17G07_0_MG_FD_204540 | JGI IMG/M metagenome (GOLD analysis project Ga0315281, IMG submission 204540) | Sediment microbial communities from Yellowstone Lake, YNP, Wyoming, USA - YL17G07_0 | ecosystem: Environmental > Aquatic > Freshwater > Lake > Sediment | place: USA: Wyoming | collected... | reverse complement strand
GCCGGCGGCCCGTGGTGGGGGGGGGGGGGGGGGGGGTGGGTGGGGGGGGCTCGGACCCGCCCCCCCCGCCCCCCCCCCCCCCAATATCTCCTGAAAGGAGGAAACCATGAAGCGATGGGTGTTGGCGGTGATGCTTTCCGCAGGGATGGTTCTGGGCGGCGCCATGCTACTTTGGGGAGCCGATGGCAGCAGCAAGCTCCAGCAGGAGGAGAAGGCCGCGACGGCCCGGGCGGCCCAGGATTACCTGAAATATGGGTTGGCCCAGGCGGGGGAGGGTCGGGATGCCGAGGCGGCCAAGGCCTTTCGCCAGGCCATTGCCATCAGGCCTGATTGGGCGGAGGCCCATAGCCTGTTGGGAAGCTCCCTGGCCCGGCTGGGCGACAGCCGGGAGGCGGAAGCTGAGCTGCGCAAGGCCGTAACCCTGAAGCCGGATTACGCGGAAGGATGGTATTACCTGGGCATTTTCCTGAAAGGCGAACACAAGGACAAGGAAGCCGAAGAGGCCTTAGCCAAGGCGAGGCAGTATTCCCGGTAAACCACGGCAACCGGGCGTTGCCGGGCTTTTAAAGGGTCAGGAACACCACCAACCGGTTCTTCTGGTCGGCGGTGCGGTAATAGATCAGGCTATCCGTGGATTGGCGCACCAGGCCGAGATTATTGCCGCGCTTGGCGGGGGCAGGCGGAGCGCCGGAGGCGCCCGGACCTCTGTCGTTGGTGCTGGTGGGATCATAGGGCGGGGCGTCGTCTTCGAACATCAGGCGCACCCGGGGCCCCTTTTCCTCCAGGCTGATAGCGATGGAGCCGGGTTGGTCGGAGCGATAGGCCTGGATCAGGTGCAGGAAGATTTCACCCGCGGTCTTCTCCAGGCTGGCCCGCCGGGGGGCCGACAGTCCCCGTTCCCGGGCCCATTCCTGGACGAAGTCCCGGAGCAATTTCAGGTTTTCCGGGCGGTTGCTCAGCGTCAGACGGGATGCCAGACGCCGCTCCGCCGGGTCTCCGGTCAGGGAGATAAAGCCCATAGTCTCACCGTCAGGTCGGGGCCCACGGCGTGACGCGGCAAAATCAGCCGGGGGAAGAGGTTTGTTGGCGCCACGGCGCCTTTTATGAAGCTCATCGACGTCGATGCAACTTTGCTAAAGTCATTGCTGCCATCTTAGTTTAGCAGGCTGTGGGAAAATTGCTGAATTCTTCCCGTGGTCATCCTGAGCGCCGCGCAGAATCTAAATTCTTCCCTGAGCTTCGCTCCGTTCAGAATGACACCCACAATAATCCCTTTTGAGCCGAACTCGGTATTAGAGAAGAACTTTGCCGGCCCTGATCAACCCGGGTCAAAAACCGCAGGCCTTTGGGCTGGTCATTTTCCCCCTTCTTTGACCGGACCTCATACCGAGTTGCGGCCAATCTAATATTTTTCTCCCAATTTTTTAGTGGCGCAGGCGTCTCGCCTGTGCAGCGCAGGCTAAAGCCTGCGGCTACAAAAGCAACATTTGCATGCAACTCGGTATCAGTGCGTCGCCCCGTCCCGGGGGGCCTGGGGCGCCGCGGCGAACCGGTCCCGCTCACTGAAGATGCAGCCGCAGTATTGCTGTTTATACAGGCCCATCTTGCGGCTTTTTTCCCGGCCTTGGGTCCAACCCCGGCGAAAATCCTCGTAATAGAAAGGCACTCCCACTTCCTGGACCACCTGCTGGCCTATGGCTTTGATCAGGTCATGGTTCTGGAATTTACTGTACAGCAGGGTGGAGGTAAAGGCGTCGAACTTGCCTCCCCGGGCCACCCGGGCGGCCGCGCTGAGGCGCAGGTAATAGCAGAACCGGCACCGATCAGCTTCCCGGAAGGCCACCAGGCGGAGAAACCCTTCCAGGTCATAAGTCCTGTCCCAGATGACCGGCAATTTTGCCTTATCCGCGTAATCCTCGAGAGCTTTGATCCGGCGGGCGAATTCCTGGAAGGGCTGGATGTTGGGATTGTAGAAAAAACCGCGTACCTGGTGCAGCGTCCCCCGGAGCACTTCCACCGGGTAGACGGCGCAGGGAGCGCAGCAGATGTGGAGCAGGATCTTCATTAACCGGTGCGATACCCCATAACCCGTTTCACGGTCTGCCCCAGATCGCCGATATTGGCCACCATGGTCACTGCGGCGGCGCTCAGGGCTGCCATTTTATCCGCCGCCCGGCCGCTGCCCCCCGAGATGATGGCCCCGGCGTGGCCCATACGTTTGCCCGGCGGGGCGGTCTGACCGGCAATGAAACCGATCACCGGCTTGGTGAAGTGCCGGGAGATGTAAGCGGCCGCCTCTTCCTCGGCGGTGCCGCCGATTTCGCCGATGAGGACGACCCCGGCCGTCAAGGGGTCGTCGGCAAATAATTTCAGCATGTCGATGAAGCTGGTGCCGATGATGGGGTCGCCGCCGATCCCCACGCAGGTGCTCTGGCCGATGCCCAGGAGCGTCATCTGGTGGACCGCCTCATAGGTGAGGGTGCCGCTCCGGGAGACCAGCCCCATGGGGCCTTCCCGGTGGATGTGTCCCGGCATGATGCCCACCTTGGCCTGGCCCGGGGAGATGATGCCCGGGCAATTGGGCCCGATGAGGCGGCAGTCGCAGTCCTGAAGCACCCGCATGACCTTCACCATGTCCAGGGTGGGGATGCCTTCGGTAATGCAGACAATGACCTTGATGCCCGCGTCGGCGGCTTCCAGGATGGCGTCCGCGGCAAAGGCCGGGGGCACGAAGATCAGAGAGGTATTGGCCCCGGTCTCCCGGACGGCCCGGATCACCCGGTTGAACACCGGGATGGTGTCCACGGTTTGCCGGCCCTTGCCCGGGGTGACGCCGGCCACCACCTGGGTGCCATAGGCGGCGCACTGCATGGCGTGGAAGGAGCCTTCCTTGCCGGTGATGCCCTGCACCACCACCCGGGTGTCTTTATTTACTAAAACGCTCATTTCTTTCCTTTCATTTCTAAAGCCTCTTTCGGCTTGTCAGCAGCCCTTGATCTCCACGGCCGGGTTGAGGGCCTTGACCTTGGCGATGCCATCATAAAACCCGGACATCCGGTTGATCTGCCTCAGGGCGCCGCCCCGGTATCGGAGATCGAGAAAGCCCAGGCGCAAGGGCGCGGCTGTAACGGCAATGATCTCCCCAGGCCGGATCACCGTCTGTCTCATGGGGCTGACGAACTCCAGGGAATCATCATCCCGGACTTTAACGGCGTCCGGGATGCCCAGGTACACATCCCAGATCCAGGCCAGGAGCGCGCACCAGCAAAGAAAGAAAAACTTCATGGAAGCTGGAGCGCCGGCCCTGAGCGCGCCCTGGACCAGCACCGGGAGGCCGATCAGGGTCAAAAATGCCAGGAGGTATAAAAGAAGATGAGAATCGGCCCGCACAAATAGCGGACCCTGGCCATGCCCCCCCTTTAAAATGCATTTTACTCCAATCGCCGCCGGGTGAAAAGATAAAATCCCCGGCGCACCGGTATGGTCCGGCAAGATTTTTGCGAAACCGAATAAATTGAGGGGTCCAAGCAGCGCTTGAGCCATAATTTGGTGCCAAGCAGTTGCATATGAGCCTGCGGCGCACCCGTAAACCATGAAAAGTTCCGTAGGGCGGACGTCCTCGCCCGCCTCCCATAAGAAGTTCGGTAGGGCGGGCCTCCGTGCCGGCCACCGGCCTAGGTGCGCACTTTTCGGGGCAATTGTTCATGAACCCCGGGCACACCTTTAGAGCCTGAAAATATTGGTAGGGCGGGCGTCCTCGCCCGCGTTTTGATTGGGCATATGCCCGCCGTGCCCCTGCAGAAAACCACGTCAGTCGTAAGGGGACGGCGGGCCCATGCCGGGATAATGCCCGTCACAAACTTTTCAAGGCATAAACATGAAAACGGTTGGTCTGTCTGTAGGGGCGGGGTCCCCCCGCCCAGCTTCCGGGCGAGGAAACCTCGCCCCTACGGCTCATGGCAACATTGCAGATGCCCCCCTGGACTTTCAATGCAAAGCCTGGGGCAATGAAAATATGTTTTTGCAAGCGCCCGGGCCCGGTCATAAGGGGAAGGATCAAAATCGGTCTTGAGGAAGCAACTTGGGGGCGCCGGCGCAACCATCAACGCCGGCGCTCCCCAAGGATTTTCAGACTAACGCAGGGTTAGCGGCTGCCGCCCCCCCGGGGCCACAGGGGCAGGCCCTGGTCGTCCCGGAGTTTCAGCACTTGCGCCCCTTTTTTCACTTCCGCGGCGACAATAAAAGTCCCCCGGGGCCGGGTCACCCGGGAGCCGGTGACCTCCACCCGGTCGCCCTGGGCGATCTTGAAATTCTGCTGATCCAGGTACCAAGCGGGGCCCAGGTGCACGGGGACGGTTTCTTTGTCGGTCTTGAGCATGATTTCCATCATTCCGCCGCCGGGAGCGGCGGCTCGCCGGGGTTTGCGCAGCTTGACGCCGACTACTTCGCCGCCCAGGGTGGCCACGGTGGCGGGGTTATACATCCGGGCGGCGCCTCTCGGTCCGGCGGCGCCGGGACTGGGGGCCGGCGCCGGCGCCGGCGCGGCTGCCTGCCCCCAGGCTAACCCGGCCAGGGCCAACGTCAGAATGCCAATGATTAATGAGACTTGTAGTTTCTTCATAGGTGCTCCTTTCTTTTCCCAAAATCCCGGCTCCGTCCAGAGATGCCGGGTGGCTCCGTAAATGTTGAAAATGCGGCGCCGTCGCCCTCAGCGGCGCCGGAACCCGCCAGCAAAATGGTGCGCGAGTAGCGCACCCTACATGTTTGATTCGGGAACCGGGGATTTGGTTAACAAGATAAGGACGGGCTGGGCATCCGGCAAGAACTTGGGGCTGGCGGTTGGAGATGCCAAAAGAGGTGAAGAGTGTTTGGGGGAGGGGCCAGGGGTTTGCACAGGCGAGACGGCTGTGCCACTGGGCCCTGCCCTCCCCCCAAGCCCTCCTCCAAACCCGCGGCAGGGGCCGGCGAGGCGGGGCCGAAGGCCCCGATTTGCCGGCCACTTCTCTTTACCTTTGGGGGTTGGGGGAGGGAGTTTGAGGGAGGGGGCAGGGGTCTGCGACCCCTGGCCCCCTCCCTCAAGAAATCCTTCCTACTGCACCAGGGCCGCCACTTTTTGGGCGGCGTCCTGCATATCGGTGGCCACGGTGAAGGTGAGGCCGGATTCGGCCAGGATTTTGCGGCCTTCGGCCACGTTGGTCCCTTCCAGGCGGATGATGATGGGCACCTTCACGTGGACCTCCCGGACGGCCTGGACCACGCCTTCGGCCAGGCGGTCGCAGCGCAGGATGCCCCCGAAGATATTGATGAGCACTCCCTTGACGTTGGGGTCGCCCAGGATGATGCGAAAGCCGTTGGCCACCATCTCGGGGCTGGCCCCGCCCCCCACGTCCAGGAAGTTGGCAGGCTCGGCCCCGGCGGCCTTGATCAGGTCCATGGTGGCCATGGCCAGGCCCGCGCCGTTGACCATAGCCCCCACGTTGCCGGCGAGGCGGATGTAATTGAGGCGGTGTTTTTTGGCTTCGTATTCCAGGGGGTCCATTTCCGCCGGGTCTTCCAGGGCGGCCAGGTCACTGTGGCGGAAAAGGGCATTGTCATCCAGGTTGATTTTGGCGTCCAGGGCCAGCATCGCCCCCTGGCGGGTGATGGCCAGGGGGTTGATCTCCGCCAGGGAGCAGTCCAGGGTGACGAAGGCCCGGTAGAGATTCTGGATAAAGGCGACGGCGGGACGATTGAGCTCCGGGGGCAGGCCCACGCCGTAGATCAGGTTGCGGGTGTGATAGGGCATCATTCCGGCGGCCGGGTCCACCGCCTCTTTGATGATCAACTCCGGGGTCCGGGCCGCCACCTCCTCGATTTCCATGCCGCCGGCGGCGCTCATCATGATGACCGGGCGGGCGAGGGCGCGGTCGAGGACGATGCCCAGGTAAAGCTCGCTGGCCAGTTCCTGGGCCTGTTCCACCAGGACGCGGCTCACCAGGCGGCCTTCGGGGCCGGTCTGGGGGGTGACCAGGATCATCCCCAGGATTTGGCCGGCCACCTCCTCCACTTCTTCCGGGGTGGCGGCGGTCTTGATGCCGCCGCCTTTGCCCCGGCCGCCGGCGTGGATCTGGGCCTTGACGACGTAAGGGCCCAGTCCCTCATCGGCCAGGTTCTCGGCCACCTGCCGGGCCTGGGCCGGGGTTTCGGCCACGGCCCCGGCGGGCACCGGCACCTGGAATTTTTTGAGCAGTTCCTTGGCCTGGTATTCGTGGATTTTCATGGGAGATCCTTGATTTTTATTATTGATCGGCAGTGGGAAACTTAAGGTTTTAAGTTAAACGAAGTTGGGAGGTCAGTCAAAAAGATTTTTCAAGCCGGTACTGTGGGCACGGCCGGAGGGCCTCGGGCGGACACGCGGGTCCGCCCCTACGTTTAGGGTGACGGCGCTTTTAAAAATGTGGACCAGGCGGCAGTAGTGTCCGCCATCACAGGCTGGAAAGCCTGTGCCACCAGGCGCCTGTGCCACATTTTATGTCCATCAAAGCGGCAATTCCAGGTTATAAACCTGGCCCGTATCTTTATCCCGCAACTGCAACCTCAAGGTCTGGGGTTGCCCGGCCTCCCGGGGAAAGAGGATGATGCCGTAAGCAATCTGGCCGGGTTTGATGGGCGTGTTCTGGAGGTTTCGGCGTTCCAGGTCCTCGGTGATGGCCCGGGGCACCTGGGTGTTGCTGACTCCCGCGCCGGTCCCGAAGAGCGCCCCGGCCCCGCCGCCCATGGCCGCCCCCCGCATGGCGTATTCCCCGGCGCCATGGCCGGCCACCACGCCGATGGCCGCCCCCAAGAGCGCCCCGGTGGCGCCTCCGAGAAGACCTCCTTGGGCAAAGCCTTTCACTCCTTCCCGGACCTTGGCGTAGCTGCTCACCCGCCCATAAGCCTCGGTGTCGCTCAGGACCGGGGAGAGTTCCTGCTTAGCGTTGACCAGGAAAGTCTGGGTGGGGACGATCACCAGGGTTTGGGAGCCCCGGTTGTCGAAGCTCACCTGCACCGGGAGGAGCCCGGCCCGGATGATGTTGAAGCCGAAGGCTTCGGTGGCCTCCGCTTCTTTATCCCAGGCCCGGGCCGCCACGAAGGCGCCATCCACCCGTTGCACGTTGGCGTAAGCTTCCGGCAGCTTGAAAGGGGCGACCTTGGGTTCGTAGGTGGAGCAACCCTGGAGCAACAGACCCAGGGTCAGGCAGATGATAAGAGCGATTCTGAGCACGGCAGAGCCTCCTTTGCATCCGAGGCGTTGGAGAAATTTTTATCCGGCGATGCGGGACGTCAGGAATTTATAACATTTAGACGGGGAATGGGGGAAGAATGTTATTGGCGGCGAAGGGGCTTGATATTCTTGCGCCTTTGCGTCTTTGCGTGAGATATATTCCATGGCAGGACGCCATCAAGCCTTCAACGGTTCCTGCACCCGGCTGATTTCCCGGCAGCGTCCCTGGGAGTCCAGTTTCAGCACCACCCCCTGGAGCTGGACGTTCTGGGTGGCCACTTTAAAGGGCTGGGGCCGCTGGCTCAGGAAGCGTTCCAGGATGATTTCCCGCTTCATGCCGATGACCGAGTCCACCGGGCCGGTCATGCCCGCATCGCTGATGTAGCCCGTACCCCCGGGGAGCACCCGCTCATCTGCGGTCTGGACGTGGGTATGGGTGCCCACCACGGCGCTGACCCGGCCATCCAGATACCAGCCCAGGGCCAGCTTTTCGCTGGTGGCCTCGGCGTGCATATCCACCAGGATGATTTTAACTTCCTGAGCGAGGGAGGCCAGCACCTGGTCCACGGTGCGGAAGGGACACTCTAAGGGATTCATGAAGACCCGGCCTTCCAGGTTGATCACGGCCGCAGCTTCTCCGGCGGCGGTCTCCACGATGGTGAAGCCCCGGCCGGGGTTCTGCGCCGGATAATTGGCCGGCCGGAGCAGCCGATCGGTCTCCTCCAGGTAGGGGAGGATCTCCTTATGTTTCCAGATGTGGTTGCCGGAGGTGAGGATGTCGATGCCCTGGGAAAAGAGCAGGTCCGCGGTCATGGGGGTGATGCCCAGGCCACCGGAGGCGTTTTCCCCGTTGGCCACCACCAGGTCGATGAAATAGCGGTCCACCAGGCGGGGTAAGAGTTCCTCCACCGCCCGCCGGCCCGGGGCCCCCACGATGTCGCCGATAAACAGGACATTCATGGGCGGCGCTCAACGGGCATATTCCACCGACCGGGTCTCCCGAATGACGGTGACCTTGACCTGGCCCGGATAGGTGAGTTCCTGCTCGATCTTCTTGGCCACGTCCCGGCAAAGGAGGACGGCTTCTTCGTCGCTCACCTTGTCGCTTTCCACGATCAGGCGGATTTCCCGGCCCGCCTGGATGGCGTAGGATTTGCCGATGCCGTTGAAGGACCGGGCGATCTTTTCCAGATCCTCCAGGCGCTTCACATAGGTCTCCAGCATCTCCCGCCGGGCCCCGGGGCGGGCGCCGGAAAGAGTGTCGGCGGCCTGGACCAGGACGGCCATGATGTTCTCCGGGGGCACATCCTCGTGGTGGGCGGCGATGGCGTGGACCACCTTGGGAGACTCGCCGTAGCGTTTGGCCAGGTCGGCGCCGATGAGGGCGTGCACCCCCTCGGCTTCGTGGTCTACGGCCTTGCCGATATCGTGCAGGAGCCCGGCCCGTTTGGCGTGCTTGACGTTGACCCCCAGTTCTGCGGCCATGATGCCGCAAAGGTAACAGACTTCCACGGAATGTTGCAGGACGTTTTGGGCGTAACTGGTCCGGAACTTGAGCTTGCCCAACAGCTTGATGATCTCCGGGTGCAGGCCGTGCACCCCGGCGTCGAAAGCCGCCTCTTCCCCCGCTTCCCGAATATTGGCCTCCAGCTCCTGGGTGGCCTTCTCCACGATCTCTTCGATGCGGCCGGGATGGATGCGGCCATCGGAGATGAGGCGTTCGATGCTGCGGCGGGCCACCTCCCGGCGGATGGGATTGAAGGCGGACAGGATCACCGCCTCCGGGGTATCGTCGATGATGATATCCACCCCGGTGGCCGCTTCCAGGGCCCGGATGTTGCGGCCCTCCCGGCCGATGATCCGGCCCTTCATCTCTTCATTGGGCAGGGCCACCACCGAGACGGTCTGCTCGGCCACATAATCGCTGGCGTAACGCTTGATGGCCAGGGCGGTGATCTCCTTGGCCTTGCGATCCGCCATCTCCCTGGCCTCGGTGTCGATGCGCTTCGCCATCCGGGCGGCGTCGGCCCGGACTTCCCGCTCCATGGTCTGGAGCAGGAGTTCCTTGGCTTCGGTGGCGCTCATGCCGGCCAACTGTTCCAGGCGGGCGCTCTGCTCGGCCAGCAGCTTCTCCAGCCGCTCGTTCTTTTCATGCAAATCTTTTTCCAGCTGCAGGGAGAGTTTCTGTTTCTTGTTCAGGTCCGTTTCCCGCTCGTCCAGCAGACTGCCTTTTGTCTCCAGATGCTCTTCTCTCTGGAGCAGGCGTCGCTCCATCTGGTTGACCTCCTGGCGGCGGTCGTGGGTCTCCTTCTCGAAGTCCATCTTCATCTGCAGGAGCTGGTCCTTGGCCTGCAGCTTGGCCTCTTTTTTAATGCCTTCGGCTTCCTTGCGGGCCTCGTCCAGGATCTTTTTCCCCAGGGCTTCCAAGGACCTCTGGCGGCTGTCCATCATGTACTTGCGATAATAGAACCCCCCCGTGAAGCCTATCCCTACCAGCAGGGAGGCGCCGAGACCTTCTACAAAGATAGTAGACCATAGCTGCATGATGATACCCTTATATGCGCACCGTCCTGATGTCGGCTCAAGCGCCGGTCATATACCCGGGGCTTAGGTACCGCATCTTCGGACGGATTTGTGGCGTAAGGGGAGGCTTGGGAGTAACGACCAGGGGATCAAGAGGGGAAAAGAGGTTTGGAAACGCCGGTCTCCCAGACCGGCCGACCGTTGCCAAATATTCACAAAAGGTTTGGGCCAGTATTAATGAAGTTTCGGACTCACCTCCTCCACCCGGGAATCAGATGGTCCCCGGAAGACGTCTTCCTGGCAGCCTTCGCCGGTCAATATGACTGATCGGTGCGGCTTGGGAGTGCCGCCCGGAATTACAGGGTTTCCCTCTATCCCTTGCCCAGGCCTCGCCTTCGCAGACCAGGCAGTTCGCCGGAAGCCCGTTCCCATCCCCCCAACCGCGGGCTCCTCAAGGCCCGGGGGGAATGAATGATCCGCGGCTCTCCAGCATCTCTATCAGGTGTCTGGATCGCTCTTCGATCTCAGACTGGAGTTTTTGGTAATCCTCCTTGATCTCCATAAAGTCACCGGCCAGGTTCAGGGCGGCCAGGATGGCCAGGTCAGCCAAAGGGCTGGCGGGAAAGGCCTGCTGCAATTGCCGCAGCTGCTCATTCACCACCTGGGCGATGGCCTGGAGGTGTTCCGGGGGCATGCTGCTCTTGAGGGCTAAGGGTCTCCCCAGTATTTCCACCACCATCGTTTCCGGCTCCCGGTCCAATCCTAGGTCGATTCCCCTATATCTAAGATTTTCAGCCGGTTCAAGATCTTATCAATCCGCTGCCGTACCACTTCCCGTTCCCGGGAACTATTCTCTAGGGAGGCCTGGGCCTCCTGGAGGGCCTGGTCTTTTTCTTCCAGGGACCTCTGCAGCGCGGCGTTGGCTTCCTTAAGTTTCTCAAATTGGCTAAGGACCATCTCCAATTTCTGCTCCAGCACGTTGAAGAGATCCGTCACCACCGGCCACCCCCAAGATTTATTATTTTGATTGTGCTATTGGGTGGGGGAAATGTCAAGCATTTTTCCCGGCTTGGCCGGGGCCAGGGCCTGAGACAACCGGGGGGAGAGCCAGGTGTAACGCCGCACCGGCCGGTCGTTGGCGATGGCCATGCCCAGGGCCCGCTTGCTTCCCAGGATCACCACCAGGCGGCGGCCCCGGGTGAGCGCGGTATAGAGCAGATTCCGCTGCAACAGCAGATAATGCTGGGTGCTGAGCACCAGGATCACCGCGGGAAATTCGCTCCCCTGGGCCTTATGCACCGTCACTGCATAGGCCAGGGTGATTTCTTCTTTTTCCGCCGGCTCATAAACCACCAGGCGGCCGTCAAAATCCACTTTGAGCTGTTTGGTTTCCGGCAAATAGCCCCAAACCTGGCCGATGTCGCCGTTGAAGACCTCTTTGTAATAATTGTTCCGCAACTGCATCACTTTGTCCCGGCGTTTCAATTGCCGGTCCCCCCAGGACCAGGAGGGGCTGGCGGCATTGAGGCTCCGCTGCAACTCCAGGTTGAGGGCCTGGACTCCCAGGGGTCCCCGGTGCATGGGGGTGATCACCTGGATATCCCTCAGGGGATCGAAGCCGAAGCGGCGGGGCAGGTAATCGCCGACCAGCTCCAGGAGGCGCCGGTGCATGGCCGCCGGGTCTTCCATCTCCAGGAAGACAAAATCCCGGGCGCCGAATTTGCCGGGCAAGATGGGAAACTCCCCCTGGTTGATACGGTGGGCGTTGACGACAATGAGGCTCTCCCGGGCCTGCCGGTAGATCTGGGTGAGGCGGGCCACCGGCAGGACTCCGGAGTCGATCAGGTCCTTGAGGATGTTCCCCGGGCCCACCGCGGGGAGCTGGTAGGCGTCCCCCACCAGGATCAGGCGGGCGTCCGGCGGCACGGCCTTGAGCAGGTGGTACATGAGAAAGATATCCACCATGGACACTTCGTCCACCACCACCACGTCGCACCGCAAGGGGTCGGCGGCATTGTGCCTGAAACCGCCGGTCTGGGGGGAGAACTCCAGGGCCCGGTGGATGGTGGTGGCCGTCGCCCCCGTGGCCGCCCCCAGGCGCTTGGCGGCCCGGCCGGTGGGAGCCATCAGGAGGACCTTGGCCCCCAGGCCCTGGTACAGGTCCAGGATGAGGCTGACAATGGTGGTCTTGCCGGTGCCGGGGCCGCCGGTGATAATGATCACTTTCTCCCGGAGGGCCCCGGCCACCGCCTGGGCCTGCTCCCGGGAGAGTTCCAGGTTCCGGGCCCGCTGCCCCCGTTTGAGTAGCTCATCCAGGTGGATGGGGGCCGGCGTTCCCGGGATGGTCTTGAGGCGTCCCAGGGCCTGGGCCACGCCGGTTTCGGCCACCCAGGCGGGCCGCCGGTAAACCGCCCGGCCCGGGGGGAGATCGTTGATCACCACCAGGCTGCGGCGCTCCAGGTGGTGCAAGGCCGGGCCCAGGGCCTCAGGCGGCACCTGGAGCAACTCGGAGGTCTTCTGGATCAGGAGATTCTCCGGCGCATAAACGTGGCCCTCCCCGGCCATGGTGTCCAGAATGTGGAGGAGGCCCGCAGCCAGGCGGGCCGGCGCCTGGGGGTCGAGATTGAGGCGGGCCGCCAGGCGGTCGGCGCTCAAGAAGCCGATACCCTGAATGTCCAGGGCCAGTTGGTACGGGTTGTTGGTCACCACTTCCAGGGCCTGGGCGCCGTATTGCTTGTAAATCTTAGTGGCGTGGGCCATCCCCACACCCAAACCCTGGAGGGCCACCAACACCTCACGGCTCTCCCGCTGGCCCTGCCAGGCCTGGCGAATCTGGGCGATGCGCTTGGGGCCGAACCCCGACACCTCCCGCAACCGCTCAGGGGTGTGATCGATGACTTCCAGGGTCTTGGGGCCGAACTGGGCCACCAGGCGGCCGGCCATTTCCGGGCCGATGCCCTTGATCATCCCGGAGGCCAGATATTTCTTGATGCCCGCCACCGTGGCCGGCAGCACCGCATACCACCAGACCACCCGGAACTGCTCGCCGTAGCGGGGATGCACCTCGTAGCGCCCCTTGAGACTGACCTGCTCGCCTTCCTGGACCCCCGCCATGGCCCCCACCGCGGTGGCGGCATGACGCCGGCCCTTCACCTGCAGACGCACCACCGCATAGTGGGTCTCGGCGTTGGCAAAGGTAACCCGCTCCACCACCCCTTCCAGGGTTTCCAGGGACTGCTCGGCAACTTCGGGGGGAATCGGCGGCTGTGACAAGGTTTGCCTAAGATTCGGTGATGGGATATTGGGGGAG
>Ga0315281_10010056_pt1 | contig 13076 bp, 11 predicted proteins | sample YL17G07_0_MG_FD_204540 | JGI IMG/M metagenome (GOLD analysis project Ga0315281, IMG submission 204540) | Sediment microbial communities from Yellowstone Lake, YNP, Wyoming, USA - YL17G07_0 | ecosystem: Environmental > Aquatic > Freshwater > Lake > Sediment | place: USA: Wyoming | collected... | reverse complement strand
CGATCTTTTCGGCAACCTGCTCGAATCCCTTTTTCTCGTCTTCCTCTACCCTGTAGTTACTCCGCTCCTTCTCTACGCGAGCGACATACTGGCCATCGGGAGCCTTGGGACCTGCCTTTTTGCCCGCCAGCCGAGCTACCGCTTCTTCAGGGCTTAGTCTGTTGATTTCTGCTACCGCCTCAGTCTTTTTCCCCTTGCTGCTAAAGAGTGCGTAAACTTTTTCCGGCCCATCCCGGTAGGCCGCGATCATCACCAGTTCCCGGCTTTTTTCGTTTGTAACGCCATCGAAATAGCTGTCCTGCAGCACTGAAAGATAGGCTACGCCAATCTCCAAATTGGTTTTAGGGTCAAGGAGATCATCCGCCGAGGGGACTTGATCTTTTCCTTTCGCCCGCTTCCATCCTTCACGTCCGCTCCGCCTGGGAACCACCTGCATGACTCCCCAAGGGTTGTTTTCATATAGCTCGGGATTGCGAATGTCAAGCACGCCCTTTCTGGTGCCGGCGCCGACATTGAAATTGGATTCTGCCTTGATAATGGCCATGACGAGGTCGTATGAAACTTTGTACTTTTCGGTCATGTCACGAACGGGCTCGGAAAACTGAACCTCATTATTCTCTTGTCGATCTTCATTCAGCGGAATGGTGACGCTGTAAACCACCTCACCAGAGCTTCCTCCGTGTCCTCTGGGTTTCGCGTCTTCCAGGCGGATACTTTGCAGAGGGACGTTCTCAGTCAGCGTGGGTGCGCTGGAAAAAGGATTAACTTCTTTTGATAGCTGATTGATCAGCGCCTTTGTTTCCCTGATGCTATTGGCTTTACTTTTTTCGTCAGCCACGAACTCGATGGTGATAACGCCCTTGTCATTATCTAGGGCGACCTTGGACTTATTGTCTTTGGAGTAATTGACCCACTTTTTGTCAGACGTGAGGTCGAGGGAGCCAAAATTTTTCTTGATATCGGCGAGATATTCCTTCCACTCACGCTCCATCTTTTCCGTATAGGCACGGAAATCAGCTTTTTCCTTCTGCTGGTATGTCTTGAATTGCCCCTTGAATGCCTCGAAATCCTCGCGGTCGCCTGCATGGCATAGGGCAGGGAGGATAAGTGAAAGGATTAAAACTTTCTTTAGCATAAATTTTTCTCCTTGCAGGTAAAAGGAAATGCCGAACAGAACTCTATGTTCACAGATGCTGGATCAATTTACATCAGCCTGAGTGCACCGAACCAAAGGGGACACGATATCCATCCAGGAAACGGATAGTTGTGTATGACCATCCCTTGGCTGATGGTACTCAACCTCGGTTGCTGCTGCAGAAAGAGCGCGCGAATTATACTGCGACGGGCACAGGCTTTTTCTTGGGCTTTTTTGCTTCCTTATTTTTCCGCTGCTGACCTTTTGCCATGATTGTCTCCTTGGGGTTGAGATACGTAATAGTAATACGAATTTGCAGCCAGCGCTGGCAGATTTGCCGGGGAAGATGCAAGCTTAGCTGGGTAGCAGATAAGCTGATGGCGAGCAGCGGCTTGAACGAGCCGTGCTTCGAGGTAGTACGGCAAAGCGTGTGAGAGCATTTCTAAAGTGCGTATATTCAGGCATCGGAGGTAGATTGTCTTTTCCTGGTACAGGAAAGCAAAATATTTAGATACCACCGAGTATTAAAACGGACCAATCTGGATTGCAATCACGAATCAACTGTCGAATAATTCTTTCAGCTAAACGTGAGTAATCTTGAAATTTCTCCCGCACAGCGTTAATTTCCTTTGGATCGTTGCCACAAAGTGCACCGCCATGTGCGACTTGGCTTCTATAGTTGTATATATCTTTTAGTTGGCGATATATTAACTTTCGTTCTGCATGATCCTTGGCTATAAGCCAACTACCTCTAAGACGAAAAGACAAGGAAAGTTGATTGTTATTTTTATTGTCATCAAGTAGAGCCATTTCTAAGGCGATTCCAAGGTCTAGGATTTTGTCTTCTATCTGCTCTCTTCGTTTTGCTTGTGATAACCGTGATAAGGCTCTGCTCATTTTAATGATCTTGTCATCAGGCAAGGCGCGAAATGAGGCCAGAAGATCATTGATCTCACTAGCACTACTTGCAGTAAGTTTGGTGGATCTAAATCCATAAATATCATGTAAGGGAGCTCCACCTCCTGTGCCTCCAAATATTCCTATTGGCATTTCAGGCAACGAGTAAGAGGTTGAGAAGTATGGTATGCACGAAACGCCATCTATCGCATTTAATATTAAAGACACTTCTTGCAGTAGTTGTTTGGATTTCCAAAACTTATCAATTCTATTTTGGGTATTTGGAGGGGTGCCATCCCTTATAGATTTCGTTATATTGTTTATACATGTGATTGCTACTCTGGGCTTAGGTGTCTGGTGAATTGAGCCGAAGTCATGTTTCAAATATTGCTCTTTGTCACGAGAATCTGGCATCCCCTCAATAGGAATAATTCTAACTCCACTTCCCAACTCGATAGTGCCATCTAACTCGATTCCAAGGATCCATAATGTGTTAATAACTGGAACAGTTTCAGAGTTTAGGAAAGTGTTTAAATTAGATTCGGCTACCTCATATCCGAATTCATTGGCTGCCCATAGAAACCACATGGCTAAAGTTCTGATTTCAAATCGAGAGGCGCTGCTTCCTTTTGAAATCATGCTACCTTCTAGAGATCTCACTCTAGGATCCTCCTCAAGCGCTTTTAACACAGAGGATCCAGGTGTTCCGATCTCAATTAGTCTAGAGTACTGCAAATATAGTTGAGTTTGAATGTCATGGACAAAGGATACATTTTCCATCTTAGGCTTTGGGATATTTAGATGTCCAAGATTCATAATATATTGTCCAGCGTACTAATATCGAAACAGATAAAGTTGCACTACCAGTGGTTGTGGTGTTGCCTAACTTTTGTGTTTTGTTTGGGATAAAAAAGCAAACCTGCAGTGGGTAACCGCATATTCCAATTTCAATCAAGGTATTCGGCCAGTCACAGGCTTATCCTTGAGATGGGTGTATGTATAGTAATACGAATTTAAAGCCAGCGTTGGCAGATTTGCCGGGGTGATGCCCGTTCAATTGCGCAGCAAATAATCTGTCGCTATTCCGATAAACACGGCTGCCCCAAGCCAGTTGTTGTGCAGAAATGCCTTGAAGCAGTTTTCACGCTGGCGATGCCGGATAAGTATGTAGTGATAGACGGCTATGCCTGCCGCTCCGAGTAACCCCGCGTAATAAGCAAGGCCGAAGTGAACGGTAAAACCAGCATAGGCAAGGATAGCAAGTGCTGCGAAATAGCAGCTAATGACAGCAAGTACATCATATTTCCCAAAAAACAAGGCCGAAGAATGAATGCCGAGATGAATATCGTCGTCTCTGTCTACCATGGCGTATTCAGTGTCATAGGCGATGCACCAGAAAATATTGGCAAGCAGTAGCCACCAGGCAATTGATGGAACGCTGCCCTGTATCGCTGCAAAAGCCATGGGGATGCCGAAGCCGAATGCGATGCCAAGGTACGCTTGCGGAATGGCGAGGAAACGCTTGGTGTACGGGTAGCTTCCGGCGAGGAGTAAGGCGGGAACGGATAGCAACAGGGTGAGAGTGTTGAGTGGGAGGATCAGCAGGAAGGCGGCGAGGGCAAGTGCAGCGGCCAGCCATAGCGCTTCGCGCGGTGGAATCTGGCCGCTGGTTATGGGGCGATGCGCAGTACGCTTCACATGTTTGTCAATGTTGCGGTCGGCGTAGTCGTTGATGACGCACCCAGCCGAGCGCATCAACACGGTGCCGATGATAAAAATGAAAAAGATAATATATGGCGGGCGACCATTACTGGCCACCCAGAGTGCCCACAGGGTGGGCCACAGTAGCAGCAGTATGCCAATGGGCCGGTCAAGACGCATCAGGCGGATGTAGAGTGGCATGCGTTGAGTAAATTTCATTTGAATATGTGTGAACAATAAAGTGTTCTGGTCTAAATGCTATCGGAAAAGCAGATATATTGATATTGTCCTGCAGATGGAACTTCTTGCAATCACTTGTTTAATTCGAGCAGCTGCGCCTGTACACGGCAAGCATTAAGATTTTGTTGATCAATCACCTTCGGGTACAAACGCCAGTGATGTTCAATGCTTCTGGAATGGTTGCTTAATTGAGACTCGAGTTCGGTGCGATCAATATCATTCAGATGTTGCAAAGTGAGTAATGACGACGCGATCCACTGAAGGTAGTTAGCAGCTCTATTGCGTTCGTTAACGTCCTCCCAGCGCTCATTCAAAAGGAATTTTGGAAAGGTGTCGACTGAAAGACGGTTGCCTATGTCATCAGAGTAGAAATTACATTCAATTTCTCGCGTATACCAGCGCTTGTTGAGATTAAAGCCTGCGCGGTGCTTTACTTGCTCTTCGAGCTCCATACTTTGCGGGAAGCGCCACTGACTTGCCAAATCATTTGTACCCAGGCTGCCACACCAGAATCGTGGTTCGGGTCGTGGCAAAGGATCGTAAGGCCTGATGCTGGCAAGAAGTGCAAGTGGTTGCTGATGCTCTGTATCCAGCAACCAGAGTTCCTTGGTGTCCTGCAAACCAAATGGCAAGTCATGCAATTTTTCCTGTATACAACCTATCAGACGAGAACACTGCTGCTGTAGAGATATGTCATCACGTCTTATTGAGGATGGCCAAAGAACCAGGCCTGATTCGCTAGACCACAGGCCATAACGGCAATATCCGCTATTAGATGTTGACTGATTGAGGCTACCCCAAGCCACAGGCATAGATGCCAGTAGTTGTATCTCCCACGTCAAGCCATTAGTGGAGAGTGCTCTTCCGTACGCGGTATCGATAATTTGCAAAACACCCAGAAATGGATTGACCCGGCGAACAGCATAACAATCAACTGCAGCTGTCGACATCATTCAAACTGCGCCAACTTTTCTCGCAATTTAAGAATCACTGGTTCAGCCAAATCCTGCATTTCAGGAGGAATGATTTCAAAAAGATATTCCACTTCATCCAGAACGGTCTCGATTTGTTTGCGTTCTGTCAGAGTGTCGAGTGTGACAGCAACTTGCTCCAGATAGGCGTAGGGATTAATTCCGCTCATGATTTTTGCTCCAGACTAGAAATCGTGTGGAGCAATATATCAGAATAAATTCCACTTCAAAACAAGTTCAGGCAAAGTAAGTTTTGCTAACGGTCTTGAGTGTTTAAACAAGCTAATGTTGTTGACGCTACAATTTTAAAATGTTTGGCAAAAAAACTTCTGTCACTAATAATGGTGCGCCTTGCAGGGTAAATACCGAACGTCTTGCCCAGAGACGGTGAGGTAAATTATCCATTGTTCGGGCAGCATGGCGATATAGCGGGTGGTCTGCCCTCAGTGCGCGAAAATGCAGGGGTGCCCGTTTTACCAGCGGGTGAGAAAACAGCAGGGCACCCAGCGGTTTGCTGCCCAGATGTTGCAGGGTGTGCCACGCACCGTGCAAATGGTGCGCCGCAACGACACTGTGTGCAAACACTACGGGTTGATTGTCTGCGTACAGAAATACCTCGCGTGTGTAAATTTTCTGCTGGCGTGGAATATTCAAGATGGCAATTTCATCCTGGCTGGACATGGCGAGGCCGTCAAAGATATTTCGCACATGGAATTTTTCGCAGCGCTGCTGTATGCGTCTGGTGAGCGAGCCATGGTCGTGCAGCCACGGCGCATAGCCTGTTTCAATAGCTGGAATAAAACTGAGCCAGTTGTCCTTATGCATGCAGGTAGTCCGGTTTGTTTGCCATCCAGCGCTGCAGGTGTGCGCGTGCTGCTTCGGGGTGGTCGCGCAGCATTTCATCGGCCATGTTGCGTGAGGCTTCAATGAGCTTTGCATCTTCATTTACATCGGCAAAGCGCAGCATCGGCACACCGCTCTGGCGCGCGCCGAGCAGCTCGCCGGGCCCGCGCAATTGCATGTCCTGTTGCGCGATTTCGAAGCCATCGGTATTTTCAAAAATAATTTTTAGGCGGGCTCGAGCCAGTTCTGACAAGGGTGTCTGGAACAATAAGACGCACAGGCTATGTGCCGCACCGCGACCGACACGCCCGCGCAACTGGTGTAGTTGCGAGAGCCCCATGCGCTCGGCGTGGTCGATCACCATCATGCTGGCGTTGGGCACATCCACGCCTACTTCGATGACGGTGGTGGCGACGAGGAGCTGTATTTCATTTGCCTTGAAGGCGGCCATTACATTTGCTTTTTCATTGTTGTTTAGTTTGCCATGCACCAGGCCGACATTAAGTTCGGGGAAGATTTCCTTCAGTGTGGCACAGGTTTCAAGCGCTGTCTGCAATTGCAGGGTTTCCGATTCATCAATCAACGGACACACCCAGTAGGCTTGCCGTCCTTCAAGACAGGCATTGCGCACCCGCTCAAATACTTCGTCGCGCCTTGCGTCGCTCACCAGCTTGGTGACAACAGGTGTGCGGCCCGGTGGCAGTTCGTCTATCACGGACACATCCAGATCGGCGAAATAGCTCATTGCCAGCGTGCGCGGGATGGGCGTGGCGCTCATCATTAACTGGTGCGGTTCGGCCCCCTTACCACGCATCGCCAGCCGCTGCTGCACGCCGAATTTATGCTGCTCATCGACGATCACCAGCCCCAGCTTGTGGAACTCAACCTGGCTTTGAAACAGCGCATGGGTACCGATGGCGAGCAGGGTGTCGCCGGATGAGATGCGCTCAGTCGCGGCAAGTTTGTCTTTTTTCTTCAGGCTGCCGGAGAGCCATACCGGTCTGATGCCCAGGGGCTCCAGCCAGTCGCGAAGTTTTAAAAAATGTTGCTCGGCGAGGATTTCGGTGGGCGCCATAAACGCAACTTGGTAGCCGTTTTCAATCGCCTGGAGCGCCGCCAGCGCTGCTACCACGGTTTTGCCGCAACCCACATCACCCTGCAACAAGCGCTGCATGGGATGCGGCTGGGACAAGTCATGGCTGATTTCGCGCCACACTTTTTGCTGGGCCTGCGTCAGCGCAAAGGGCAAGGCCTTGAGCAATGCGTTCGTGTAATGGCCCTTGCTGGAAAATTTCGGTGCGGTCAATTTTCGCCGCTTGCGGTAATGCAAACGCATGGAAAGCTGCTGGGCCAACAGCTCGTCAAATTTGATACGGGTCCAGGCCGGGTGCGCTCGCTCCAGCAAAGCGGCAGCGTCAATATCGGGAGGCGGATTGTGCAGGAGCTTAACGCTGTCGGCGAAGCCTGGTAAATGCAGCTTGGCGATAAGTTCGGCAGGTAGCGTGTCGGGCAATTCCAGATCATTCAGTGCGCTGCGTATGTGCTTGCTGATGGTGGCCTGCGGCAGGCCAGCGGTGGTGGGGTAGACCGGCGTGAGCGCCTGTTTGAGCGGGGTATTCTCTCCGGCTGAACGGCACTTGGGATGTACCATTTCCAGGCCGAAGTAACCTTCTCTTGCCTCGCCCAAGGCGCGGATGTGTTTACCGATGGCGAGCTGTTTTTGCTGGCTGGGATAAAAATTGAGGAAGCGCAGAAACAGGATGCCGCTGTCATCCTTTAGCTGGCAAATCAGGCTGCGGCGAGGCCGGAACACGACTTCGGCGTGGATGACCTCGCCTTCCACCTGGCTGTCCACACCCGGCAGCAAGTCGTCTATGCGCACCAGTTGTGTTTCGTCTTCATAGCGCAAGGGCAGGTGCAGTACCAGATCAAATCGGTTGTGGATGCCGAGTTTGGCCAGCTTGCTGAGGGTGGCCTTCTGGATAGTGGCGGGCAGATCAAGGGATGATGAGAGCTTGTTCATGCGAGGAAACTCATCATGACTATAAACCCCCTCCAGCTCCCCCTTCACAGGGGGAGGGCTGGTGTTGCTCCTCCACTGTGATGTACCCCCCTGTCAAGGGGGGGATGGGGGGGTTAGTGAGGCTGGGAGGAGTTTGGTATTTCAATGCGAAAACTAGTTTTGCAGGAACATGACGCCATCGGCTTCTACCAGCGCATTGCGCGGCAGCGAGGCAACGCCCACTGCAGCGCGAGCCGGGAAGGGCTGGTGAAAATAGGTGGCCATGATTTCATTTACCTTGGCAAAGTGAACCAGGTCGGTGAGATAAATATTAATTTTCACCACATCATCCATGCTGCCACCTGCAGCATAGGCTACGGCGCGCAGGTTTTGAAACACGCGGTGTATCTGCGCTTCAATGCCCTCCACCATCTGCATGGAGATGGGGTCAAGTCCGATCTGGCCTGAAAGATACACCGTGTCCTCCACGCGCACAGCCTGTGAGTAGGTACCTATCGCGGCGGGTGCATCGGGTGTCTGTATGGTTTTTTTATTCGACATGATGTTGTCTCCTTAAGTGTTTAAACCACAGTTATCAGCATGAAAATCGTGGTCATGTAAGATTAAATCTACACTCCCTGAAAATTCGTCCCTTCCCCCTTTACGGGGGAAGGTTAGGATGGGGGTTGCTTCACGATAACATTTCTACCCCCACCCTGGCCCTCCCCCGTTCGAGGGGGAGGGAACTAAGCATCAACAATTTTTTGAGTATTTTTATTGAAGTGGTAACCCGGCAGTCCTGTAAAACTTCGGCAGATCGCTCAAATCCTCAAACACGGCCGCCGCACCGGTGAAGTCCTGATTGTGGGTGTAAGCGTTGGTGGTGATGAAAGTTTTGATCCCGGCGCCAAGGCTGGAACGCAAGCCATTATTGGTGTCTTCAATTGCGATGCAGTCGCCGGGGGGGATTTTAAGCTCATTCAGCACCCAGTTGTAAATATCCGGCGCAGGCTTCTTTTTGGGCACGATGTCGCCGCAGCCTACTGAGGCAAAATAACTTCCCCAGTCTTTGCCCAAGCCCACTTCCAGCAGTGCGCCCACATTTTCCGGTGAGGTGGTGGTGGCAATCGCAAGGGTGATGCCTGCTCTGCGTGCATCGTTAAAAAGCTGCTTGATGCCGGGGCGTAATGGCACTCCGCCTGCTTGCATCATGGCAGTGTAGTGTTTGGTTTTGACTGCATGCAGGTGTTTCACGAATTCCTCAAAATTGTCCGGCTTGTTGTAACTCTTGAGAAAATCGGAAACGAAATATTTGATGCGTTCCTTGCCGCCGGTGACCTTGAGCAATTTGTCATACAGCGCAACATCCCAATTCCAGTCCAGCTTGTTTTCGGCAAAAGCCTTGTTGAAGGACTGGCGGTGCGCGTCTTCGGTATCGGCAATGGTGCCGTCCACGTCAAAAATAATGGCTTTAATGGTCATGATTGAATTTCTGCTTAATAATAAAAAAACGTGTAGGAGCGCAGTTTATTGAGCGATTGTCGTCATAAAAAATCGCCCGATTAATCGGGCTCCTACGGTGTAGTGTTGCAACATTGATCCTGCAATTGTGGTGTGCTTGCTTTAGCGCATGCCGGGCATCATGCCCTTCATGCCTTTCATCATCTTTGCCATGCCGCCACCGCTGAACATTTTCATCATTTTCTGCGTCTGTTCAAACTGGTTCAGCAATTGGTTGACGTGCATGACTTGTACCCCGGCACCAGCCGCGATGCGGCGTTTGCGCGAGGCCTTGAGCAGCTCGGGTTTGGCACGCTCCAGCGGGGTCATGGAGTTGATGATGGCCTCGGTACGGTTGATTGCGCGATCATCAATTTTTGCACCCGCTGCAGCCTGGCTGAGTTGTGCGGGAAGCTTTTCCATCATGGCTGAGACGCCACCCATTTTGCGCATTTGCACGATCTGCATTTTGAAATCGTTGAGGTCAAAACCTTTGCCCGTTTTGACTTTTTTTGCCAGCTTTTCAGCTTCCGCAACATCCACGTTACGTTGCGCATCTTCAATCAGTGAAAGCACATCGCCCATGCCCAGCACGCGCGAGGCCATGCGTTCAGGGTGAAAGGCTTCGAGTCCGTTCATCTTTTCGCTGACACCGACAAACTTGATCGGCTTGCCGGTAATGAAGCGCACAGACAGGGCGGCACCGCCGCGTGCATCGCCATCCAGCTTGGTGAGAATGGTTCCTGTTAGCGGCAGCGCGTCACCAAAGGCTTTGGCGGTGTTCGCCGCGTCCTGTCCGGTCATGGCATCCACTACAAACAGCGTCTCAATCGGCTTGAGTGCGGCATGCAGACCTTTAATTTCAGACATCATTGCATCATCGATGGCGAGGCGACCGGCGGTATCCACAATCAGAATGTCATGGTGGTGTTTGCGCGCGTAGTCGTGGGCGGCCAGTGCGATGTCCAGCGGCTTCTGGCTGATGTCGGAGGGGAAGAAATCGATCTTGAGTTGCCCGGCCAGCGTGCGCAACTGTTCGATCGCGGCAGGACGATAAACGTCACAGCTCACCAGCAGAACTTTTTTCCTGTTCTGCTCATGCAACAGTTTGGCCAGCTTGCCGCTGGTGGTGGTTTTACCGGCACCTTGCAAGCCAGCCATCAGAATGACAGCGGGCGGCACGGTGGCTAAATTCAGCGCATCGTTATGTTCACCCATCAGGCGCGTCAATTCTCGGTGTACCACGCCTATCAAAGCTTGCCCCGGATTCAGGTTGCCGATCACTTCCTGGCCAAGGGCCGCCTGTTTGACCTGTGCGGCAAATTCCTTGACCACAGGCAAGGCAACGTCAGCCTCAAGCAGCGCAAGACGCACTTCACGCAGTGCGTCCTGGATATTGTCCTCGCTCAGGCGAGCCTGGCCGCGCAGCGTTTTGATTACGCCACCAAGGCGCTGAGTTAGATTGTCCAGCATATTTTTTCCTTTTTGCCGAGCAAATGAAGCGGCGAAAGATGGTGTAGAATTCGTGAAGTCTAAACACCCTGACAAAAAATGTCTAACCTTCCTGTTTATTTATTTGCTTTTATTGCCTACGGCGCCCTGTCGGCTATTTTTATGCGCGCGCAATTGGCTGGAAACGTGGAAAAATTAAACCGTGGTTTTTGGGGGAGTGCCGTTTTGTTACCCCTCGTGCTGCATGGCTATTTGCTTTACAACACCCTGTGGCTTGCGGGTGCGTTGAATCTAGGACTGGTGAATTCGGTCTCGCTGATTTTATGGCTAACGTTGCTTGTATATTGGCTGGCAAATTTCTTTTACCCGTTGGCAAGCCTGAAGGCGCTGGTGCTACCACTTGCCGCGATTGCCGCAATTTTGCCTTTAATTTTCCCTGGCACCAGAGTTGTGGCACAGGCAACTTCCTGGGCGTTTGATGCGCACGTGCTCGCGGCGATGCTGGCGTACAGCCTGTTTACGATTGCGGCTTTACATGCAGGGTTGATGTCGCTGGCGGAAAGCAGCTTGCACAAGGCCAGATTGCATGGCTTGCTGCAGAACTTACCCCCCCTCTTGACCATGGAAAAGTTGCTGTTCCGCATTATAGGTACGGGATTTGTTTTATTAACGCTGACCCTGATTTCTGGCGCAGTATTTTCCGAACAGATTTTCGGCAAAGCATGGCAATTTAATCACAAAGTATTATTTGGCCTGATCTCCTGGGGTGTGTACGGTGTCTTGCTGGCCGGGCACTATTTAAAGGGTTGGCGAGGTCGTACAGCGGTGAGCTGGACGATGAGCGGATTTGGATTTTTGATACTGGCCTACATTGGAAGCAAATTTGTTCTGGAAGTGATCCTGCATCGTTAGCAAAGCAACCACATAATTAAAAAAAGGGACGGATCACCGTCCCTTTTTTACCAGCGAAAATAATTACACAGAATTATTGTTTGGCTTCTTTCGGATGATCAAGGTATCTGCTGTCTTTTACCTTGGTTGCCGTTGCGTCAATCACTTTATAGCCCTTATGCTGCAGATCGATCACTTCAGCAAAACCGGCAGGGATAATTGTAACAAAACCGTGTATATCTTCCGATTTAAATCCTGCACCATGCATTGCGTTGTTGCACATACGGAAATCAACACCCTCTTTTGACAAGGCGGCGAGCTTGTCAATGACGTCTTGATATTTTGCATAATTCTCTTTGGCAAAAGCGCGTATTTCAGTACCATGCAAAACGACCACCGCTTTACCGGGCACAACCTTGTTGACGTTTGAAATAAAGCCAACTAGCGCATTCAACCACTTGGGATCGTCATAATTTACATCATAGACTCTGTTGATTTTTGGGTATTTATGTAAATTTTCTTTTGCTGTGCCGTAAGGAGCTTGCTCGTCAGCGACAGCAACGTTCAATGTTGAGCCGGAAAACAAAGCCACTAAGGCGATAATTGCCACATATTTTTTGTTCATTATATTTAATCCCTAAAATTATTTTGAAAGGCTGCAACTTAGGCAGTGAGCCAATATATGCCTAAGGCAAAATTTGTCAATGAAAGAGCAGTTACAGCTCAGGGTAACACCGTAAAAATGCTGGAAACTGAATGAAATCATTAAGACCCAAGGCTTTTCATTCTGAATACCCCTGAAATATTGCCCTGCTCTCTGAGACAGGGTAGAATTCCCGCCCTTTCGCTTTTGAATGGCGAACGGAATAATCGATGATGGCGCCAACTATTGCGGACGCCCATTTTGCAGGCAGCACACGATATTAATTGGGGAACCAAGTGAAGCATCATTCCTTACCTGAGCAACAGATCTCTTTAGTACCCGCAAAGCAGGGGTTTTATGACCCGGCAAATGAACATGATGCCTGCGGCATTGGTTTTGTTGCGCATATCAAAGGTAACAAGAGCCACAAAATTATCGAACAGGGTTTGCAGATCCTGAAAAATATTGACCATCGCGGTGCGGTGGGTGCGGACAAGCTGATGGGCGATGGTGCGGGTATTCTGATCCAGATACCCGACCAGTATTTTCGCGAGGAGATGGCGAAGCAGGGCGTGAACCTGCCACCCGCGGGCGAATACGGTGTGGGCATGGTTTTCCTGCCGAAGGAAAATGCATCGCGCATCGCCTGTGAACAGGAAATTGATCGCGCGATTCGTGCCGAGGGACAAATTGTGCTGGGCTGGCGCAATGTGCCGGTGGACAGCGAGATGCCGATGTCGCCCACCGTGCGCGCCACCGAGCCGGTGATACGCCAGGTATTCATCGGTCGCGGTCACAATA
>Ga0315281_10010055_pt1 | contig 13077 bp, 12 predicted proteins | sample YL17G07_0_MG_FD_204540 | JGI IMG/M metagenome (GOLD analysis project Ga0315281, IMG submission 204540) | Sediment microbial communities from Yellowstone Lake, YNP, Wyoming, USA - YL17G07_0 | ecosystem: Environmental > Aquatic > Freshwater > Lake > Sediment | place: USA: Wyoming | collected... | reverse complement strand
TTCTGCGTGTGTTCGTGTAGGCTTCGATATATCCGCGCTACCGAATTTTTCAGTTGCCTTCCCAAATCAGGATGTTTTTTCCGCCCGTGAAACCCGCAGATCTTAGCTATCAACTCGCCGAACTCCGCACTCAATAGCCGCTTAAAAATGGGGACATCCTCGCCTAGCTTTCCCTTCCAGTAAGCTTTCAAATTGGCGAGTTTATCGATGAAGCTAAAGGCAATCCGCTGCCGAACATATTCAGACTCTGTGTGGTTCAACGAAATTAGATCAGCGAACATAAAACCAACGCTCGTGTGCGTCATCAGTACACGCTGATGGTCGATCTCATCGTTCGGGCCTTTGAAATTCAGAGGATTGTTTAAAAAATTCAGCAATGAATTGATGCCCTGTATTGCCAGCTCAAAGTAACGGCGAATGTTGACGCTGTCGATGAGGAAAGGACATCGGCGTTCTCTTGTTACCATCGGTGCAATTCCTAAAATGGTCTTTTGGTAAAGCCCACTCGTTGCAACCCGAGGCAGTTCCCATAGACCATCGCTCAGGAAATATGCGTCGCAGCCGAGACGCGACAAAGGTAGAGCAACAGACCAAGGAGAAAAAACTAACAGTCCGTGAGGATAGGACAAAACGTCAAGCGGCGACGGTAGAATCGAGCGCATTGCGTGCTGTTGTAAAACAAGTTTGCCGGCTTCCTCGGTGCCGCGAGTCTCCACGAGATGTGATAACTTGCTGAGTGAAAGTACCCCCTGTTGGTACGACGCGTTCACGTGAACAGGCCAAACCATCTTTGCGCCAAATTCCACGTGCATGAACGGGAGGACTTGATCGCGGATTATACTGCGCATTCTACGGGCATCAGTGAAGAAGAAGAAATCACAGATCTCGAAGAATCGGGAAAGTAGCCCGAATTGCGTTGACACCTGCTTGGGCGAGACTGGGTTGGCAGCCCTAAACTCTTCGAATTCTTTGTTGAAGTGACCGACGATCAGGTCCGCAATGTCAGCGTACCTTTCCTTGGCGAGGTTGATGGGCTTAGGTTCGGCTATCAACACGGGAGGGGGGCCTTTTTGCAATCGTTCGTCATCGTCTGGAACGACCCAGTCGTCCCCTTGACGAATCACGCGGAATCCGGTGATTGACGTAATTATTTTATCCGACGTGCCGCCAGATGATTTGGCTAGGCCTGAGAAACGAATCATTGAGCTCCGTATGGGCAAAATGTCGCGGTGGTAGGCGCGCGCTTCCGCGCCTTCTCTGATGATACGGAAATCAGTTGTGTTGGTCTGTCCAGAGGATTTGTAGCCACCTCCCGACCTCACGAGTTAGCGGCGCAATGAGCCTGGGACTGCTTCCGGCCCAGCCCCTAAGCATACCTTCTCGCCGCGAGCAAAAGGAAATTCACCGGAGCTCACTCTACCGCCGACGTCAGACCTCTTTCTTCAATCCGATCCGCTCGTAGTATTTCGCCGGGATGTCTTTCGGATCCTTGTAGATGTGATACACGCACGGGTCGCCGGGCTTCTTTGGAAAGGGAACCGCATGGACCCACAACTGGCCGCCCTGACCCACTTCCTGAATCGGGAAAATCTCGTGCACCCACGGACAGTGGCTGCAGTAAATCGGGACGTCGGTTTCGCCCCACGTATGCGGTCCCGCCTTTTTGAGCTTCTTGTAGCCGAGCGCACCGTCGTAGGCGCCCATGTTGATTAGCCGGCCGCCGCTGCCGCATGGATTCATCGTCAGGATGAATTTCTCGTCGTCCTCTTCGATCCTGAACCCCGGATACATCGTATGCTGTCGCCAGAGGTCGATGATTATCTCGATCCACGGCCGCAGCCCGCCTTCCCTGGTGATTTCCGCCTTCTTGCGGGCAAACGGAATCGAGAAATTCCTGGCGGTGTCTCTGCAGGCGACGACCGCGGCATCCTCGCCAAACTTTTCGTGAACGTGCGAGAGCAGCGCCGTTACCCAGTGCAGGTACAGGTCATGGATGAGATCTTTGGTCTCGGTCTGCTTCCTGCACCAGTACTTGGCCTTCTCGAGGTCGCCCTTCTCGATCGCTTCGAGGGCGAGATCCATGCAATCTTTTTGAAAGTCCTTGAGCTCCGCGTCGGTGAAGATTCTGTTCGCCTTTGGCATCCTTCCAGCTCCTTTCTCACGATCCCGTGGGACGATTAGTGAGTTTGCCGGAGAGGTCGCCTCGACTTTCCGCAAGCGGGAGGAAGGGTCTGTGTGGAAGGCGGATCGATAGCGGCAAGCGCTGAATAAATAAAAAAACACCCCCGGCGCGGTCGTGCTGATTCTCTAGCACAAATGCGAGCGAATCGTGCTCGGAGTCTATGAATTTTCCGACGGAGGACGACTAATAAAGCTCTCCCTTGGAGTTTTGCACAGCCGCGGTGTTTGTCATTCCGAGCCCGTTCGACTTCGCTCAGGGCAGGCTCCGCGAGGAATCTACGCGAAGCGATGTTCTCCTTGTCTGCCAAGGGTTTTCAGACATAATCGCTCCGCGTTGATCCCTCGCTGCGCTGCGCTCCGCTCGGGATGACAGAAGAGGGCGCGAGGCTGGCCGAAAAATACGCCCCGGAACCAAATTTCAGAAACTCTCGGCCTGCCGCAGAGCCGGGGTTCGAGGCTGAAGGTCGGTTATCTTCCCGTAGCCGCCGAAAGCACTGCCGACGAGGCACTCTTTTGCATGGCAAGTTTGAGTTCCGCGCGGCTCGTTCCCAGCGTCTTCAGGGTGGGTAACAGTCCACGTTCGACAAATGACCGGGTGCTGATTCCCGCGCCGGAGCTTCGCAACCTCTCCTGGTAATTCGGGATGAGGCCGTCGCCCGGCATCTTGAACTTGGAAATCACGTAAGCGAGGTCGGCAACCGTGCCCTCGCGATCCTCGGACAGTTCGATCTCGACCAGCGCACGATAGAAGCCGGCGTGAGCGGCCTCATCCGTGCCCACGTATCCGAAGATAGCTTCGAGGACCGTATCGCCCTCGGTACGCGCCTTGTCCTTTTGGGCCTTGTAGGCGAGGTAGGTCGCGGCTTCCTGAAGCGCTCCGTAACAGGCCATCTGGCGCCGGGTCTGGAACGGGAGCCGCCAGACTTTCGAAAAGACGTCGTCTTCCAACGCCGCGAGCTGAGCTTCCGAACGCAGCCCGGAGCGGGTCAGGTATTCGCGAAAGACCAGTCCGTGCTTGGATTCCTCGTAGCTCCAGCATGCCTGAAACCAGGCCGCGCCAAAGATCGAGCGGGTAAGATCGATACCGTTGGCGCTGTAGTCCGGCAGGTACAGCTCCTCGGCACAGAAGGTCTCGATGCACACCGCCTTCTGCTCGCTGTTTCCGGAGATATCGAGCTTGTTCCACGGGACGTCATCGAAAACATTCCAGCGCCGCTTGCGCTCCGCCACCTCGAAAAACTCGAGGTAGGCACGGTGCATCTTTTCCCGAATCGTGGAAGAGGCGGTCATCGATCGAGTAATCCTTTCGCGGCCGGAATCAGCCTGCTTTGAGACTTGTGAAAGGGCTTTTCACGGCCGAGTGGGATTACGCAGCCGCTTGCGGTCTTCGTCGGTCACCGCGGGAAGGCGGGGACAAACTTCGGACAGCCATCGATCGGTTACGGCGCTTTCAAGCGCCATCCCGGCTTCGTTAATCGCCCATGTTCGACGATTAAGCGGTGTCTGGCTGAACTGGCGGTCGCACTTACGGCAGGTAAATCCCAGGCGCGAACCACCGGCGCCGCCCGTCGATCCCTCGAGCGTCTTTACCTTGAAGTCATGTGTTCCCCAGGGAGATTTCACTCTGATTTCCATAAAGACTCCCTGCGGCTTTCGGCGAATTCGCCTGGCCCCACTATGTTCTGCGTTTGGCCGGGTTTTTGTCCGCGGCGTTTTCGTTCTTCGATGGCTTTCGGTCAATCTTGATTCGCTGACCGTTCAGTTGAGCATTGTTCAACAAGCTGATCGCGACGACCGTGTCGTCCGCATCCACCATGTCCACGAAGCCGAATCCTCTGCACAGGCCCGAAGTTCGGTCGCTTACCGCTAACGCTCCGCGAACTTCTCCGGCCCGCGAGAATAGCGTCTGGAGGTCCTGGCTGGTAACCGAACTCGCGAGGTTGCCAACATACACCTTGGGCATGAATCGCCCTCCTTATCTGTCCAGTAAATTCGGACAGCCCCATCGTCGGTCGGCTGCGAGTCTGGAGAAGATTTGTCCGAAGGCAGGTAAAGAGATTCTATTCCCTCCAGTGGCGGAAGTACACCGGGGATAGAAAATACCGGGCTGTTGGGGAGAAACCGGGCCTGAACGCAACCGAATATGAATGGGCCGGAGTGAGCGTGGGTCCGGAGCGATCGCGTGCGATCGGGCACGCCGAACTGAAGCGAAACCACTCCGCCGCCGCCATCTTTGGTCGCCGATGCGACGCTTGCGGAGGCAACGACGGAGTCCCGGGCCAAACGCGCCCGAACCTTAAGCGAATCTGGCAGGCTGCTGAAAAAGGCTTTTCAGCAGCCTGCTCCCCTCTCTGTAGTCTCCCCCAAAGGGGGGAGAACTAAAGGAAAGAAGCCGGTTTTATCGCAGGGTGCCGGACGCCGCTTGAGGTGCATAAGGGTTTTTCCGCACCCTGCTAGAAGCGGTAGAGCGATGCTCTACCAGCGGCCACCGCCGCCACCGCCACGATTGCCGCCGCCACCGCCGCGATTGCCGCCACCGAAGCCGGCCTCTTTGGGTCGCGCCTCGTTGACTTTGATGCGGCGTCCTTTGAGTTCGGTGTCGTTGAACTGTTCGATCGCCTTCACTGCTTCATTGGTATCGGCCATCTCGACAAATCCGAAGCCCTTGGATTGGCCCGAAAACTTGTCGCTTATGACCGCCGCGCTTTCGACTTTTCCCGCCTGAGAAAAGAGCGTCTCGAGATCGCTGTTGGTAACAGAGTAGGCGAGATTGCCTACGTAAATCTTAGTGGACATTGAAGTCCTCCTTGTAAAAATCGCCGGGAGGCTCGCAAAAAATCAGGGGGGGAAGAAAACACCGAGATCAAATGAAGGCACCCAAGCACCTCACCTTGTATGCCTCGACTGTAGGGAAGTAAACCCCCTTCATTTAGTCGAGCAAGCCGTAAACTCGAATTCGGCGCGCTTACGGTTCAAAGCCGAATCATCTGGCCAGGAGATTATCTGCGCGTTCAAGTTGGCATAGTTGGCCGATGTCGCTCGGCTTCTCGCTGCATTCGAGTCCGGACTCTGATATTATGATTACGACCGCTTAGCCCGGGCGCGGCGACTCGTCACTTCGCCGACTCAAGAAGGATTATCAATTGGAAAAACGTCGCAAGGAACAGGCACGTAAACAGAAACAGCAGGAGAAGGAACAGCGCCGGGTCCAGCGCGAAGCGCAGAAGCGCGCGCGCCCCGAATCGGCCTCCGGCGGAGATCCCGACCTCGAGGGAATGGTCCCCGGCCCTCAGCCTCTGCCGCGCGAATAATTTTCATCGGCCCTTCCACACGCTCTGAGTTTCGATCAGGGACCTTCTCGTCACACGTCAGGACGGCAAAGCCAGGGCCGTTCCGCCGTCTCCGATCCAACTTCGCAAACGCCACTGTCGTTCGTCTATCCAACCCGTCTACCATCCTGCGCGCCGGATGGAGTTCACGGCGTTGCGCTCCTGTTGATTTGAGGACGGCGAATTAGTCAGTACCCGAGCCGCTCGGGACGCCAATTCTGACGACGAAACATCCCCTCGCACCACGATTTTTCGCCCGGGTTTCGACTCAGCGATCTCAAGATGTCGAATGCCTCTCGCGCGGACTTGATTCCCGCAGCCGCAAGACGCATTCTTGGCCGAACTGTCGCGCCATCTATGGAGTGAGACCGCGATGAATCTCGAATATGAGCTCAGTTACAGGGCCGCTCTCAAGGAAGGAATCAATGTCGGCGCTGGTCCGTACGGCAACCGCCTCGTGGTCGAGGTTACGGGCGGCGACTTCGAGGGCAAACGACTGAAGGGCAAGGTCCTGAGCGGCGGCGGCGATTGGCTGCTGGTTGGGCCTGACGGTTGGGGCCGTATCGATGTACGGGTTCAGTTTATGACCGACGACGGCGCCGCGATCTACCTGTCATACACCGGGCTCATCGAGATGACCGAAAAGGTCGGGCAAGCGCTCGCCGACGGCAGCGTCGGCACCGATTACGGCGACCATTACTTTCGCACCACGCCGCGCATGGAAACCGGAGATCCGCGGTACGCCTGGGTTAATCGAACGGTCTTCGTCGCCGAAGGGCACATCAAGCCCGGGCGCGTGGTCGAGTACAAGGTCTACCGGGTTGCGTAAGAATCGTCTCGGAGCTATCCACGGCGTTTTGGTTCGGTTTTTTATCGAACGATCCTTGCCTAACGTAGTTATGGTTCTTTATTCTGTCGCCTCGCCCGCTTGGTAGCGGGCGAGGCGGGGCGGTGCCCTCGCCCTCTCCCATGAAATAATGGGCGAGGGTAAAGAGGAGTGCGCTGGCTGAAGTAGTTAAGTATGCAAAGCTCTCGATGAGGTGACTCAATGGACTTCGGAATAACTATAGCTCCCCATATCGACCGATGGGACCATATCCGCTACGCCGAGGAACTCGGCTACGACCGCGCCTGGGTGCCCGACTCCCAGATGATCTGGTCCGACTGCTACGCCATCCTGGCGGTAGCCGCAGTCAATACCAAACGCATCAAGATTGGGACCGGCGTGTCGATCGCGGGCACCAGGATCGCGCCGGTGACCGCGCACTCCATCGGGAGCATCAACCAACTAGCCCCAGGGCGCGTGTTTCTGGGAGCGGGCACCGGCCACACCGCGATGCGGGTGATGGGCCAGGACCCGATGCCTACGAAAGAGTTCCGGGAATACCTGCGTGTGGTGCGGAAGTTGCTCGACGGCGACGCGGTCGACTACACCTATCGCGGCCAGACCCGCGAGATAAAGTTCATCCATCGCGATCGGCACTTCATCAACTTGGACAATCGCATCCCGATCTACGTCGCGGCCAACGGCCCCAAGGCTTGCCAGGCGGCGGGAGCATACGGCGACGGATGGGTCACGATCGGAAAGGATCGCGATGAAATCAAGAGCAGGCTCGAACAGATCAAGACCGGGGCGCAGGCGACCGGCCGCAAGCTCGGCAACGATTTTCACACGGTCCTGTTCACCACCACGGCGGTGCTGCGGCCCGGCGAGAAGCTGACCAGCGAGCGTGTGATCAATGAAGTTGGTACCTGGGTCACCTGCGAGCTGCACTTCTTCTACGAGATCTGGAACAAGCTCGGGCAGAAGGACGAAATGATTCCTCCCCACTTTGCCAATGTGTGGGACGATTACCTAAAGCGCGTGAATAGCTTCAGCCTGCCCGAGAACGCGCGCTTCCGGCAGATCCACGAGGGCCACGCCACCTTCGTGCCGCCCGAGGAGCGCCGCTTCGTCACTCCGGAGGCGATCCGGGCCACAGCGATGGTCGGCACCCCCGAAGAGATCATCGAGCAGATCCGCGCGGTCGAAAAAAGCGGCATCAAGGAAGTGAACATCATGCCCGCCACCGACTTCGCCTACGGAGCGTTCCGCGATTTCGCGGAGCTGATCATGCCGGCGTTCCGGTAAGGGGCGAGGTGGCAGACCTACACAGGGATTCAACGTGATGCTATCGTAGGAGAGTGATGGAATTGCCCATTATTCTGACCCGGGGTGAGGACGGTTACTTCGTAGCCGAGTGTCCGGTTATACCCGGATGCGTCAGCCAGGGGCGTACTCGCGAAGAAGCTCTTCAAAACATTCGCGAGGCCATTGAGCTCTGCCTGGAGAACCGGGCAAGCGAAGGCTGGCAGTTGCCTGCGGAGTACGAGGTGGTGCGACTCGCAGTCGATCGGTGAAAGAATCTGGGCGCAGCGACAGTATAGCCCTTACGCCCGCGATCGCACCGTTCCACAACACGCTCGACCGCGGAACGCTGCGCGCTATCATCCGCGCGGTCGACGTAACCGTCGAAGAGTTCGTTGCCCTCCTCGACTAGGCTTTGATGCGAGATCGCAGATACGCGACGCAGCCGTTGAGGCCGGCCATCTGAGGATAATCCGCCTCGGGGATATCCACCCCGGTGGTTTGGTGGATCGCGATCATCAGATTCAGCAGATCCATCGAGTCGAGGTCGATCTGCTCGCGCAGCTCGATCGCCGGATCGATTTGGTCCGCATCGACCTCGGGCGCGATCTTGCCAAGTTCCCGCAGCACGAGTGCCTTGATCTCGTCGTCGGTCACAGCTTCTCAGGCTCCTGCAAAAGGCGATTGATGGCGGCGAGGAAGAGGCCGCCGCGATGGCCGTCGCTGGCCCGGTGATCGGCCGAAAGCGACGCCGTGATGACGGGTTTCACTCCGACCATCCCATCCGCCGCCCATGGCCGCTCGGTGATCTTGCCGAAACCGACCAGCGCGACCTGCGGCGGGTAGATGATGCCGAAGACGTTTTCCACGCCCTGTTCGCCGAGGCTGGTGACCGTGATCGTCGCATCGGCGATCTCGGAGCTGCGCAACACCCCGGCACGGACGCGTTTTACCAAATCGCGGAGATTCACCATGATCTCGTCCAGGCGCTTCTTGTCGATGTCGTGAATCGCCGGCGCAATCAGCCCACCCTGACGCAGTGAGATTGCCACGCCGACGTGAACCGCCTCGATCGGCTTGAACGCTCCCTCCGCCCAGAAACCATTCATCTCGGGTACGTCATGAACGGCCAGAGCGACGGCCTTCAGCAGCATCACCGAATAGAGGATTCGCTCGGTCACAGGCCGCTTCAAGTTCTCAGCCGCAAGCCACGCCATCGCCCGGCTCATCTCGATATCGGTGCCGAGGTAGTAGTGCGGGATTTCGCGCTTTGAGCGCGCCATCGCCGCGGCGATCGCTCGCCGCATCGCCGCCTGACGCTCCTCCGGCGTCATCGCGGGCCTCGGTGGCGCTGCGACCTTGGGTGCTTCGACTGGTGGAGCCGCTGGAGGTGGCGGCGCGGTTGGAGGAGCCGCGGGAGCGGCTTTGGCGGCCCGCTCGACGTCGGCCTTGGTGATCGCTCCGTCCGGCCCCGTTCCCTTGACGGTGGAGAGATCCACGCCAAGTTCCAGCGCAATGCGCATCGCGAGAGGAGAAACATGCAAGCGGGGAGGCGCGGCCGGTGGCGGCTTCGGGATTGGCGGCTTCTCGATACGCGGAGGCGCCGGCGGTCGAGGCGGTGCCGGCGCGGGAGCAACTGCTCGCGGCGGCACGGCGGGTTTCGGCTTTACTTCGGGCGGCGGCGTGACGGCTTCACCCTCGGTGCGGATCAGCGCCAGCACGGTTCCGATGGGAACCTTTTCGCCTTCCGGCACGACGATGCTTTGGATCATCCCGGTGATGAACACCTCGACCTCGATGGTGGCTTTTTCGGTGTCCACCACGGCGATGATGTCCCCGCGCTTCACCGCGTCGCCCGGTTTGACGAGCCACTGGAGGATGATGCCGGCCTCCATGTCGGCACCGAGCGCCGGCATGCAGAATTCAGCCACGGTTCCCCACCATCCGGCGCACAGCATCGACTATCGTTGGCACCTGTGGAAGCGCCGCCTCTTCCAGATGCTTCGCGTAGGGTATCGGTACTTCGGCGCTGCATACGCGCGCCACCGGCGCGTCGAGTTCGTAAAACGCGCCTTCCATGATGCGCGCGCTGATCTCGGCCGAGATGCTGCCGCTGCGCCATCCTTCGTCGATGATAACCGCGCGATGGGTTCGGATGACCGAATCGAGGATCGTCCCGCTATCAAGCGGACGGAGCGTGCGGAGGTCCACGACTTCCGCGTTGATTCCGCTTGCGGTCAGCTCGTCGGCGGCTTGGATCGCCTTGCCCAGCGTACCGCCGTAAGTGATGAGGCTCACATCCGTTCCGGAGCGACGCACCGCCGCTTTGTCGATATCCACCGCTCCGGCGTCAGCCGCCAGCTCGCCTTCCATGTTGTACAGCCCGCCATGCTCGAAAATCAGCACCGGGTCGGGATCTTCGAGAGCGGTCCACAGCATCCCGCGAGCATCCTCGAGCGTCGCCGGGGCGAGCACTTTGATGCCCGGAATGTGGGCGTACCAACCTTCGAGGCTGTGCGAATGCTGGGCCGCGAGCTGACGCCCGGCGCCGGTCGTCATGCGAATCACCAGTGGAATGTTGAACTGGCCGCCGGACATATGGAGGATCGTCGCGGCGTTGTTCACGATCTGGTCGAGCGCCAGCATGCTGAAGTTGACCGTCATGATCTCGACGATCGGCCGCATCCCGCCCATTGCCGCACCGATTCCGGCGCCGACGAAAGCCGACTCGGAAAGCGGAGTGTCGCGGATGCGCTCGGGGCCGAATTCCTCCAGCAATCCCTTGCTCACCGCGAAGCAGCCGCCGTAGCGGCCAACATCCTCGCCCATCAGGAACACGCGGGGATCGCGATTCAGCGCCTCGCGGATCGCCTGCCGCATCGCCTCGCGATAAGTGATGCGGACGGTCTTTGCCTCGGCCGTCATGCCCGCTTCCTCTCGGAATAAACGAACCTCGTCAGATCCTCGACGGGTTCCCAAGTGCCGGCCTCGGCAAATTCGATCGCCTTGGCGATCTCCGCGGCGACGTCGTCTTCGATCCGTTTGAGGTCCTCGTCATTCAGCAGGCCCTGTTCCCGCAAGCGCGCCTGAAAGGTGGAAACGGGATCGCGTTTCTTCCACTCTTCGACTTCCTGCTTGTCGCGGTATAGCTGCGGGTCAAACATCGAGTGAGCGCGGAATCGGTAGGTGCGAAACTCGAGGAAGTACGGTCCCCCTCCGGAACGCACGGCGGGAACGGCCCGCTGCATCGCCTCTTCGCATGCCACGACGTCCATGCCGTCGACCGGCCAGGCCGGCATCTCGTAGCTCGTCGCCTTGAGGCACAGGTCGATCTCCGATTCGGAACGTTTCAGCGCCGTTCCCATCGCATAGAGGTTATTCTCGCAGCAGAAGAGCACGGGCAACTTCCACAACGCGGCGAGATTCATGCACTCGTGGAATTCGCCTTCCGCCACCGCTCCTTCACCGAAGAAGCACGCCGTCACTCGCGGCCGGCCCTGCATCTTGTCGGCAAGCGCCAAGCCAACCGCCAGCGGCAATCCGCCGCCGACGATGGCGTTGCCGCCGTGGAAACGCGTGGCGGCATCGAAAAGATGCATCGAGCCGCCCCGGCCGCGGCTGCATCCTTCCTGCTTGCCGTACATCTCGGCCATGATCGATGCGGCAGTAACGCCGCGAACCAGCGCGTGTCCATGCTCGCGGTACGTGGCCACGATCGCATCGTCGGCTTCCAGCGCCTGCATCGCGCCGACGGCTACCGCTTCCTCGCCGATATACAGATGGAGAAATCCGCGAATCTTGGCGGCGCTGTAGAGCTCCGCGCACTTTTCTTCGAAGCGGCGGATGCGCACCATCTCGCGCAGCAGCATCAGCGCGTGATCGCGTTCCACTGGCAATTGCGAAGATTCCGCGGGCGAAACCATCATTCGCTCTCCAGCGTCGAGATATCGCCTTCGGGCAGGCCGAGTTCGCGTGCCTTGAGCAATCGGCGCATGATTTTCCCGCTGCGCGTCTTCGGCACGTTTGCCAAGAAGTCGATCTCCTTGGGCGCGACCACCGCTCCCAACCGCTTACGGGCAAAGCCGAGCAAATCGCGACGCAGCTCTTCACTCGATGCGTAACCCGTCTTCAGCGAGACGAATGCCTTCACGATTTCACCCGCCATCGGATCCGGCTTGCCGATAACGCCGGCTTCGGCCACCGCCGGATGCTCCATCAGTGTACTCTCCACCTCGAAGGGACCGATCAGATGGCCGGATGATTTGATCACATCATCGGCCCGGCCGACGAACCAGAAGTACCCGTCAGCATCGCGTGTGGCGAGGTCACCGGTCAGATACCAGCCGCCCGCAAAGCATTTGCGATAGCGCTCCTCTTCGTGAAGGTAGCCGCGAAACATCGAAGGCCAGCCCGGCCGCAGCGCCAACTCGCCCTCGATTCCGGGTTCGGTCACCGCTTCCACGGTTCCGTCCTGATGGCGGCGGACGATGCCCGCTTCGATGCCGGGCAAAGGGCGGCCCATCGAGCCGGGACGAATATCCATCGCGGCGTAGTTGGCGATCATGATGCCGCCGGTTTCGGTCTGCCACCAGTTATCGTGAATCGGCAGGCCGAACGCCTCCTGTCCCCATACCACTGCCTCCGGATTGAGAGGCTCGCCGACGCTGGCGATGAAGCGGAGGCGGCGAAGGTCGTATTTGCGGATCACTTCCGTCCCGACCTTCATCATCATGCGCACCGCCGTCGGCGCCGTGTACCAAACGGTAATGCTTTGGGCTTGCAGGAGGCCGTACCAGCGCTCGGCATCGAAGTCCGCCTCGTCGATGACGCTGGTGATGCCGTGGGTCAGCGGCGCGATAATTCCGTAGGAGGTGCCCGTTATCCAGCCTGGGTCGGCAGTGCACCAGAAAATATCGTCGGGATGAAAGTCGAGGGCGAAGTAGCCGGTCATATGGTGAGCGACGACTGCCTGATGCACATGCATCGCCCCTTTGGGTTTACCGGTGGTGCCGCTGGTGAAATGGAGCAGCGCCAGATCCTCGGGGTCAGTCCGCGCGATTTCGAAGCGGTCATCCGCTTCCGTCATCAGATGCTGAAAGTCATCCGTGTCGGGAATCGCTCGAATCTCCTCGGGCGTACCGATTAACAGCACGTGCCGGAGACCGGGAAGGGAGGCGCGCAGCTCCGCTACTTTTCGTTTGTAGAGGGCCGCCGTAGTAACCAGCACGCGGCCATCGCCGATGCCGATCCGTTGACGAATCGGCTCAGGGCCAAAGGCCGAGAACAGGGGGCAGAAGACGTTACCGTTCTTCAGGGTGCCGAGAGCGCTTATGTAGAGTTCCGGAATACGCCCGGTCAGCATAAACACCCGCTCGCCCTTGCCAACGCCGAGCCGTTTGAGAACGTTGGCGAAACGGTTGGTGAGTGAGTACAAATCCG
>Ga0315281_10010054_pt1 | contig 13077 bp, 14 predicted proteins | sample YL17G07_0_MG_FD_204540 | JGI IMG/M metagenome (GOLD analysis project Ga0315281, IMG submission 204540) | Sediment microbial communities from Yellowstone Lake, YNP, Wyoming, USA - YL17G07_0 | ecosystem: Environmental > Aquatic > Freshwater > Lake > Sediment | place: USA: Wyoming | collected... | reverse complement strand
ACGGCAGGAAGATCTTCCTGCTCGCCGAGGGCCGGCTCCTCAACCACGTCGCGGCCGAGGCGAACCCGGCGGCCGTGATGGACATGAGCTTCGCGAACCAGGTCCTCTCGATCGAGTACCTCCTGAAGAGCGGGAAGGCCCTGCGGCCGGACGTGTACCCGGTGCCCCAGGACCTCGACGCGCTCATCGCCCGCTTGAAGCTGGAGGCGATGGGGATGAAGATCGACAGGATGACCGATGCCCAGAAGGCGTACGCGAGCTCCTGGAAGGCGGGGACCTAGATGACGCTCAGCTTCATGCGTGCGGACAAGGCGCTGTTCTCGAGCGAGTCAGTCACCGAGGGCCATCCCGACAAGCTGTGCGACCAGGTCTCCGACGCGGTCCTCGACGCGCTCCTCGCGAAGGACCCGATGTCCCGCGTGGCCTGCGAGACGATGACGACGACGGGCACGGTGGTCGTCGCCGGCGAGATCACCACGACCGCGTACGCCGACGTCATCGGCATCGTCCGCGACGTCGTGAAGGACATCGGCTACACGAACGCCCACTACGGCTTCGACTACGAGACCTGCGGCGTGCTGACCGCGATCAAGCCGCAGTCGCCGGACATCGCCCAGGGAGTGGATCACGCCGTCGACGATCGCGCCGAGCTCGGCGCGGGCGACCAGGGAATGATGTTCGGATTCGCGATCGACGAGACCGACGAGCTCATGCCGCTCCCGATCACGCTCGCCCACGCGGTCGCCAAGCAGCTGGCGAAGTCCCGAAAGTCCGGTGAGCTGAGCTACCTCCGGCCCGACGGGAAGAGCCAGATCACCGTCGAGTACCACAAGGGGCAGCCGAAGCGCGTGCACACGGTCGTCGTTGCGACGCAGCACGACGACGGGATCGAGCTGGCGCGCATCCAGAAGGACGTGAGGGACGTCATCGTGCGCGCGGCGATCCCGAGCCACCTCCTCGACGACGACACGCGCTACGTCATCAACGGCACCGGGAAATTCGTCATCGGCGGTCCGATGGGGGATGCCGGGCTCACCGGCCGCAAGATCATCGTCGACACGTACGGCGGATACGCCCCGCACGGTGGCGGCGCGTTCAGCGGCAAGGATGCGACGAAGGTCGACCGCTCCGGCGCGTACGCCGCGCGCTACGTCGCGAAGAACATCGTCGCGGCGAAGCTCGCGCGCCGCTGCCAGATCCAGATCGCGTACGTCATCGGCGTCGCGCAGCCGGTGTCACTCAACGTCGAGACATTCGGGACCGCCACGGTCGATGACGAGGTGATCCGCCGGCTCATCGACGAGCACTTCGACTTCCGGCCGCAGGAGATCATCGCGCGCTTCGACCTGCGGCGGCCGATCTACCGGCAGACCGCCACGTACGGCCACTTCGGCCGTCCCGAGCTCGACCTCCCGTGGGAGAAGACGGACCTCGCGGAGACGTTCGCGCGCAGCGCCCGGGGCCGCAAAGCGGCCGTCTAGCCCGGACTGGCCCCTCGCTTGCACGGACGGTGGTGAGACCCCGTAAGGAGGGCACTGCCATGGCCCGCGATGTTGTCGTGCGCCCGAGGGGAACGTCCTGGGGCGCGGTCCTCGACGGATGGCTCGCGACGGTCGGCGTCGCGGCGATCCTCACCCCGATCGTCGGCATCCTGCTCGCGGCGTGGTACACGACGCGCGGCTACGCGTCGACGGTGCCGATTCTCGTCGCCCTCGGTGCCTCGTATCTCATCGGCGGCTACGTCGCCGGACGGATGGCGGGCTACCGCACCAGCTGGCACGGGATGATGGTCGCGTTCTTCGGCCTGTTCGTCGTGCTCGCGCTCCTCGTCGTGGATATCGCGTTCGCGCTGGGCGTCTTCGGCACCACCGCGCGGCTCGTGCAGATCATGCCGCTCGTGCTGGGCGGCGCGCTCTACACGTCGGTCGAGACATTCGCGTTCGGCGGTGCGCTCGGCATCCTCACCGCCGTGTTCGCCGGCTGGCTCGGCGGACTCCTCGCGCCGGATCGCATCACCACGGCGGTGACGAGCACGACGGCGCCGGTCAGCGCGGCCCCGGTCGTGGAGGCGCGGCGCGCCACGACCGACGTCCGGCCACGCGAGCGCTACCGGCTCCTCCCGAGCCCGGGCCTCAAGGGCGGCCTGCGCGTGGACGAGGTCGACGGCGTCGCAACGGTCGAGACCACCGACCGGATCGAGCGCAGCTAGCCCTCGCATTCCCGCGGTCTTCGAGGGGCCGGTCCGGGCCCGCCCCGTTGTCATCTTGCGGAACCCTGAACCAGGCGGGATGGTCGGACGTATCCTCCAACAGACCTGAGGGAAGGTCTGGGGGGTGAGCGCATGGCCCGCACGATCTCGCACGCGATCGCGATCCTCGCGGCCCTGGCGATCGTTCTTGGCGCGTGCACCGGTACGTCAGGCGGGCCATCCGGCTCCGCCGGCGCGAAGGCCGTCTATGGCGGCTCGGTGACGTTCGCGATGAACTCGGACATCAGCAACATGGACCCGATGCTGTCCGGCCTGTTCGTCGACCGGCACCTCATGTACGCGATGTACGACTCGCTCGTGCGGGTCACGCCGAAGGGCGAGATCATCCCGTGGCTCTCGGCCCTGCCGACCGTCTCGGCGGACGGCAAGGCGTATACGTTCAAGCTGCGGACGGACGTGAAGTACCACGATGGCACGGCGTTCGACGCCGACTCGGTCAAGTGGAATCTCGACCGCTACCGGCAGACCAAGGAGTCGCTGCGGCTCGGTGAGCTCGCGCCCATCGACAGCGTCACCGTCGTTGATCCCTCCACGGTCCGCGTCGATCTCAAGACGCCGTTCGCTCCGTTCCTCTCGGTGCTCGTCGACCGCTCCGGCATGATGCTGTCGCGGAAGACCGTCGAGGCCGGTGGCGCGGACTTCACCCGCAAGGCGTTCAAGGCGGGTAGCGGTCCGTTCATCCTCACCGAGGCGGTGAAGGACGACCACTACACGTTCCAGAAGAACCCCGACTGGTGGCAGAAGGCCGCGAACGGGGACAAGCTCCCGTACCTCGACACCGTGATCATCAAGCCGATCACCGACGGCGACGTGCGGCTCACGAACGTCCGCACCGGCCAGGTGCAGGCGACGAACGCGGTCACCGGCAAGGACGTGCCGACCGTGAAGACCGATTCGACCCTCGTGTACCAGGAGATCGCGGGTATCGGGTACAACAGTCTGGTCCCGAACCGCGCTCCGACCTTCCTCTTCAACGAGGCGCGCTACATCAAGGCCGTATCGCTGGCGATGGACCGTGCCGAGCTCCTCGCGAAGGGACCCGCGCAGGGCGTCGGCGTCGTCGCCTACGGCCCGATCGCACCATCGCACTTCGCGTACGACCCCAGCTTCAAGCCATTCGAAAAGCCCGATGTCGCAGCCGCGAAGAAGCTCGTCGCCGACGTGGGCAAGGGCCCGTTGAAGTTCGAGCTCCTCGTCTCCTCCGGCGATGCCGCGACCCTTCAGCTCGCGCAGCTGCTCCAGTCGCAGCTCGCCAAGGCCGACATCACCATGGACATCAAGACCCTGCTGTTCAACGAGATCGTGACGCTGCAGCAGCAGCACAAGCACCCCGGCATGACGCTCATCGGATGGAGCGGACGCATCGACCCGGACGGCAACGTCTATGACTTCAACTACACCGGCCGTCCGAACAACGACTCCGCCTACTCGAACAAGGACGTGGACTCGCTCCTCGACCAGACGCGCACCGCGACGGACCAGGCGAAGCGGAAGGAGCTGTTCCAGAAGGCGCAGCAGACCTTCGTCGTCGACGACCCGTCGCGCATCTTCTACAGCTTCCAGGCCGCGCAGCTCCTGACTGCGAAGGCCGTCCAGGGCTTCGAGGTCTACCCGGACCAGCTGCCGCGATTCCAGACCGTCTGGGTGCAGAAGTAGCCTCGCTCGGGCAGTGAGAGCGGAGGCGGCGGAGTGACCACGTACATCCTCCGCCGCCTCCTGCTCATGATCCCGGTCGCGCTTCTTGTCACGGTCGGCATCTTCGTCATCATCCGGATCGCCCCAGGCGACCCCGTGCTCACGTATTCGGGCGAGAATCCGGATCCGGTCACTATCGCCGCGGTCCGCGCCGAGCTCGGCCTCGACCAGCCGCTCCCGGTGCAGTACGCCGCCTGGCTCTCGCGCGCGGTGCAGGGCGACCTCGGTCGCTCGTTCCAGACGCACCAGCGGGTCCTCGAGGCCATCATCGAGCGGCTCCCGGTCACGCTCGAGCTCGGCCTCGCGGCCATCCTCATCTCGGTGAGCGTCGCGCTCGTCATCGGCACGATCTCCGCCATCAAGCGCAACTCGGTGCTCGATCTGCTGACCACGAGCGTGACGCTGGCCGGCGTCTCGTTCCCGAACTTCTACCTCGGCCTCTTGCTCATCCTGCTGTTCGCGTACGTCGTGCCCGGCCACCTCCTCCCGCCGGGCGGATGGACCCCGTTCTCGACCGACGCGGGCGACAACCTCCGGCGCCTCGTCCTTCCGGCGATCACCGTCGCGACGGCGAGCCTTGCGGTGAACCTGCGGCAGGTGCGTTCGAGCCTGTTGGACGTGTTCGGCCAGGACTACGTGCGCACCGCGCGCGCGAAGGGCCTGCGCGAGCGGGCGGTCGTCACCCGGCACGCGCTCAAGAACGCGCTCATCCCCGTGGTCACGATCATCGGGATCCAGATCGGCGCGATCATCGAGGGCGCGATCATCACCGAGACGATCTTCTTCATCCCGGGGATCGGCCGGCTGGCCGTGCAGGCCATCCCGTCGCAGGATTACCCGATCGTGCAGGGCGTCGTGCTCGTCTCGGCCCTGTCGTTCATGCTCAGCACGCTCGCGGTGGACGTCCTGTACGCGTTCCTCGACCCGCGCATCTCGTTCGGCGGTGCCGAGTCATGAGCGGCGCGACGCTGCCGGTCGTCCTCCCGCTGCGGCGCCAGGATCGCGTGTCGACGGTCCGCTACTTCCTGCGCAAGAACCCGCGGATGCTCGTGGGCGTCGTGCTCCTCACGATCCTCCTCTTTGTCGCGGCGTTCGCGCCGCTCATCGCCCCGTACGACCCGATCAAGGTGAACATCGTCGACCAGCTCCAGCCCCCGAGCTTCGGCCACCTGCTCGGGACCGACGACCTCGGCCGCGACGTGTTCTCGCGCGTGCTCTGGGGCTCGCGCGTCTCGTTGTCCGTCGGGCTCATCTCGGTGAGCATCGGGTTCCTGGTCGGCGTGAGCGTCGGCCTCCTCGCCGGCTACCTCGGCGGCACGTTCGACCTGCTCGCGATGCGCGTCATCGACGCGCTCCTCGCGTTCCCGGCGCTGGTCCTGGCGATCGCGATCACCGCGGCGCTCGGCCCGCAGATCCAGAACGCGATGATCGCCATCGGCGTCGTCGCGGTGCCGGGATACGCGCGGCTCACCCGCGGTCAGGTGCTGTCGGTCCGGTCACGCGAGTTCATCGTCGCCGCCCGCACCGTCGGCGTCCCGCCGCTGCGGATCGTGCTGCGGCACATCTTCCCGAACATCGCGAACCCGCTGGTGGTGCAGGCGACGCTCGCCACGGCGTTCGCGATCCTCGCCGAGGCCGCGCTGTCGTTCCTCGGGCTCGGCCCACAGCCGCCGTACCCGTCGTGGGGCCAGGACATCAACTACTCGCAGCGCTACCTCGCGAACATGAAGTGGTGGATGAGCGCGGGCCCCGGGATCGCCATCTTCATCGCCGTGTTCACGTTCAACTTCCTCGGCGACGCGCTCCGCGACGCACTGGACCCCCGGCTGCGCCGCAGCGGGTAGTACCCCCGTACTACCCGAAGCACCCCCCGGACGGGACTGTCAGGCCGGCCCCCGCGGGCGTATCCCGGTAGTCGTGATGCAGGTGAGCCAGGTCGCATACGACCGATTCGTCATCGAGCTCCCGGCCGCGGACAGCGAGTGGAAGCCGCTTGCGGACCCGGAGATCGTCGCCGAGACGGCCGCGTGGCTCTGGGACTTCGCGCCGACGCCGCTCATCGGTGTCGTCGGCTACGACGGAGCCGTCCCCGCGTGGCTCGACCGCTGGCAATCACGGCAGGTGAACTGGGCGCCGGATGGCACCACGTCCGGCCGCGCGGTCCTCCTCGCGGACCGGACGGACCTCGAACGCTTCCTCGTGCAGGGCGCGCCCCACGAGCACACGACGCTGCTCTGGCCGAACGTCCACGAAGCGAAGACGTTCGAGGCCCTCGCGGCCGGTGGAGCGCAGTGGCTTCGCGCGGTGGACGCGCACGCGCGGATCCAGCGGAACGGCGAGGTCTTCGAGGTCAGCCAGGTCCAGCCGAACTAAGCGGCGGGGCTCGTCCTCGACGCGCGCGCGATCGCGAACCCGATGAGCGCTCCGATGATCGTCACAACGAGGGCGACCGCGCCCGCCGGCGGCACCCCGGCGTGCGTGACGGCGACCTCGACGATCGGGATCGGCAGGCCGACGCAGAGTGCGATGAGCCACCACCGCGTCGGCGCGATGGCCGCGAGCGCCATCGAGGCGATGAGCAGGAGGCCGACCTCGATACCGGTGTCGTCGGTCCGCAGGTCATACGACGCAAGCAGCACGCCGACGGCGAGCGCCAGGCCGATCGCGATCCCGTTCCTCACTCGTCCTGCGTGACCTTCTTCTCCGCGTTCGCGCCGAGCTCGAGCGTGCGCTGGTACGCCGCGTAGACCGCTTTCGAGAGTACGGTCCGCAGCGAGCCCTTCTCGAGCTGGTAGATCGCCGCGGCGCTCGTGCCGCCCGGCGAAGTGACCATGTTGCGCAGCTCCGCGAGGTGGCGACCGCTCTTCCGCGCGAAGAGCGCCGATCCTTCGACGGTGCGCAGCACGAGCTCCTCCGCGACGCGGCGCGAGAACCCGAGGTGTACGCCGGCGTCGACGAGCGCCTCCATGAGCAGGAACACGTACGTCGGGCCGGTCGCGGAGAGCGCGGTGGCCATGTCGATGTACGACTCGTCTTCGACCATGAGCTCCTCGCCGAGCGCCGCGACGATCTGCTTCGTGTGCTCGCGCTGCTCGGCCGTCACGGCGTGCGAGGGGTACCACGCGGTCACGCCCATCCCGACCTGGGCCGGCGTGTTCGGCATCGCCCGGACGATCGTCTTGTGTGCGAGCCCGGACTCGAGCACGCGCATGTTCGCGCCGGCGACGATCGAAATGACGAGCTGATCGGCGCGGAGCTTCCCGCGCAGCTCCTTCATCACGGTCGGGAGCACTTGCGGCTTGACGGACAGCACGACGACGTCGGCCTGCTTCGCGGCCTCGAGGTTCGACGCGAGCGCGGCGATCCCGAACTGCTTCGCGAGCTCCGCCCGCCGCTCGCGCCGCGGTCCGGTGACGGTGATCCGGGACGGCGGGACGAGATGCCGGTCGAGGACACCGCGGATCATCGCTTCGGCCATCACGCCGCCGCCGATGAACGCGATCCTGTCCTTCGCCATTACGGGATTATGCGGATGAGGTCGCCGCGCTCATAGAGGGCGCTCACGTCCGATCGGCCGTACGCGGCCGCCGGGAGACCGATGTCCGCAAGGACCAGCGCTCCGACCAGCGGTGCCGCGGCCGGTGCGAGCAGGCCCCGTTTGGGGAGCGCGAGGGTCACCGTGCACGCCGCGCGGATCGCGATGCCCCGCGGCACGCCGGAATCCGGGTCGATCCCCGACGGCAGGTCCACCGCCAGGATCGGGATCCCCGACCGGTTCGCGACCTGGATGCACCCGGCGACGTCGTCGCGTGGCGCGCCCGTCGCGCCGTAGCCGAGGAGCCCGTCGAGCAGGAGGTCGGCGCCGGCGATCTCGTCCGGGCCGTCGGGAGCGAAGCGCGCGACGCGGATCCCGATCGCGCGCAGCGCGTCGCGCTCGGTCGCCGGAAGGTCGCGCAGCGTCTCCGGATCGCCGCAGATCACGGCGCGCGCATCGGCCCCCCACCCGTACAGGTGCCGCGTCGCGACGAGCGCGTCGCCACCGTTGTTCCCGCGCCCGCACAGCGCGACGATCCGCCGGCCCGCGACGGATCCACCGAGGAGCAGCCGCGCGACGGCTGCGACCTGGCGCCCGGCGTTCTCCATGAGCGCGACGACCGGGACGCCGAGCTCCTCGATCGCGGCGCGGTCCGCGCGGGCCATCTCCGCGCCCGTGACCGACGGCGGGCGCGCGCTCACCGGTAGCGCATCGAACACGGCTCAGAGCTCCTTCGCGTACTCGACGGTCGTCTCGCGGCGGTAGCCGAGCGCCTCCCAGAACCGCATCGCGTAGGTGTTGTCGTCCCAGACGATGAGGTTGAGCTTCGGACAGCCGAGCTCGCGCATGCGCCGCTCCATCTCGGCGACAAGGGTGGCCCCGATCCCGCGGCGGCGCTCGTCGCGGTGCACCGCGACGTGATAGAGCCAGCCCCGCCGGCCGTCCCAGCCGCCGAGCGCGGAGCCCACGAGGTGGCCCTCCTCTTCGGCGAGGAGCATCAGCCCGGGATTGCGCTCCGCGAAACGCGCGAGCGAGGCGTCGTCGTCGCCCGGACGGATCTTGATGCCGCAGGTGAGCCAGAACGCGCGCAGCCGATCGCCGTCGCCGTCACGGTACGTCCGGATCTCCACTTCTCCATACTCCCACCATGCGCTTCGGCCGATTCGAGATCGACATCTTCACCGACGGCACGTTCAAGATCGACGGCGGGGCCATCTTCGGCGTCGTCCCGAGGGTGCTCTGGAGCAAGCAGAAGGAGCCGGACGAGCTCAACCGGGTCACGTTGGACATGAACTGCGTCCTCATCCGCGACGCCGACCACGTCGTGCTCGTCGAGACCGGTGCCGGCTCGAAGCTCAGCGAGAAGCAGCGCGGCATCTACGGAATCGAGCGGCCGCCGCAGCTCCTGGACGAGCTCGCGAAGCGCGGTGTCCGGCCCGAGGACGTGACGCTCGTCGTGAACACGCACCTGCATTTCGACCACTGCGGCGGCAACACCCGCCGTGACGGAGACGCGCTCGTCGCGACGTTCCCGCGCGCGAGCTACGTGTTCCAGCGCCTCGAGTGGGTCGACGCGCTCAACACGAACGAGCGCACCCGGGCCTCGTACTTCCCGGACGACTTCGCTCCGCTCGAGGCCGCCGGCAAGCTCGAGCTCATCGACGAGGCGGTCGAGATCCTGCCGGGCATCCGCCTCGATCGCGTGCAGGGCCATACCCGCGGCACCCAGACGGTGCGCGTGACCGATCGGACGCGGACCGCCTTCTTCTCGTCGGACTTCATGCCCGACCGCCATCACCTGCCGCTGCCGTGGATCCCCGCGCAGGATCTGTACCCGCTCGACACCCTCGAGGCGAAACGGACGATCCTGTCGCGCGCGGTCGACGAGCAGTGGATCGTCGGCTTCACCCACGATCTCCCGCGCTTCGGCACCGTCACGAACGTGGACGGGAAGTACCGCTTCACGGAGCTCCCAGACTGACAGCGGGACCGACGGTGCCCGATCGCGCGTCGACGCTCATCGTCGGCGGCGGGATCGTCGGCGTCGCCACGGCGTTCTTCCTCGGCGAGCGCGGCGAGACCGATGTGGTGCTCATCGAGCAGAGCGCGCTCGGATCGGGCACGACGAAGGGCGGGTTCGGCGGCATCCGTCACCAGTTCGTCGATGAGCTCGACGTGCGGCTCTCGCAGATCGCGACGGAGTTCTGGCGGGACTTCGACTCGTCCACCAGCAGCGCGCACGACTTCGAGCAGAACGGCTACCTGTTCGTCGCTCAGACCAGCGAGGGGATGGCCGCGCTCCGCGCGCCGATGCCCCTGTACGCGCGGCTCGGCGTCGAGGTCGAGCTCGTCGGCCCCGAGCGGATCGCCAAGATGGTGCCGGGGATCCGCACCGACGATCTGAAAGGTGGTCGTTTCGGCGCGCGCGACGGATACGGCTCGCCGCTCGCCGCCCTCGCGGGCTTCGCCGCCGCCGCGGTGCTCGAAGGCGTCCGGCTCATCGAGCACGTCCGCGTCGATGCGCTCATCGCCGAGAACGGTCGGGTGACCGGCGCGCGCACGAGCGACGGCGAGATCCGCGCCGATCGCGTGCTCCTCGCGACCGGCGCATGGACCGCGCCGCTCGCCGCGAGCGCCGGCGTGCGCGTGCCGATCTGGCCGTACCGCCGCTCGATCATGGAAGCGGCCGGCCCGTTCCCGAAGCTCACGTCGATCCCGCTGGTCGTCGAGTGGGAGTCCGGCCTCCACTTCCGCCCCTCCTCGGGAAGCGGGGCCGGGGCCCAGCGTTTCGCCATGCCGAACCTCATCGCGGATGGCGCCGTCGAGAAGGGTCCCGCCGCTCCGCCGGAGTCCTTCGACGCACCGAACCTCGCTGTCGGTGACGTCCCGCCGCGACTCGAGCCCTGGGTGAAGGCGCGCGGCGCGTGGCGAATGGAGCCGTTCGCCGACCTTCGGATCACCGACCGCTGGTCGTGCAACTACGAGATGACCCCCGACGATCACCCGATCGTCGGCGCGGTCCCCGGCACGCCCGGTCTGTACATCGCCGCTGGCTTCTCCGGGCACGGGTTCATGCACGCGCCCGCGACGGCGCAGCTCATCGTCGAAGAGATGCTGGATGGGAAGGCCTCGATGCTCGACATTGGCGATCTCTCCATCGAGCGTTTCCGCACCGGCCGCAAGCCGTTCGCCGCGACCGTTCTGTGATCGTTCGGCGACTCAGCCGGCTGGACGGCGCGAGGGCGGCCGTCGGAACGGTGGTGATCATCGACGTGTTCCGTGCGTTCACGACCGCCGCGTTCTGCGTCGCAGCCGGCGCGCGCGAGGTCGTGCTCGTCGCAGATCACGAGACGGCGCTGGCGCTCAAGGCGAACGATCCCGACCTCTTCCTGACCGGCGAGGTCGGCGGGCGGCCGATCCCCGGATTCGATGCAGGCAACTCACCCTCGCGCATCGATGGGCTCGATCTGCGCGGTCGGCGCGTGGTGCAGCGCACGAGCGCCGGGACGCAGGGCGTCGTGGCCGCCGCCGCGGCCGTCGAGATCGTGCTCGGCAGCCTGGTGATCGCGGGTGCGACCATCCGGTACCTCCGTGGTCGCGATCCGATCTCGCTCGTGGCGATGGGAACGCCCGGCGGTGACGATCACGACGAAGACGAGATCTGCGCGGCGTATCTGGAGCAGCTGCTGCTCGGCGCCGCGCCGCCGGCGCCCGCCATCTCGCTCTCGCCCGCGGAGAGCTGGCCCGACTGGTTTCCGCGGCGCGACGCGGAGCTCGCTCTCGAGGTCGATCGGTTCGACTTCGCGCTGCCCGTGGTGCGGGAGGACGGGCTCCTCGTCGCCCGTCCGGTGTTCGTCTAGCCCGACCTCACGCGGACGCGGCGTCCTCGAGCGGCGTGAGCGGAACGACGCGCCAGGTCACCAGGCGCACCCCGAGCAGGATGATCGCCCCGCCGACGATCTCGGGCGCCGTCGGCCGCTCGTTCAGCAGGAAGACCGCCAGGACGAGCGCGACCACCGGCACGAGGTAGCTCACCATCGAGGCGAGCCCGGCGCCGAACCGCCGCACGGCGTAGTAGAAGAGGACGAAGCCGACGATCGTCGCGAACACGGCGAGGTACGCGACATCGAGCCACGCGCTCTGGGGCCACGACGGCACGTCCTGATAGCCGTGCTCGAGGAAGCCGAACGGGAAGAGCATCGCCGCGCCCGCGAGAGACGCGACCGCGGTCACCCCGAGCGGCGATCCGGAGCGCGTAGTGATCGTGCCGAGCGTCGCGTACACGCTCCAGCACGCCGCGCCGCCGAGCATGAGCAGGTCACCGACGAGCCGCTGCGACGACAGCGCCGCACCGGTCTGGGCGCTCGCGATGACGACGGTCGCGCCCACGGTCGCGCACGCGACGCCCGCGAGCTTGTTGCGCGTCAGCCGTTCACCGAGGAAAGTGGCGAAGAACACGGTGAGCACGGGGTTCAGCGTCGGCACGATGAGCGCGCCATCGGAGGCCGGGGCGAGGGTCAGGCCGACGAAGACGAGCGCGTTGTAGCCGAAGATCCCGAAGATCGAGGCGACGAGGAGGAGCTTCCATCGCGCGAGGCCGAGCGACGCGCCCGTCGCGCGCGCGATCGCGAGCATGATCAACCCCGCGAGCGCGAACCGCATCGTCCCGAGCTCGATCGGCGGGACGCTGGCGACGGCGAGCTTGCCCGCGGTCCAGCTGCCGCCCCAACAGAGGGCGACGGTCACGTATAGAAGGACGGTGAGCAGGGAAGCGGGCACCGCGCACTACCGTAGCGGCGGCTAGCATCCGGCGATGACGGCGCGCGTCCTCCTCACCGGCATCACCGGATTCGTCGGCTCGCATCTCGCCGAACGCCTGCTCACCGACGGCCTCGAGGTCCACGGGATCGCGTTCGAGCCGCCGCCCCACCCGAACCTCGAAGCGATCGCCGCACGGGTCCGGATCCACCGCGCCGATCTGTCCGATCCGGACGGCCTGCGCGCCGCCATCGCTGCAGCGCGGCCCGACGCCGTCGTCCATCTCGCCGGCCAGGCGATCCCGGCACTCGCGCAGCGGGACGCGAGCGGGACGGTGAGCGTGAACGTGGTCGGCACCGCGAATCTGCTTGCCGCGCTCGAGCCGTTCGCCCCGGCGCATCTCGTCTACGCATCGAGCGCCGACGTGTACGGGCTACCGGATCGGGTGCCGGTCGACGAGGACGCGCCGTTGCGACCGACGAATGTGTACGCCGCGTCGAAGGCGGCGGCCGAGGCGTTCGTCCGCGAGTTCGGCGACCGTGCCGGTCACCCCACCGTGATCCTGCGGCCCGCGAACACGAACGGACCGCGCCAGCATCCCGGTCTTGCCGCATCCGGCTTCGCGAAGCAGATCGCCGAGGCCGAGGCGGGTCTCGTGGATCCGGTCATCAGGCACGGCCGCCTCGACGCGCAGCGCGACTTCATCGACGTGCGCGACGTCGCGGCGGCGTACGTGGCGGCGATCGCGCTCGCGCCCGAGCGGACCGAGACGTACAACGTCGGCAGCGGCGAGCCCGTCACGATCGAGCGCATCCTGCGC
>Ga0315281_10010053_pt1 | contig 13077 bp, 12 predicted proteins | sample YL17G07_0_MG_FD_204540 | JGI IMG/M metagenome (GOLD analysis project Ga0315281, IMG submission 204540) | Sediment microbial communities from Yellowstone Lake, YNP, Wyoming, USA - YL17G07_0 | ecosystem: Environmental > Aquatic > Freshwater > Lake > Sediment | place: USA: Wyoming | collected... | reverse complement strand
CAGCGCGGGTTGCCGCCGCAGACGGCTCGTCGGCGGATTCGTAACGGAGTTTGAACGGCTCATTTTCATTTCGCATGTCAGCCTGTCCATCAATTCTTGGACAGGCTCCTAGCGCTCCAAATACTCCGGCCACCAGGGAGAGCCCAAACCCGAGGGCAAGGTGGGGAATAGATGCACCAACATAAGTCTCAAGAAGAAGAACCACTGCCGCGGCGAGGATAAGCCACCCTAGGGCAATGGCTGCTACCAGCGGCTCTGGCATCTTCTTGAGCCAATCCACGTGGGAACCTCCTAGCAAGTCAGTTCACAATGTTCTTGGGCTTGCCTTCGGCAAACGCCTCAATGTTGGAGATGCAAATATCAATCTGCCTCAACTTTGCTTCGAGGGTGTTGTACCCAACATGGGGTGTTAGAACAACATTGTCGCGTTGCAGAAGTTCCTGCGGTGGCGGAGGACTCCCCGCTTCCAGAGCTACATCAAAGCCGAACCCGCGAATGTGACGCTCTCGCAACAAAGGTATCAGGTCATCCAAGGAAACCACGCCCCACGTTGCTCCCACGAGCATAGCACCGGGCTTGAGATGGCTCAGGTACTTCTTATCAAGCATGCCTTTGGACTGATCATTCAAGGGACAGGTTACACAGACGACATCGCAGGTTCTCATGAGGTCTTCGAGTGAAAGATCGGCGATGTTGTCACACTTCTTGGAATGGCGGTTGTATGTGACAACTTTCATGCCGAAGGCCCTTGCCAACTCGGAAACGCGGTAGCCGATGCTTCCGAGGCCGACAATGCCTAAGCACTTATCCCGAAGTTCGGTCCCTTGTGGGACTGGTTGATCCTTTTCACCGGAACGGATTGTCTTGTCTCCTATCACTGTCCATCGAGCAATGGCCAGCATTAGGCCTACAACATGCTCCGCCACTGCCTCGGTTGCGTAGCCGGGAACGTTGCTGATCAGTATCCCTTTTGCCCGAGCCTCCTGGCGACTCTTTATCCAGGCATAGCCAGTGGACATAAGGGCAACAAGCGACGGCGACTTCATGTCCAAGAGAAACGGTGAGGGGGCGACCCAATCCACAACCACAATGTCTGCGCCTCGAACGCGTTCCTTCGCCTCTTCGTCGCTTGACCTGTCAAAGAAGGCGGCCGGTCCGAGGTTTCTGATCCGCTGCTTCTGCTCTTCGTTCATTCCAACGTTCTCAAGAATCACGGTTCTCATTGCGTCACCTCCTTTTCAGAGAGGGCGACCGCATATAGGTCATGGTCTATCGTGCAAGCCTCGCAGCGGAGGCAGCCTTCGTTCATCTGTGGGGACAAGCCGCAAGCCATCATAGCTTCGGCAGCAGCGTAGCTTGCTTCCATGAGTTGGCTAGGTTCGCAGCTACGCATTGTAGCGTACCGAGATCCGTCCCAAGGCTTAAACGGAAGGACGCAGGGTTGAACGCCTGCCGAGGCTAACGCCTCGACGCCTCGGACGGTTGAGTCAAGGGGTTCCAGACCGACCAAAACACAACTCCCAACTCGGTTTCGCCCCAGAAGCCTTGCGGCTTCAGCCATTGCGCTGAAATAGATCACCTTGGGAATCACGCCCTTGCCCGGACACATGTCCGCACGCAGCCTATCGTCCCAGATCTCAATATTAAACCCGAAACTGGTCACACCAGCTTCTACAAGTATCTGGATGTCCTCCTTATGTTCGGGAGGAACCATCTCGACCCATATTGGTGCGCCGATCCCTCTTTGGCGAATCTCCCTGGCACACTCAGCAAAATAGGGAATATTCCTGTGCAACGGAAGCCTCGCTCCTCCGCCTAGACACACTAGGTAGTTCGGGTTCTCTCCCACGGCGCTCGCCACGGTCGCTCCAACATCGGGTGGCGCTGCAATCCGCCACGACGCGCCCGTAGCGCAGAAACCACAGCCAATCCCGCGGGCTTGATAGTCGCATCCTGCGTAGGTTTGGTGCAAGAAGTTCCGACCTTCCGCGAGGAACACACTCGCCATTTCAGCATCGTTGGCCGTCCGTCCATGATACCATCGGGGAGCAGCCAGGGGGACAACTGGGCAAGCGACAGAACCATTCTTCAGAAGCACCCAAGCGCCACGTTGTTCGGCGATTGAATAAGGGGAAGAACGGTCGAACGAATGCGATACCGTTGCAAGAACCCATGTGAGGCCGTCCAGTGAAAAATGGACGCCAACGTTACCCGTTTTCCAGTCCCCGGAAGGGTTCTGGGCGCGGAACAGGGTCAAAGCGCCATTGTTGGGCCGTATGCCGAAACACAGCAGTTCCGCCTTCGTCAAAACCAGTTCGCGCAAGCGCGAAACGGACATGGTGGATAGCGTAGCGCTGTCCATAGCACACTCACCAACTGTGCCTCCGGCGGATCTCCCACATCGGCCTGATGACTCCGGTAGTGTAAGTCTCGCGGGGCTTCATGTCAAGACGCAAGCGGACCGAAGCTCTCGCTTCGGCCCGCCCCACCCTCGCTAGACCGCCTTCTTCGCAGCCGTGACCAGGCTCTCGATGGTAGCTTCGGCCTTCGCCAGATCCGCCTTCGCGTCCGCAAGCGCCGTGGAGAGGCTGCCGTGAGCCTTCACGACCTCGTAGACGATGCAGCCGAGCGCCACGACGACCACGAAGCAGACGATCCCCAGCCCGATGCCCGCGACGATTTTCTCGTAGCGCATCAGGGCCAGCAGAACGGCGAGCATGACCGTAAAGGTCGCGGTCAGCGCCCAACTCACGAAACCCTGGATCGTCATGTAGACGCTGATGGCAATGAAGATCAGCGAGATCACGATCCCGATTCGGAACGTCGCCGTCATGCTCCTCTCGGCCTCCGACTTCAAGTCGGCGATCTGCTTGTTCAGGGCGTCTATCTGCGCCTTGTCCTTGGCCAGCTCGTCGCCGATGGCCTTGTCGAGCGTGGCAGCCAACTTGCTGATGGCGTCCGCAATGCCGCGCAGCACAGGTACTTCTCCGAGAATGACCTTCGCCTGATCGGGCGCTTTCGGCTGCGCCTCCTTTGCCGCGCCCTCGATTTTGTCCGTCGAGGCCGCGATACCCTTGCTCGCTGCCGGCAGCGAGTCCGCCGCGCGCTTGGCCACTGTCATCGGCGGGTCCTGCTTTGCCTGGTTCTGGAACAGGCATCCGTCCACCATCGCCAGTACCCCGAGCACGACCATAATCTCCGCGATCTTTCTCACGGCACCCTCCTTTCACCTTCCTTTGAAGGCTTCGTAAATAGCGGCGGCTGCGGCCCCGGCAATCGTGCCGAGAATCCCCGCGTTCCGCCGCGTAACCCATGAATCCCGCTCTTCCGAATCCAGCCGGGCAATCTCGCACCTCAGAAGCGTGATCTGCCCGCGCGCAATCGGCTCGTGCGCCTTGCAGTCCGCTCGGCCGACGTGATTCTTGATGTCCTCGATGGCCGCTTCGCACTCGGCCTTCAACGCCGCCCGCGCCTCGCTTCCTCTGCTCACGGTCGTGTCCTTTCTGTCACTGCATTCAGCACCTCCTCGGTCGTAATCTTTTGGAGAATTTCGCAGCCCTGCGTCCGGCAATCGTTGTTGCAGCCGAGCCACTCGAACATCATGCAGGGCGGCTTACACTTATGGTCGCGCGGCGCGTCCTTCGGCCAGAGCGTCTTGTGCAGCGGGTAGTGCTTGGAAATCTGGTCGGCGTGGGTCGAACCGAAGAGACCGATGGCCGGCACGTGGACGGCTGCCGAGAGATGGAACAACCCGGAATCCGGCGTGACGATGGCGTCACATTCAGCAGTCAGCGCGCCAAGCTGCCAGATCGGAACGCCGATGACCTTCCGGCCCGGAACGTCTGCAACCGCGCTGAACCACGTGTGAAAGACGAGGACCGTCATTCCCTGGCCATCGAGCGCTTTCGCCAGTTCAATCCATCGCGGCAGAGGCCAGTCGCGCCGGATGTTGTTCGTACAGAACGGCGCAAGGCCGAGGACGGGCCGCTTCACGTCAGCGCTCAGCCACGTCCTGGCCCAGGCTCGCCCCTCGTCCCTGACGACGTAACGCGGCACGTAATCGGAAGGCGTCAGGCCGGCAGCGGCGCAGAAGGACTCGATGCGGCTCCGGTCAAGCCGGTCGCTCTTCTCCCGCTCATATCTCGCCGCAGGACACCAGAGGTCAATCGTCACGTTGAATTCGGGCAGGCCCGGAGCGGCCAAGTACGGGTGTAACTTCGGGTCGGGCGCGGTGTCACGCTCGCGCCGGCCCTGGCACTCGACGGGGACGAGGACGTCCACGTCTGGGCAATGTTCCTGGACCTCCCGGTAATCCCGAAGACCGAAGTAATAGACCTTCGCCTCCGGCCACTTTTCCTTGACGGCGCGGGCGACCGGCAGCGTGCAAAGGATGTCACCGATCCCGCCGGCCCGCGCAGTGGATTCGCGCGACCGCCATCGCTAGGGAACTCGGCGCTCAGCCTGCTGGGGTCGACAGCGTCATCAGCAGAGTGCGGAGATTCCTTCGGAAAGGCATGACGCATAAGATGCCCGCCGATATAAGCAAGCGAGAAATTGCGCGAGAGATCCGCGAGGTCGTTCTGCTTCACCGCATCCAAGGGAAGAACCGGCAGTACTTACTGAATGCGGAACCGCAGCCAGGGGGCGGATTTCAACGTGGGCAATCGCGGGCAAAATTGGGCAAGGGATCCTTGTCAAGTTAAAACCGGCAAAAAAGCGGCTGTAATCCCTCCTGACGTTCCACGACCATCATCCCATTAACATTGACGTTTCTCCGCAGGGGAAGCCTCGTCTCTGTCGTGTCCATACCTGAAGCCCTGGGCAAAATTGGGCAACAAATATGCGCGGTAAAATATGGGTGTGCAACACGACGATCCGCCGATGTTGGGGAGAGCAGCACGAAGATGAGCGCACTGATTGGCACAGGCTGGTTGCGGGTACGGCGATCCACACCGTGCCCGGTCTGCTCGAAGCCGGACTGGTGCTTGATCTCCGCCGATGGCTCGGCGGCAATCTGCGCGCGCGTGAAGTCGTCGAAGCGTTGCGGTGATGCCGGCTGGCTTCACCGGTTGCGCTCGGCCACTGAATTGCGGCTGCCACACTGTAGGGAGCGGAGCGTGACAGTCCTGAACCGGGGGCCGATAGGGCCGGACTTCGGGGCGCTGGCGCGACGCTACGAACTTGCGCTCGGTGAGACCAAACTTGGGGAACTTGCCGAGGCGCTCGGATTGTCCACCGACGGCCTCAAACGACTTCGGGTGGGATGGGTAGAACAGCATCGGGCGTGGTCGTTTCCGATGTGCGATGCCTCCAGCAATGTCCTCGGCATCCGCCTGCGGCTCCCGGATGGGCGCAAACTGGCTGTGCGCGGTGGGCATGAGGGTCTTTTCGTTCCGTCTGGGTTGCCGCTTCCCGCGGGTGACCGGCTGCTGATTGCCGAGGGACCGAGCGACTGCGCCGCGCTGCTTGATCTAGGCTTCAGTGCTATTGGACGACCCTCATGTTCGGGTGGGACACGTTGCGTCAGAGAGTTCGTGCAAACACGCAGACCGACACGGGTGGTGATCGCGGCCGACAGTGATGACCCAGGTCGGCAAGGAGCAGCAAGACTGGCGTCGGTGCTCGTGCTCTACGCCCCAGTAGTGCAAGTCATCGAACCGCCCAAAGGAATCAAGGACATGCGCGCGTGGAGACAGGCCCGGGCCACGCACGATGACATTGAACGGGCCATCCAGGGCGCACCCGAATGGCGGTTGCAAATAGGAGGCAAGAGGTCATGAATGACAACGTGCTCACAATTGAGGTCAAACCGTCCGGCTCTCGCCATAGGGTCACGGTATTGAAGGGCGGAGAGGTGGTTGCAATGGACGTTTTCAACGCAGGCAAAGCCAAGGACCGCAACGACTTTCTCACTGCCGTCCAGAAGGAATATGCAGGCGTTGATGTTCAGGCGGCTGACCGGGAAATCCTGCGCCAAGTCAACGCTGAACAAACGTCCGCGCCGGCGGCCGAGACGGAGGAGACCCCTGAGCAGAAGTTGGTAGCAACACCCGAGGCGATTCGGCAAGAGGCGGAAGCGATGCTTACGAGCCCGCGCCTGATCGAGGTGGTCGCGGATGACATCGCCGAATTGGGTGTCGCTGGCGAGCGAGAACTGACCGTGACGGTGTACCTCGTCGGGACCTCACGGCTCCTTGATGAGCCTGCGGCGGCCATCGTGCAAGGACCATCATCCAGTGGAAAGAGCTACACGAACGATAAAGTGACTGGGTTGATGCCGCCCGAAGCGGTGATTCGTGCCACAAAGATGACACCGCAGGCGCTCTTTCACATGGCGCCGGGGAGTCTAAAGCATCGGTTCATCTCCGCCGGCGAGAGATCCCGCCTTCAAGACGATGAAGCGGCAGAAGCCACTCGCGCCCTGCGTGAGATGCTGTCGGAGCAGCGCCTGTCCAAACTGATGCCAGTGAAGGTTGAAGGCGGGCGGATCGAAACGCGAAAGATCGAGCAGGAAGGACCGATTGCGTATGTCGAGAGTACGACGCAAAGCCAGATATTCGAGGAGGACCTGAATCGCTGCGTTCTCCTCAACACTGACGAACGGCCAGAGCAAACGCGGCGCATCATAGATCGGATAGCCGAAGCACATAGCATGGTGGGAAGCGGAAAGGAAATGGACCGCATCCGTCAAAAGCACCACGCTGCACAACGGATGCTGGCGCGTCAGCCGGTGATCGTCCAATTTGCAGGCGTTCTTAGTAAGCGGTTCCCTGCCGAGCGAGTTGAGGCACGCCGTGCGTTCGGCCACTTCCTCCGCTTTGTGGAGGCGTCGGCGCTGCTACATCAGCGGCAACGCAAGCGCCAGAATGGTGCCATCTTGGCCGCGCTGGACGATTACCAACTCGTGCGGCATCTCCTGACCACCCCCTTGTCGCGGCTACTCGGTCGCACGGTATCAGACGGAGCGAATCGGCTCCACGAGCGGCTGCGCGCGCAGCACTTGGAGAAGCTCTTCGAGGCTCCACATTTAGCGGTGGACACCTGCCAGCACGTCCGCACCATTAACAACTATCTTGGCGAACTCCATCGGATCGGCTGGGTTCAGCTCATTGAGCCAAGGAAGGGGCCCAAGGCCGCTGTGTGGCGGCTTGCGCCGGACTGGACTGAAGGAGCATCTGTGATCCTGCCGACGATTGAGGAGATTCAACGGGAATGCGGTTTCTTGCTTTCCGACAACACACAAGTATTGACCGGAGAAGCAGTTGGATAGGAAAGGGCCTTTTCTGCCGGTATTTCCGATAAGTCTTTGTGAGAAATGCAGGCAGGAATGAGAGTTTCCGACCTAAGGCATGTTCCAACTACGGATTATGAACTCTCGGAATGTCGGAAACGCCGGGAGAAAGAACGATGCTGGACCTCAAGGTGGTGTTCGACCCTGACATGGCGGAGCGCCGGCGACTCGCTCGGCATGGCCGCGAACTGAACCCGAACGACCTCCCCGGCGATTGGCGAGTATGGTGGGAGGAGCGCGCAGCCATCATGGAGTACGACGGCCTGCTGCCGCGCGAGCGGGCTGAGGCGCTTGCGTTCGATGCAGTGCTGCGGCTCATGGCCGAGTCCAACGACACAGCTTTCCCCGGCAGGGAACTTGCACTCTCTGCCGGCCAAGAGAACTGCAATCCAGAGAACGATGGCTGAAGCCACTGACAAACCCCATCGGGACGATGTCCTCGTGCTTGAGGAATGCGAGGTGGAAGCCGCAGCGTCCCCGGACCAGTTGGCCGTCGCCGAAAGCATCATCGCCAGGCTGCTCGTCCGGCGCTGGCTGGCCCAAGCGCCCCGAGACCAGGAAGGCGGAAATCTCGCCCGGAATGCCCTTGACTTGTGCCGCGAGGAATGCCCTGATGTGTCCGGTGGTTCGGAGCATCCTATGCAGGAAAGGGCAGACCTGAAATGATGTGCAAAACGTCGGCAAGGTTGGGAATTGGCTGTGTCCGAGTGTCCACGGATCGGCAGGAGCGGTCCATTGACGAGCAGAAGGAATCTATCCGCGCCGCCGCCTTGCGTGACGGCGTGCATCTGCTAGAAAACGGGACGTGGTGCGAGGACGAGGCGATCAGCGGCAGCATCCTCGACAGGCCCGGTCTCAGGAAGCTCCTCGAGCTCTGCCGCACACGGAAGGACATCACGGACGTGTACTTCTGGAAGCGGAACCGGGTGGCCCGATCCATTGACCCGCTCGACGGCATGAACATCGAGCGCGAGATCGAGCAGTGCGGGAAACACCTCCACTTCGTCCAGGGCATCCAGAAGACCGGGAACAAGATGCTGGACTTCATCGCCAGCGGCTTGGAATACGCCGAGGCCGGGCAGTACCTGGTGAACCTGTCCGCCGACACGAGCCGTGGCCTGATCCCGCTGACCAGCCAGGGGTTCGACGCCGGGCGGCCGACGCCCTACGGTTACGACCGCCTCGTCGTGGACTGCAATGGGAACGCGCTCTACACCATCCGCCATGCCGACAATGGAGTACATCATCAAATCTTCCCCGATGGCCACGTCCAGGTCTACGCGAATGGTTCGAAGCCGAGCAAGGACGAGTCCGCCCATTCCAAGTTCGTTATCGGCGCGCCGGAGCGCGTGAAGGTCGTGCGGCGCATCTTTGAGTCCTGCGTCCACGAGGAGAAAGGCATGCGCTCCATTGTGGAAGACCTGAACGCCGACGGCATCCCATCGCCCCGGGGGCAGAAGTGGAGCGTCGCTACGGTTCGCGCGATCCTGCTTAACCCCATCTATTACGGCGCCAACGTCTGGAACGTGCGAAGCTTCAGCAAGTACCATCGGATTGAGGGCGGGGCCGTGAAACCGCTCGCAGAGCCGACTGGCAAGAGCAAGAACTGGAACGACAAATCACACTGGGTCGTGGGCGACGAGGAGCACGGCTTCGAGCCGATCATCACAAAGGAACTCTTCGACCTCGCGCAGGCCAAGCGCGCCGAGCGCAAGAATCCTTTCAGGCGCGGGAATGCGCTGGCGGCGGCCTATCACCTGTCTGGCCTGGCCGTATGCACCTGCGGTCACCACTTACAGGGCCACACGACGACCAGCGGCAAGAGGAATGGGCATCTGAAGAACCACTATTACACCTGCGGCGGGTTCCTGATGAAGGGACGCACGGTCTGCAAGCACTACCTGCTCCGGCGCGACAGCCTGGAGAAGTCGGTGTTCGAGGCGCTCGGCAGGCGGCTGAAGATGATGACGGGAACCGATTACCTCCGGGAGCGGGTCAAGGCGGAACTGGCGAACCAGGCCAGCCCGGACAATGGTTCTGCCGAGACCTGGCGCTCGAAGATAGCCGATGCCGAGGCTCGAATGAAGCGGTGGGAAGAGGCAATCGAGCGCGGCCTGAACCTCGACCTAGCGGCTGCCAAGCTCAACGACCTGGCGAAGGAAAAGGTGATGCTGGAGTCGAAGTTGCGCGCCACTCAAGCCGCCGGCAACAGGCACCAGAATGTGGACGCCGCCGTGGCCCAACTCATGGCCGGCCTGGACAACCTGGAGGAGGTTGTGGCGCAGGGCAGCGTGGCCGAGGTCAAGGCCGTGCTTCGCGCGTACATCGGCCGCATCGAGGTGGACCCGTTCAACGGAAAAGCCCGAATCGGCTTCTTGAGGCTACCGATCCGGGCTTTCTTATCGCGTCAACTCGCACCCGAAAGTGCGAGGGTCAGTGTGGTAGCGGGGGCAGGATTTGAACCTGCGACCTTTGGGTTATGAGCCCAACGAGCTACCAGGCTGCTCCACCCCGCGTCACATTCTGTATGCTTTTTTGTACCACTTGGCCAGGGAGATGTCAAGGCGCTTGAGGAAATGTTGCGGAATTCGCCGTCATGGGGCTTGACGCGCGGGCTTCGGCGGGTGAAGATGGACGAGGCTCGAACTGTTGCCGCCTGGGGTTTCGAGGATCAGTCTGGAAAGGACGAAGATGAGGAGAAACATCGCCGTCGCTATCGGGGTTGTGCTGTTCGTGGTCGGGATCGCTATCGCGCATTTCGCGCTGCGGCCGGCCAGGTCGTTCGGAGATTCGAACGCCGGAAAGGGCGCCGGGGGCGTCCAGCCGGGCGTCAATGCCAGCCTCGGCGGCCGAACGCCGTTCCCGTCGGACAATCCGTGGAACGTGGATATCTCGTCGTGGCCGCTGGAGCCGGACGGTGATAAGTACATCACGAGCATCGGTCCCGACGCGCCGCTGCATCCGGACTTCGGCGCCAATTACAACGGCGCGCCGTACGGGATTCCGTACGTGGTCGTGTCTCACGATCAGCCGCGGATGCCGGTCCGCTTCGAATCGCAGGAGGCGGCGGAGGAGAGCGATCAGTGCTATTACCCGATCCCGCTGGACGCGCCGATCGAGCCGGGCGACCGGCACGTGATTGTGATTGATCGCGACGCCTGGGTTCTTTTCGAGCTGTACGGCGCGCGGATGGCCGGCGACCGATGGCAGGCCGGCTCGGGGGCGGTGTTCGATCTGAATTCGAACGCGGTGCGGCCGGAAGGCTGGACTTCGGCGGACGCGGCCGGCTTGCCGATCTTTCCCGGGCTGATCCGATATGATGAGGTGATGGAGCAGAAGGAGATCCGCCACGCGCTGCGCTTCACGTGCAAGAAGACGCAGCGGGCGTTCATCTACCCGGCGCGCCATCGCGCCAGCAAGAACAAGGACGCGAGCGTCCCGCCGATGGGGCTGCGGGTGCGGCTGAAGGCTTCGTTCGATATATCCGGGTTCCCGGAGTGCGACCGGGTTATCCTCAAGGCGCTGAAGAAATACGGGATGTTTCTGTCGGACAACGGGGGGAACTGGTTCGTCTCGGGCGCGCCGGACGCGCGCTGGTCGGATGAGGATCTCCAGGCGCTCAAGAAGGTCAAGGGCTCGGATTTCGAGGTGGTGCTGATCGGCAATGTGATCGCGAAGAAGTAGCGCCCGAAGTCGCCCGATCGAACGGACGTTGGTTTGACAACGCTCGTCCGATTTCCTACCATAAGGTAGGAATCGGCGTTTCATCCTGCGGAACGAGTCGGGAAATCGCCACGTGAACCCTGTCGCCCAGACTCAGGAGGTCTCGCGGCCGCCGATCAAGCGCGAGGTGAAGGAACTGTCGTTGCTGTTCGAGATCAGCCAGACGCTCGACGCCACGATAGACATCCGCGAGGCGGTCCACCCGGTGCTGGACGCGATGGCGCGGCACATGGGCATGTTGCGAGGGACGCTGACGCTGTTGAACCGGGGGACGGGAGAAATCTACATCGAGGCGGCGCACGGGCTGACGGCGAGCCAGCGGAAGCGGGGGATCTATCGGCGCGGCGAAGGGGTCACCGGCAAGGTGGTCGAAACCGGCCGCGCGGCGATCGTGCCGCGCATCTCGGAGGAGCCGCTGTTCCTGAACCGGACCGGCGCGCGGAATCGGCTGCAGAAGCAGGACATTTCGTTCATCTGCGTCCCGATCAAGCTGGGCAACGAGACGATCGGGGCGCTGAGCGCGGACCGCCTGTTCTCCGAAGCGGTGACCTGCGACGAGGACGTGCGGCTGCTTTCGATTATCGCCTCGATGATCGCACAGGCCGTCCGGCTGCGCCGCGCGGCGCTGGAGAAGCAGCAGCGATTGCTCGAAGAGAACCTGCGGCTTCAGGAGGAGCTGAAGGATCGCTTCCGGCCGTCGAACATCATCGGGAATTCCAGCGCGATGCAGGCGGTTTACGACCTGATCGCCAACGTGGCCAGGAGCGACACGACGGTGCTGATCCGCGGCGAGAGCGGCGTGGGCAAGGAACTGGTCGCGCACGCGATCCATTACAACAGCCGGCGCGCCTCGCGGGCGTTCATCAAAGTCAACTGCGCCGCGCTGCCGGAGACGCTGATCGAGAGCGAGCTGTTCGGCCACGAGAAAGGCGCGTTCACGGGGGCGGTCTGCCGGCGCAAGGGCCGGTTCGAGTTGGCCGCGGGCGGGACGATCTTTCTGGACGAGGTCGGCGATTTCTCCCCCTCGACGCAGATCAAGTTCCTGCGCGTGCTGCAGGAGAAGGAGTTCGAGCGCGTCGGCGGGACGGAGACGATCAAGACCGACGTCCGCGTCATCGCCGCGACTAACCGCGACGTGGAGAAGCTGATCGCGGAGGGCATTTTCCGGCAGGACCTGTATTACCGCCTGAACGTGTTCACGATCCACGCGCCGCCCTTGCGGGATCGGAAGACGGACATCCCGCTGCTCGCGGACTTCTTCGTCGAGAAATACAGCCGGCTCAATCACAAGGAGGTCCAGCGGATCTCGACGCCGGCGATTGACATGCTGATGAGCTATCACTGGCCGGGCAATGTGCGCGAGCTGGAGAACTGCATCGAACGGGCGGTGCTGGTGAGCAACGACCAGGTCATCCACGGGCACCACCTGCCGCCGAGCCTTCAGACCGCCGAGTCCACCGGCACCGCACACCAGGGTTCCCTGCAGGGCGCTCTCGACGAGTTTGAGCGGGAGCTCATTCTCGATGCCCTCAAGTCCTCGCGCGGCAACATGGCCAAGGCCGCGCGCAGCCTCGGCCTGAGCGAGCGCCTCATGGGCCTGCGCGTCCGCAAGCATGGAATCCAGCCCAAACGCTTCCGCACCGCCTTGTAGCCTCTTGTTTCAAGTCAGTGCGGCGCAGCATGTTACGATAACATTGTTGCAACTCGCTGCGCAACAGTGTCTTGCGGCAAATTGGGTTCGTTTTTTCAAATCGCCTTTTTAAGTCCTAACTACTCCCTTGAAGCCATCTTGCGATAGGCCAAGTATAGCACATACACGGCCTTCGTGTCAAGCACTTTCTTTCCCGTAAAATAATGCGTTGGTCATGAGCGGGTGCGCCGGCAGAGAAGTCATCTGCTATGAGGCCATTCCGCAAGTGCGGCGTGTCGGAGCTCGCGTGAAATCGAATTCCGTCTGCTATTCGTGCTCGATGGCACCAGTTCTATTATTCGAGGTTTCGATGTCGGGGAGCCGCCAACTGAGCGCGTGCTTTATGGCACCGCGTGACATCGCGGTCATCCCC
>Ga0315281_10010052_pt1 | contig 13078 bp, 15 predicted proteins | sample YL17G07_0_MG_FD_204540 | JGI IMG/M metagenome (GOLD analysis project Ga0315281, IMG submission 204540) | Sediment microbial communities from Yellowstone Lake, YNP, Wyoming, USA - YL17G07_0 | ecosystem: Environmental > Aquatic > Freshwater > Lake > Sediment | place: USA: Wyoming | collected... | reverse complement strand
CGCCGTCGTAGGATTGGTCGCGATTGTGGTGATTGTGGTTCTTGCCGTGGCGATGAGAAGAAGAGGACGTGCTGCTCCACCTCCCGCAAGGCCTGCGCCAGCCACCTCAGTTCCGGCTCCCACCGTCGCGCGGCCTCCTGCTGGAAGATTCTGCGAAGACTGTGGATTCAAGATGCCCGCTGGCAGCGTGTTCTGTCCCAAGTGCGGTGCACGAAAGACGTAGCAAGAGCTCCGAGCTGCGCCGACAATGCGCCTCTCGGATCTATCTGTCACAATCTTAGTTGCACGGCACTGATAGAGCAGTTGCGCAGAAAATGTGAACTCCTCAAGGGCAGAACGGTTCAGTGAAAAGTGCGGGGGGGTGGGATTCGAACCCCCCGCGGCAACTGGAGACACCTAGCGGTTTCTCCCCTTGCATGACCCCGTTTCCCTCTGCGCTACCGTTATGGTAGCGCCACTAAGATAAGGATTGCTACCGCCATGGTAGCGTATGTTCACGAGAATACTGACCGCAGAAGAACGTGAGGAAATCCAGCAATGGATGAGAGCAGACGGTGCGAAAAAGACACACATACGCACAATTGCTACCCGAGGCAGGAAGTTCATGCCCCAGCTCAAGAGGGACCTGGCTCTCCTAGAGAGGTTTGTAGCTGCGTACGATAAGAACTGACACGCACGGAGAGACTTGTGTGAGATCAAACCAATGACAAGGCCCTCCATCGTTTTACTGTGCCTCCATTCCATTCTACCGACGGCTTTTTCAACGATAGTAACGCCAATTATACCATCGGGGGAAAACAATGAAAGGGAAGACTAGAGAAAAGAAACAGCTTGACCCAGTTTTCAAGAAGTTCGACGACATCACGAATCTTCTCATTCTCATAGCCGCGAAGTCGGGTGCGAAGTCCGAAGAAATAGGCAAAGTACTAGGCGTCGATGCAAGCCGTGCCAGACAGATACTGGCTGGGTTCGGAACGAAGAAGAAGAGGAAGCGTGTACGTCATGGCAAGAGGAAGGGCTCGTAAGACTGACGGAAACGAATACCTCGTCCGAAGACTCGACGCCATAATCCGACTTCTACTAGAAACCATGTATGCGATGAAGATTACGGAGTTTAATCAGACCATTGCTGTTCAAACCCTAAACTCAGTCGGTCTAACTCCCACCGAGATTGCAGCAATACTCGGGAAGAAATCGCCAACAGATGTAGCGCCATATCTCTACAAGAAGAAACTTGGAAAGGGCGGACGGTAGCCCGCCGGTGCTTGCATGACAGCTCGTCCTATATCTGTGACGGATCATAGATCGAACCTTAATGATCAAATAGCGAACGCCGCTAGGGTGCTCGGCAGGTCGTTGGCCCGCCACAGGGTTTTTTCAGCCATATACAAAGGCGGAAAGCAAAAGACTATTTCAGAAATAGTGACTATGACCACGCTGCCTCGAATCAGGGTGACTCAGGAAGCTGCCAAGCTAGTTGCCAACGGTATCGTAGGAACGACCAAAGTGCATGGCGAACTTGCATATGTGAAGGACTCTTTCTATTCCCAGCACAGGGACAAGATCCTCTCCCTAGCGAAGAATCCGGAGAAACTGCGCCAGTATCCAACGAAATCTACCCCGCACTTCACTAACAAAGTGGTAAAGGTCTCATTCCCATCGAGCAGAGTGAGAATTCGGCGAATCACGATTGACGACATAGGCTCTTTCCGTCGAGTGAAAGGGGTGAAATCCGATCAGAAACGCGTCTCGTTCTACGAGAGTGAAGTCAAGTCCTTGCTCAAGGACATTCTTGGGGAAAAAGGCAAATTCCAAGATTGGGGGGGAGAGACTGGCGATCTATACTCAATCAGAATGAAGCTATTCGGAAAGAGAAGAGCGGTCGTGTTTGGGCTCAAAGGAAGAGGGACAAGTGGGCCACTTACTCCGAAAAAGATGGGGAAAAACGGAGACCAGATAGGGAGACTGTTCAGAACCCCGGCCGATGTGTTCTTAGTTCAATATAATGAGCAAATAGACCCGAGTGTGATTGAACAAATGGAAGCCTTTGCCACTGCTCAGTCAGCGCGAGAAGGAAGCACAGTATACCACGGCGTGATTGACGGACAAGATACTCAGCGTCTGTTTGTCGCCTACTCCAAGAGGGGCAAGAGTCGAGGCAGCAAGTCGTATCGTAAGTAGTATCAGTTTTCGCTCCCGCATTCAGTCATGTTAGACTTTGCGGTGCTTCACTACCGAAGAGGACTATGGCTGGACGTTTGCCTCTAGGCGTCAAAGTGCCGCTCAGATGCCCCCGCTGTAGGAAATTCGGGCTGCTTCAACAGGTCAGCTTCTGGCGATTCAGCCACTACCATGCGAGGGGCAAGCGGAAGTACTGCTACCTAGCTGGCAAGAACTTGAAGAGGATTAGGAGATTGAGAAAGGATGCCAAGTTTTGAGAATCCAAAGTGTGAATGGAGATCCGTCAAGCCGTTCTTGTTGGAACATGGGTTTGCCGCGGCGCTACTAGGTGACTTTGGCGATAATTGCGCCAAGACAGTGCGGTTCGGAAAATCAACATGGCGACTCGGCAATCAAGTAGCGCTGAGAAAGTTCCTACTCTGTCAGAATTGCCTGAGTCAGTTGACTCGGTTAGGGGTGAAGTATAATCTTGGTCACAAAGTATTGTGAAGGACTTTGGTATTTGCTGGAACAGGGCGCTCCCACCGAACAGTTGGAGCGTGTCCAGCGAGAGTGCCTAGACAATCATGGTAACGTACACACGGGCCACCACCTTTACACGCCAAGAGGGGGCCACGAATCGCTCTGTCTTTGCGAGTTCTGCTTGCGACAGATTGCTGGAAACGATTGATGCCGACTGATATTGACTAGTAACAAGCGAGGTGATTCAGATAGCAAGGAGGAGATTTGATGCTTTGCCGTTCTATCAGCCCACAAATTGGGAAGGCTTCGAGAATCAGCTCTATCACAAATTCTGCGCTGGCGAGATCGTGTTCAAGCGTATTCCTCATGGAACGCACAAGCTGACGGCGCGCTGCGAACGATGCAACGAGACATTCCAATGCGATATGCGAACCTTGAAGAAACAGTTTCTCAAATTTGGCGATGCACGAAAAACGGTGACGCGAAAGGAACTAGCTAGGGAGATGCAAACACGGCCCTTGTATCCAGTTGCGGAAGTGGTCGATGTGTTCGACTTTTCGGATAAGCCCGTCATGGTTAGGGATGGTCATGGCATGGCGATGCTGACGCGGGACCCGCCGCAACCACACCCACCGATTCTAGGCGTTTTCAAAAGCGGCCACTTTGAGCATTTGCCAAGAGGGAACCCGCCAAAGACTTTGCGAGTAACGCGAACTGGGGGCGTTAGAGGTAAGAGAACGCGCCCAATAGAGACACACTAGCTTAGATTGCTCTCATATTGGGCCGCTTGCAACTCAAGAGATGGGATTTTGGCGGAGTCTTTCAGCCCACTTTTCGGCTTCGGGGACAAACATCTCGTAGTTCTTCTGTTGTGTGGATATCTTCAGAGTCTTGGCGTGGCTAAGGTACATTTCCGCCAAGCCCCATATGCCGCCGCCTAAGATAGCTCCTCCAACCGAGCCTTGTGTAGAGATTTCACTTAGCTTTCGCTCAAGAACATCTATGCCTGTCACAGTAGAGTACGCTATCTTCTCGATTCTGGCCTCTTTGCCCTCTTTCCAATTCAGTATTAGTGCGTCGGGTCCCAAAGTAGCCTCGCCCTCTCTCGCAGGAGCAAGGAGCATCGCTATAGAACCGATGAACTTGTCCTGAGAAGGGTCTCCTGTAAAAGCAACACCACTCGGTGTGTGGACAAGAATATCACATTTCATGCAGTACGCCTTGACGGGGGTCGTCGATGTCATGAGTTTCCCGCATTTGGGGCATTTGTCTTCCAAGTTGCGTTCTCACCTCAAACCCAATTGTGGCTGCTACGACTATAAGATATCATGGCATAGCAGAGATAAGGAAAGCAGCTAGGTCGTAGTCCACCATGAAAGAGAAGTTGAACGAGGGGGATAAACAATTACTGATCGTGGGCTGTGGTCTAGCTTTCTCGATTCCTTTGCTTGGAATCTTGGTAGCGCTCTCTACACCAGTCGGCAAGGTCGCCAGTTCGGCTGCGATGTTGTTGGTCTATTTGGCTATCCTCTTGGGTGTTGCGGCATCAATGACCTTTCTGGTCTTAATGTTGCGACTGATGGCGCGGCAGGGCTATTGGTAAGAATGAAAGGAATAAGCATGCTTCAAGGAGTCCCTATGCCTAGAAATAAGCCACGCACGGCCGTCGGGAGGCCAACACATATTCTCATGCTGTGTGTAGATGTATTGTAGCTGTAGTATATCCGACTTGGCTTTGTCTTGATGCTGTTGGTTTGTGCTGTTGGCTTTGATAATGGAAGAGGCTAGTCTTTGGTCAGCTCTGCTAGAGAAGGAGCAGGTTGTCCCCTCTCAAGGTTCTTGAGGTGCTCATCGAGTTTCTTGATATTCTTATGGTAGTCCCTAACGTACAGTATCGCAACCACGAGTACAATAGTAACAAAACACCCAGCAAACATCCCCATGGCTACAAGCAAAGGCATCTGATTAGACACGACAGCAGTTAATGCGAAAAACATGACACCTACAGCCGCAGCGATATACATGTTGTAAGCCATCTGCAATTTCGACTCATAATGTTGCGCAGCAACTTGCAGCTTGAATAACTCCCGATCCTGATCCAGATCCATGTATCTCAACTCCACACAACTAGGTATAACCCAATAATGGTAGATTCATACATAAGAGGGGCGTTCGGACGCTCAGTTTACGGTCGTTTTGGCGACATACCTTCTCGTTTAGGTGACATATTCCACGCTCGTAATGGAGCCTCGCTTTTGCGTCGCCATGGTTGGTGACATTATTCGTGCTTAGCGCCTAAAATTAGGCGACACTATCAATAATGGTGCGCGGATTTGTGCTCAAGAATGGGCGGCAGTTGGGCAGTATAACCCTAGCGCCAACCATACGCAAGGAACTCTATGATTGCCGCAATAGCGGCTACTATGAAACCAAGAAATTCGAGACGGAAATGGTTCTTTGCCGTCTTGTAGAGGTAACTGGTGGCAGACGCCCAACCCAATTGGGATATCTTATCGTCTTTCTCTCTCGCTATCTCTCTTTCAATTACTTTGATAATCTCACCGTGAGGCTTCTTGGCCGATTCCTTGAGTTTGTAGGACGAAATTGCCAGACATAGGAAGCACACTGCAATTCCGATAAACAGGAATGGAATCATGGATCATAGCCTTGTCCAGATGCCCTATGCTCTTATCCGCCGTAGCTTACTCTTGATGATTCGCTCCTGCTCGACGCCCGCCACATTCGGAATTCCTACCGTGAACTTGGTTCTATCAATCTGCTCTGTCGGAACCATTATGCGCTTGTGCCTTATGCCCCTATACGGCGGCATTCGGCGCTCTATTGCGTATTGGTTTCTTTCTTTCTTCAATGCATCTCACCTCACATCTACAGAGCAGTACAATAGATCAAGCCCTAATAGTTTTGGACAATTGTGTATTTAGACCCGTATTGGCTAGGCTTGCTCTTCTTTGGCGGCGCGGATTTGTACTTGGTAGCCGTTGTTCGTAAATTCAAAGATGCCCTCTTTGCATAATTGAACGCTCGGCTCTCTCCAACTCCTCTCTCAACTGCTTTTCCTTGAGTTGTTTGGGATCGACAATCTCGCTGAAGGTAATACTGTCTGGGAGCGACTTGTGTCTGAACCGATACTCCTCAAGCCTCGCCAAGCGCCTTTTGTGCCAGTTTTGTGTCCTGTGAATTTGGATTTGCGACAATGCCAAGGTAGCCATTACCAACAATATGAGCAGAGTGATGAGGTGTGCCCACTGATTGACCCTATCCAAAGTGGAAGCAGGTGGCTCGAAAGGGGCGACGGACGATACTAGAAGAGCGAACGTCGAAGACACCAAGGCGGCACATGCCAACATTGCGGAGACAGCGATCAGGGAGACTTCATCTCTCCTGATTCTCCATGAAACGTACTTGTTGTATTGGTCAATCAGGTATCTCGCTTCGTTATCATCCACTAATAGTTCACCACCTGTGCGACCTCACAGTAAACGTGTGGGTCAAGCATAAGGATCATCATTTCCTCTTGCGGAAGAGTTTCAGGCCTTCAATATCTGTGACATATTCGAAACCGTTCTCGACCAAGTCCGTTGCCTCTTCTACTCTCTTTGCCGCTTTGCAGATGAACTGATCGCTTTCGTTGTTGATCAGGTGGGTGTAGACGAGTGTGTTCTGTATGTTCCTATGGCCGAGCATTCGCATGACATGTAGGATGTCTTTGGTCTTCTGATACTCCATCGTGGCCTTGAAGCGGCGCAGGGTCTTGAAGCTCATACGCAGTATCCGTGGGTTCTGGAGCTTCTCAGCGATCTTTCTTCTTTGTGCGCTAAAGTTGCGGCTGAAGTCATCTAGTGAATCGGACCTGTCAATGACGGGATTGCGAAAGACATACTCTGAACGGTGCGGCAAGTGATCTAACATCACGACGAGTGAGCCTGTGACTTTCAAGCACCTTGCTCTACTGCCTTTCTCTGGCGTAATTGTGACGGTTCCTTGCTGAGAGTTAGTGTCAACCCATCTAATGTTCCATGCCTCACCAGCACGAGCGCCAGTTTCCTTCAATAGTTGAAGGTAGACAGTGGTCTTCTTGCCGACACCCGAGATTAGCTGATCAACTTCGCTCTCCATTGGGATGAATGGGAGCGTGTCAACGGGCACATAATGGGGCTTGTCAACTCTAATCCGCTTGCAAGCGTAGAACCTAGCCATGTGTTGAACAAGAATCGCCTTGCGCGCCTCGCTCAGTTTCGCGCCAGCCAAGTACGCTTTGATCGACTCAGGATTCAGCAAATCCGCCCGTCTAGCTAGCCCCTTTAGAGACCGTACGCAAGCCCTGATGGTTGAGTCCTTGTATCCCTGTTTCATCATCCATGAGGCAAATGACAGAATCTCGCCAAGTGCCCGAGACGACAACGGTGGATTTGTCAAAAAGTGCGGGGGGTGGGATTCGAACCCACGGAGGCCTACGCCACAGGATCTCTCATCCCAAGGCGGATCTTAAGTGTGGCACGACTCTGATTGGTCGTCCTGCCCCTTTGACCTGAATCCCGCCCTCGTCGTATCGTGTGGGTCTCGGGAACCCCCGCTCGTATCTGCTAGAACGCGAGTTTGGCTAAAAACTTGTCATGATCGAGGCCAACCCAGGATTCAGCGATCGGCGGCAAGTTCCGCGCAAACTATATGCTTGCAGAGGAGCTAGTCTCGTCGCGTGGGCCCGTGGCGCAGTCTCGCAGGTTGACGCCCGCGAGGCGAAATACGGACAGCGCGGCAGATAGGCCTCCTAGGCTAGCCGAGCCTCCTAAGCGAACCGCGGAACCAGCTGTAGAGTGCGTCCGAAACGCACGCAAAAGTCCGGGGTTCAAATCCCCGCGGGCCCGCCACAAACATTATCCGAGTCCGTTTTTCCCACCCGACAATTGGTTGACGAGAATTTGGCGGGTTCGGATCACGCCCAATCCACCATTGAGAATGTCTTGAGGTTTGATTCTGAGTCCTATTGAAGCAAGGTCAACCCAACCACAGTGACCAGGCGACCTACAACTGATTATTGACCAACCAGAGAAAGAGCTGAGTGAGTGGTTCCTTCACCAAAAGGCCCTTAGGAATGGTCGCCAAAAGCACGCCGGAGATGGCCCCTTGAGAGCAAAGCTTCTCACCTTTGGACTACTCCTCGGAATCTGATCGGCGGCGTCGCCGGATTCGATATTGCTGGTCTTACCCGAGTAGCACCTCCCACCACGCTGACGTCGGTTGAGACATCATTCGTGACTTTGACAGTCTCTCTGAAGCCACCAAAGTGGCTCCACGCAGATCAGCAAGTGATCTCAAGCGATGATTCGGTAAGATACGTAGGAGGAGTCAAAACTGTCGAGGGCAAGATCTTGGGAACGCATCGTACAAACGATAACACGGTATTCCTCTACTTTCACGACCCACATGAAGGATATTTCATGATAGTGATCAGGCGCAACGATCTGGTCAACTTCAATTTCCCACCTGAGATCTTCTATGACGGCAAGGAGGTTAGGGTCACAGGAAAGATACAGCTATTTCAGAACGGCCCCGCGATCTTTGTGCAGAACCCATCTCAGGTTGAGGTCTTCAACGTGGGATTCAACTACCCATGAGTTAGTCAGTCAGGAGGGCTCTCTCAACATCCGTCAGCATCGTCCGCGGAAACGCGTGTGCGCCAATGTGTAACTGATCATGTTGACAGGCGAGTGTGGTTGATCAGTGCGTAAGCGCATAGTAGCCAATTGCAGCTCCAGCAATTAGCAAGGGCAGTGAGAGAGAGTAGACTCCGATAGCCGCCAGTGCAATTGCCACAAGTATGAGGAGTATTCCTCCTGCGAAAACACGTGGGTTCGAGATCAACTGGTCCGCGGGTGACAGTACTTGCCGGTGCGCGCCGCGAGTAGATGATTCCAACAAGTACTGGTCACCGTCATTAGCTCCCAGATCTGCCCACGTGAGGTTCTTCGCTACTGCCACGTCGGGCACAACACGCTTTCTGTCCTCCCGCCCTAGGACGAGTGCATATCTGACATCGCCATCCGGCTGCTTAAGGCCCAACGCGTCAAAGATTTGCTTCAATGCGCTTGAGCTGCCCCAAAGCTTCGAGTCGCGAAGGACCTCAAAGTCGAACCATTCATCTGACCTTGTTTCAGTGATCCTAATCTTCAACTAGCTTCTTCTCCAAGAAGGGCAACTCACCTATAGCGCTCTTCTTCCATCCAACAAGATATCTCCCGAGGGGTCTTTTGCTATTTCTCCTCTTCCTCTCCGCAGCAGGATATCCTTGCGTTCTCGCTGCCGGCGCCATCGAACAACGCAAATTGCCATGATCGCCACAGTCGCTGAAGCCACTATGTATACGAAGGGGATACCTGAGCCCAAGGCTAAGCTCTCTAGTAGCTTTCTTGTGTCATTGATCGCAGCGCCTTCTCGTCGTATGGAACCTGACAGGGATGATAATGCGTTGTTCACTGTTATGATTCCAATCTGAAGCGGTGTGGCCTTCAAGATTTCCTTCAAGGTGGGTTCGTATGATGATAGTCCCATCTCGCCGAGAATCTGAGTGAATTGCCGTGGCAACCCAGTTGATTCAACAGTCTTCTTTGCCTTTTCCACAAGAGCGGGCTCTGGCGGCTGGATGAGCTGGCTTACGGCCCCGTATGCTTCCTTCATCGAGGATACCTGAAGGCTTGCGTTGTAAAGGTACTTGCTGGCCATGTTCAGGCTTTCGAGCATGTGTGTCCTGTCGTTGGAAGCGGTTGAGGTGTAGAACATGTCGATAGCGGTCGAGCAAGCGTCCAGATAGCTTCCCGCTGTGATTGCAGATACCGCCAGCGTCTTCGAAGGCCCTTCAGGGAGGTTTGCTATGGTTGGCGGTATGTTTGGTCGTGCGGAGTGAATTGTCCGAAACGGAGTGTAGGGATCTGCCGCGGCTCTATATGTGCCAAGGCTGCTTCCTAGGAGGGCTCCATCGATTGCACCCAGTATGTAAGGCAGGTACAGAGCGATTGATCCTCCTGTGATTACTAGCGAGAGTATGACCCCAATTACCTCGAACAAAAGCGACAGTAGTGCGACGTCGTAGGCTGCGGCCCACGCGCTTCTCTTAATCTCCGGAACGTTGACATTGACGCGAGTTTTTGCCGAGCCGACTACCCCGTTCTCCGATTTCATCTCGGCGGTGATCAAGAAAGCGGCATTTGGTTGTTTGTATTTGTCGATCACGTATGCTGAGCTAGTGCCTTCGAGCGCGTCTACCCAGCCCGCGGTATCAGCCGCATTGGTGACGATCCTCACGATTTCTTTTGCCGGAAGCACACTGAACACTTCTGAAATCAGAGTCATTAGTATGCTTGCCCAGTCTTCCACGTTGTCTGCGGGTGGAATCCAGTTCCAATTGGCGGTGAAGTAGGCTACAGTGGGCGACGAACTTGCCCCGGGCGATAGAGAGATTTTGGTGAGAACCGGAGTGGAAGGATCGACTTGCGCGTTGAGTTCCCAACCTAGCTCCGGCGGGCCCACTGATCGTTGAGGTTCGCCATCATACTGTTCTAGGACGAGGAGGTCCCCCGAGATTGGGGCGTTGCCGATGTTCCTAACGGACACTCTGACAAGATGTGACTCTTTCAGGAAGGTTGGCTCTTCCGGCTCTATCGTGACTACCACTGACGGTTGCAAGATCGTCTTTGTGGTCGTCGTGGGTTCGAATGTCGTGGTTGTTGATCTTCTGTCGAGCGTAATCGTGACTGTCGGTCTAACCGTCGTGGTGCGGGTGTAAGTTCTGGTGAGGGTTGATGTGTCAGTAGCTGTAGATGTGATGTAGCGTGTCGAGGTCAGGCTTTGAGTCACGGTTGTCCATTCGGTGCTTGTCCTCGTGCTAGTGATCGTTACCGTGCTGCCATAGGCCAGCTGGCCCTGCGTTGAGACGGACAAGATGACTAATGAAATCAATGAAATTCCGAAGAGCACCTTTCTCACGTCATGCCTGGCTAGCCAACGCAAGGCTCCAAGGATGGCAGGGGACGCTCCAAGCATAAGGCGGAGTCTTCTGATCCTGTTCTTGTCGGGTAGTCGCAGAATCCCGCCGACCATCGCGAATGTGCTCAGCGCGAGCCACAGTAGTGGATTCGAGACCATTTGGGCCGAAGTGACTGTTACGGTTACTGTTGGCGAATAGATCGTGGACGTAGTCAGTCCAGTTAACGTCTGCGTGACCTTCACCGGATTCGTCGTCACCGTTGTCAAAACGGTTGTATCGGTGGTGTACACTTTCGTGGTCCTGGTCGTGACCGTGATCGTTGTCGTTGTTCGATAGGTCTGAGTCCTCGTGGAACTCCCAGTAGTTGTGACCGTCGTTGTAATCGTATGCGGACTGACAAAGAAGGAGCAGCTTATCTCATTATTACCATAATTCGATTCCTCTACTGAGCGATCTGGATTCACCACCCATCTTACGTTGTGCGAGCCATCCTCGGCGTTCCAAAGCCTATTGCTCGAAACCTGTGAGCTTTCACCCGCGCGAAGCGACAGGCTGCCTGAATCGTAGAGGCCGCCGTCGAGATAGGTTTCGACTCTGAAATTGTAGGCGTCCTTTCCTCCGATGTTGGCGACGCTCGCATAGAAAGTGACCGAATCTTCTTGTCTAGGTTGCGAGGGAACGACTCGACAATGGGAGACTGCAAGATCTGCTGGCCCTCCAATTACCTCGACCCAGGTCGTGTCAGATGCGCAACCAGATGGGGGGTTTCGCGCGGCAGGTCCGGGGCTTGGAGTGAAATCGGGACTTGGAGGAGCTAACAACAAAGTTGGTGTAGGAGTCGGGGGACCGCCGGTGGTCGGGCACACTTCTAGGACAAGCTGAGAAGTGCCCGGCGGGTTACTTGCAGTTGTTGAGAAACCTTCGACTTGACCTGCATTGATGTGAAATGGTTCGACACTGACGACGCTTCCGTCTGGCTCATAGGCGGTGATGTATGCGATGCCGTCAAAACTCGAGTACACGTAGATCTCAACAGTCTCACCTACCACGTACGAACCGCCGTACTCGTTCGGCCCTTGACCGCCCTTGTTCGTGAAGATATCCACGGCTCCGTACTGGTTCGGTGTGTTCGCAATTGCGGGCATTCCCGTATAGCAGATTGACAGGCCAGACGCGACAAGTAGTACTGCTATGACGATGGACTTGCTCGAATATCTGCACATTCCCGAACTCCAACGATAGTTGGGCACTGAGAGCCTTTATGACTTTCCTTAACGGGATCCTTTACCTTTCCAAGATACGGGTGTATGTCCGCGGCAGCGATCTCTGGAAGGGGATTGTATGTCTCTCTTAGGAGCATCTTGGGCAATCGCGCATAGTCTTCGATGGTGTCGCGTGATAACTCCAAATCCATACGCAGTGACTCTCGGAAGCCCTGAAGAAGCGCCCCGATAGGCTTGTCGACCTTGGCCGCTTCGAGTCCCCGCGGGCCCGCCAAACTACTTGGGCGAGTCCTGAGAATCGGCCTGGGGACGGCTTTTACATCAACCAGAGAGGAGGCGCGAGGCCGCATACGGTGGCGCACAAAACACTCCTGAAGGACACACAGGTCCGGCGATGGTACGATAACGTGAGCCGTGCGTCGGAGCTCACTGCTGAAGTGAACCTCCGCCGACTCGGACTATTCTGCAATAGGCTGCATCTGACGCCACTAGGGCTCCTGGAGAAGCAGCCACAAGAGATTCACAGCCTGCTCGTGGACACGCTCACCGAGCTCGAGAAGAAAGGGTACGCAGGCTCCTACCTGCAAGGGATCGTGAAGGGCGTCAAATCTTGGCTGTCCTTCAACGATGTCAGTCTGGGCGAGAGAAAGATAAACTTTACAGACCCTGACGACACACCGACTTTGCGGGAAGAGAAGGCGCCTTGGGGAAATCTGCCTGCAGGATCATGGCTGGCAAATGGGGTCGCCATGCACGTGTTGGAAACTCTCAAGATAATCGCCCAGGTGACAGCACTAGTCTCCCCTGTCACTGTTTTCTTGGGAGTGTTCTTCTGGTTCACCTTCGAAGCTTAGCTGAGGTCTGATAGAGCGAGCATCAGGATTTGAACCGTCGTCCGTCGTCGTTTCAGGCAATTTGTGTGTGTGGGTAGGCTGGTGCGAGCGCCTAGATTTGAACCGTCATGGGAGGGGCGTGTTTTCGTCGTCGCGCACCATGATACCCGCACACAAAACAATGGTCCTGACGCCCGCGCCAAGCGACACACAGAGATGCTAGGTTGCAGAAGCGCGCGACAACCCTGATGCTGTCATCGAATAGAGGTCCTCTCTGCCCTGCCTTCGCTTTCGCACGAAATGCTTCGCTGCGAGCAAACCGAGCTGCTTGCGGGTCCACGATTTCTTGTAGCCGTACTTCTCATTGATGATGAGCG
>Ga0315281_10010050_pt1 | contig 13079 bp, 15 predicted proteins | sample YL17G07_0_MG_FD_204540 | JGI IMG/M metagenome (GOLD analysis project Ga0315281, IMG submission 204540) | Sediment microbial communities from Yellowstone Lake, YNP, Wyoming, USA - YL17G07_0 | ecosystem: Environmental > Aquatic > Freshwater > Lake > Sediment | place: USA: Wyoming | collected... | reverse complement strand
AACCGGGTAGGGCATATTTGGCGCATAAAACCTTTTCTCCCACTATCTGTACAAAATCCTCACAAATTCCAGGAAGACTGAAGCCAGTTACTGCTAACACGCTCGAATAAATGGGATGGTAGTGAACTATTGCTTTTACATCCTTCCTGGCCTTATAGATAGAAAGATGCATAGGCATCTCAATAGATGGCTTTCTAAAACCTTCAACTATTTTGCCTTTCTTATCAATAACCATGATATCTTCAAGGTCGATTTCATTATAATTTATTCCGCTTGGTTTAATATAGACCAGATCTGTATCTGGATCCAGAACACTAATATTTCCCCAAGTTCCAATAGTCAAATTTTGTTTATATAATTTGCGACCAGTATTGACTATTAATTTTTTAAAATTTTCTGATATTTCAAATTTCACATCTCTATCCTCTCTATCCTCATATTTTTATTTTTCCTTATTATATTTATATACTTCATAATATTTTAAAATCCTTCTTTTTTCTAATTTTTTTAGAAAAATAATCTAAAAAAGCGATATGTATGGCAGCGTTAATTTAACTAAGCTTAAAAGGGGTAATGGGAATCTATCATTGTAGGGGCGTATTGCATACGCCCTTAGTTACCTCGATAATAGAAAATTTGCAGATAACAGCTCCCACAATAACTAAAGCACAAGCAATCCAGAGATTGGTCTTAACTACCACCTGAAGATATAAAGAACTAATAATTATAGAAAGCAAGGGGGTAAAATAAGAAAGAGAGGCAACCAGAATAATTTTACCTTTCCGCATAGCCTTATCCCAGAAAGTATAAGCTAAAAAAGTAGGAAAAATAGACATATATAAAAGCTCTATCACTATACCAGGAGTCCAATGTGACTCTTCAGGAAAAACAAATCTCAAAATAGTTAGAATTATCCCGGTAACTAAAAGAAAGATAGGAACAGCCCCACCTTCAGTGTGGCCAGCCCAATAGCGAGATAAAGTAGAATAAAGTCCCCAGGAAATAGCAGCCAAAAAAGCTAAGATATAGGGAAAATAATTTACTTGAAAATTATCTTTAAATCCTCCCCAGGAAAACATCCCACTTTGAACTGTAGCCAGATAAAAACCAGCAAAAGCTAGAATAACCCCGGGGATTAAAGATAATTTACCCTTTTTTCGTAAAATGGGAATGGAGAGAATTAGAGTTATGCCTGGCCAGAGATAGTTAATAATACTTACCTCAATAACCTGTTCCCGGTTAAAAGCTAATCCCACCGCTAAATAAAGACAGACTGTATAGAAAATAAATAAAGCTCCACAACCGATTAAATATAAAATGGGAAGCTGAAAAGTTTTTTGAATTCCTTTGAACCTACTAATCAAATAAATACAACCCCAAATACCACTTAATAAATATATACAGGATGAAGCAGTAAAAACTCCTAATTGTTCAGTTAGACTTCTGGAAAAGGCGATGGTGGTCCCCCAAAATATTATGGCTAACACACCTAAAACTGTGCTTAAATTCTCCTGAGAAATCGATGTTTTCAAAATCCTCTACTCCTATCCTATCTTACTTTTCTTTTATATTTAGATCTTAATATGTTTTATTGTATTTCAAAAAATCTATAATTTCAAGAAAATAAATGGAATACTGCCAAATAAGGAAAACACCTAGAAATAAAAATTGTATAATATAAGAAAAACTGTTATATTATAATTTATAATTTTCAGTGAAGGAGAGAGAATGAGAAAAATTGACCGAGAAGAGATTTTAACCCATAATCCCGTAAAAATTATATTTTTGTTGAGCTTACCCTTAATGATTTCTCAATTTTTACAAGCTTTATACTATATGGCAGATACTTTTTGGTTAGGGCATCTCCCTATTACCGAAAGTGGAGACGCAGTAGCGGGGGTACAAATTACTTGGCCTATCATTTGGTTTTTTATTGCTTTTTCCTTTGGATTTGGTATTGCTGGTATAGCTCTTATTTCTCAATATATTGGATCAGGAGAAGATAATGATGCCAATCTGGTAGCTAATCAGATGCTTTCTCTTTCGGCTATTTTTGGATTAGTAATTGCCATTTTCGGTTTTTTTATTACCCCTTATCTCATCCCTCTTATTACTATAGCAACCTCAGTAGCCAGGACAGCAAATGCTTACATGAAATTAATCTTTTTTGGAATGCCTTTCATATTTATTACTTTCGCCTTTCAAGGTATTCTTTCTGCAAAAGGAGACACGGTAACCCCTATGTATATAAACCTCATCACGGTAACTCTAAATATTGTCCTGGATCCCTTTATGATTTTCGGGTGGTGGGGGTTACCCCGTATGAAAGTAGTTGGAGCAGCTTTAGCTACAATTATTTGTCAAGGCCTGGCTGCTTTTATTTCTATCTATCTCCTATTTAAGGGAACCAAAGGAATAAAGATATATTTTGATAAATTGATTCTAAAACAAAAATGGATCAAAAAAATTATTAAAATAGGTCTACCGGCAGCTATAGGACACTCTACTACCGCCTTAGGATTTGTAATAATGATGGCTATAATTGGAAGGGTACATAATTCCAATACCGTTTTAGCTGCCTATGGTATAGGCGATAAATTAATTAGTGTAATTTTTATTGTGATAGATGGTTTAGGAATGGGTATTATGACCCTAATTGGTCAGAATTTGGGTGCAAAACTTACCAATAGAGTAAAAGAAATTGCTAAAAAGGGTCTTCAGATAGTAGTTCTGGTTTCTCTTTTAGAGTCAGCTTTAGTTTTTATCTTAAGAATTATATTATTTAAAATATTCATCCCCAACCGACCTGATATTGCTGCTGAAGGAGCCCAATTCCTCACTATTTTTATCTGGGGTATTCCTTTTTTTGCTTTAGCTGGTGTAATTATGTCCTTATTTAGAGGTTCGGGACATACCCTTCAGCCTATGATTATTGATATTTCCAGGCTCTGGATCATAAGAATTCCTCTCGCTTATCTTCTTAGTCTGAAATTTGGATCTACTGGTATATGGTGGGGAATAACCTTAAGTAATGTTATTGCTGCCCTTATCGCTCTTTTCTTTTACTTCCAGGGAGAATGGAAGAAGCAAGTTATTCATGAATACAAGGAGGCTATTAAACCTGCTCCCTTTTTAACTTAGTAATAAAAGATACTGTATGGCCTTCCATTAAAACTTTAAATAAAAGGATAGGAGCTAACACCAAGACCTTAATCAAATATCGTAAGGTCTTAGCAGAGTACGACTTAATTAAAAAATAATAAGAAAGAAATTCCCTTTATCTATAAGCTTTAATCCTTATTTTGTTAAATTTTTTTCGCTCGAGTATTATCTTTCTTCAAAAATACATCCAAGCTCTTTAAGCTTCTCTTCAGTTCTTGTTAAATTCTTTTCTTTAACCAAAATATGATCTGTAGAATAAGCGGAAACAACAAAGATTGATATATTCTCATCTGCAAGCATTTTAGAAACTTTTGCCAGGAATCCAACTAACCCAAATGGTAAAACCATATCAAAAGTCAATATTTTCCAATCTTTTTCAATTTCTATTACATCCTCGTCATTATATTTAGATTGCTCAATAATCACCGTTGTTTCGTTCTTGTCGATTATATTTGCAAACGCATTGGGATAAACTTTCTTTGATTTAATTATTGCAAAGGTTTCTTCCCAGATATATACTTTGCCATTTTTAAAATAATTTTCTAAATGCATAATTAACTTGAAAATCTCCCCACATATAATAAATATGCAAAATGCCTTACGAAAAGAGGAACTAACTGCTTTTCAAAAAACAACTCTCGTATTTTATATATTATTTTACTTAAACATAATTTATGCGAATTTGAAGAACTCATTTCTCTATTGCACCTTCGTACCGAAGGCTTTAAGGATATTTATCATTTTCATGATATATGATATATCAATTTATCCAATATTACCCCTCGATTTCTTTCGGTGGTAATAAAATCTAATAAGCTAAGTAATAAATAGTCTCTCTGATTAGCCAGAATTGGTTGCACCCATAATTTATATAAAAATTCAGTTGTCACAATCAATGCAGAACTTTCATTAGAAGATTTTTTAAGTATCTGTAAAACAGTTGTGTATGGTTGTGAAGGCACCCCCATTTCGCTTGTTCAGCCGCTTCAATTAAAACATCTGAATCAATGCTTATATAATGATAATTAGAACTAACCAATTTAATAGCCATTTTATTATATTTGCTTTTTTCAAGAACTTTAATACTTAAGCAATGCATCAATAAAACCTGAGTTCATACTCCATCAACATTAAATTCTGTTTTTGCAAAAGAACGCAATCGTTCATCATTCATTAGAGTAAAGTAAATTTCCAGGCTCACTTGCAATTAGTATTGTATCAATGAATGACGGGCCAAACATTCCATCGAGTTGTTGTTTCCTATCTCTCTTCATATCCAAAGCTGCTTTACATGGAATAATTTCACAATTATTTTCAATCCAATGCATGATACTTTCTAAATATTCAATACTATGTTTAACCTCTTCAGCGCTAATTTCTTGCCTTACAAATTTATCTCCCTCTTTCCCAATTGTCATGAATCCTTTTGATTGAATTCCTTTTCGGTCATTTATAGTATATTGAAGGAGGTCTATGGTTGATTGCGCAATACCCAATTTCCCAAAAGCTTTGATAATTGTATCTTCAGCATTAGTGCCATGCAATGTCATCAGTGAAATTATATCAATAATTAGTTTAGGATTGTTATTAAGTAATAAAAATGCATGATTTCTTTCCTCAACATTGCCAAGGCAACATCTTATGCCTAAATCAGATTTGCTTATTAAGCCACCCAAAACATCAAAAACATTCCGCCCAATAAGATTAGCGAGAGCTCCAACTGTAAGATTCCCTTCTTTATAGAATTGCTCAACCTTTAGACGTGTCTCATTTTGTCTAGCTACTTCATCCAAGATTGTTTGAAAACCCTCGGGTAGCTTATCTTTCTTTTCAGGCTTTTCTATTCTCGCTCCATAAAGGCCGGGAATATCTGGAAACAATTTTTCAATCAAAGAAAGACTTTCATGAAGTGCATACACATATTTACTTTTGATTTCTACTACTTCCCCAAATTCTTTTGATAGAGGGCTTTCTTTTATTAAAATTTTGTCTCCAACTGATTTCTCTAATAGCTTTTGAGCAAGGGAATGATCTAAATTAATTTCTCTACGCTGTATGTCAGCATCTTTTCGGTCTTCTATAATATACCAATCCCGTTGACCTGAGTTATCTCTGATACAAACCGCTGTATTAACATCAACTTCAGAAACGTTTAGCCACTCATCAACATCTCTTTCTCGCTGAAAGAAACACCCAATATACTTCAAGTGAGCATTCCCGTTATTGAAAAATTTTCTTCTAGTTTCATACATTATTTCAAATGATTTCTTAACTAGTTTTCTGGCTGCATATAAATGGGCGAGTTGAAAAACAGAATCTAATGACAAGAAACTTATATCAATTGGGAATTCTAAGAACTTATCCAATTCTTCGAAATCGTTAGAACGAAAGCTTACTACTGCTAAACGTAATTTCATTCCAATATCATAATGAACTGTGATAGTTTTGGTTCAAAAGATTTAGCCTTCTCGACTTCATCTCTTACTTCTTTCTCAGCCAGCGATTTATTAGTATAGTTACCTTTTCCTTTACATTGCACACCTGCCCATGAATCCTCTTGATTTGGCCTTCCACAAATATTAACAGCATGTTGTGGTTGTCCCCATCTTCCATTTTTTTGCGTATTTGGGTCCTTCCAAATTGATCGCCATAAATCACAACAGAGAGTTTCAAAATCTTGCCAATTGGCAGGCGGTGGTATTTGTAAGCCAGAAAATAATGGTATATTAGTTTTCCTCTTTCATTCTCCATTGGGGTCTATAATTATTGACAAATTATATTTAATTCTTCTAACTAAGTTTTGCAAGCTAGCATTATTAAGTATTTTTTTTAATTTTTTTCTTCCCATATTGTTGGTGTCATACTCCAACACTTAGTTTATTTAAATTGCTTTAAAAACTTCTTTTTTTCATTTTTGAAGTATTTCTCATCTTCTCTACTCTTGCTGACTCTTGCTTGCTAAATTAAATAATAAATAAAACTGTTCAGTTGTCAATATTTGCCCCTTTAACTCTTTAATTTTTATCTTAATTCTGTTGTAATCTTTTAATTTCTTCCTTTAATTCATCAATTACTTCAGGGTTATGTATAATTTTCTTTTTTCCTTCCTTCACTGAAATGATATAAAATACTTTCCCTCCATACTTATCAGTAAATTTTTTATGTGTTCTTTTTTGAAATTCTAATTCATTTTGATAAAAATTTCGACTTATATTTATAATCAAATTCCATATCTCCATCCACTAAACCACTCCTAATCAAATGAGCATTTAAAAAAGTTTTATTACTTAGATAGAGATAGCAAAGCAAATTATTTTCTTCGTCATATTTTATAGTATCAAACTTTATAAATACTTTTTGCCCTAGAGCTTTTTCTTTTAAGAATTGTATAGCTCCTCCATTTTTTCCTGGTCTTTCTTTTACTCCTAACAATCTAATTTTTAATCCATTATTCAAAATTAAGATTTTTGGGGAAATTACTTCTTTCACGGCATAATATGTCTCTCTCTTAGAACAAGAATTATCTATTTTAGAACCAAAGCTTAATTTTCGCGGGTCAATTTTCTTATCAAATTTTATGGGGTCATGGAAAATATAAGGCAATTTTTTTATCTCTTCCTTAAAGTCAGTATTTATATTTTCCTGCTTGATTATTTCAAATGTCTCATCTTGAAAAATAGTGCTTTGTCTTAATCCAAGCTTTTCTTTTATGATTGGTAAAAAATATTCATTTATTTCATATCCAATAGAATTTCTATGAAGATTTTTTGCTACTAAAGATGTGGTTCCGCTCCCCAAGAAGGGGTCAAGCACTTTATCACCCACAAAGCTGAACATCTTAATAAGACGTTTTGGTAATTCTTCTGGAAACATCGCCAAATGTTTATCCTGTTTTTCACCAGGGAAGTTCCAATGCCCGGTAAAATATTTATTCCACTCTTCTTGTGATAATTTTGATTTTTCTTTCATCTCTTTGTTTATCTTCGGAGCATTCCCATATTTTTTAAAAATTAAAATAAATTCATAATCAATTTTAAGAATTCCATTTCTAGGATAGGGAAAAGATCCCATTACTGTTGCTCCACCAGTAGTATTGCAAGTAGTAACTTTTTGCCAGATAATCGCTCCCATATAGTCAAAGCCTATACTTTCACAAAACTTAATTATCTCTGTTCTTATCGGAATAACTTTATATCTTCCATAATAGACTGAACGTGCAAACTGATCGCCAATATTAATACATAAACGACAGCCATTGTGTAAAACCCTATAGCATTCATTCCAGACTAAATTGAGATTGTTAATATACTCTTCATAATTGTCATTAAAACCAATTTGCTTGCCATTGCCATAATCTTTTAATTGCCAATATGGGGGAGAGGTAATAGTAAGATGCACGGATTCATTAAGTACTTCTTTCATATATCTCGAATCGCCAATAATTATCTTATGAATAGTTTTCATATAGTTATTCCCTTCAAATATATTATGTATTTATTATACCCTACTCTAATTTATTTTAATAGATTCCTAATATTTAATCTATGTTTTTTCTATATTAATTCTATAAAACAAATAAAAACCCTCTTTTATGTATCTTTCGGGGTCATTTCTCAAGATTTGACATATTATTTAATTGGGGACACATCCCATTTTTATAATCAAGCATCTTTGCAAAATTACAATATGTAAAAATCGTGAGCCTTATCGTGAACATAATCATGAACATTATAACATTATATAATGAAGAGCTCTCCCCTTGCCTTGAGACTTCAATACCTGCAATTCAATAAGTTTATTTATTTCATCTAAGGCAGCCCGATTAGAAAGCTTAAACATTTCTCTAACGTCTCGATTACTTACTTTGCCATTTTGATTTATAAATTCAATAATTTTCATCTGTCTTTCGGTTAAGGCGATCTGTTTTTCTTTTGTTTTCCTCAGTCTTTTACTGCTGAGTTTTACTATTCTTTCTTTGACTGCTTCGATACTTATATTTACTCCTTCGGTAAAATATTCTAACCAGCTTTTTGTAAGGCGGGAATAATATATTTTGTACAAATATCACGTTCAGTAAGGTCTCTTTTTGTTTGCATATTACCTTCTATTGTTTGACATTATTAAATCTAATCTTTGAAAGGAAAAATAATATGTCATAACTATTTTTTAAACAACTATATTAGGATTCGCTTTTTAAGTTGTATTCACCATTACTCCTCCTCAGTTTTTACCTAAGGATCGCTTAAGGTTTTATCGTGTTTACCAATATTCCTAAGCAAAATAATATTGGGACGAACATACTGCCAGGTCATTCTAATATCCTTATTAATACTGCATTCAAATATTCCAGAAACTCCTTTTATCTTCTTAATGCGTAATGAAGGGTAAAAAGGAGGTTTAGGGTGACTAATTAATAATTCTATCTGTTTTTTAAAAGCCTTTCTTTCCTCTATTGATAATATTTGATAACTTCTTTCAAATCTATTAGTTATTTCTATCTGCATATTATTCTTCTAAGTCTTTCATTAAACTATCTACCTTATCAAAGGTCTTTACTCTACCAGCTTTTATATCTTCATCAGTCTCTCTTTCTGCTTTCTGCCATTTTTTTGTCCAGAACCAAGATTGAGTTTTGTCAATTATTAATACTGGTCTTATAACAATTTCATCTTCTTTAACCTCAAACTCTATCTTATCCCCTTCTTTAAGTAATAACTTCTTCATAATTTGTTTAGGAATAGTAATTTGAGAATTGGTGCGGATTTCTGATATCTGTCCCATTATTTATTCCCCCCTTTTATTTATCAAATTAATAATTTACGAAATTATTATATCAAAAAATATATAAATTAACAATCATTGTTTTTGCTCGCTGATCTGTTTATCAACTTCTTTTAAATAATTTACATAAGCTGAGCCTAATTCAGTGATAGATAAAGTATCCTCTTCTTCCCAAACAAATTCCAAATCAAGTAGGGCATTTAAGATAGCCTCTCGTTCCTGGGAATCAGATATTTTTGATTTCCATATATCATCAAATTCTTCTCGGTTTACCGATTTAGATTTATACAGCCAAAATAAAACATATTTTGCATATAAGACCAGATAGGAATCAGCATAAAGAAAACGCCATTTAATATTTTCCTCCTGCAGTTTTCGAATATATTTAGCTTCCTTTTCTTCTGTTAAAATTTTAGAATCTGTATCCTGACTTTCTTTCTTTAATATACTTTCCCAGTTAGAATTATAATTAGAAATCAAACTACTAATATTAAAGTTAGAAATAGATTCAGAAAATAATAGCTGTTTTTGCCTTGACTGTTGAGAATCATGTCGCCCTAAATTTTTAGTAATAATAAATTCATTAAAAAACTTATAAATGGTCTTCTCGTATAAGAATATAATCAGAAATAGATACACCATTATCAAGGCCACCCAAGAATCGGTTATTTCTGCTAACGACGGCTTGACTGGCCACCAGATTAATAAAAGAATACCACCTATCATAAGGAATAATCCAGATAAAATTGTAATGAAAATGATCCTACGCATACCGAAAACCTCTTTTCATCTTTAAATTAAATAAGGATAAACTGGACCTTCCATTAAATATCGTGTGCCTAAAACTCCCAGACATTTATATTCTTTGCGTTTTGCTTCAGCAACAACTTCCTGAGCAATATGCAGCCAGGGAATTGGTGAGATGGGCATGCCTTTCCAATAAAGCTGTTCCTTCCATACAGATGGTACGATAGCAAAGGGCTGCACCCTCTGCACTACAGGCAACTATTCCGATATGTTTTGACATAACTTTCCCTCCCTTAATAAAATAATTCGACAAAAAAGAAAAAATTCCTTTTTATTTTGAAAAAATATATATAAAATCTTGATTTTTAATAATAAATGATAACAATCTTTCGTTTTTACTGTTTCAATTTTCATACATATAAAAAACCAAAAACAATTAGAAATTGAGCAAAAATATAGGTTATCATTATAGACGCATAGCCTCTTGATAGTTTACCTTTAAAATTGCGAAAAGCTAACAATGAATCAGAAGCTATAAAGAAAATTGAACCTATAAAGGGTAGCCAGAATGATAATCCTGTTAATATCCAAATCCGTGTAAAACTGGCAAAACTCATTATAAGAATAATATTTAGATAAACAATCACCAATACCTTCATAGAGTGAAGATAAGGATTGAGTTTTTTTAGAATAAATGCCCCATACCAGATATAGGGGAGCAAAGAAAAATAAAACCATCCAGGTATACCAGATAAATAAGAAGTAGTCTGCAGAAAAGCTATAATATAAAAAACATGTCCCATAAGAAAAGACAGTAACCCGACTATAAAAAAAGTTTTTTTCTGGGACCATAATAAGAAAATATCTCCTAAAAAACAGCAAATTAAAGCAGATAAGATCGGCCCACTCAGGTTTACCACACTTATGATATAAAAAAGAGCAAGCAAAGGAAGCAATAATGTTTTAGTAAAATATCTTATTTTTTCCTTGTCATACTTTACGGCAAAAACATCTCCCACAGCAATCATAACAAAAAAAATCATTATTAATACTTTTAGAGCCATATTTTTTACTCCACTTAATATATCTCTTTATATAGATAAAATATCATTTATTTATCTCTGGTTTGTTCTAAAATCCAATCGCCTATTATTTTTAAAACCTCCGGCGAAATCGTTTCTTCAATCTTGGCATATTCAGCAGGCACACCGGTTTGGGCAGTCTGAAAAAGATGATTAAGTCCAGGTAATTCCTTAATGGTGAAGTTCTCGTTACCCCCTGTCTGAAGGGCTTTTTTAATCGCACTAAGATTTTCTTTAGGAGGAACCTGTAAATCTTTCTCTCCGTTTATAGCCAACACTGGACACTTTACCTTACTTAAGGTGGTTTGAGGATCATAAGTCAGGAAAAAACGAAACCAGGAAGATAATAAACTTTGTAGTTGCGCTTTAAGGTAATCTTCTGGGTTACCTATTCTACTTTTTTCTTCCTCACTTAAATCTTCCCAATAAGTCATAAACATTTGACCAATTTTTTCTTCCGCAATTTTATTATCTTTTTCTTCTTTAAGCACAGAAAATATCTTTTCATTAAGCTGACGATTCTTGGCAATAACTTCTTCACTAATCCCCATTGCCTTGGCAATTAAAGCACCTTGTAAATATAAGATTTCTTCTCCGGTTAATCCTGTCCCCGCCATTAATACAATGAATGCCACATCTGGTGATTTCACAGCCACCATAGGAGCAATAACACCTCCTTCGCTATGGCCGATAAGACCAATCTTCTTCGAATTTATCTCTTTTCTTGTTTTTAGATATTCTATCCCGGTTAATACATCAGAGGCAAAGTCTTCACTGGTAGCTTTCGAGAAGTCACCTGTTGATCTTCCTACTCCCCGATCATCTACCCTAAGAACAGCAATCCCCTGACGAGTTAAATAATCCGTTAATACCAGAAAAGGACGATGCCCAGCTATAGTTTCATTACGATCTTGCGGACCAGAACCGGTAATTAATAATACTACCGGAAAGTTACCTTCTTTAGAAGGCAAAGTTAGGGTTCCAGCCAGGGTAATTTTTGCTTCTTTATTTTCATAAAATACTTCTTCTTCTAGATAGGGGTAAGGTTTTTTCGGCTCTTGTGGTCTGAGGATTTCAATAGCTGTATTTACTTTTTTCACGGTCAGCGGCAGACTTTGCCCAGATTGCCTCCATTGTCCTTCTATAGTTAAAAAATCATTACTTACCTTTCCTTCAAAAATACCTCCCACAGAATTTATTTTCAGATATAAAGCATTATCTTTAACCATAACCTTTTCCACCGGCATACCAGTTACTCCCTGATCAGGGCTATCCAAAGTTGCAGTTAGGGTACCATCTGGCTTTTTAGAAATCTTAAATACTATCCTGAGTTCTATTCCTGGAACTTTCAACTCACCTTCCCAGATACCCTCGATGCTTATTTCAGAGGTATCTTGCTGTTGAGCAAATACTACCATGCTAATACTACTTACCATTATTAAAGCAAGACAAATTAAACCACTAAATATAATCTTATAAGTTATTTTCACAATATTTTTCTCCCTTTCCTATATTAAAAAATGATTTCCCATTCAATACTCTAATTAAGATTTACAAAATTAATAGTAAAAATAATTAGGAAATAGCTATATTTCTTTATTCTACAAAAAAAGTAAAAATCCTCTTTTTATATAAAATTTTTTGCTTTTTATATTAATCTAATTGACAAGAGAAAATTTTTAATATATACTATATAAGTAAATATGAATATACTTATATAAAAGGAAATAAAAATGTCAAATTCCGAAATTGAAGAAATTACCAAAATATGTAAGGCTTTATCTGATCCAACCAGATTTAAAATATTTCTCTTATTAAATGATAGAGTATCTTGCGTTAATGCTATAGTTAATTTTTTACAAGTATCCCAGCCAGCGGTGTCCCAGCATCTCAAGATTTTGAGAGAAGCCGGCTTGGTTAAGATAGAGAAAAGAGGTTATTGGGTGCATTATTCATCTAATAAGGAGAAGATAGATAAATTTTTAAAGGATTTTCCAGCCATACTAAAATTAAAAGGGGGTGAGAAATATGTGCAAAAAAATAAGTAAAGAAAAATGTGAATATCCGGAAAGACTTAAGGGTAAACCGGAGGAATGCACTTCTGAACAGATAAAAAAATGTCACGGTGATATTTCCGAAAAAAATCATCCATGTGTTTCGGAAAAAAAGTCAGACAAGTCCATTTAAATAAATAAAAAATTGCTCAAAGTAATTTGATAAGGGAGAACAAGTATGTATAACTATGCTTTGTATTTATTGGCGATTATATTTCTTATGGTTTCATATAAAAGAGATAAAAAGAAAACT
>Ga0315281_10010049_pt1 | contig 13079 bp, 24 predicted proteins | sample YL17G07_0_MG_FD_204540 | JGI IMG/M metagenome (GOLD analysis project Ga0315281, IMG submission 204540) | Sediment microbial communities from Yellowstone Lake, YNP, Wyoming, USA - YL17G07_0 | ecosystem: Environmental > Aquatic > Freshwater > Lake > Sediment | place: USA: Wyoming | collected... | reverse complement strand
ACGGCAATCACTAACAATGAGCCGATTATGGCCAGCTTGGGATTGATGCTTCTACTTAATCCAACTATGAACGCCAGGCTGGTGACAATGGCAGAAGTAGCGCCAAAACTAAATTTTGTAAGATGCGTCATTTATATAAAGTATTTTCGGTGGTATTAAAATATTTTCTATGGGTGCAGATCCTGCCTTCCAATTTCAATTCTTTCCAAAAGCTGGAGCAGTAAAGTATTTAAAAAAGCGATGCAAGAATAATCCTATGGATAAAAAACTTAAAAAGAAAATGATCATCACGCAAAAAGAGCATGACGAATGGCACAGAAAAAATGAGGGGTATGACGCAAAGAACAGCAGAGAGCATGACATCTGCCACAGGAAGATAGGCATCACGGTAAAAGAATAACAGACAAAAATCTCTTCACAGAACTGCCAGCACCACAGCTCCTAAAACAAAACAGTAGGCAGCGAACCAATAAAATTTATCCGAGATCAGAATCTTCTTCACAGCCTTTATCGCGAAATATCCGACGAATGCAGCCACGACCAGCCCGGCCGCAGAATATGTGCATAAATCGTTCATATTCACACTTCCATATTCCATGATGGTTGCTCCGATTATCGCAGGTATCGAGAGAAGGAAAGAATACTTGAACACATCCTCCTTCTTCACTCCGCTGAACAGTCCGGTCGAGATTGTCGAGCCGCTCCTTGAAATTCCTGGAGCGATGGAAACTCCCTGCACTGTCCCAATCAATAAAGAGCTCTTCCAACCCAATTTTTTGTTGTTGTTCCAGAACCTCGAGAGCAGCAGCAAGAGTCCTGTCACCAGGAACCCAACACCCACAGCTCTAACATTCAAGAACAGGGATTCAAAAAATTTCATCAGAAAAAATCCGATTACAGCAGTGGGGACGCTTCCGATCAGAACATATGTGAAGAGCTTGAAATTCTCATCTCTCACATCACGGTTGAAAACAGAAACCAGGATTTTTTTGATGTCCCCCCAGAAAAATATGACCACGGACAGCAGAGTTCCAATGTGCAGCATCACGTCAAACCCTACAGGAACAGTTAGGTTCATCAGCCTCTGAGCCAAAACCAGATGGCCAGAACTTGATATGGGCAGCCACTCTGTCAGCCCCTGGATCAGCCCTAGGACTATAGATTGCAAATAATCCATAGAACTTTTTTAAATTCCCTAGTTTATATTAGTAGTTGATGGTTCCATGAGCAAAGTCGTTTTAATTCCTAAAGGCAAGCTGGAGAAGCTCCCTGAAGTAATGAGGAGTTTTGGTTTGGAAAGATTCCGCGACAAGGAAGTGCTGGTCAAGCTGCACATGGGCGAGAGAGGGAACAAATGGTATGTGAAGCCAGGATATGTGAAAATTGTTGCTGATGAATTGAAGAAAATAAAAGCCAAGCCGTTTCTTTTTGATACAGCTGTCATCTATCGCGGCGGCAGGGACTCTAAAGAAAAATACATGGAAGTTGTGAAGGAGCACGGTTTTGATAAGATAGGGTACGAAGTTGTGATTGGAGATGAAGGAAAGCCAGTAAGAATGAGCGAGAGCGGCATCGAATTTACCTATGAGGTGGCTAAAGAACTTTACAAAACAAAATACACAATTGCAATGTCCCATGCGAAGGGCCACATACTGACTGGTTTTGGTGGTGCGATAAAAAATTTTGGCATGGGAGGGGTTTCTAAAAAAGCCAAGCTTGACATGCACAGCGCAAGCGTGAAGAAAAAGATTTTATCTTTAGGCAGAAGTAAAATTAGTTTCAACGAAATATTGTCATTGGGCGCGAAAGCCTGCTTGAATAAAAAGGATGTGATTTATATCAATTTTCTAATGGATATAACAAAAAACTGTGATTGTGATTCAAATGCTCTGCCAATAATATGCGAGGACATCGGAATTCTTGTTTCGAATGATCCTGTGGCCATTGATATCGCCTCAGTAGATTTGATCGAAGGGGGAATGGGCAAAACCTTCAAAGAGACAACGGGAATGGATGCCAGGACTCACATAAGATTCGCAGAAGAAATCGGAATGGGCAGCACAAAGTACGAATTAATAAAAGTGAAATGATTTGAATTATTTATGAGACTGGCTGTTTTATTTTCAGGCGGGAAGGATTCCACATTTGCCTGTTACAAAAAAATTAAAGAAGTAGTCTGTCTGATCACTCTAGTTTCTAAAAATCCGGAGAGCTACATGTTCCACACTCCAAATATAAAACTAACAGAGGTTCAGGCAGATGCGATTGGCATTCCCCTGATTTCAGCCGAGACGGAAGGAAAAAGGGAAGAAGAGCTGGAAGATTTGAAAAAGGCAATTGAAGCTGCTAAAGAAAAATATTTGGTCGAGGGAATTGTGACAGGAGCAGTCCAATCAGTCTACCAGTCAGAAAGGATAAAAAAAATCTGCGACGAGCTGAATCTCAAATGCATGAATCCCTTGTGGCATGTCGATCAAATAAAATATATGAATGAATTCATTTCTTCAGGCTTCAAGGCAATAATCTCCGGAGTTTTTTCCCAACCGCTCGACGAGTCCTGGCTGGGCAAACCGATAAACAAAAAAACTCTTGAAGAGCTTGTAGACATTTCAAAAAACTTTGGAGTGACTCTCACAGGCGAAGGCGGCGAGTTCGAGAGTTTCGTCTTCGACGGCCCAATTTTCAAAAGAAGGATTGAGATATTGAAAGCGTCAAAGGTTTACAAGGACTTCAGCGGGACTTACAATATTGAAAAATACAGGCTGGTGGAGAAATGATTTTGATTTTGGGCATATGCTGCGAAAAATATCTTGCTAGAAGTTAAAATCGCAAGGGAAGCTATCTATTCCATTTAACAAATCTTTCAGAGCTTTTATTAGAAACAAAGTTAAGATGTTATATATGACAAAGGATCAAGAAATTCTTGAAGTCATAAAAGAGCTGGCAAAGACCGAAGGAAGCAAAATTACTCTTCCTCTACTTTACAGGAGTGTGGTCAAAAAAGGCATTTACACATCCAGCAAAGCAATCCAGAACACATTGAAAAAGTTGGAGATTTGTGGGAAAATAAAAACTAATGAGTTGAATTCAATCGAGCTAGTTGAGGATTGAAATTTTTTCTTGTAATTTACTAAATCTTTATGGGCAATGAAAAACCTCTTTTATTTGTCTAATAGGTGGGAACAAAACATTGCTTGAAAATGGAGGCGAAGAAAATGACAGATTTGGAAAACGAAATTGGTTTGGAATTGCAATTTGAAAAAATCAATAGAAAGCTCGATTTAATTATGAAAAAACTTGATATAAAAGACTCGGAAAAAATTTTTTAAAAGTTTATCTAGCTTACCTTAGTTGAAATTTATTTTTCTTTCAAGCAGTTTGATTCAGATTTAAAAGTTTAAGCTTTACTTAAAGTAGTATGAAAGAGCTAGAGCAACTGCTGTATGATTTGGGGAACATATTGAAAGAAAGGCACAAGCTCTATATCTATGGGATTTTTGAAGCAAGCACTGAAAGCTTTCTGAAAAAAGGAATAGAGAGCACGGAGGGGGTGACGAGTCTGTTTCAAGGATACATACATAGGTATGAAGATGGAACTGAGAATAATACTTATCTTTTTACTATAGGCACACCCGCAAAATATAACGAGTGGATGTTGAAGCCAAGAACAAGCTGGAGGATTATAACCGACCATAAAAATTATTACCATCACACCATTAATCCCCCAGGAAGTGTTAAAGCTTTGGTTTTAAAAGATTTGGAGCAGCTCAAAGAATATCTTGTAAGTGAGCTGGAAGAAGATAGGAAAAGAAGGGAAAGGGCAATAAAAAAAGTGATAGCTCCAGCCATTAAACTTTTGAAAGGATTCAAGAAGAATAGTGCAAAACGATTTTATCTTGAAGAACCTATAAATGAGTTCATAGGGAATCCTTCTCCTGGAAAGCTCAATGAAGTCAAGAAGCAAATGAAAAGTGTGGGCAGGGAATCGATTAAAGTAAAGAGGAAATAAAAAATAAAAATTTCATTCAATTCATCTTAGATGAACTCACAATAAGACTTGAATTTTTATGTTTTAATATATTTTCAAGCGGTTAAAAAATGATTCTGCATTAGATGAATTTTTTAATCGACAATGAATTGCTTAAATGTTTTGCTGTTTCATTAATTATTGGTCAACATGCTAGACAGTCGTGACTTGGATAGAATGAAACTAGTGTATGCAGACGAGATTGGCGTTTTGCTCCGTAGAAATCACAAAAAGACATTGGGAACTTCTGCACTTGCATCGTGCTACGCATGGGCTCTTTATTTTCCAAAAGAAAGAGCAGCAGCCTTGTCTCATGTGCATTTTTACAAGCCCATGAAAATATTTGTCAGTCTATTGAGAGCAGGCTATCCTCACTTGGCAGACAGCGAATGTGAATACACTGTGATCGATGGCATGCATCCGACACAATTTGAAGCTCATGCGGGGAACAGGAATCCTGAAATGATTAAGTCGTATTTTCCAAATTGCAAGCCTTCTCCTTACCACCCTCTGTCAGTTTCAACTTCTTTTGACGTTGTTTCTATCAGTAAAAACACAGGTGAAGTCAAAGCTGATAGCCCGAAAGACTTGAAAGAAGCATTAGATGAAATAAACCAAGTTTAAATCCTTAGCAATCATTTATGAGGAATATGAGATGTCATTACTGTGGAGATGCGAAGGGTGCAATGCAATTTTATAAAATGGACAGCACCTCGTTAAGGATAAAAGCCAGGTATGCGCTTGGATATAGCTATGCCCTTTATTGAATTCTTGTAATGTGACTTAGAAGAACTGGTTTTAATTTAGTTAAAATAAGGTTTAATTAACCTAAACCATAGCTGTTATAATAAAGATACCAGTTAGTTGCTATTTCCTGCTGGGCTTCTGTCAAAGTTATACTTCCATTGCATACCATCACATGAAGCAGGTTTTCCAGCCTATCTTTCACCCTCGCTCCATTAGGAATGCTATAAGGTTCTGGCCACAGATTCTTCGGGTCTTGTGGAGAGCCACCTAACTCTAGAGATATTAAATGGTCTTCCTCATAATTGGATAGATTCGTATCCGTATATCCATAGTCTTTTATTTGCTGTGTTTTTAATGCATTTGTGTATTTTGTAGACGGTCTCACAGTTATCGTATAACCTGAAACACAGATTGTAGACTGGATATTATCCTGAGTAATGTTTGTATCGATAGCTCCAGGAGTGCAATCCGCATCTGGTAAGCCATTAACTGATAAGCAAAGACTGGTCTTGGCTATAGCTTGTCCTGTAATTTGTTGATTATGCCCAGCTATCAGAGCTATCGCTATAATCGGAATAGATAAAATCAGAACAAGTAAAATCCATTTCATATTAATCATATAGAAAATCAGAAATAAAGGCTAAGCATTTCTATTTTCTAAACCTTTCAATAATTTTTAGAAAGCTTTTTAATTTAGTTAAAATAAGAGTTAATCAATGATAGACTTTGACAAGCTGGTTGATGGCCACATAGCGAGAGAGCACAGGCCGAAGCAGATAGGAAGATATTATCCTTCCGAAGTTGGAAGTTGTCTGAGGAAGCTGTGGTATTCTTACAAATATCCCCTTGAGGTTGATTCTGATTTGTTGAAGATATTCGAAGCTGGAAATATAATCCATGGGTTTGTTGTTGAAGTTTTAAAGTCCGAGAAAAATAAGGACGTGGAGCTGCTGAAGTCGGAGATGCCTTTCAAGATCGAGGCCGAGGATTTTGTTGTTTCCGGGAGGGTGGATGATCTTGTCCTGGTGAAGTCTTCTGGAAAGAATGTTTTGATTGAGGTTAAATCGACAAAGGATCTTTCATTTGTCAACAAGCCACATACAAACCATGTGATGCAGCTGATGTTCTACATGGAGGCTACTGGAGTCCACAACGGTGTTATTCTTTACATTGACAAGAACGATCTCAAGAGCAAGGTGTTCGAGGTAAAGTTTGATGTTCATAAAGCAGCTGAGATTTTTGACAGGTTCAAGTTTTTGCATGAACATTTGAAGAAGGATGATATACCTGAGGCCGAGGTTAAAGAAGTTGAAGACATGAAGTGGATGTGCAAGTTTTGCGAATACAAAGACAAGTGCGATAAGAATGAGAAATGAGATATATGCCAAAAGCAGAAGCACTTCACATTTATACTGACGGGGCAGCAAGAGGAAATCCTGGACCTGCTGCGATTGCCTTTATTATAGAAGATCATAAAGGGGTTGTTCTAAAAAAATATTCGGAATCAATTGGCATAGCAACAAACAACACAGCTGAATACACTGCGATAATAAAAGCGTTGGAAGAAGCTTCGTATTTCGGCCAGGAAGTGATCTGCTTCTGCGACAGCAGGCTTGTCGTGAACCAGCTGAACGGAGTTTTCAAAGTAAAAGAAAAACATCTGAAAGAGAAATTCCTCGAGACGAAGGAAAAGGAAAAGAAATTTGAGAAGGTTGCTTATAGAAACGTGCCGAGGGAGAACCCGAAGATAAAAATTGTTGACAGGCTTGTGAATGAAGAGCTGGACAGAACTAATTCCTGATTTTTACTTATTTCATTGGACGAACTTACAATGCTTAAATCTTTTTCACTTCAATTAATCCTTATGCTAGATCAGCTTGCCCAATTCTATGGAGCTCTGGAAGACATAGCTATACTTGCCTTGGGCGCTTATGCCACTGCGGAAGCCGTGGGGATGGGCTATTCGCTTTATGTCGTAAGAAAGTTTGCGAGAGGCGAAGTGACCCGTGAAAAGGCGATGGAAGACGTTGGGAAGCTCAGGTGCATTCCTTTCACCGCGGCGCACAGGAGCAGGCTGGGTGCTAAAGCCATCGACAATGTTACGTTCTTGAAGGGCCTGGGTCCGGATGAGTACAAAGAGTTTAGGTCCAAATTCAGGCTCTTGCTCGGATGAAAAATTTACCTGATTTTTAAAAATAAATTTCTCCTAGCATGAATTAGATGAACTAAAATTTTCTACTAAACAGAAAGTCTTAAATTCTTAATTGTTCTCTTATTTTCAGTGATAAAATGAGTAAGCGATTAGATTCACTGGGAGAAAATTTTTCCAGCAATTGTCTTCATGAAGAACTTGAATATTTTGATGTGTGCCATGAAAAAGTTGCAGTACCAAGCACAATCAAAGGTATAATAACATCATCAAAAATACCGACAGATGGTTTGGATTTGTTCACAGTACACAGGACAAAAGACGTAGCCAATGTTCTCGCTATTTTATTGTTTGAAGGCCTAATTGAAATTAAGAATTTGAGAGGCGGTGTTGTAGATTTCGGATGCGGCGCCGGGTCAAGTGCACATGTTCTAAAACAATATGGCGGCCGTGTCACCGGAGTAGACATAGACCCTAATAATATCCAGTGTGCAATCACGCAGGGAATACTTAGCCCCGACACCTCTTACAAAGGTGATGGGTTTGAATATCTGACACAAGAAGTGAAGCCTTCTTCAATCGATTTTCTATCTGCTTTTATGATAGTGTCTCAATTGAATGTCGGGGATTTATACGGATGCTCGGACAGAGTTCTAAAACATGGAGGGCAACTTCTGGTTACAGGGATGACAGATTCTGAGCCAAATATTGACAAGTACAGCTGGATTGGCAAAACTAGAGATTGCCTTTCAGAATATTGCCTTATCTACACTAAACGTTGAACTAATAGAATAAAAAATACAGCTAAGTGGAGTTAGAAGAACTTTAATTCGGTTAAGACCAAACAAAAACAAATAGCATTTAATTCTATAGATTTCCAAATATTATTCATGAATTGGAAAGAATTTTTAATGCCGACTTGGAAGAAATTACTATTGTGGTTCATTTTATCGGTTCTGTCTTCCTTTGTATTTGGCAATTGGTTGTTTATTGGACAGTATAAACCTACACTATGCCTTTCTAGTTTCTGTGGGGAATCAAATTCTTCCATGATATTTTTGGTAGGAATTATAACTTTCTTTACTTTGGGTCTAGTTCAAGTTTCAGACATGATCCTTATTAGCCCTGCGATGTCGGTAGTATTTTTAGTAATCCATGTCATCATTTATTCTATAGCTTGCTTCATAGTCGTAAAGTTGAAGAAAAAGTGATTTTCTATAAATTCAGTTAATATTCCTTAGATGAAACCCAAGCAGTTTTGGGTCACCGATATACCACCTATAATCACCGATATTTCTAAACCTCGTCTGTTTGCCGCCAATCCTTTGAAAACCTGAGAATTATATCGGAAATATATCGGCGTGATTTAGGATATGCCAATAAGTTGCCGATATTTCGCCGATATCATGCAGGGATGTAATACCTGCATTTCTTGGCCCCAATTTTCTTTAACATTCCTTTGTGGACCAGAACGTTCAGCTCGTATTTTGCCACATCCTCAGTTGTTCCGTTTATCTTCTGGTAGACGCCGTTGGTTATTTTTCCCTGAGACTTCACATATCCCATGGCATTGATCTCTCTTGGGTTGAACTCTGTGAATTTCAGCTGCTGGTCGCTGAGCACGATGTTCATCTTCCCTGTCAGCCCGAACTTCTTCGCGATCAGATCCACAACGTTCGCACCGAGCAGGCTTGAGACCAGACTTCCCATGCTTATTCCAATTGAGATTATTCCCATTTGAGAAAGGAACAACCCGCCGAACATCCCGAACAGCATGTCAACTGAAAACTCCATGACAATTCTCCTCCAGCTGGGTTGTATGTCCAGGAAAGAGCTGTACATCTTGTACATTCCCCAGACTATTCTCAGGGTTGATCCAAGCAGGATGTATGGAAGTATTGTCAGCAGCTCTATCATGCTCATCAATTGCTAAGCATCAGTTAATCTTTAAATTCCTTTCGCATGCTCTTTTTCACCACTGGGGGTGGTGGTAAATCTATATGTGGGGTGGATTGACTAGAATAAGGTAAGATTAAATATTTGACATGGATTTTTTATTTTTTGTTTTGTATTTCTAAATCTCTTGCAAATGGAGTTAGATGAAATAATTATTTTGCTGGTAAAGATATTACCAAAGGTGTGACAATTAATTTTTTGTTAATAAGAGGAACTCTGCTCTTTCCTTTCGGCTCTATTTTTATCAAACCTATGCTTTGCAGGCATTTCAAGTCTCTTGATATCGCTTCCTGATGCCTTTTCAATAATTTTGCCAATTCATTGACCGACTTTGGCTTTTTTTCTGTTATTGCCTTGATGAGCTCTATCCTTCTTTCAGTGAATATTGTTTTCCATTCGTCATCGGTCAGAGGCAGAAATATGACTTCGTCTGGAAATATCTCCGGAACGTCCAGGGTGCGCTCCAAGAATTTTATGAACATGTCGAATTTTTGATCGGCTGCTTCCTTATTTTTCATTTTTTTTCACCTTTTCAGTCAAACGGTTTTTGTATGTTGCCCAATTGGATTTGACGTCTTTTGCCGCTTCTATTATTGCTGATTTCATATCCGTGCATGCTTTCAGTGGCATCATCTTCGGCGACATCCAAAATTTATGGACATGTGTCTTGCCGTGAGCGGTGTCGTATCTTATCACATCATGCCATCTTTCATCTATCTTTGTCCTGTAGTTGACGCTGAATGATTTTATCCTTCCATCATCTTTCTTGATCGCCACATCAACCTCGTCTTCCCATGTGAACATCAGTTTGAATGTCGTGCTTCTTATCATATATAACATACCACGTTATATTTATAGTTTTCTGTTTGGATGGCCTTGACTTTCATTCTCGGCTGCTTTTGACTGCTCTAGAAGTTCCTGAGACTTCTCATATCCGTTCAGATATTGGATTATCAGTTTCCTTCCGACAGCTCCCCATTTTATCTCCGGGTGCTTTTTGATTCTCGCATACTCGTCCTCGGGAAGGGCGACTGTTATGTGCGCGTTTATCCATCTCTCCATGAAAGGAAAATGAGTTTAAACCATATTTTTAGTTTTGGAACTACCTCTGGTGGTGGTAAAGTCTATAGTCACTCTTCTAAGTCTAGTTAGAAGAATTTTCTTTTTCAAGGAGATTTACATAAACAGGAAGATTAGAAGAATTCGTTTTTATACAATCACAGTCTTAATCTCTTCCATGTCTCTGAAGTCCGGGTCGCCAGAATAAAATCTTTCGCATTTTGTCATGATAGCTGTTGCCAAATTTATGGCGTCGGCATAAGAAACTGGTTTGTCTTCCCTATCATAGTATTTTAATCTCAGATCCGCTGCTGATTCCGCAATTTCTTTTGTCACGTCGATAATTGCAATGTTTTCACTGCTTTTAATTTCATTGAGTATTTCCTTGGTCTTCTTGGCGCCGAATTTCTTTATTCCTTGGTATTTTATCTCCATAAGGACTATGGAACTGATGGCTTTCTTCTCCGAACTTTTTATTATTTTGTCGCATTCGACCCATTTCTTGCTCTGGGAAAAGAATTCAAGGAAAATCCAGCTGTCTAAGAAGATCATTCAAATTTGCTCCATCCCTTCTTACTTTCCTTCATCATCTTTTCTATTTCCTCTTCAGTGAACAGGGGAACTTCCTTTCTAATCCTTTCCAATTCCTTCAGGGGTTCTTTGGATTTCGGAATCATGACAACCTCCCTGCCTTCTGGGATAAAAACTATCCTTCCTCCAGCCTTCAGCCCGAGGATGTTTCTTATGTTTTTCGGTATCGTTATCTGTCCCTTTGAGGTTATTTTCGCTTCTTCGATCTTCATCTCATCGCCTTACTTTATTATTACAAGTAAGGAATATTTAAACTTTTCCTTACATGTGAAGTTTACTGCCTTCACTCCTTTAATGCTAGTATTGGCTCGACTTTCTTGGCCTTCTCAAGTTCCTCTAAGTAATCGATTATCAGGCTTCTTGCGACAGCAGCCCACCTGATTTCTTTGTGCTTCTTGATCCTCTCGTACAAATCTTCTGGCAGTCCTATGTTCAGATGCGCGTTTAACCACCTTACCATGAGAATACGTTTCATTTGAAGGCCCTATCTAGTTTGTCCACCCACACTGGTGGTTAAAACTCAAAACGTACAAGTCGAGTTAGATGAACTTAGATTTTTTCAAAAGCTTTTTAATTTAGTTAATCTATTATCCATCTGTTGAGGAAATAGGTAGAGCTTAATGTATTGGATAACAAAGAACCTCGCAACTTCGAGCATGAGCGAATTCATGTTGCGAAAGAGAAAGAATGTGGTAGCCGTAGATGTAAGAGATTTGATTGACGGGGAAGGCAACGATTTCGAAGTCTTCATGGGCAAAGTCGAGGAAGTTGGAAATCTGATCAATGCCAATCAGAAGGTCTGCATTTGCTGTGCAAGTGGCATCAGCAGGAGCAATGCAGTTGCCCTGGCTTACCTTGTCAGAAGTGGCATGGGGTTCGACGATGCTTACAACATGATAAGGAAAAAAGTGCCAGTAGCCCAGATTGATATGGCTCTGTTGGACTTGGCAAAGAAAATGAAAATCCATTATCCGACTGTGGAAGATGTTATTAGCACAAACAGAAGGATTGTCCAGGGAGATGTCAAAAAAGTCAAAGAGCAATTGAAGAACCCAAAGCTGACCAAGGAAGAGAGGGCATTCTTGAAGAGATTGCTTGCAAAGAAAGAAGGAAAATTCTCGATGGAAGAATGCATAGCGATTGAGAAGGAAGGAGAGGTTTGGCTCAAGAGAAAAGACAGGAATTTTGATTTCGGTGACGACACTGACGATATTTTGACGGATTGATTGCTATGAACAAGATATATATTTTCAACGGACGCAAAAAACCTTTCAAGTTCGAGGTTGTCGTTCAGGGAAAATATAAGAAAGGCTCTGGAGTGCCAAATTTGGCAAGAAAGAAAGTCGCTCTGAAAAGGGACTGCGCTTTTAGTTTGGAGACCAAGAATACTAACATCCAAGTTTCCTTGGAGAAGAGAAAGCTGGTGTTTTATTTTTACAGGAAAAGTTAGATTAAATTTAAAATCTCACTGATGTCATTAATCTCAAAATCTGGCTTGCCTTTTTCTGTTTCTTTCCATACCTGCCCATATTTGGCTAGTACTGTGATCATGCCTAATTTTCTTGCACCTATCAAATCCCTGGAGATGGAATCGCTGACCATCATGATATTTTCGGGCTTTATCTTCAATCTTTCTATCGCAACCTTGAACGGCAGCTGACTAATCTTTTCCTTGCCAGTATCTTCAAATCCGGTCACAAAATCAAAATAATCGTCTATTCCCATCGCCACCAATCTTTGGTATGCTTTTAATCTCGGAGCGTCTGTCACTATTGCCAGCTTCAATCCTCTTTTCTTCAGTTTTTTCAGAGTAGTTTTAACATTCGGATATGGTTTGAGGAATTTGTTTTTTACTTTCAGGTATTCGTTTATCCCAGCTGCAAGTATTTTTGTGTCACAACAACCAGCCTCTTTTAAAAATTGCTCGAATGCAGTGTTGGAATCTATGCCGGTCCTGATATAAGTTTCCATGAGTTTTTTGTAGCCGGGTTCGAACAGAACTTTCAAACCTTTTTTTATCATTGCCTTGAGTGCAAATCTGCAGGCTTCTTTCTTCATCTTCAAAAAGTCTATCAATGTGTTGTCGAGGTCGAAGATAACAGCTTTAATTTCTGACATATAACATTAATTTAGAGACTATGGTTAAACTAACTTTTTATGGCGGAGTCAATGAAATCGGCGGAAACAAGATTCTTCTTGAAGACGGAGATACAAAAATATTCCTTGATTTTGGAATGAGCTTCACACAAGCTGGAAAGTTCTTCTCGGAATTCCTGCAGCCAAGAAAATGCAGCGGTATTGGCGATTTTTTAGAATTTGGATTGCTGCCAGACTTGAAAGGATTGTACAGAAGAGATTATCTGAAGCACATGGGAAGGAAAGAAGAGGATTTAGATTTTCAAGGAGTTTTATTATCACATGCACATGCTGACCATGCATCTTATGTTCATCACCTGCGAGAAGATTTGCCTATTCATTGTTCGGAAGAAACTTTTGCCATTTTGAAAGCCCTGAATGATACGGCTAGAGGTAGTTTTACCGATTTGACCG
>Ga0315281_10010048_pt1 | contig 13079 bp, 11 predicted proteins | sample YL17G07_0_MG_FD_204540 | JGI IMG/M metagenome (GOLD analysis project Ga0315281, IMG submission 204540) | Sediment microbial communities from Yellowstone Lake, YNP, Wyoming, USA - YL17G07_0 | ecosystem: Environmental > Aquatic > Freshwater > Lake > Sediment | place: USA: Wyoming | collected... | reverse complement strand
GACAGGGCCGCGTCAGGGTACGCCCAGGATGAACCGGCGTCCCCGCGTGACCGGCAGCGGCAGGACGCAGGCGCGAACGCCCCGCCGCCTCCTATCCTACCTTCTCCGCCGGCGCCGTGGGATAGGAAGTGGTCTTGGCCGTCGAGGGCGAGTTTTGCACCGGGGAGACGGCGTAGAAGAACGTCACCCGCCCCTTGGCCTCGTAAACCAGGGCCGTGCCGCGCGGGATCCACAGGGTGTCGCCGGGCCCGGCGCGATAGCGTTTGTCGCCGACGCGCAAACTGAACTGTCCCTCCATGATGAACAGTACCTCGTCATAGCTCACCGTCCACTCGATGGCGCAGTCCTCGAAGGTGCCGATGCCGGCACCCAGGCCCTCGCTAAAGCCCCGGTTCACCACCGGCACGGTGACTTCGCCGTCCCGGGGCGTCAGGTCGAGATCCTGGCGTCTGAAAAGCTTTACCTCGGACATGGTCTGGTTTTCCTTACTCGGTGTCATTCAGTTCACTTGGCACCCCCGACCGCGCTAGGCGTCGGCACGGTTGATAGGATAGCCGCCGGCCCCACCCCGAAAGGGCTGAACCAGCATGCGGTCGAGCCGCAACTCGCGCCCATCTCGGAACTGCGCGAGGCCGATCCTCATGCCCGCGTGCCCGTCCGCCGGCTGGGCCTGGTAGGTGCCGAACAGGCGATCCCACCACGGCAGATTGAAACCGAAATTGGAATTGGTCTCGTGCGGCCGCACCGAATGATGCACGCGGTGCATATCGGGCGTGACGACGAAGAGCCGCAACACCCGGTCCACGGATTCGGGCAGGCGCGCGTTGCCGTGGTTGAACATGGCGGTGGCGTTGAGCAGTACCTCGAAGATCAGCACCGCCGGCGCCGGCGCGCCCAGGCCCGCCACCACCATCAGCTTGAGACCCATGGAGACGACGATCTCCAGGGGATGAAAGCGGGCGCCGGTGGTGACGTCGAAATCGAGATCGGCGTGATGCATCCGGTGCAGCCGCCACAGCGCCGGCACGGCATGAACGAGGACATGCTGGAGATAGATGGCGAGGTCGAGCAGCAGCACGGACGCCGCCACCGCCAGCCAACCCGGCACGGCGAGCGCGTTGAACAGGCCCCAGCCATGCGCCTCGGCGGCGAGCGCCATGCCGATAGCGGCGGTCGGAAACAGGAACCGCAGCACGACCGTGTTGAGCGCGACGATGCCGAGGTTGCTGGGCCAGCGCGCCAGCCGCGAGAAGGAACGCGCCCGCCGGGGCGCCGCCGCCTCCCACAGCGCCACGGCGGCGAAGACGCCCAGGAAGACGCCGAGCCGGATGGCCGGTTCGTAACCCTGGATGCTCTGCCACATGGCGCGGGCGCTCCTGTCCTGTTCCCGGCACTTCGACAACGCAACCTTAGCACGGGTCGGGGCCGTGGCCCCAGCGCCCGGCGCCCGCCTCGTCCCGCTTGACTTTTCCGATCTAATTCCTATACTGGAATCGGCGCCGGTCGCTGGTTCCGGCCCGCCCTCTTCGTCGCTGTTTGACATTGTGAATAGTCGCCAATCGGCCGGCGTCCGCCCGTCGGTCCTCCCCGGCGGGGCTTCGGGCAGGCTCCCCGTGATAATCGCATCGTTGTTCCTCGTAATTTTTTTCTTCGCCTAAATTCAGGCGCCAATACAATGACTTGCCCGGCCGCCTGGAGCCAGCCACGGCCCCGATGTGTCCAGCGAAAACCGGTCCGCCAAGCCGCCGCTAATTTACTGAAAAGTAACCGAAAGCCACAGCTTTCCCACAACCCCGGCGGACCGGGGCGTGGAACATGGGCGCCATGATCGCCAGGCCCTCCGTTCCCCAGCATCTGTTCGCGGCCCTGCTGACCGCCGCCCTCGTCCTGACCGCTACGGCACGGCCGGCGGCGGGCGGCTATCGCGAAGGCATGGCCCTCTACGCCCGCTGCCAGTTCGCCGCCGCCGCGGTCGAGTTCCAGCCGGCGGCCGAAAAGGGCAGCGCCCGCGCCCAATACATGCTGGGCCGCCTCTATGTGGACGGCAAGGGCGTCGCTCGCGATCCCGCCCTTGGCGCCGAATGGTTCCGGCGCTCGGCCGAGCAGGGGTTCGTTCGTGCCCAGTACGCGCTGGGCGCGCTGCTCTATGAACGCCGCGACCATGCCGGGGCGCAAACCTGGTGGCTGCGCGCGGCGCGGGCCGGCAGCGCCGAGGCCATGACCAGTCTGGGCTTTCTTTATGCCGACGCCTCGACCGGCCAGCGCGACTATGTCCAGGCCCGCATGTGGTACGAATTGGCCAGCCGACATGGCGCCCCGGATTCATTCCGTCTGCGCGCGGCGCTCGATCGCTCGCTGAGCATGGCGCAGGTGAGCAAGGCCCTGCAACTGGCGCAGCGTTGGCAACCGGCCGCTCCTACTTATTGATCGCGCCCGCGACTAGGCCGGTTCCCGGTCCAGCGGCTCGGCGCCCAAGTCCCGAATAAGGGCGCGCAATTCCACCGCCGCCGCCTCGATGAGCAATGGATCGGTACCGCGCAGCACGAAGCTGGCGCCGAACCGACCGCCGCGAAAGAACGGATAGCTGCCGATATCGAGCTCGGCATGGCGGCTTTGCAACTCGCCCAATCCCTTGGCGATCGTGCCTTCGGCAAGATAGGCCGCCACGGTAGCCGAGATCACCGGGGGGCCGCCCAGCAGTTGGTGTTTCAGGCCATCGAACATGGCCCGCATGATCTCCGGCACGCCGGCCAGCACGAACACATTCTCGAGGCGAAAACCGGGAGCAAGGCTGACCGGATTGTCGATCAGCGACGCACCCGCCGGTATCTCGGTCATGCGCAGGCGGGCGGCGTTAAGCTGACCGGGGCCATAATGGCCCTCCAGCAGCGCCACGGCGCGCGCGTCGCGCTTGAGCGCCACGCCAAAGGCCTTGGCAACCGAGGGCGAGGTAATGTCGTCATGCGTCGGCCCGATGCCGCCGGTGGTAAAGACATAGTCGTGGCGGCGACGGCACTCATTGACCGCGCCGACGATCTCGGCCTCCAGGTCGGGGATCACTCTTGCCTCGGCGAGGCGAATACCCAGCTTGCCCAGTTCGGTCGCCAAATAGGGCAGATTGGTGTCGCGGGTTCGGCCGGACAGAATCTCGTTGCCGATGATGACGACCGCCGCCGTCACGGCCTGGGGCTTGGTCATGGCGCTGCGGCGGGTTTAGTTGCCGGCCGGTCCGTAACCCCTCTCACGCATGCACTCGTCGAGCAGGCGATCATAACGCTGTTGCGCGTGATAGGCGTCAAGGTTCGATTGCAGCGAGGTATCCGTGCCGGTGCCGGGCAGCGCCGAGCCGCTGGCAATATCCTGATCGATGGTCTGGTCGCGGGCGAGAATGGCCCGCGCCTGTTCCTTGCAGGACTCGAAATCGGCGATCCGCTCCGCGTCACTGGCGCCGGCGCGGGAATAGTCGCGCTTTTGATCCGCCGCGAAAAACGAGCAGCCGGCGAGCAGCAGGCCAGCGAGCAGCAGGGGAGGCAGAACATTCACACGTGGCTTCATGGCGGGGCTCACAACAACCGAGGATGGGCCCATACCTTGCGTCCACGGCCGGCCGGATGCAACCGTTGTAGCGGACGCCAGAGAGCGGCCGGCGGCGCCGGCCGCCGGCCAGGAGCCGAGCCAGCCCGCATGCGAACCCCTTGCAATTCGCGGCCAGCGCCCATTTATAGGCGGACGCCTGGATCGAGCAAGGGCCCAGGTGGGGGGCCGTTGTCGCCCCGGCACCCAACCTGACGGCAGTGAGCCATTGAAGCGCATGAATAATCCATCCGAACCCGCCCATGACTTGAACGCCGACGAGCGGGGCATCCGCCTGCATGGGGCCGAGGATTTTGCCGCCATGCGCCAAGCGGGTCGGCTTGGCGCGGAAACGCTCGACCGCATTACCTCGGCCGTCGTCCCCGGCATCACCACGGATGAATTGGACCGGTTATGCCATGATTTTATCGTCGGGCGCGGCGCCATACCAGCGCCCCTCAACTATCGCGGCTTTCCGAAGTCCATCTGCACCTCGGTCAATCATGTCGTCTGCCACGGCATCCCCGGTGACAAGCGGCTCCAGGACGGCGACATCCTGAACATCGACATAACCGTGATCCTCGACGGCTGGCATGGCGACACCAGCCGCATGTTCTATGTCGGCAAGCCCAGCGTCCGGGCCGAACGCCTGGTGGACGCAACCTACGACGCCATGATGCGCGGCATCGAAGCCGTGCGCCCGGGCGCCACGCTCGGCGACATCGGCCACGCGATCCAGAGTTATGCCGAGGCGCAGCGGTTTTCGGTCGTGCGCGATTTCTGCGGTCACGGCATCGGCCAAGTCTTTCACGATGCGCCTAGCGTATTGCATTTCGGTCAACCCGGCACGGGTCCGGTCTTGCGTGAAGGAATGTTCTTCACCGTTGAGCCGATGATCAACGTCGGCGGCCATCAAGTGAAGATCCTAGAGGACGGGTGGACAGCCGTTACCCGCGACCGCTCGCTATCGGCCCAGTTCGAGCACACGGTGGGCGTGACGGCGGCCGGCGTCGAGATTTTTACCCTGTCGCCCGCCGGCCTCGACCGCCCGCCCTATCGCACCTAGAACCAGAAAGAAATGGCCCGCCCCATGCCGCAGGACCGGTCCGATTATTTGGGACACCGGCAACGCTTGCGCGAGCGCCTTTTGAGTGGCGGCGGCAAGGCGCTCGCCGACTACGAACTGCTCGAGTTCCTGCTCTGCCAGGCCCAGCCCAGGGGCGACATGAAGCCGATCGCCAAGCTCCTGATCCGCGAGTTCGGCAGCTTTGCCGGCGCCATGACCGCGGCACCGGACGAGTTGCGCCGGATCGATGGGATCGGCGAGGCCTCGGTTGCCGCCCTCAAGGCCGTGCAGGAAAGCGCGTTGCGGATTGCCCATCACGAGATCAAGGGGCACGAAGTTGTCGGTTCTTGGAAAAAACTGCTCGACTATTGCCGAACCGCCTTGGCCGCCGAAAAGACCGAACGATTCCACCTCCTGTTCCTGGATGCCAAGAACGCCGTCATCAAGGACGAAGCGCAGTCGCGGGGCACGATCAACCATACCCCGGTCTATGCGCGCGAAGTGGTGAAGCGGGCGCTCGAACTCGGCGCCGCCGCCATCATCATGGTGCATAACCACCCGTCGGGCGACCCGACGCCGTCCGAGGACGACATCGCCATGACCAGGGAAGTCGCCGCCGCCGCCGCCAAGCTCGGCATTGCCCTGCACGATCATGTCATCATCGCCGGCGGCGACCACAGCAGTTTCCGCGCTCTCGGCCTGCTTTAGCGCGGGCTCGAATTCGCCGCCCAGGGCGCTGGCAATTGTCTCGAATTGGAGACGATACCGGCGGCGTCAACCACCTCTCTTAATTGTCGCTTAACCAATCCGACGCATGATGTCGTCATGGCGCCTCCTGACGATTTTCCCATGAGCGGTAAAGGCCAAGCCGTGACCAACGACGCCCGCATCGCGACAGGCATTTTTGTCTTGGGCCATGTGGTTGCCGTCGCCGGCGCCAAGGCCGCCGGCGTCATGGCCAATGACAGCCAAGCGCCGGCCGACGAGCTGGCCAACGCCCTTCAGATCGGCGCCATGGTCAAGATCCCGACCCGGCGCTCGATCGCCATCGGCATCGTCAACGGCCTGGGTGTCGAAAACCCGTCGGAGCCACCCTTTACCAACGACGTCAGAACGATCCAGATCGACCTGTTCGGCGAGATGTTTGAGGGCGAGGGTGGCGGCGCGCCCACCTTCCAGCGCGGCATCTCGGTCTATCCGACCTTGGGCCAACCTATCCTGCCAGCGACGCATGACGACCTGGCGCACATCTATGCGCGGCCCAACGCCTCGAATGTCCGCGTCGGCAGTCTTTATCAGGATAGCTCCCTGCCCGCCTATGTGATCACCGACAAGCTACTGGGCGAGCATTTCGCTGTTCTTGGCACCTCGGGTTCGGGCAAATCCTGCACCGTGGCGCTGTTGCTGCGCACTATTCTCGAAGCGCATCCTAGCGGCCATATCGTTCTTCTCGATCCCCATAACGAATACTCGGCGGCCTTCGGCGAAAAGGCCGAACTCGTCAATACCGAGACGCTGAAACTACCGTTCTGGCTGCTCAACTTCGAAGAATCTTGCGCCGTCATGACGACCCAGGACGGCATCAGCAGCGAGGCCGAGCGCGCCATTCTCAAGGAAGCGATCCAGAACGCCAAGGTGAAGTCCGCCGGCGAGGCGCCATGCGAGCACTACACGGTGGATACGCCGGTGCCCTATCGCCTGACCGACCTGACGGGATTCATCGACGACGCCATGGGCCGCCTCAACAAGGCCGACAACTCTTCGCCCTACATACGGCTCAAGACCCGGATCGACAGCCTGCGCAACGACAAGCGCTTCGCCTTCATGTTCGCCGCCCTCACCGTGCGCGACATCATGGCCGAAATTCTCTCGCGTCTGCTGCGCATCCCGGTTTGGGATCGCCCCGTTACCATCGTCGATCTTTCCGGCGTGCCCTCGGAGATCGTCGATGTGGTCGTTTCGGTCTTGGTCCGTATGATTTTCGATTTCGCCGTCTGGAGCGAGCGCGACAACAAGACGGCGACGCTGCTGGTCTGCGAGGAAGCGCATCGCTACATCCCGCGCGACGACAAGCCGGGCTTCGGACCGACCCGCCGCATCATCGCCCAGATCGCCAAGGAAGGCCGCAAATACGGCGTCTCGCTAGGCCTGGTCACGCAGCGGCCGTCGGAGATTTCAGAAACCATCCTGTCGCAGTGCAACACCCTCTTCGCGCTGCGCATGAACAACGACCGCGACCAGACCTTCGTGCAACGGGCAATGCCGGAAAGCGCCTTGGGGTTCCTCGCCTCGCTGCCGGCCCTGCATCGGCAGGAGGCAATCGTCGTCGGCGAGGGCGTGACGCTGCCCATGCGCATCCGCTTCGACAACCTGGCCGCGGAGTTGCGCCCGCGCAGCCGCACCACTTCGTTCTCGACCGCCTGGCAGGGCGGCGGCGACGAGGTCGGTCTCGACCGCATCGAAAGCGTGGTTGATCGCTGGCGTCGGCAAACCCGATAAATAGCCCGACTGGTGGGTAGACAGCGCCGGCCCTCTCGCCTATGCCGGCCCCCTCGCCTATGATGGTGGGCGACTCCATTTTTCGAGCATAACCGCGCCGCCATGATCGCCGCCAATTTCGGCCTGCTGCTGACCGCGGTCGCCTGGGGATCGATGATCCCGCTTATCAACATTCTGGTCGGCACCTGGGATCCGATCTTCCTGTCGGCCCTGCGCTACCTGCTGGGAGCGCCGATCCTGTTGCTGCTGTTGTGGCTGTTCGAGCGTGGGCCGTTGTGGCCCGCGGGCGTCGCCGCCTGGCGGGTCTGGCTTTTGGGCGCGGTCGGCATCGGGCTTTTCGCGCCCCTCTATACCTTCGGCATCGCCAACTCCAACCCCTTCACCGCCGCCGTACTTTCGGCCGCCGGACCGATCATCGCCGCCGGCGTCGCCTGGGCGGCCTTTCGCATCCCCTTGGAGCGCGGCATGATCCCGGCCGTGGTCATGGCGGTGGTCGGGGGCGTGCTGGCGACCTATGACCCGAGCCAGGCCGGCAACCCGTTCGACCTGCGCGGCGGCGAGCCGCTGCTGATCCTGGCCTCGATCTGCTGGACCTGGTATTCGCTGGCGGCCCAGCGCTGGCTGAAAGGTCATTCGCAGCTTCGCATCACCAGCATCACCATGTTGACGGGCGCTATCGTCTCGGCGGCGATCTATCTCGCGGCGGCGGCTTTGAACCTAGCCGAACTGCCGCCCCCGCCGCCCCACGGCCTACGCGATGTCGGGCTGGTCACCTGGATGGTCCTGGTCTCGGTCGTGGCCGGGATTTTCCTGTGGAATTATGGCGTGCGCGTGATGGGCATCGTCTTTGCGGCACTGTTCATGAACCTGGTGCCAGTCATGGCCATCCTGATGATCGCCGCCACCGGGGTCGAGCCGACGACGATGCAGCTCCTCGGCGCCGGCCTGGTAATGGGCGGGGTCTTGCAGGCGCAACTGCGCCGCCTGCTCAGCCAACGCCGCAACCGCTCGCGCGCCATCGCCAGCATCGGCGACGTGTGATAGTTTTTTATCTCAACCGCGATACGGGAGGGAGAACCCATGGCGACCAAGAAGCGTGGCCAGGCGAAAACGAAGGCCAAGGCGAAGGTTAAGGCCAAGACGGTCAAACGGGTGGTCAAACGGGCGGCCAAGAAGATCGCCAAGCCCGTCAACCTCAGGCCCAGGGCCAAGACGCTGCTGTTCCGGCGGAGCGAGATGAACTTCGCCCCCTATGGTGGGCCGCCGGGCGAGGCCAGGATCGCGCGACTGGTGACGCCAGAGTTGAGCCGGACCATGGGCGGCGGCCTCGCCACCTTCGATGGCTGCTCGATCGAATGGACGGTGCTCTATGACGAGCTGGTGGTGGTGGTCGAGGGGCTGTTCCGACTTCGGGTCGGTAGGGAAGTCTTCGAGGCCGGGCCCGGCGACGTGATCTGGATCCCCGAAGGCACGGCCCTTAAATACGAGGGTGAGAAGGCGCTGGTCTGCTACATCCTCTATCCGGTCGATTGGCGCCGGCGGCACGGGCTTTAGAAAGGTTTTTCGATCCCTTTTTTGAGCCCGGGCCCGGCATCGTCGATGCTCCGGGTCGCCTACCTAGGCCATTGTTTCGGTGAATTTTTTTTCCAAAATATAAAATTACGAGGAACAACGATGCGTTCTTCGCGGGCCTATTTTTAGGGGCGGACGGACTGGATCTTAACGATGTCAAACAGCGCCGGGGCAACAGGGAAGTATAGGACAGTACTCTTTGTATGTCAAGAATAATAACCCCTCGCCCCGACTCTCTCCCCGTCAGGCGGAGAGAAGGGGCAGGCAAGGAGCGGTTCCAGGCTCGCCGACGGGATGGGGCGCCGCGCTCGCCTGGGGGCGGTGCGCCCGACCCCGTTGCACTACCGGGGCCGATAGGCTCATATGCGGAACGGCCTCTGACTTACTCCCCGGATGAAAGTTGGGGCACCGGTCAATAGCGACAAGGACTCCCTTCATTAATTCACTTCTCCGCATAGGCAGTAGAATCGCCCAGGTGAAGCCAATACCCGCTCTCACCGTGCTTGCGCTGCCCTACGCGATATTTACAGCACTGAGTGGCATCCAACTCTTTGACGACCAGGGCGCCCCGATGATCACGGTTCGTGACATCATGGATGGTGGCACGCTTTATCACGATATATTCGCCCTCTACGGGCCGTTCTACTATTTGGCCCTGACGCCGCTGTTCGGCATTTTCAAAATACCTTTGTCATATGACGTGGTGCGGATTGTGTCCGTGATTTTTTGGCTGGCGTGCAGTTCAACGCTGGCTTCGTTCGTCTATAAGCTGACGGAATCGAAGTTGGGGGCGGCTTTTTCTTTTTTGACGGCCCTCATTACAATGTCGGTCTTCACCTCCTCGCCCTTGCATCCGCAGGAACTTGGCCTTCTGCTATTGGCGGTGTTGCTGCATCTGGTGTGCAGCGTAGAAAATAATCCCAAACCATCGACCCTGGCATTGATCGGTGCCGTGGCGGGGGCATTGTTGATGATCAAGATCAACTTGGGCCTATTTGTCATGCTTCCTTTGGCCCTGACCGCATTGCGATTGACCGCCGTGAATGGCGTGGTTCGCCTGGGTCAAGGGGTGCTCATGCTTACCGTTCTGGCGATGCCCGTGGTGCTTATGTCTTCTTTGTTGGATTTGCCTTGGGTTCCCCAGTACTGCGCTTTCAGCACGCTGACGATCCTCGGGGCCCTGACCATTTGGCCCACGGTAGAATTTCAGAAAATACTGATGTTGCCTCACTGGGGTTATGTCATATCGGGTCTTTTGTCGGCCATGGCGATGTCGGCGGTGGTCTGGCTAGCGCTTGGCACCACTGCCTCTGAATTGATCGACGCGGTTTTCTTGCAGAGTGCCGCCCTGGCGCGGAACTGGAATTTCTCTCCGCGTCTCAACGACACGGACGTCATCAGGATGGCGGCGCTCACGGTGCCCGCCGTCATCTATGCGTTGGGAAACACGAACACCAGGACGCGTGGCGTGGTCCGCCGAGCCATACCGTGGGTGAAGTTGCTGGTAGCATCGATCGTCGTTTTATTGATTGCAAGTTCGGCTTTGTTACATCTGCCAGGGTATCTTCTTTCCAACATATTGTTCCAAGCAATTGGCATCATGAGTTGGTTGACCTTGATTAGAGCGGAGAACGGCAAACCGATTTATCCGGTCGGTCGCAGTCTGTCGGCGATGATTGCAGCGGTCATGGTTCTTTACGCTTACCCGGTCGCGGGAACTCAAGTCGCTCTCTCGGGGGTTTTGGCGGCAGTCCTGGCACCGGTACTCCTACACGATGTCGCGCAGGATTTCCGTATACTCCTTGGCCCGAAATTGGCCGAAATCGTGGCAACGCATGCCACCGCGCGGTATCGGGTGTTTGCGCGCGGCGGTGCCTGCTTCGTGCTGGCGTCGATATTGTATTTGTTGACGTTGAACAGTGTCTCGCACTATCGCTCCTTGGAGCCGCTCGCTCTTCGCGGGGCTACATTGGCGCGTGCGGAATCAAGGATAGTCGATAGCTACCGATGGGCCGTGGCGGAACTTGACACTTGCGACTCCTTTTATACTTTTCCCGGGCTGCCGAGTTTTTATTTTTGGACGGGCCAGAAGCCGCCAGCACGGATAAACACCAACGATACTCTCGGACTGTTGAACGAAATGAAGCAACGCCAAGTCGTTGAAGATCTGGAGCATCACCGCGATCTGTGTATTTTAGGACTCCCGGACTATATTGAGTTTTATGATCGGGGTCAAAGAATCAAGCCGTCGCCGATTAGACAATATATCGACGACAATTTTGTTGTGGTGAAGGCGCGCTACCCTTTTGAATTATTGCGGCGTCGGAAATTGACCGAGGGGTCCGGCGCCGGGCTGTGACGCGCCAACGCTCGATAGCCGAGTCGGCCCTCCGTCGCCGTCAGAATGGCTTCGGAGGGCGGGCCCGCGCCAGGGCGGCGACAGGCCCTACAGCGTCGAGGCGACCTTGAGGCCTTCGAGCACCGCTTCCTCGGCCGTGCGCGGGGTCAGGCAGTCGCCGATGGCGTGGACCGCGCCGGCGTAGCCCTCAAGCTCGGCGGCCAAGCCGGCGACCCGCTCATGGCCCAGGCTCAGGACCAGCGTATCGACGCCTGAAAAGACGATGGGCTCGCCACTGGTGGCGTGCTGGAAATAGGCGCTGTCGGCGTCGGCGCCGTGCAGCCTGGCGTAGGGAATGACCTCCACCCCCAGCTTGTGCAGGATGCCGTTCCAACTGTCGCGCACGTACCAGGGCAGGCGTTGGCCGGCGTGGAGGCCATCGACGGCGAGGCGCACGCGGCAGCCGGCGCGGGCGAGCTTTTCGGCCAGGCCCATGCCGATCCAGTCGCAGCGCCAATCGGCGATCACCACCGAGGCGCCGACATTGGCCTCGCCCTTCAAGACCTGCCAGGCATCGACGACGTGGGCGGAATCGGCGCCTTCGAAGGCCGGGCAATAGGGCCTGGCGCCGGTGGCGAGGATGACGGCGTCGGGCGCCTCGGCACGGACGAAGGCGGCGTCCACGGCCTTGTTCTTGACGATGCGGACACCGGCGCGCTCGGCCTCGCGCGACAGGTTGGTGACGATGCCGCCGAACTCGGCCCGGCCGGGCAGAAGCTGGGCCAGCAGCGCCTGGCCGCCCAGCCTGGGGCCGGCCTCGTAGAGCGTGACATTGTGCCCGCGCTCGGCGGCGACGGCGGCGGCCTTCAAGCCGCCGGGTCCGCCGCCCACGACCATGACGCGCTTGCCCCGCGCGGCCGGCGCGCGCGTGCCGTAATCAAGCTCGCGGCCGGTTTCCGGATGCTGGATGCAGGAAATGGCGTAGCCGTTGTGGAAATGGCCGATGCAGGCCTGGTTGCAGCCGATACAGGCGCGGATGTCGTCGAGGCGCCCTGCCTCGGCCTTCACCCCCATCTCCGGGTCGCAGATCATGGCCCGGGTCATGCCGCAGACATCGGCCTGGCCCGAGGCCAGCACCTGTTCGGCGATTTGCGGTTGGTTGATGCGGCCGGCGACGAAGACCGGCTTCGAGACGACCTTTTTCATGGCGGCGGCGAAGGGGGCGACGTAGGCGACCTCGACGATCATCGGCGGCACGATGTGGACGGCGCCCGAGAGCGAGGCCGAGGTGCCGGCGATGACGTTGTAGTAGTCGATGCCGTCGCGGTCGGCATCCAGCATCCGGCAGAACTCCAGCACCTCGCTCGCCGCGATGGTTTCGGAGTCTTTTTCGTCGCCGGTGATGCGCAGGCCGACGACGAAATCGGCGCCCACCTTGGCGCGGATCGAAGAAACGATCTCCCGCAGGAAGCGCAGGCGGTTGTCGCGGGAGCCGCCGTAGTCGTCGTCGCGAAGGTTGGTCTTGGGATTGAGGAACTGGGTCGGCAGATAACCGTGGCTCGCCACGATCTCGCAGCCGTCGAGGCCGGCGGATTTCAGGCGGCGGGCGGCGTCGCCGTAGCCGGTGACGATCTCGGCGATCATGGCGCGCGAGAGCGGCGCCGGCATGTTGTGGAAACGCTCGTTGGGCACGGCCGAGGGGGCGTAGGTGGCGGGCAGCGAGCCATCCTGGCCCTCCATGATCTCGCGGCCGGGGTGGAAGAGCTGGCCGAAGACCTTGCAGCCGTGGGCGTGGACGGTTTCGGCGAGGCGGCGATAGCCGGGGATGCAGCCGTCGTCGATGGCCATCAGCATGCGGCCGGTGTAGCGCGCGGTTTCGTGGACGCCGGCGACCTGGACCACGATCAGGCCGGCGCCGCCGGCGGCGCGGGCGCGGTGATAGGCCAGCAGCGCCTCGTTGACCACGCCCTCGACCGGCAGGCTGGTGTCGTGGCCGGTGGACATGATGCGGTTCTTGAGCGTGACGCCGCG